>ODAI011718401.1_pt1 | contig 16326 bp, 17 predicted proteins | sample 1539321 | NCBI WGS metagenome assembly ODAI01 (sample SAMN02144231, study PRJEB22623) | gut metagenome | biome: sheep rumen | host: Ovis aries | place: New Zealand
CAGCCCAAACTGCCAGAACCGATGGCGAAACCACAACAAGGGAATGCAAAGGTAAAAGTTGAGCAGATAGACACCCATCGTTGGAGCCAGCCAAATGCAGGTGATCCAAAACGATTGCATAGCCAGCCTGCTGTCTCCGCTACTGATATAGCTTATAAGCGCTGGCGAGAGCATGATGAGCGACAACAGTAGTATTTGCGCCACCAGTAACCAAATGCCTTTAGTCTGTATCTTCTTCATGTCTGCAAAGTTAAGTATAATTCTTGAAATATAAAAATCTCTCCCGCATAATCTCTATGCAGGAGAGACGAACACCTAAATACGCAAGTTTTCTTGGCTGCTATTTGGCAGCAGTGGTTTTGTCAATTATCTCTTCGGCTCTGTTCTTGACTGTCAGGTCGAGTATCTGCACATACTTGTTATACTGCTTCTCGCTCAAGATTTTCTTTATTGTTCTCTTGTGGCGAGCTTGAATCTTCTCCCAAGTTTCCGCCTTTTTTGAAACATCCTGAAGTTGAAAATAAGCCCCCATTGACCTGTCGAATTGTGCCATAGCCTTCTTGACTGGCTCAATCTGATTAATAGTTAGCTCCAAATAGCTGCTCAGACGGTCGAAAGTGAGCGTGCTGTTGGCTAAATTACTCTGTGCATTTGCACTCATTGTCATTACGAACATTGCCACGAGGGCGATCATCATCTTTTTCATTTCCTTTATTTTTTAATTGTTAAACATTGTTTCTGTCTTTTGACATTGCAAAGGTATGAATTAACCATTCCGACCACAAATAACCTTCGACGTTTACCCCCACGTCTTTCGACGTTTGCCTTATATTGCAACTATCTGATTGAGGTATTGGCGAATTTTCAACTATTTGACACAACCAAATGATGATGAATATTCCGCCTTTTAATAAACTTACTTTGAAGTATCAGAATCATTTTTTTCAAATTCTTTTCATCCTCTTTTAAACCTTTAAACACATTTTACGTCAAAAGAAACGAGTTGCCTCTTTCCTATAAAAAAAGGAAGAGAACCTAAATAAAATAAAGATTTCTAACTTATTCATCACATTATTAATAAACTAAAAAGAAAAAACCTATGAAGAAAGCAATCATGATGCTTGTCCTGCTCGCAGCTCCATTCGCCCTGCAGGCGCAAACCAAGTTCCACGACGTTGAACTCAATGAGGCAAACGGTCCTGTAAAGTCTATCACCCAGTCAGGAATGATGGGCCGCGGTGAGCAAGTTGTAAATTTCACTCAGGACGGTAAGATGCAGGCTGAAGGTCTGTCTGGCCTGGTGTACGACGAGAATGGCTATCTGCAGAAGGCTGAGAGATCAATTGAGACTCCTCAGGGCAACATGAAGATCACCACTACCTATAAGTGGGAGAATGGCAAAGTGAAGAGCCAGTCAATGGATTTTGGCCAGGGTGCAATGACTCAAGTTTACAAGTACAACGATAAGGGTGCTCCCGCTTCAATGTCAATGGACATGATGGGCAACGCTATGGAAACTCCTTACACCGACTACAAGTACGATGATCATGGCAACTGGATCAGCCGCAAAGCTTCGATGATGGGCCAGGAGATGGAACAGAAACGTACCATCACTTACTACGAGTAATCGAAAAGAAAAAGACTTAGAATAAAAAAGAAGGACGAGTTTTCATCAAAATTCGTCCTTTTTCTTTCTTCATCTATCAGCGTTTATTCAGCTAATACCGTGAGCATACCATCATCTGAAACGCGGAAATGAATGTCATTCCCCATGAAAGGCATTCCATAAACTTTTTGAGGGTCGCTCTGATAATGCGGACGAGGGTCAAGTTCCAAAGTGCGACGCAAGGCTTCAAGAGCCGTTGCATCGTATTGTGCAGCCACAACTTCAGGAATCTCAACTTGCAACTTCGGCCACGAATGACGATCGACAAATCCACTTCGGGCTTCAGGGTGACTGTCAGCATACACCACATAGGGCTTGATGTCGTAGATAGGAGTACCATCCATCAAGTCGGCACCAAGCACATGAATGATTGGACCTCGGTCGCTCTCCCACTCTATGCATTCAATCTTGACTGAAGAAAGACCAATTGCATTGGGACGAAAAGGCGAACGAGTGGCAAAGACTCCCACTTTTGCATTTCCTCCGAGTACAGGAGGGCGAACTACGGGACTATTAGCTTGATGACGATTGGCAGAAAACTCCCAAACAAGCCACACGAAATCGAACTCTTCAAGTCCGCGCAAATAGTCTGCATTACGATATTTAGGCTCGAAAACAATCTCACCCCGCAACTCCTCGACTAGTCCGCTCTGCTTAGGAACGCCAAACTTTGAGGTAAAAGGCGACTTGAAATGCGCAATAGGATGAATCTCCATCGGTTACACTCTTACGAAGAACGACAAACAAACAATCAAAAACAACGTGGCGCCCAATGTATAAATGGGTATGAGTCCTCCCTCTAAGCGTTGGGATTCTGTCTCAATTGATGTTCCACATTCCGCTTCTTTCACACGCCGAAGCACCAGCCAAGCCAACCAAGCGCAAGCAACTCCCAAAACGAATCCTGCCAAAAGGTCGCTCGGATAATGCAATCCGAGGTACATTCGCGAATAGCACATCAACAACGCCCATAGTGTAAGACAGAACGTTGTCCATCGATGCCGCAACAACAAAGCCATGAGGAACACCAATCCCCAGATGTTACCCGAATGGGAAGACGGAAAACTGAAAGCACCGCCACGATGATTGTCAACAACATGAACAACCGATGCAATTCCACTATCCAAATGTGCAGGCCTCAGACGTCCCACGTAGGGTTTGATAAGATGGGAAGCCGTAGTATCCGTAATCAATAGTGCCATACACTCCAATATGATTGTCCACATCAAAACACGCCAACCGAAATTGCGGTAAATTACATAACAAAGTGCTATATATAATGGAATCCAAAGCAGTTTCTGAGTACTATAAAGACGCATGAAACTATCCCAATAGGAAGAATGCCCCCCATTGACAACCAACAGCAAGCGTGTGTCGCACTCGCTGAGGAAATCCCATATTCCCGTTATCAACTCCAATGTCATCATACCATTATCTATAGTTCGTTTATCTGGTCGTAAAGTTTCTGCAAATACGCCTTCCCCTTTTCAAGATTGACATTCTTTCCACCATCGTCCCACACCACTCGCTGGGCTTTGTTATCGAAGATGATGCGGTTTTCCGTTGTTACAAAACCAAAAGCATCTGGCACCGTGAAGAATGCAAAATGAGGTGAGGTTTCATCGAGCATGTTCTTGCTGAATATGAACTGACTGTGATCAACTCCCAATTGCGCCAATAGTGTTGCTGCCAAATCGTGCTGTGAGCCAATTACTTCTACACGGCGAGGCTCAGCAATCGCCCCACCTACCATAATAAGAGGGATTTCATAACGTTCGGGAACCAAATTACTGATGTCGCGAGGATAACAACCTAGATGGTCGGGCACTATTATAACAAGCGACTTGCTCCAGTTTTTAGAATGCCGAAGCGAATCAACGAAACGTCCTACGCAATCATCTGTATAGGCAAAAGCATTGAGACGCTCGTCGGAAAGCCGCTGATAAGGAACATCAAATGGCTCATGAGAACTGGAAGTCTGCACAACTCGAAGCATGGGCTTGTTGGATGATTTGCCGTGAAGGTCTTCCAACAATCGGGCAAACACCAAATGGTCGGGCACGCCCCACTTGCTAAGTCGGTCGCTGACAGGAAAATCCACATCTGAAACAATGTCGTTGAAACCCTGACTAACCAAATAGGAACGCATATTCGTGAAATCAGCATCTCCACCATAATAATATTTGGTACCATATCCAGCTTTTCTCAATTCGCTGGCAATGGAAGGCAAATGAGCCGTCTTTCGCGGATATTTCATCAAACTCGTAGTGGGTTGGGCGGGGAAGCCGCTCAATATGGAAACCAATCCGCGATCAGTTCTGAAACTATTTGCATAGAAATGCGTGAATAGCACCCCTTCTTGCCCAAGTTTGTCAAGGTTAACAGCCACATCCTTCTCCCCTCCCAAACTGGCCATCAACTTGGAAGAGAAACTTTCGAGTATCAGAATATAGATGTCTGGGCGGTCTGTATTCAGCAACTTGATGGTGTTTCCCTTTCCTTTTCTAGACAAATCAGCAAACAACTTGTTGGCCTTCGTGGGTTCCATGAAACGATATTGCGAAGCGAAGTCTTCTTGATGAGAAAGCGATTCCATCACACTGAAGAGCGGATTTACCGCTGCATGATTCAACCGTTGGTCATCACTATAATAGGCCTTTCCCGTATTCATAGTGGAAACCGTCACTCCACCTCGAATAGGAATAATCAAAACGCCCAAAGCAAGAATCAATACCAATGTCGTCACGATACGATGCGAACTGATTCCATGATTCCAATCTTTACCCAACGCCCATCGTGCACCCAAATAGACAAGTGTGGAAAGGGCCACCCAAGCTACTGCAGCAAACACAACATACCACGCGCTGACACTGGCAAAAGCATCCTTTGGGGAGGAAAGAAAATAGAACAGCGGAGTGCTGTCGAGTGGAAAGCCCCAATATTCATAAAGCACCAAATTGACAAGGAATGCCAATACAACCAATGCTGAACTCAACGCTAGCCATACACGCATCAGCACCCCGACATAACGATGGTGCAGCCAAGTGCGACCAATCATCAACAATGCAGGAACCGTTGTCAGATAGCCAGCCAACGAGAAATCGAGAGGCAAACCGTGCCAAGCAACGCTCAGCCAATCAAGCAGCCCTCGTTCGCGATACATGCCAGCATACCACGCCATGAAAAGCGGCTTCTGAATCACAAAAACCACCAACCAATAGACATATAGCTGCAACAAGGCCACCAAACAACGTTTCATCACTCTCTTTACAAGCAACCAATTATCTCGTGAACACTACTACAACCATGACGGTCGAGCCATTCGTTCAATCCATCGCGAACCTTGATGGTTACTGTGGGATCAATGAAATTGGCTGTACCAATTTCTATAGCCGTAGCACCAGCCATCAAGAATTCAACAGCATCAATAGCTGTGGAAATGCCTCCAAGCCCTACAACAGGGATCTTCACAGCCTTTGCCACTTGCCAAACCATTCGCAATGCAACAGGTTTTATGGCAGGTCCCGAAAGGCCACCAGTTCCTATAGAAAGCAACGGCTGCCGACGTTCTACATCTATTGCCATTCCCATCAACGTGTTGATAAGCGATACAGCATCTGCTCCTTCAGCTTCACAAGCGCAAGCAATGTCGGCAATATTGGTCACATTAGGCGAAAGCTTCACAATGAGTGTCTTGTGATAACGTTCTCTGACTGCACGCACGACACTTGCCGCACCCTCGCATGTCACACCAAACGCCATTCCCCCTTGTTTCACATTGGGGCATGAAATGTTGAGTTCGATAGCGGGAATCTTCTCCAACTGATCAATACGGGCGGCGCACTCAGCATAAGTTTCTGGAGAAGAGCCACTTACATTCACAATCATGTTGGTGTCTATATCCTTAATCTGGGGATATATATGCTCACAAAAATAATCCACGCCTTTGTTCTGCAAGCCAACACAATTGAGCATTCCGCTGGCAGTTTCAGCCATACGAGGGTAGTCATTTCCCTCACGTGCCTGCAAGGTAGTTCCCTTCACAATAATGCCACCAAGCTCATCAAGCGGCACGAAATCAGCAAATTCCACACCATAACCGAACGTACCTGATGCCGTCATCACCGGATTCTTCAGTTCCAGATTGCCTATCTTTACATTCAAAGTTGCCATAATAACTTCTTCACATTTAAAACCGGTCCTTCTGTGCAAACACAAACATTACCCTCAGTGGTCTTCTCAACACAACAAAGACAAGCTCCCAAACCACAAGCCATTTTGTTTTCGAGCGACACCTCACATTCCACATCTGCTTTACTTGCAAAATGAGCCACCGCCATCATCATAGGCTTGGGGCCACAAGTGCAAATCCTATCAAATCGCTCCAGCGACATTACTGAATGATTAGTCACAAAGCCCCGTTCACCCATACTGCCGTCCTCGGTAGTCACACATACTCGACCATATTTCTTGAATTCTTCAAGTTCCAACAAATCTGCCGCCGAACGGGCGCCCAACAAGAACGTAGGCTCTCCTCCCTGTTCATGAATTGCTTTACCCAAAAACAGCAAAGGCGCCACACCGACACCGCCACCAACCAATAAATACCGCGCATTGGAAGAATGGGGCATTGTGAACGAATTACCCAAAGGCAATACACAATTCAGCGTTTCTCCTGGTTTCAAAGCTGCCAAACGGCGAGTACCATCGCCAACTGCAGCCACTAACAACCACAATTCGTTTTGCGAATAATCAACGAAATTAATGGAAATGGGACGGCGCAAGAATGTTGAAGGCGAACCATCAACACGAACCTCGACAAACTGACCAGGAAGCATCTCTGGAAGCGCATTCTCATCAGTCAGCCGAAGCCGAACATACTTTTCGCCAAGACGTTCCACCATTTTAACTTTCAGATCAAGACAATATTTCTTCATCTCTCTATTATAAATAAGGTTTGGGGTGCAAAGTTACAAATAAAACGAGAGAAAGCCACATCTGCAACCGATTATTTCTCAATTTAAGCATCAGAAGACATCATGAAACTACACAAAGTGTCTTGCAAAACTTGTTTTTATCCACCTAAAAATCAACAATAAGAGTTCTATTTGGTATTATTTTAGAGCTTTAAGGGACCTAAGAATACCTTTGACATTGCCATAGATGGCTTTTAGCATTGTCAAAGAGGCCTTTGAGGTTGTCATTTGTGGCCTTTGAGGTTGTCATTTGTGGCCTTTGAGGTTGTCAAAGATGGTCTTTGAGGTTGTCATTTGTGGTCTTTGACATCATCAACGAGCATCCTTGATATCTAAAACACGAAAAAAGAGCCTCTTTAATTTCTTTAATAAGGCTCTTAGGCTACAACATAACATTTTGCAATTTCCCAAGCTACTTCTTAGGAACGAAAGTCTCCCATGTTTGATCATCGTAAAAAATACGAATTTCTGTCACTTGACGCTGTGGTTTGTCAAAATATTTCATAATAATTTTTTCGTTTTTATTAGGTGTGTTTTGTACACCCTGTTGGAGAGTTGGCTGTTGAGCACCAGATGGGGTGGGAGAAAATGAATCAAAATCAAGCATCTGATCAACTGGCTCAGTTTGAACATTCCCCGAAGAGGTATCATCTGGTTGTGAAACCTGATCCATATACATAGGTCCACGACCAAACAACAACCAGTCGGTGGAGAGGGCAGGGATTTTTTGTTTGATTGCCTCGATGATGTTCAAGGTGGGTTTTGTACGTCCATTGAAGATGCTGCTAAGTGAAGCAGGTGACATTTGGATGAACTGAGCGAAGGTCTGCTGGGTCATATGTTGACTCTCCATAATTCTTCTAATTCTGTCTTTCATAACGTTGTTTAAACAGTTAATGATGCATTTTTACCGAATTTCGGCAGTCTTTCTAAGATTTTACAAAGGTAAAACAAAAAAATGAAATACGCAACAATTGTTGATTATATTTTTAATTTTCGAAATGTTGATTTGTATTTCAAAAACAACAAAACAAAACTGAATAGCCGTTATGTGTTTTAGTTTGTAAACGTAAATGTAAATATTCATCTCTAAACCTTGATTATTACTTAATTTAGAGGATTTTCGTAAAATATTGGGTGAAAATTAATTATTTAGGGAATCCAATTCCTAAAAGCGGCAAATATGCAATAATGTTTACCCTGAAACCATGAGGATTTAACATTATTCATTAATAAAATGAATATAACATGCTGATATTCATATAATTATAAAATAAAAATGGTGTATGAATATTTATTCATATGGATTTTTAATCTTGAATATTTAAATATGCAAATTTGAATTTGTTTAGTAATAATTGTTGCTGCGTTTTTAAATTCAATTTATTCACCTGTAAATGCGTGTATATTTTTGAACCAGTTTTGTTTTGTGAATTTAGAAATCGAAAAGATAATGTAAGTTAACGCTAAATCGTCCGATAAGCAAAAATACAAAAAATCGCCATTTTTTAATCTTTCTCGACCGAGTGGCAATTCGCTCAAAAAAATGGCCGTTTTTTGAGGGTGTTTTTGGGCTTAAGTACCTGATTTTATTAGAAGTTAGGCATAAAAAAAGTGCTCGACCTGAGCACTCATTCTAGAAAAAAAACATCAAAAAATCGACTTTTTTAGTGCAAAATGAAAAAAATAAGCTCTTTCATCAGCTCTCCAGGACCCGTATTTGGGTTGTCAAGCCCCTTACTTTTGGCATCAATTTCTCTAATTTTCGAAATTATCTGCATAGTTTTCATTCCACTATAATTTCTCAACCCCTTCATATAGTCTTTTGCAGCCCATGCAGATTTCAAATCCAGATATTGCGCAACCGAATTTTCGTTCGTTTTATTGGGTGCATAATATGCCGTCATCAAATTTTGGAAATAATTAAAAAGCATTGGCAAAAACGAATAAAGCGAACCAGCCTTCGGATTATTGTCAAAATATTTGATAATTTGATTTGCTTTGAAAACATCTCGATTCACCACAGCATCTCGAAGTTCATAACCATTGAAGTCCTTACTCACCCCTATCTCACGCTCTACCACATCAGGAGTCACTTCCCTGTTGTTTTCTGGCAACGAAATGAGCACTTTATCGAGTTCAGAAATCAATCGGCTCAAATCAGAGCCAATATGGTCGGCTATCATTTGAGCAGATTTCCTGTCAATAGCTGTATTTTTGCTCTTCAGATAGTCCTCGATGAAATATGGAAGGTCACTTTCGCGCTTCTTTTTGCTCTCAAACACCACTCCACCACCTTTTTCAGCCTTTGCCAACATGTTGCTGACAACTTTTTTCCGCCTGTCGAGCGAGCCATTCATGAAACAAAGCACCAAAATCGTGCTCTTCATCATTTGCGCGTCTACATATTTCTCAATCGCTTCAAGGTTGCGCAAGTTTTGGGCTTCTTTCACTATAACGACCTGATATTCAGCCATCATAGGATAACGACGTGCCTGATCGACCACCTGTGAAGGGTTGACATCCAAACCAAACAACACTGTCTGATTGAAATCTTGCTCCTCAGGAGTCAACGCATTTGTGGCAATATAATCGGCAATCTTGTCGATATAATACGATTCATCGCCCATTAATATATAAATAGGTGCAAATTTTCGCGCTTTCAGGTCTCTCATGATGGATTCATAAGACACACCGCCCTTTTTCTCTGCCATTTTTGTCAATTTTCCGTATTTATTTGTAATTTTGCACACAAAGATACAAAAATGATTCAACTAAACCTACCACCTTATGCCATAAAATTGGCGGGAAACAAAGAGAAACCCACCATTTTCGACATTCTACGCCGCAAATACGTAGCTCTGACACCCGAAGAATGGGTTCGCCAACATTTTGTCCACTTCCTAGTTGAGCACAAGGGCTATCCTGCCACATTGCTCGCCAACGAAGTCAAGCTGCAAGTGGGCGACAAACAACTACGTGCCGACACAGTTCTTTATGACACGTCCCTGCAACCCCGTATGATTATGGAGTACAAGGCGCCAAACATCGCCATCAAACAACAAGTTTTCAATCAGATTACAGTCTACAACATGTTGCTGCATGTAGATTATCTGGTGGTTTCCAACGGGATGGAACATTTCTGCTGCCGCATGGATTACGAACACAACACCTACACTTTCTTAGACGATATACCCACCTACGAGAGCGTTAGCAACGCTACACCGCCAGCGAGCCAAGAAGTATAGGCTTATTCTGCTATTGCCTGACGATTGCGATGTGCCCTGAAACCATAAATCATGATTAGCAGGAAGCAAAGCAACGGTAGAACGAACGAAACGTTCACGGCGGGATGGTTCATAATTGTTCCACAATCAACAATCGCACCCTGTAAAGGAGTCAACACTGCACCACCTAAGATGGCCATCACCAGGAATGCAGCTCCAAGTGTAGTATCGCTTGTCTCCACGTTCTCAAGTGCAATTCCATAGATGCTGGGGAACATGATAGACATGAACAGGCTGATGAATACGAGCGAATAGAGTCCCATCATACCATCGATAAGAATGGCACCCATCGTACATATCATCGCACCAATGGCAAATGAAGCCAACATCAGTCGAGAATTGAAGTATTTCATCAAGTAAGTACCAACGAAACGACCAACAAGATTGAGCGACATAGCACCGATATTGAACATCTGTGCCTCAGCCCAACTTAAGCCTAAACGCTCAGCATATTGAATGATGAAAGTCCAACACATGATTTGTGCGCCAACGTAGAAGAACTGGGAAAACACGCCGAAACGGTAGTTGCTGTTCCTCCACAAATTGCGAAGCGTTGTCTTTACCGAATGCGTCTGCCCTTTTTCCTTCTGTTGTTCTGCTTCCGTTTTCGGCATCTTCTTTAACAAGAAAACCACAAATACAGCCAACACTATAAGTCCAATGACCACGTAGGGTGTACGAATGGCGGCAAGGTCATGCGTGCGAATGCTTGCTTTCTCAGCCACACTTTTCGCTGCAAAAGTCAATTGCCCGGCAGCATCACGTTCATCTGAAAGCAAATTTGGCAACACCAGGAACGAAGCTACAGCCATACCTGTGAGCGACCCCACAGGATTGAAAGCCTGCGCCATATTCAGTCGTCGAGTACTCGTTTCCTTCGAACCTAAAGCAAGGATGAACGGATTTGCTGTCGTCTCAAGAAATGCAAGGCCGAATGTCAGGATATACAAAGCCAAACAGAAGAACACGAAACTCTGCACTTGAGCTGCGGGCATTGCGAGGATGGCTCCTGCCGCATAGAGTGCCAATCCTACAAGGATACCACTCTTATAACTATATTTACGAATGAATAATGCTGCCGGGATAGCCATCGTTGCATATCCGCCATAAAAGGCGAACTGTATCATCGACGCCTTAAAGTTAGACAACTCCATCACCGTTCTGAATGCGGCTACCATAGGATTCGTGAAATCGTTTGCAAACCCCCAAAGGGAGAATAGCGATGTGACGAGGATGAAAGTCACAAGATACTTCAGTTCCACCAATTTGCTTTTCATTTGGCTCATGTTCGTTTGTTTTATTTTTCTATTTAGTTTTGTCTAAGGCATAATTATATTGGGTACAAAATTACGGAATAATTATCAAAACACATCCACTTGTCATCACTTTTTTACAAAACATTTTCCTATTTCCCGCTTTTTTTGTACTTTTGCAAAACAACCATTAGCAAAAACACTATGGCAGCAGGAAAATGGATTGGAGGCTTTCTAGGTTTCATCACGGGCGGACCTTTAGGTGCGCTTGCAGGATTTGCCCTTGGCTATCTTTTTGACGTTGGACTTGAAGCCGTGAATACCCCCGAAAACTATAACAACCGTGAATACGACGATTATGACCATCGCCGACAGAGATCGTATACCGATGAAGCAGCTCGCCAACGAGCTTACGAACAAGGGCAGCGCAACTCATTCCTCTTCTCGCTTCTGGCGTTGGCTTCCTATATTATTCGTGCCGACGGGAAAATCATGCATTCCGAAATGGAAATGCTACGCGCCTTCCTGCGCACCAACTTTGGTGAAGCTGCAGTAACACAAGGCGAGGAAATCGTACTGAAACTCTTCGAGCAGCAGAAACAAATGGGTGCTGACCGATTCCGCTCAACCATCCGCAGTTCTTGCGCTCAGATAGCACGCCACATGAGCTATTCGCAACGCCTGCAACTACTGAATTTCCTTGTGATGATCGCCCAAGCCGATGGCAGAGTGGTTGCTGAAGAGATCCAAGCGCTGAAGGATGTGGCCATAAGCCTGTCTTTGTCGGCGGAAGATGTAGAGTCGATGCTCAACTTGCGCGATAGTGGAACAAGTCTTGAAGCTGCTTACAAAGTGCTGGGAATTCCTTCTACTGCCACCGATGATGAAGTGAAAGCTGCCTATCGGAAAATGGCGCTCAAGCACCATCCCGACCGTGTTTCCACATTGGGCGATGACGTGAAGAAGGCTGCAGAGAAGAAATTCCAAGAAATCAACGACGCAAAAGAGAAAATCTACAAGGCTAGAGGCCTTTAAAGACAATGCAAAAAAGACTGTGGCAAAAAAGCAGATGTGGCATTTGCTAATTGTACATGCGGCATGTACAGAGTGTACATGGGGCTTGTACTGTGTGTACAGATGGCTTGTACAGTGTGTACATGGGGCTTGTACACTTTTAACAAATACTCACTACTTCTTAGACACAGCCTCTTTCACCGTATAAAAGCAGAAGTGTGGAAACCTCGAATGCTCAAAGAGTGGGCATTATGCTTTTATGCTTGAAAAACGATTAATCCTCTGCAGGCGTCTCGGTCTTCTTACGAATAGCGCGCTTACGCTTGGGCTTCTCCTCTGAAACGGGCGATTCAAGTTTCACACCAGCCAGTTCCGGATCAATCATGATACGGCCGCAATACTCGCAGACGATAATTTTCTTATGCATCTTGATGTCGAGTTGGCGCTGAGGCGGAATCTTATTGAAGCAACCACCACAAGCATCACGCTGCACGTAGACAATACCCAAACCATTGCGGGCACTCTTGCGAATGCGCTTGAAACTGCTAAGCAAACGCGGCTCTATCTTTGTTTCCAAATCTTTAGCCTTGCTCTTCAGTTTCTCCTCTTCGTCCTTCGTCTCTTGCATGATCTCGTTCAGCTCGCTCTTTTTCTCTTCGAGCGCCACCTCACGGTCTTTGATGATTTCCTCGTTCATCTCCTGATCACGCTTTTTCTCCTCAACCTTCACCAAAGCTTCGCGGATTTTCTTGTTGCAAAGCTCGATTTCGAGTGTCTGGAACTCAATTTCCTTGGTCAGCGTGTCGTATTCACGGTTGTTTTTCACCTCGTTCAGCTGGTTCTGATAGCGGTCAACGCTGGCTTGCGCCTCACTAATCTCAGCTTTCTTCTGCAAGATGGCGGCTTGGAAATCCTTGATGTCGTTCTGAATTTTCTCAACGCGGATGGTCAATCCAGCAATCTCATCCTCCAAATCCTGCACTTCAAGCGGCAATTCACCGCGCATAGCTTTCTTCTCGTCGATGGCCGAGAGGGTTGTCTGAAGCTGGTAAAGGGCTTTCAGTTTCTCTTCCACTGACAAATCTGTAGGATCTTTCTTTGCCATAATCTGAAGCCCCCCTCTTATTCTCCACCCATGAAAACGGAGAAGCCCTAAAGGGGGCATGGGGCTTGGTTTATAAATATTTGATTGGATTCGTGTTTGTTTCTGCCAGCACACAACGCACACCTGGGCATTTGCGCCCGATGATGTCTCGGAATATCTCGCGTGTGAACTGCTCACTTTCATAATGGCCGATGACAGCAATCTGTATCTGTCCTTCGTGGCCGAAGAATTCATGATAACCCATCTCGCCCGTCACAAACGCATCGGCTCCTGCTTTCAGAGCATCTCCAAGAAGGAACGAACCAGCGCCACCACAAAGGGCCACACGGCGTACAGGGCGTGTCAACAGTTCGTTGCAACGAACGCTCTCGGCATCAAACCGCTCTTTCAGCATCTCTACAAACGCCTGTGCTTCCATCGGCTCGGGCAGTTCGCCCACAACGCCAGATGCACCATCGACATCATCTACCACTCGAGGAGCAGCCATGAAGTCCACATTTTTCAACCCCATGTGCTCAGCCATCTTGAAGTTTACGCCCCCTCGGGCATTGTCCAAGTTGGTGTGCATTGCCACAATGGCTACACCCTCGCGAATGGCCTTCATCACGGTGCGTTGCACATAGTCGCCGTCTGAGATGCAAGCCAGTTTGCGGAAGATGAGCGGATGGTGAGCCACAACCAAGTTGCAGCCCTTTCTCACGGCCTCATCGATGACAGCTTCGGTCACATCCAGACACAATAAAGCCCCTGAGACTTCCGCTTCTGTCAATCCAACTTGCAAGCCGGCATTGTCGTATCCTTCCTGCAAGGGCAGAGGCGCGAATCGTTCAAGGGCATCAATCACCTTTCTTATCGTCACGCTTTTATCGTCTTGTCGAATATGTTTTGAATTGCAAAGTTACGATTTTCTGTTGGAATAAGGAAATCCAATGACTCTGAATTACATTTTTTTAACCGTTGCAGATTGGTGTGAGAGATGATGGAAGAGGTTCCCAACGCATCCTTCGAGACAATCACCAATCGGCCAGACGGCTCTCAGCCTCCACGCGACTCTCCACGTCGTCGGCCAGCATGGGGAAGAAATCAATACCTGTCAGACGCTCCACCTCGTCCACCGTACAACTGGTGTCAATCATGCGTTGGCTGCCGCCACGATTCTCGTAGATGAATCCAATGGCTTTAGGTTTTCCTTTCCTACAAAGTACCACCTTGAAGAACGCATCTGGCACCCACACCTTGTTGGTGCCAATCATTCGAGGCGAAGTCTTGTTCTTGAAAATAGGGCCACAAACCACATCGATTGCTCCATATTCACGTGCCCACCGTCTGCATTGCATCTCCAAATCGTTCCAGCTGTCCTTGTTCAAACCATGATTCTGAGGGCAGATATTGGATAAGAGAAACGACTGTCTCAACGCCTCAGAGCTCCACTTGTTGTCTGCGGCTGGACACATGTGACCACGATCCAACCGCGAACCATAATAGTCGTTGTCTGTAGCGCGTGGTGAGGGCACATCCTCATCGGGCATGAAGAGTTGCTCGTCGCGTTGATACTTGCCGTAGGTGTGACTCTTCACCAAGTGCCAAGCCACATAGTTAGGTGTTTTAGTGGTCTTGTTATACGACACCGTGAAACCTAGCCGACGCAAAATCTTTTCAGGACGATCTTTCAGAGGAGCAGGCATTTCCATCATCTTCGTCACTCTCGACGAAGATGCATTCGGGCGTGCATCAGACACCTTATTCGCAGCTTTTTCCTGTGCTTCGGCATCAAAGAACTCCGCCACCTCCGAAGAGTCAGCAATATCCCCAACTCGCTCGTCATAATTCCTCACGCGCCCCTTGCAAGCCGTCATCATCAAGGCAGCCGAGAGGGCTATCATCAATAGTTTGCTCTTTGTCATGCTGCAAAGATAAGCAAAAAAAACGGATTATCCTTGTTAATCAGAAGCAAAAACCTTCCAATGTCAAAAAAACAAAGAAAAAGCAATGCGTTTTCAAATATTTGTCGTAAATTTGTGCCAAAAGTGAATTATTAAAGAATTGCAACTTATGCGAATAGTGCAGAGTTTTGTTGTGCGCGCTTTGGTGGCCGTAGTCGTAGGCGCGCTTATCGTGAAGTATCGGGAGGAGACGGCTCATTGGCTGACCATCTCCATCGGTGGTTTGTTCTTCGTGTCGGGTTTGGTATCGTGTTTTCTGTCTAAACCACTACCACTTGTAGGCATAGGGAGCATGCTGTTGGGTGTAATTCTCGCATTGATGCCCTCCACGTTCATCACAGGGCTGATGTATGCTTTGGCGGCAATGATCATCCTTGGCTCTATTAACCAATTCATCTGCCTTTTCCGAGCTAGACGTGTATGCGGCATCGGATGGTTCTATTGGCTCATGTCAGCCATCATACTGGCTATTGCAGTATTCATCATATTGCAACCATTAGAGGCCTTCACTTCTCCCCTGTTCGTCATCGGCTGGTGCATGATGGTTTATGGAGTAATAGAACTCATCAACGGTATTAAGACCTTCAAAGCCCTTAGAACCATCCGACAGGAGGAAGAAGCAAGAGCGGAGGCTGAGGCAAGAGAGAAGCAACTGAACAAGAGTGGTAAACTTGAAGACTTGGAGAATCAACCGCAACAACAAGTTCAACAACAATTAGAAGACAAATCATGAAAACCGAACACATATTTCTCTCTTTAGCTATTCTGCTAGTGAGTTGTGGGCATGTCAGTCAAGCCGATAAGAAAAGTGCGACATCCAACCAGCAAGCCGATAGCACGGAAGTCATTCTGCAAAACAACAAGGAAGTGGGAGACGAGGAACGACCCGCCCGAGACGAATACTCCTTCAAAACCACAATACACATTGACGATAGCGACGACCTCGTTGACAGCATCATCATTGTGGGGTGGGCACGTGGAAAACAGACGGATTTCATTTACGGCCACGAGCTGTGGATAAAACAGTTTAAGGAGAAAAAAGAATGGTTTAAAGAGGAAGACATCAATTTCGATGGCTTTCC
>ODAI013429650.1_pt1 | contig 16325 bp, 18 predicted proteins | sample 1539321 | NCBI WGS metagenome assembly ODAI01 (sample SAMN02144231, study PRJEB22623) | gut metagenome | biome: sheep rumen | host: Ovis aries | place: New Zealand
TCAAACGTGAGCGAAGGCTTTTCACGGTATGTAATTGAAAAAACGGAAGTTGAACAGATTATTAGATTTTTAATACTGCTTAATTCAAATTCAACCGAAAAGTTTATATTTCAGTTTCCCGCTTTTCTTTCAAAACATACCCAAATTGATGTTAATAAGCTTGCAAACGCGCGTGATTTTGATGAGTTTTTAAACGCGCTTGTAAACACATCGTATTACAATATCCTAAACATATATAAACCCGATGAAAAGGGCAGACTTCCCGTTTCCGATATGGAAAACAAGCTTTACGATCATATTTTGGGCAATATGCTTGACTTAATCAATAAAAAAACCAAGGGAAGCGAACGCGTAGAGCTGACGGCAATGTTCCGTACAATAAACGATTATAATATTTTTTCAAGGATTCTGAGATTGAAAAAGTATTATAATCTTCCTCCGGAAGTTATAAAAACAAATTTGCTTGCAAGGTACAGCGACCTCAGCCCCAAGCTGTTGAACAGAATGTGCGAGGCTGAATCATCCGCTGAGGTTTTCCAAATTATGCAAAGTACCGGAAGCGGCAGATTGATTGGCAAAATAGGTTATACCTACGCAAGCGACATCAGCCCGCGTGTTGAGTATAAGCTTGCAAAGAAAAACATACATTTTTCAAACAATCCCTCGGTTGTTATGGTATCGTTCATGTTTTTGTCGGAAACAGAGCTAATGAATGTTATCAGCTTAATAGAGGGCGTACGTTATCAGCTCGACCAAAAAACAATTCAGTCGCTGTTAATCAGGTGATTGAAACAAAGAGGTGAATATAATTTGGCAGTAACATCCATGCAGGCCGTGAATGTTATCGGATTGATGGATCACATCGACGAAGCAATTACGGTACTTGGAGAATCAGGTGTGTTTCATCCGGACGAGGTAAACAATTTTTATCCGGATGTAAAGGATTTTACACATCTTCAAACCAAAAACAGCTATGCCGAGCCTCTGACAAATCTCAAAGCCGCGCTTAACCAAACAAAACGGAGTTTTCCCGTTACGGACGTAACGGATTACAGCCCTTCGTTTGATGAGCTCAACAGCTTTTCCGAATCAACCACAGCTCAAATTGATTTGCTGATTGATAAAAGAGACAGGTATAAGGCACAGCTTGAAGAGTCAAAGAAAAATCTGAGTGTAGCCGAGCATTTTTCGGGACTTGACATTGAGATTGAAAAGGTGCTCAAGTTAAAGTATATGAAGGCGCGCTTCGGCAAGCTCCCGAAGGACAGCATGCTGAAACTTGAGGCGTACAAAGACAACAAATATGTTGACTTTGCGGTGTGTACAGAGGATAAAACCCATTGTTGGGGCGTATATTTTGCTCCTAACGAAATGGTTGATGAGATTGACAAAATCTTTGAAGGACTTTTCTTTGAACCAACTGATTTGGTTGGGGAAAACGAAACGCCAAGCGAAAAAATTGATGATTATAAAAAGCGGATTCCTCAGCTTGAAGTAAAGGTTAAGGAAGCTCAAATCAATCTCGATAAATATCTTGACGAAAATCAGGATCAAATTATCCGCAATCTGTCAAAGCTTGAGGAGCTGTATCTTTACGCAAGCATCAGAAGCAGGGCGCTTCAGCACAACCGGAGCTTTATTATTGTAGGATGGATTCCCACCGAAAATAAAAAGCAGATAAAAAAGCGTTTGAAAAAAATCAAAAGCATTGAGCTCGATTTTTCCGACGCTAACCAAGAAATGGATAAACACCCGCCGGTTAAGCTTAAAAACTGTTTTCTTGCAAGACCCTTTGAGTTTTATACGGAAATGTACGGCGTTCCGAAATATAATGAAATCGATCCGTCGCTGTTTATAGCAATCACTTATATTATTATTTTCGGAATAATGTTTGCCGACGTCGGACAGGGCATAATCCTTTCAATTGTCGGATATTTAATGTGGAAGCTAAAAGCTATGAAAATCGGCAAAATATTAATGCCGTGCGGAATATCGTCCGCGTGCTTCGGCCTTGTTTTCGGCAGCTTGTTCGGCTTTGAGCATGCTTTCGACGCGCTTTATCATTCAATCGGATTTAAAGAAAAGCCTATTGAAATTATGACCTCGTCTTCAATTATCGGTATTCTTCTGGCGGCGGTTTCCATAGGTGTTTTGCTTGTAATCATGGCAATGATTTTAAATGTATACAGCTCGTTCAAGCAGGGAAACGTCGCTCATGCGCTGTTCAGCTCTAACGGAATCGCGGGAATAGTATTCTACTCGTCGCTTGTATTCGGAATGGTAGGCCAGCTGTTTATGGGTTGGCAGATTTTTACACTGCCTTATATAATCGGTTTGATTATTGTTCCGTTTTTGCTTATATTCTTTGAAGAGCCGCTTGACGGGTTAATAAGAAAAAGTCCTGACTGGAAACCCGAAAGCTGGGGCGGATTTGTTTTGGAGCATATAATTGAGTCAATTATGGTGCTGCTTGAATACGTAACAAACACAGTAAGCTTTTTGCGTGTAGGCGCGTTCGTGCTTGTTCACGCCGGCATGATGATGGTTGTTTTTGTACTTTCGGAAACAGCAGGAGCGGTTGCTTACTGGCCTATAGTTGTAATCGGCAATGTGTTCGTTATGGTGCTTGAGGCGCTGCTTGTAGCAATTCAGGTTTTGCGTCTTGAGTATTATGAAATGTTCAGTCGTTTTTATTCGGGAGAGGGCAGAGCCTTTGAACCCGTCAAACTTAAAAATAATTAATCCTTGGAGGTACTATTATGTTTTTATTTAATTGTATAATGTTAGCTTTACCCGTAGTATTTTTGGCAGCTTCCGCAATTATCGCAGTAAAGATGTTTGAAAGAGGAAAAAGTAAAAAGCAGACTGTTCTTATGCAGATTTTCTCGTTTGCGGCTGTTTTCGCAATCTGCCTTGTTTGTCCTATAGTAGCAAACGCAGCTACCGGCGATGCTTCTGCTGCCGCTTCATCAACTATGGCTGACGGACTGGCTTACATCGGCGCCGCGCTTTCAACCGGTATTGCCTGCATAGGCGGCGGTATTGCGGTTGGTAACGCTGCTCCCGCGGCTATCGGAGCCACAAGCGAAGACCCAAAAGCTTTCGGTAAAGCAATCATTTTCGTAGTACTCGGTGAAGGTATTGCTATTTACGGCATGCTTGTTTCAATTCTTCTTATTTTTGCCAGATAATTTTTCTAAAAGGATTAAAACTATGAAATTCTTTTTGATAAGTGATAATGTAGATACAAAAATGGGAATGCGCTTTGCCGGAATTCCGGGCGTGGTTGTCCATGAAGAGGAAGAAGTAAGGCGCGAGCTTACAAACGCAATGAACCGTGAGGATATTGCCGTAATACTGATGACGGAAAAGCTTGTTTCGTTGTGTCCCGACATAGTTTATGACCTCAAGCTCAACCGCAAAAAGCCGTTGATAGTTGAAATACCCGACCGTCACGGCAACGGAAGAACCAAGGACAGCATTACTAAATATGTTCAGGACGCGATTGGCGTAAAGCTGTAAATATTATCACTATAGTTGAGAGGTAATTTTATGCCAAATAATAAAACCGATAATTTCTTAAAGGCGATAAAAAAGTACGCTAATGCCCAAAAAAACGCAATGGAAGGCGAAGTTAAGCAGCTGAAAACCGAAAGGCTTAAGGAAGCTGAGGAAAAAGCAAGGCTTGACAGCGAAAAGCTGCTTAAGGAAAAACTTAACGAAACCCACAATAATCATACAGCTTTAATCGCCTCCAAAACACAGGAAGGTCAACGCAAGCTGTTTGTTGAACGTTCCAAAATGACGAATGAGGTTTTTAAGCTCGCTTTTGATAAACTTAATGATTATACCCAAACCCCTGCTTATACCGAAAAGCTTATCACAAGCGCAAAGTCGGTTTCGGATTTGTTTAAAAACAACGACTGCGTACTATTTTTAAATGAACGCGATTTGGGATTATCTTCACGATTAAAGGAATTGTTTAAAGGCAGCGTTGAAGTTAAAGCTGACAAAACCATAAAAATCGGCGGTGTAAAAGGATACTGTGAAGCAATGGGCATAATTGCCGATGAAACGCTTGACAGCAAGCTTTACGCACAACGCGAATGGTTTGTGGAAAACGCCGCTTTATCCGTACTTTAATGGATTGAAAGAGATGAACTAATATGAATAATAATGTTATATACGGAATCAACGGTCCTGTTGTCACCGTAAAAGATACCGACAGCTTTGAGATGATGGAGATGGTTCATGTCGGTAATCAGAATCTTGTAGGCGAAGTAATAGGTATTACCGACAAGCTTACAACTATTCAGGTTTACGAGGAAACCACGGGCTTAAAGCCCGGCGACCCCGTTACCGGTACAGGCGCTCCCATGAACGTTTTGCTCGGCCCGGGTATAATTGACAATATCTTTGACGGAATCGAACGTCCTCTTAAGGCTATTGAGGAGCAATCCGGCGCTTTCATAAGCAGAGGCGCCTCGGTTACTTCGCTCGATACCGAAAAGCTGTGGAATGTTACCATGAAAGTCAAGGTCGGCGACAGGCTCGAAGGCGGTCAAATTTACGCAACTATTCCTGAAACTCCTATTATTGAGCACCGTGTTCTGCTTCACCCTGATTTATCGGGCGTAGTAAAAGAGGTTAAAAGCGACGGCGAATACAAGCTTTTTGATACTGTTGCTGTAATTGAAGATGATTTGGGTGAGCTTCACGAGCTCAGTCTTTGCCAGCAATGGCCTATTCGTACCGCCAGACCCGTAAAGGAAAGGCTTACGCCTTCAATTCCGCTCATCACCGGTCAGCGTGTAATGGACACTCTTTTTCCTATTGCCAAGGGCGGTACTGCAGCAATCCCCGGAGGCTTCGGTACAGGAAAAACAATGAACCAGCACCAGCTTGCAAAATGGTGCGACGCGGATATCATTATTTATGTCGGCTGCGGCGAACGCGGCAACGAAATGAGTCAGGTGCTTGACGAGTTTTCAAAGCTTATCGACCCAAAATCAAACCGTCCGATGACTGACAGAACAGTGCTTATCGCTAACACCTCAAATATGCCGGTTGCAGCGCGTGAGGCTTCAATATACACGGGTATTACACTTGCCGAATATTACCGTGACATGGGTTATCACGTGGCATTGATGGCAGACTCAACCTCACGCTGGGCAGAAGCTTTGCGTGAAATCTCAGGTCGTCTTGAGGAAATGCCTGCAGAAGAAGGCTTCCCGGCTTATCTTCCTTCAAGACTTGCGGAGTTTTACGAACGCGGCGGACGCGCCGATGTTTTAAGCGGAGGAGAGGGCAGCGTTACTCTTATCGGCGCTGTTTCACCTCAGGGTTCAGACTTTTCCGAGCCTGTTACACAAAACACCAAGCGTTTTACGCGCGTTTTCTGGGCGCTTGACAAAGCGCTTGCGTACGCAAGACATTATCCCGCTATAAACTGGATTGACAGCTACAGCGAATATTTTAATGACCTCGACCCGTGGTTCAGAGAAAACCTCGGCGATGAATTTGTGGAATACAGAAATCGCATAAGCGCGCTTTTGCAGGAAGAAAGCTCGCTTATGGAAATTGTAAAGCTTATCGGCTCCGATGTTTTGCCCGACGACCAAAAGCTGGTTATTGAAACCGCAAGGGCAATACGCGTCGGTTTCCTTCAGCAAAACGCTTTCCACGCGGAAGATACCTACGTACCGCTTGAAAAGCAAAAGCTGATGATGAAGGTAATCCTTCACCTTCATGAAAAGGCAAAAGAAGTCGTAGCGCGTGAAATACCAATCTCCAAAATTACTGAGCTCGGACTTTTTGACAAGCTTACAAAAATGAAATACGATATTCCCAACAACCGTCTTGAAATGTTTGCCGATTATTTAAAAGAAATCGACGAAAAACTCGGAGAATTACTTAATTAAGGAGGGAACGCACTGTGATTATTGATTATGTTGGCGTAAAAGAAATCAACGGCTCACTGATAGTAATGGACGGCGTTAAGGGCGTTTCCAACGAAGAAATTGTTGATATCAAGCTTGAAAACGGTTCGGTACGCCAGGGACGTGTTGTGCAGATTGAAGGTGAAAAAATTGTTGTCCAGGTTTTTGAGGGCACAAGAAGAATAAGCCTTAAAAACACAAGGACGCATCTTACCGGTCATCCAATGGAAATGCCACTTTCTCCTGAAATTATCGGCAGAGTACTTGACGGCGCGGGCAGACCTATTGACGGCTTGGGCGATATTTTCCCGGTAAAAAGAGAAAACATCAACGGAACGCCTATCAACCCGGTTTCAAGAGTATATCCGAGGAACTATATAAACACGGGCATATCGACGATTGATACGCTTATGACTCTTATCCGCGGTCAAAAGCTCCCGATTTTTTCGGGTTCCGGTATGACTCATAACGACCTGGCGGTTCAAATTGTACGTCAGGCAAAAATCAGCGGAGCTGACAGCTCAAACTTCGGCGTAGTGTTTGCCGCTATGGGAGTTCAAAAGGACGTCGCTGAATACTTCCGCAAAAGCTTTGAGGAAAGCGGCGTGCTTTCAAGGGTTGTTATGCTGTTAAATCTTTCCAACGACCCGATTATTGAACGTACACTCACACCTCGCTGCGCTCTAACAATCGCCGAATATTTAGCTTTTGAGCTTGATATGCACATTTTGTTAATTATGACTGATATGACATCTTACGCGGAAGCTCTGCGTGAGTTTTCGTCCTCAAAGGGTGAAATTCCCGGCAGAAAGGGTTATCCCGGATATCTTTATTCCGACCTTGCTTCACTTTATGAACGCGCGGGTATGATTAAAGGTCATTCGGGTTCTGTTACTCAGATTCCAATCCTTACAATGCCTAACGACGACATTACTCATCCGATTCCCGACCTGACCGGTTACATCACCGAAGGACAGATTGTTCTTGACCGCACATTGCAGGGACAGGGTATTTATCCGCCGGTAAGCGTTTTGCCTTCACTCTCACGTCTGATGAAAGACGGTATAGGCGACGGCTACACCAGAAGCGACCATCAGTCGCTTGCTAACCAGCTGTTTGCTTCCTACGCAAAGGTAATTGACGCAAGAGCGCTTGCTTCCGTTATCGGTGAGGAGGAGCTTTCGCCGATAGATAAAAAATACATCGAATTCGGCAAACTGTTTGAGTCCCGGTTTGTAAATCAGGGCTTTACCGAGAACAGAAGCATTGAGCAAAGTCTTGATTTGGGTTGGGAGCTTTTATCAACACTTCCCAGAACAGAGCTTGACCGTGTTGACGACGCGGTGCTTGACATTTATTACAAGGGCTAAGAAGGTGTCATAATGGCTGTGCAGGCAGTACCCACCAAGGGTAATTTAATGAATACCAAAAAGTCTTTGGCTCTTGCCAAAAACGGCTATGAGCTTCTTGACCGCAAACGAAACATTTTAATTCGCGAAATGATGACTCTTATTGACCACGCAAACGCAATCCAGGAAAAAATTGACACAGCGTATGAGGAAGCGTATTTCGCTTTGCAAACAGCCAATATCTCTAACGGCTTTTGTGAAGATATTTCAAACGCGGTACCCATTGAGGACGGTCTGAGGCTTGATTCGCGAAGCGTAATGGGAGTTGAAATTCCGATTCTGACTATGGATGAAGGCGAACATTATAATTATCTTCACTACGGCACAAGAACAACAAACGCCGCTGTTGATAAGGCTTTCATACTTTTCACAAGGGTTAAAGAGCTTACTGTTGAGCTTGCTGAAATAGAAAACAGCGTTTACCGTCTTGCGGATTCTATAAAAAAGACTCAAAAACGCGCAAACGCGCTGAAAAACATTATGATACCCCGTTTTGAGGAAACCGTAAAGTTTATTTCCGACGCTCTTGATGAAAAGGACAGAGAGGAGTTCAGCCGCCTTAAGGTTATCAAACGCAAGAAACTCAGAGAAAGCGAATAAATAATAAGTCCTTCCGTTACGGAGGGGCTTTTTGTTCGTGACAAATCGGATATTCTTATATATAATAAATAGGATAGGGAGGACTAATATGAAAATTATTCACGCAAAGCCCGAAGATTTAGATACGGTTTATGAAATTGAAAGTATTTCGTTTCCGGAAACGGAAGCTGCTAAAAAAAGTGAAATAGAAGATCGCCTGAAGCGTAATCCGGATTATTTTTGGATGTGTGAGGAAAACGGCGCAGTTTCGGCATTTATACACGGTTATCCCACAAACGAAAGCAATTTGTGCGACGATATGTTTCATAACTTTAAATATTATGATGAAAGCGGGGCATGGCTTATGCTCATTTCTGTAGCTACGCTTCCTTCATACCGTAAAAAGGGCTGTGCTTCGCTTGTAATGGACGCTGTTATTGACGACAGTCGAAAAGACGGAAGAAAGGGTATAGTGCTTACATGCAAGGAGGCGTTGATTCCTTTTTATTCAAAATTCGGTTTCAGTAATGAAGGCGTATCCGCTTCAACACACGGCGGAGCGGTATGGTATCAAATGAGGTTGATTTTTTAACGGAGTTAATATGCTTAACAAAAACTTTTATGTAAACGAAAACGGCGCGAGTATTCATTGCAAAATTTATTATAACGATTTAAAGAAGCTCAACAGCATTGTTCTTTACGGTCACGGCTTCGGAGGTCACAAGGATAACAAGGCGGCGGAGCGATTTGCCGTAAAAGCGACTTCAAAGCATAAAAACTCGGGTGTTGTTACCTTCAATCTTCCGTGTCACGGCGATGATGTACGCAAAACCCTTATTTTAAGCGACTGCAATGACTATATCAAGCTTGTTCTTGAGCATATAAAAACAAAGCTCGGGGTTAAGAATATTTACGGTTACGCAACAAGCTTCGGCGGTTATTTGTACTTAAAATATATTGCCGAAAACGGAAATCCCTTCAAAAAGCTTGTTCTCAGGTGTCCTGCGATAAACATGTACGGTGTAATCAATTCATCAATAATGTCTGACTCCGACCGAAAGCTGCTGGCGCATAATAAGCCAGTCAGCGTAGGCTTTGACAAGAAAATAAAGATAAACAGTCAGTTTTTGAAGGACTTAAAAAATTCTGATATTAATAAATACGATTATTCCGATTATTGTGACGATATTTTAATCATGCACGGAACAAAGGATGAAATTGTGCCGATTGAAGCCTCGGCGGAATTTGCCGAAAACAATTTTCTTGAGTTTGCCGCAGTCGAAAACGCCGACCACCGTTTTACCGATCCGCTGATAATGGATAACACAATCAGAGATATTTTGAATTTTTTGAATTTGTAAAGTGATTTGATATGAATTATACATACATCTTAAAATGCTCTGACGGCTCTCTTTACTGCGGCTGGACAAATAATCTTGAAAAACGTTTGAAATCGCATAATGACGGTGTCGGTTCTAAGTATACGCGTTCGCGCTTGCCTGCGGAGCTTGTGTATTTTGAAAAATATAAAACAAAACAGGAAGCAATGAGCAGAGAATTTAAAATCAAAAAGCTTTCTCGCGCGGAAAAAGAAAATCTGATAAACGGTAAAATAAATCAAAACTCTTGACATCTGCGTTATTCAAGTATATAATATGTTTACGGGAGCTTGTATTACAGGCTGAGAGGAAGGTGTGACCTTCGACCGCACCTGATTTGGATAATGCCAACGTAGGGAGCTAATAACAACTTTTGAGCGGTGTGCCAAATCGGCATACCGTTTTATTTTTTGGGGAGGTTTTTACATGGTTACCGTTAACGGAAGCCCGGTCAATATTGACGGACAAACAGTTGAGCAGTTTATTAAAAGCTCTGACTTCAATCCGCTTTTCATCGCTGTTGAGTTAAATGAGGATATTGTGCCGAAGAATGAGTATTCATCAATAATTCTTAAGGACGGCGATGTTCTTGAGGTTGTCAGCTTTGTAGGAGGCGGCTGATGATACCTTCCAAAGAACAAATGGTATCCGCCTATGAAGCAAGGCACGGCAAAAAGCTGCAACAAAAGCTTTCATCCTCTACAGTTGCCGTTTGCGGTTTGGGCGGACTCGGCTCAAATATTTCCATAGCGCTTTCGCGGGCGGGAATAGGCAGGCTGATTTTAATTGATTTTGATAAGGTTGATATATCAAACCTTCACCGCCAGCAGTATAAGGTTTCGCAAATCGGCATGTTAAAAACAGAGGCATTAAGCTTAAATTTGAGCGAAATTTCACCGTATACCGTCCTTGAAAAACACGCCGTAAAAATCACCGAGCAAAATGCTTTTGAGCTGCTGAAAAACGCGGATGTTATTTGTGAAGCGTTTGACAATCCTCAGGCTAAGGCAATGCTCGCAAACCTTGTGCTTGAAAAGCTGCCTGAAAAATATTACGTGGCGGCGTCGGGAATGGCAGGAATAGACAGCACAAATAACATTATTACCAAACGCATATCAAAACGATTTTATCTCTGCGGCGACGGCGTAAGCGAAGTTAAGGCAGGCGAAGGTCTGTTTGCGGCGCGCGTTATGGCGTGCGCGGCTCATCAGGCTCACACGGTAATCCGTATCATTGCAGGATATTTTGACGTATAGAAAGAAGGAAATAAAATGAATGATGACAAACTGAATGATGACAAACTTATTATCAGAGGTCATGAATTTAACTCAAGGTTTATATTAGGCTCCGGCAAGTATTCACTAAACTTAATTGAAGCCGCGGTAAAATACGCGGGAGCGGAAATAATTACGCTTGCAGTACGCCGCGCGAACACCAAGGACGATGAGAATATTCTTGACTTTATTCCGGAAAATATCACTCTGCTGCCCAATACCAGCGGAGCAAGAAACGCAAAGGAAGCCGTCAGGATTGCCCGTCTTGCGCGTGAACTCGGCTGCGGAAATTTTGTAAAGGTTGAAATCATGCGCGACACAAAATATCTTTTGCCCGACAACGCCGAAACCGTTAAAGCGACCGAAATACTTGCTAACGACGGTTTTGTTGTTATGCCGTATATGTATCCGGATTTAAACATTGCGCGTGATTTGGTTAACGCAGGCGCGGCAACCATAATGCCGCTTGCTTCTCCGATAGGCTCTAACAAAGGGCTTGCAACAAAAGAGTTTATTCAAATTCTTATTGATGAAATTGACCTTCCTGTTATTGTTGACGCCGGAATCGGCAAGCCTTCGCAGGCCTGCGAAGCAATGGAAATGGGCGCAGCGGCTATTATGGCCAACACTGCGCTTGCTACTGCCGGCGATTTGCCGCTAATGGCTGACGCGTTTAAGCACGCTATTGAAGCAGGCAGAAAAGCATATCTTTCCGGACTCGGCAGAGTGCTTACACGCGGAGCGTCAGCTTCAGACCCCTTAACAGGATTTTTGCGTAACTAAGGTGTAACAATGGAAAATCAGTATTTTATAGATTCGGACATGCTCTCGCCGTCCGCACTTGAAAAAAAGCATAATCTTGAAAACAACCCTTCATGCCGTACAAACCATATGGAATACATGAAAGGTATGGAAATTATCGAATCCGATATTTGTAAAAATGTTCTTTCAAATATTAACGATTACGATTATACAAAATACACCGCCAAAGATGTTGCCGCTGCCTTGGAACATGATACTTGTTCCGTTGAAGATTTTAAGGCGTTGCTTTCTCCTGCGGCGGAACCGTTCTTAGAACAAATCGCGCAAAAGGCACGGCTTGAAACAGGTAAGCATTTCGGTAATACAGTTTATCTTTTCACCCCTCTTTATATTGCCAATTATTGCGAAAATTACTGCGTTTACTGCGGCTTCAACTGTTATAATAAAATTAACCGCATGAAGCTTAACTACGAGCAAATTGAGCGTGAAATGAAGATTATCGCAGAAAGCGGCATGGAAGAAATCCTTATTCTTACCGGTGAAAGCAGAAACATGAGCAGTGTTGAATATATCGGTGAAGCCTGCAAGCTTGCGCGAAAGTATTTTCGCATGGTCGGTCTTGAAATATATCCGGTGAACACAGACGAATATCGCTATCTTCATGAATGCGGTGCCGATTATGTAACGGTATTTCAGGAAACTTATGATACCGATAAATACGAAACTCTGCATCTTGCCGGGCATAAAAGGGTGTGGCCTTACCGCTTTGACGCCCAGGAACGCGCTCTTATGGGCGGAATGAGGGGAGTTGCGTTTTCAGCTCTCCTGGGTCTTTCGGATTTCAGAAAGGACGCGCTTGCCACTGGACTTCACGCATATTACATTCAGCGCAAATATCCTTATGCCGAAATTTCTCTTTCCTGTCCGCGCTTACGTCCGATTATCAATAATGATAAAATCAGTCCGCTTGACGTTCATGAAACACAGCTATGTCAAATAATTTGCGCTTATCGTTTATTCCTGCCGTTTGCCGGAATTACCGTTTCTTCGCGTGAAAGCGCAGAATTCAGGAACGGTATCGTCAAAATTGCCGCTACAAAAATCTCCGCAGGAGTTTCAACGGGAATAGGCGACCATGAAAGCAAGTACAGCGGTAAAAAATCCGAAAGCAGACAGGGAGACGAGCAGTTTGAAATAGATGACAGCCGCAGCCTTGACAAGATGTACACCGATATTTCAAATGAAGGCTTACAGCCTGTATTAAACGATTATTTATATGTATGACTTTGTATGTATAACCAACCGCTCGCTCTGCAAAGACGATTATTTTGAAAGAATAAAGCGTATTGCTTTTTCAAAGCCTTCGGCAATTATACTTCGTGAAAAAGATTTATCGGAAAACGAGTACATACTGCTTGCGCAAAAGGTAATTGAGATTTGCGAAAACAATACCAGACTGATTTTACATAATTATGTAAACGCCGCTGTGAAACTTAATTTTAAATCAATTCATCTTCCGATGCATGTGTTAAAACAGCTTAACGAAGGGCAAAGAGGTTATTTTACAATCCTCGGTGCTTCCTGCCATTCCGTAAAAGACGCCGTGGAAGCGCAAAGCCTTGGCTGCACCTACATTACCGCAAGCAATATTTACGAAACAGATTGTAAAAAAGGATTGAAAGGGAAGGGGCTTGCGTTTCTTTCGGAGGTTTGTGAAGCTGTGTCAATTCCTGTTTACGCGCTGGGCGGTATAACGCCGGAAAACTATCATGACGTAATTAAAGCAGGCGCAAAAGGAGCGTGTGTCATGAGCGGAATCATGACCGTTGATAATCCAAATAAATATATAATAAAATTCGGAGCAAAAAATGAAATTTAACACTGAAATGCTGCTTTTGTACGCTGTTACCGACAGAAACGGAACGGACAGCAATACGTTATACAATCAAATAAAACTTGCGCTTGACGGCGGTGTTACCATGGTTCAGCTCAGAGAAAAGGAGCTGGATGAAGAAAGCTTCTTTACCGAAGCTGTGAAAATTAAAGAGCTTTGTCACAGCTATGATGTTCCGCTTGTAATTAACGATAACTTAAACGTTGCTCTCAGAAGCGGCGCTGACGGCATACATGTCGGCATAGAGGACATGGCTGTAAGCGAAATACGAAAAAGGACAGACAAAGACTTCATTATCGGCGCAACAGCAAAAAGCGTCCGGCAAGCGAAAAACGCGGAAGCGCAGGGCGCGGATTACCTTGGAATCGGCGCGATTTTCCCTTCGCCGACAAAACAAAGCGCAATAAGAATTACAAATGAAGATTTATCCGCCATTGCTTCATCGGTTAATATTCCGTCGGTTGCAATCGGAGGCATAAATCTTAAAAACATTGATGAAATAAAATGTAATAAAATCAGCGGTGTTGCGGTTGTTTCCGCAATTTTCTCAGCTGATGATATAAAAACGGCAACCGCTGCGCTTAAAGAAAAGGCAAAAGCGATTGTTGATTAAACTGTAAGCGGCAAACCGGGGGCACCACTCTTTGTCGCTCAATAAAAATAATGCGAAAGAGGAATAAAAATGAGAACAGCATTATCAATCGCAGGCAGTGATTCCTGCGGAGGCGCCGGTATTCAGGCAGATATTAAAACAATGACCATGAACGGTGTTTATGCAATGAGCGCGGTAACGGCTCTGACAGCGCAGAACACAACCGGCGTAACAGGTATTATGGAGTCATCTCCGGAATTTTTACAAAAGCAAATTGACGCGGTATTTACTGATATTTTTCCGGACGCGGTAAAAATCGGTATGGTTTCAAGTTCGGCGCTAATCTGCGTAATAGCGGAAAGACTTAATCATTACAACGCAAAAAACATTGTTGTCGATCCCGTCATGGTCGCCACAAGCGAAGCAAGGTTAATGCAGACGGAAGCCGTTTCAACGCTTGAAACAAAGCTTTTACCGCTTGCCGCGGTAGTTACACCGAATATCCCCGAGGCTGAAATATTGTCGGGAGTATCAGTTAAAACTGCCGGCGATATGCAAACGGCAGCAAGGATAATCGGCGAAAAATTCGGCTGCGCTGTTTTGCTAAAAGGAGGCCACAGCGTAAACGACGCCAACGACTTGCTGTATTCAAACGGAGATTTAAAATGGTTTGAGGGCAAAAGAATCGACAATTCCAACACACATGGGACAGGCTGCACGCTTTCAAGCGCCATAGCTTCAAATCTTGCAAAGGGATTTACGCTTGAAGCCTCCGTGCAAAGGGCAAAGAATTATATTTCCGGAGCGCTTTCCGCTATGCTTAACTTAGGTAGGGGAAGCGGGCCTATGAACCACGCATTTGATTTAAACGGCAAATATGCCGAAACAAATATCTGACTGAAAGGAAGTTTTTAAAATGATGGAATACAAAACTCAAATGGAAGCCGCAAAAAAGGGAATAATTACTCCCGAAATGAAAATTGTTGCAGAAAAGGAATACTTAGAACCTGAAATTATTCGTGAAAAGGTAGCCTCGGGCGTTGTAGCAATACCATGCAACATAAATCATAAAAACATTTCACCCGAAGGTATCGGAATGGGTTTGCGTACAAAAATCAACGTTAACCTCGGCATATCCGGCGACTGTAAGGATTATACGGTGGAAATGCAGAAGGTTGATATGGCTCTTAAATTCGGCGCTGAGGCGATTATGGACTTAAGTAATTACGGCAAGACTAACACATTTCGTCGTGAGCTTATTGACAAATCTCCGGCAATGATCGGAACTGTTCCGATGTATGACGCAATCGGATATCTTGAAAAGGATTTGCTTGATATCACAGCTCAGGATTTTCTTAAGGTTGTTCGCGCCCATGCGGAAGAAGGCGTTGACTTTATGACAATACACGCGGGTATCAACCGCAGAGCGGTTGAAGCTTTTATGCGTGACAAGCGGAAGATGAACATTGTATCACGCGGAGGCTCGCTGCTTTTTGCGTGGATGATGATGACAGGCAACGAAAACCCGTTTTATGAATTTTATGATGATGTACTTGAAATATTGCGTGAGTTTGATGTCACAATCAGCCTTGGCGACGCCTTAAGACCGGGATGTATTGACGACAGCACCGACGCGGGTCAGATTTCCGAGCTGATTGAGCTTGGTGCGCTTACCGAAAGAGCCTGGGCTAAGGATGTTCAGGTAATGGTAGAAGGTCCCGGACACATGGCTATGAACGAAATTGAGGCAAATATGAAGCTTGAAAAAAGACTTTGTCACAACGCGCCGTTCTATGTTTTGGGACCTCTTGTAACTGACATTGCCCCGGGCTATGACCACATCACCTCCGCAATCGGCGGAGCAATTGCCGCGGCAAGCGGCGCGGATTTCCTGTGCTATGTTACTCCCGCCGAGCATTTAAGACTCCCGGACTTGAACGATGTTAAGGAAGGAATAATAGCAAGCAGAATTGCGGCGCACGCCGCGGACATCGCAAAAGGCGTCCCGCACGCCAGAGAACGTGACAACGCAATGGCTGCCGCCCGTCATAATGTTGATTGGGAAGAGATGTTCAAGGTTGCGCTCGACGAAGAAAAGGCGAGAGCTTACTTTGAAAGTACTCCTCCTGCCGACCGTCACACCTGCTCAATGTGCGGAAAAATGTGCGCCGTCCGTACAACAAACATGATTTTGGAAGGTAAAAAGGTAGAATTTTGCACTGAGCTTTAATGTTTGTATAGTTTTAGACGACCGATTGTTAATTAACAGTCGGTCGTTTTCTGAAAATCTTTATAAAACACTTGACTTTTTTCAATTTTCAGTATATTATTTTAATAGCTCATGGGGGTATAGCTCAGCTGGGAGAGTGCTTGACTGGCAGTCAAGAGGTCACGGGTTCGAGCCCCGTTATCTCCACCAATGAAAAACGGACAATCCTTTTTCGGATTGTCCGTTTTTCATTCTGCTTTTTGTAGCAGTTTTTTAATTTAATACTAA
>ODAI014109323.1_pt1 | contig 16325 bp, 13 predicted proteins | sample 1539321 | NCBI WGS metagenome assembly ODAI01 (sample SAMN02144231, study PRJEB22623) | gut metagenome | biome: sheep rumen | host: Ovis aries | place: New Zealand
CGAGAACAACCGTCTCCTCTTCGAGATGACGGCAAAATACGGCACGCCCTACTTCTCCAACTACATCAACTCCGATATGGAGCCCTCCGATGTCCGTTCCATGTGCTGCCGTCTCCGTCTCGATCTGCGTGAGCTGCGCAAGAAATCCGGCGGCTTCTTCGGCTCCGGCGAAAGCACCGGCTCCATCGGTGTCGTCACCATCAACATGCCGCGTATCGCCTATCTCGCCACCGACGAGGCAGACTTCTACCGCCGTCTCGACAAACTGATGGACATCGCCGCCCGCAGCCTTGATGTGAAGCGCAAAGTCATCACCAGGCTTCTGGACGCCGGCCTCTACCCCTACACCAAGTATTACCTCGGCACCTTTGCCAACCATTTCTCCACCATCGGTCTTGTCGGCATGAATGAAGCCGGCCTCAACGCCAACTGGTTACGCTGCGACATGACAGATCCCCGCTGCCAGGAGTTCACCAAGCAGGTGCTCGATCACATGCGGGAACGCCTCAGCGACTATCAGGAAAAGTACGGCGACCTCTTCAATCTCGAGGCGACCCCGGCCGAGTCCACCTCCTACCGTCTCGCCAAGCATGATGTTGAGCTCTATCCCGACATCATCACCGCTGCAGAGCCCGGCGGAACGCCCTATTACACCAACTCCTCTCATCTCCCCGTCGGATACACGGACGATGTCTTTGCCGCTCTCGACATTCAGGACGATCTCCAGACCCGCTACACCTCCGGCACCGTCTTCCACGCCTTCCTGGGCGAGAAGCTGCCGAGCTGGGAAGCCGCAGCAAACCTGGTGCGAAAGATCGCCGAAAACTACAAGCTCCCCTATTACACCATCTCCCCCACCTATTCTGTCTGCAAGAACCACGGTTACCTCAATGGTGAGCAGTTCACCTGCCCCGAGTGCGGCGAATCCGCCGAGGTCTATAGCCGTATCACCGGTTACTACCGCCCCGTGCAGAACTGGAATGCCGGCAAGACCCAGGAATTCAAGGAGCGTAAGACCTACAAGCCTGAAATCTCCCACCTGACCCACAACGGTCCTCTGCCCGACGGTGAAATCACCACCCGGCTGACCGGCAAATACACCCGCGCCGAAGCCCCGGCAAAATCCGCCGCTCCTGCTGCAGAAGCCGCCGCTGCCCCCGCAACCTCCGGTGCCCGCAAGCCGATCCTGTTCAAAACCGCCACCTGCCCCAACTGCCGCATCGCCATCAGCTATCTGGATAAGGCCGGATTCCCCTATGAGGCACTCCTGGCAAACGAAAATGCCGATCTGGCAGTCACCTACGGTGTCAAGCAGGCGCCCACCCTCATCGTCTTTGCCGATGACGGAAGCTACACCAAATACGCCGGCGCCGGCGCCATCAAAGGCTTTCTCAACGAAAACGCCTCTGTCAGCGCATAATCGTACGAACGTCTATGACCCGCAGTGAAGTGATTTTTGAACAGCGTCTCCGCCTTGTGCTGGCGATTGTCTACCTGGGCCTGACCGTTGCAAATTACGTCCTGAAGCAAAAAGAAAATAAAACAAATGTTTCAGCAGCAGATTCTTCTGCTGCTGAAGCACTGACCCCCGCGTAAAAATTTTTTTGAAAAAAGTTGAAATAACCGGAATGTAACCGGTCATGAAACTTCTTCCTGCTATACTGAGTGCAAGAAAAAAGACAGTGGGTTAAACCCGCTGCTCTCTACACGGAAAAAAAATTGCTGTTCGGCAGCAGGAAAGAGGAAAAGGAATGAAAACAAGAAGAAATCTTTCATTTGTTCTGGCATTAGCCATGATCTTCCAGGCATTTCTGGTTTTTCCCGGAGCTGCCTTCGCGGAAGATACCGATTCAGCAGATGCTGAAGAAGAAACCCTCTACACCCTCACCTTTATCGTGAACGGAAAGATCGCCCAGAGGCGCTATGCACACGCCGGTGAAGCCCTCGGCTTCCTCCCTGAAATCGAGGCCCCGGACGGTGCCGTCCTCTCTCACTGGCACTGCGGTGAAGAGGCCGTCAATGCGGAAACCATCGCCACTTCCGACATGGTTCTCACCGCCTTCTGATCTCCCCGCACGCAATTCAGATCTGAAAACAGCAGGAGCAAAGTTGTTCCCGCTGTTTTTTCATTTTCCGGTGTTTCTTTTCTTTACGATGCCCCTCAGGCATGCTATAATCTGTCCTTGTGTATAAGACCGCTGCAGCAGCCTGCAGCTTAATAAGGAGAACCATGAATAAACTCAATGAATTGAAGCCCGGCCAGTCCGCCCGCATCGAGCAGGTAGGCGGTGAAGGCGCCCTCCGCCAGCATTTTCTGGATATGGGTGTCATCCCGGGTGCAGAAGTCACCATGATGAAGCTCGCCCCTTTGGGCGACCCCATGGAGCTCAGAATCCACGGCTATGAGCTGACGCTGCGTCTGGCAGACGCCGAAAAAATACTCATAACCCCTCTGCAGAGCACCTCTTCAGAGGCCTCGTCTCTCTCCTCCAGAAAGAAGAAACATCCCCACCCCGGCCTCGGTGAAGAGGGCATTTTCCACCCGAAGGGCACCGGCACTCCCCTCCCTGACGGGACGCTCCTGACCTTCGCCCTCGTCGGAAATCAGAACAGCGGCAAAACCACCCTGTTCAATCAGCTGACGGGCTCCAATCAGCACGTGGGCAACTTCCCCGGCGTCACGGTCGACCGGAAGGACGGTGCCATTCGCGGCCATGCGGACACCTCCATCACCGACCTGCCCGGCATCTACTCCATGTCCCCCTATTCCAGTGAAGAGCTGGTCTCCCGCAACTTTGTGCTGAATGATAAGCCGAAGGCCATCATTAACATTGTGGACGCTACAAACATCGAGCGCAATCTCTATCTCACCATGCAGCTGCTGGAGATGAACGTGCCCATGGTAGTCGCTCTCAATATGATGGACGAGCTGACGGGCAACGGCGGCACGGTGGATATCAACGCCATGGAGGCCATGCTCGGCGTCCCGGTTGTTCCCATTTCCGCCGCCAAGAATCAGGGCGTGGATGAGCTGGTCCGCCATGCCGTGCACATCGCCCGCTATCAGGAGCGGCCGCTCCGGCAGGATTTCTGCAGTGCGGAAGACCATAACGGCGCCGTTCACCGCGCCCTGCATGCCGTCAGTCATCTGATTGAAGACCATGCCGAAGCTGCCGGTCTTCCCGTCCGCTTTGCCGCTTCCAAGCTCATCGAGGGCGATTCCCTCATCGCCTCCCAGCTGAATCTGGATCAGAATGAAACGGAGATGCTGGAGCACATTGTCCTCCAGATGGAAAAGGAACGCGGGCTCGACCGCAGCGCTGCCATTGCCGACATGCGTTTTGAATACATCGGCAAGGTCTGTGATGCCTGTGTTGTGAAGCCCCGGGAGAGCCGGGAGCATCTTCGCAGTCAGAGGATTGACCGCATTCTCACCGGCAAATACACTGCTATCCCCATGTTCATCCTCATCATGGGCATGGTGTTTTTCCTCACGTTTTTCGTCATCGGCCCCTTCCTGCAGGATCTTCTGGCCGCCGGCATCGCATCCCTCGGCGGCCTGGCGGAAAAGGCGATGCAGGCAGGCCATGTCAACGCGGCGGTGCAGAGCCTTGTGATGAACGGCCTCTTTGAGGGCGTCGGCAGCGTTCTCAGCTTCCTGCCGCTTATCGTCATTCTGTTCTTCTTCCTCTCCCTGCTGGAAGACAGCGGCTATATCGCCCGCGTCGCCTTCTTCATGGATAAGCTCCTGCGCCGTATCGGCCTTTCCGGCCGCAGCATCGTGCCGATGCTCATCGGCTTCGGCTGCACGGTTCCCGCCGTCATGTCCACCCGTACCCTCCCCAGCGACCGTGACCGCCGCATGACCATTCTCCTCACGCCCTTCATGTCCTGCACGGCAAAGCTCCCGATCTACAGCTTCTTTGTCAACGCTTTCTTCCCCCGTGCCGGCTGGCTGATTATCACCGGGCTCTATTTCCTCGGCATCGTCGTCGGCATCCTCGTCGCCTTTCTCTTCAAGGGCACCCTTTTCAAAGGCGAGGCAGTCCCCTTTGTGATGGAGCTGCCCAATTACCGCCTCCCCAGCCCGCGCAATGTCATGCAGCTGCTCTGGGAAAAGGCCAAAGACTTTCTGCAGCGTGCCTTCTCCGTCATTCTCATCGCCACGCTTGTGGTCTGGTTCCTGCAGTCCTTTGACTTCGGCTTCAACATGGTGGAAGACTCCCGCGAAAGCATCCTCGCCGCCGTCTCCGGCCTGCTTGTTCCCGTGTTCCGCCCCGTCGGCCTGGGTGACTGGCGCATCGTCACCTCCCTTGTCAGTGGCTTTATGGCAAAGGAGAGCGTCGTCTCCGTCATGGAGCTTCTCTTCGCCGCTCCCGGCGGCATCACCACCATGATCAGCAGCCTCACCGCTGCCTGCCTTCTGGTGTTCAGCCTGCTCTACACGCCCTGTGTCGCGGCCATTGCCTCCATTAAGAGGGAGCTTGGCGGCAAGTGGGCGGTCTGTGTGGTTCTCTGGCAGTGCGGCATCGCTTGGGTGATGGCCCTTCTGGTGCATCTCATCGGCCTCGCCCTCGGGCTCGGCTGAGGTGGCGGCATGAATCTCTGGGATATTCTGATTCTCCTGGCCGTCGCCTGCATCATCTTTTTCGCCCTCCGGGCTTACCGAAGGGATTCCTCCTGCTGCTCCGGGTCCTCCTGCTGCTCCGGAAGCTGTGCAGGATGCTCGGGCTGCAGCGCCGGCACCTGCGCCCATTCCGGCACCCCGCAGGATCATTTCCACCCGTAGTATACAGGAAATAGAAAAGAGATCACGAACCGCTCCGAAAAAGGAGCGGTTCGCTGTTTTGTCTCTAAAGAGCCATCGGAAACAGGAACCGTCCCTCCCGGGCGGTTCCTGTGCCAAAAGTTGTGCTTTTTTGTTCCGGGACTTATTTCGCCACCGGATATACGTCCTCCCGCAGGCGGTTGAAGGTTGGCAGCTGCTCTCTCACGGTTTCAACTCTTGAGAGGTCAATCTCCGTGTAGAGGATCCGCTCCTTCTCGTCACATTTTGAAAGAACGACGCCGTAGGGGTCTATAAACGCCGAGTGCCCCCAGCATTCATAGGCAAATCCCTCATACCGTGCAGCGGCTGCGCCGGCGAAAAACACCTCGTTGTCCACAGCCCGCATCCGGAGAGAGAGATCCCAGTGGGCGGGCCCAGTCTTCATGTTAAACTGGGCAGGCAGGAAGATCATCTTCGCCCCCCGTTTCGCCATCGCGCGGAAGAGCTCTGGAAACCTCACATCAAAGCAGATTGCCACGCCGAAGCGGCCGTACCGGGTGTCAAACACCGTGATGTCCTCCCCCGGTGTGAACGTGTGCGACTCGTGAAACCGCATCCCGGGGATGTCCACGTCAAAGAGATGCACCTTCCGGTGTTTTGCGATCTGCTTTCCGTCTTCATCAAAGACAAAACAGGTGTTGTAGAGCTTTTCTCCTTCGGTCTCGGGAAGAGACCCGCCGATCAGAACAATTCCGTTCTCCCTCGCCCAGCCGGACATCTCCCGTACGGCATCCTCATGCCCGAGATGGGCATACCGCCTGAAGTAATCCCTGGAATACGGGCAGTTGAACATCTCCGGCAGGCATACGACATTCGCTCCGTTCTCTGCCGCCTCCCGCACCATTCTGCCGGCTTTTTCCATGGTTTCCCTCTGGTCCAGCTCCGTGCGGATCTGGCAGATTGCCGCTTTAAACTTCGTGCTGTCCATCTCTGTCTCAGTAGAAGAGCTTTGCTATCGGGCTGTCCGCGTCAAGGATCAGGGTCTTTTCCGATCCGGTCATGGACTGCTGCAGGGCATCCAGCGCGATCATAAACGTGTAAAATTCCGCTTCGTTTTCCGAATCATAGACGTCAGCAAGAATCCGCATGTATTCCGCATCTCCCTCGGCGCGCAGCTCCGCCGCTCTGGCATTGGCCTCAGAGAGGGTGATCATAACCTTTTTGTCCGCCTCATTGCGGATTCGCTTCGCTTCGGCGTTTCCTTCGGCCGTATAGGAGGCCGCGATGTTGTTGCGCTCCGAGATCATACGGGTATAAACCGCATCCTTGTTGTCGTCCGGCAGATCCAGCGTCTTCGTCTCCACTGCGAGGATTTCAATGCCGTACCGATCAAAGTTATTGCCGATGTTATCCATCACCAGCTTGACCACCCGGCCGTCACGTCCGGAAATAATCGTCTCCTGCTTCTGGGATGAGATAACAGTCTTCAGGGCGTTGTAGATGATAGCGTTGATGCGGCTTTCCGCGTTGGCAAGGCTGCCGGAGAGGGATTCAATAAACAGCCGCGGGTCACTGATGCGCCAGAGGGCGAAGGAATCGAGCACCATGGAGTGCTTGTCGCCCGTGATGACATCGCTGATGGGCAGGTCATAGAGGAGCTCCGTCTTCGGCAGGGTGGAAACCGACTGCACAAAGGGCACCTTGAGATAGAGCCCCGGTTCGTTCCTCACCGTGTTGACGGCGCCGAACTGCCATACGATCCCGTACTCATTCTGATGCACAATATACATGGATCCGAAAAGGATCAGCACCAGCACAATTACCGCCGCAATCACCAGCACTCTGGTGATCGGCTTTCCTGCAAAGGCATTCTTCATGGTCAGCCGTCCTCCTTTCCGGTCTGTACAAAATCATCCAGTGGCAGCACCGTGGTCATCTCGCTGCCGTCCTTCCCGGTGATAATCACCTTCATCCCCGGGAAGATATCCGAGATTGTCTCATAGAAGAGTCTCTGTCTCGTGATCTCCGGGTACTTGGAATACTCCTCATAGAGCTTCTGGAATCTGGATGCCTGTCCGTTGGCTTCGTTGATGCGGGCGGTCTTGTATGCCTCCGCCTGCTGCAGCACCTCATCGGCGTCGGCTTGGGCCGCCGGCAGGACTTCGTTGGCGTACTTGTTGGCGTTGTTTGTGGCGGTTTCCGCATCCTGTTTTGCCGTCTCAACCGCCTTGAAAGCCTCCTGAACCTTGGTTGTAGGCGGCTCCGCGTCCTGAATCGTGATATTCACCAGCGTGATGCCCAGGTCCTCCTGCTCCAGCCGCGTCAGGATTTTATCCTTGATCGCCGCCTGGATCTCACTCTTCCCCGTTGTGATGACATCGTCCACCTTGTAAAGGCCGATGGTGTCACGGATATAGGACTGGCACAGCATCTTCAGTATTCCTACAGGGTCTGCAGAATTATAGAGATACTTCACCGGGTCCGTCACCCGGTATTCCACATAGAAGTCCACATTGACGAAGTTGTAGTCCACCGTGATCATCACCGATTCCGTGGGGATGGAGTTTCCCGTCCTCAGATCGTACCCGATAGAAAAACCCTTTGTCGCCTTTGACACCAGTGTTTTCTGCTGAATAAACGGCCATTTGAACTTCAATCCGGAAGTTGACACCACCGATGGCTTCCCCAGGGTGGTGATAACCGCATACTCGTCCTCATTCAGCTCATAAAAGGAGTTCCAGAGAATGGATGCGATAACCGCCGCGATCAGCACAATCGGGATCAGTGCCGTTTTCAGAACACGGTTCGGTTTCCTGCGCTTCGGCTGCCGTCCGGCATTTTTCGCTTCCGGACCGGCATTTGCTTCCTGCCCCGGGTTCTGTTCCTGCCCGGGCTCCGGGTCCGGGCGCTTCCATCTGTATTCGTTGGGATCCATGCTTCAACCTTCCTTTCGATTCAGATATGCTTCCAATGTCACGCCTGCTTCCGTGATTTCCTTCGCCGCCGAAAGCCCGACGTAACGGTAATGCCAGGGTTCATATATGATTCCGGTTTCTTCCTCCGTTCCGTTCGGGAAGCGGAGAATAAAACCGTATTCACTGCAGTGTTCCATCAGCCAGCGCTGGGCAGGGGCCCATTCCTGGGTCCAGTCCAGGTTCGGGTTATTCACATCCAGAATGTCCATCGCAAGGCCCAGCTCATGCTCGCTGGTACCCGGCACGGCAACTTCCTTCGCGGCCTCTTCCAGTGCCGCGTCACCTTCAAAGCCGTTGGCGCGCACGCGCAACACCTTGTCGTCAAACAGCCCCTGCTGATATTCCCTCGTGCGGTAGCCGGAAATCGGCACGGCAATAACGCCTTCCTTTTGTGCGTCCTCCAGCATGTGCCTGAGGGCACCTGCCGCCCGCTCATCAAAAAGCATTCCGTCCCCGATCTCCGTGAGATGCGGCTGATAGTCTTCCGGCAGCATGTTCCAAGGGTTCACCAGCTGCAGCAGCTCTTCCCTGTCCCGCTCCAGAAAACTGTTTTTCAGGGCAAGGCGCTGGGCATCAGCCTCCGCTTCCTCCGCCTCTGCCGCCTTCAGCCTCGCTGCGCGCTGTTCCTCCGTCATCCGGCGGAGAGCCAGTTCCATGTTGCTCTTTTCCAGCGTGCTTCGCAGCTCCGCCTTTTCAGCCTCCTGAGTGCGGTAATACGCCGCCCCGAAAAGGAAGCCCAGTGCAATCACCATCACCAGCAGCAGAAAGAGGATAACGCTTCCGGCTCTCTTTCTTGTTCTTTCCCTTCTCATCAGAATTTATTATCAAACTTGTAGGTCAGGTCAATCTTCCGCAGATCGATTTTGAGCTCCCGCCCTTCACTGATTCTTTTCAGTGCAGGGATATGCCGGATGACCACCGCCAGCCCCGTGAAAAGCATCAGCAGGATGCAAAGCCTATCCTCCAGAATCAGAAAGGACGCTGCCATCATTGCCAGCCCGCTGACCATGGCAGAGAGGGACAGATATTTTGTCACCAGCAGCACGCCGATCACAATCACCGCAAGCGTGATCCCCAGTGACGTATCCGCAAACATGGCGGTTATAATCATGGGCATAATCGCGTCGCTGCCCTTCAGCCTGTAATAGACCGGCCAGAGCCTGCCCATCACCATGCAGAAGCCTGCAAATGCCCTGCCCACTTCTGCATGTCCTTTAATCCCCAGCAGAACACCTCCGATAATAATCGGGATGATGTCCTTGATTGCCTCAACCAGCAGCAGGATCAGCGCACCCTTCAGGCCGTACACTCTTCGGAAGTTTGCCAACCAGTCGTTGCCTCTGCCCAGCCGCCGCAGGTTATAGCGGAAGATGAAATTGGAGGCCAGCACCATGGTGCTCATGCTCCCTAAAAGATAGGCAATAACAGCCGTCGGCAGAAGCAGAAGCCAGTAGACAATCATTCCGTGTCTCCTTTCTGCCGGATCACCATGCGAATCGGTGTTCCTTCCAGGCCGAACACTGCCCTGATCTGGTTTTCCAGATATCTCTGATAGGAGAAGTGGAACAGATCTCTCCGGTTGCAGAAAACCACAAAACTGGGCGGGCGCACGCCGGTCTGGGTCATGTAGTATATCTTCAGCCGGCGGCCCTTGTCCGTGGGCGGCTGCACGCGCATCTGGGCATCCGTCAGCACGTCGTTGAGCATGCCCGTTGTGATGCGCATGTTTGTCTGGTCATTGGCAAAGTTGATCAGTTCAAAAATACGCTCTGTCCGCTGCCCTGTCAGGGCAGAGATGAAAAGGATCGGTGCATAGCTCATGAAGGAGAGATCGCGCATAATGTCCTTGCGCATCTTTTCCATGGTCCCGGTTTCCTTCTCCACCAAGTCCCACTTGTTCACGATCACAATAGAGGCCTTCCCCGCCTCATGGGCAAGGCCGGCTATCTTGGTGTCCTGGTCGGTCACGCCGTCCCGGGCGTCAATCATGATGAGGCAGACGTCCGCCCGCTCAATCGCCAGCTGGGCGCGCATGACAGAAAACCGTTCCACCCGCTCTTCAACCTTGCTTTTCCGGCGGATCCCTGCCGTGTCGATCAGCAGATACTTCCCGTACTGGTTTTCAAACTCAGAGTCAACGGCGTCCCTTGTCGTTCCGGCCACATCACTGACAATAACTCTTTTTTCTCCCAGAATCTGGTTGATCAGAGAAGATTTTCCCACGTTCGGCTTACCGATGACGGCTACCTTAATGCGGTCGTCCTCTTCCGCTGTCTCCTCTTCCTTCGGGAAGTATTTCAAGCACTCATCCAGAATATCCCCTGTGCCGTGGCCGTGGACAGCCGAGCATGGGATCGGGTCACCCAGTCCCAGCGAATAAAACTCATATACCGCCGGGTCTGTCCTGCCGGTAGAGTCCGCCTTATTCACTGCCAGCACAACCGGCTTCCCGGATTTCAGCAGCATGGTTGCCACTTCCTCATCCGCTGCGGTCACGCCGGTGCGGATGTCTGTGACAAAAATAATCACCGTTGCCGCATCAATGGCGATCTGAGCCTGCTCCCGCATGAAAGCGAGGATCTCACTGTCTGTGTTCGGCTCAATGCCGCCTGTATCCACCATGTCGAATGTGCGCCCTGCCCATTCGCACGGTGCGTAAAGCCGGTCTCTCGTAACACCCGGCGTATCTTCAACGATAGAAAGCCTCTGCCCCACAAGCCTGTTAAACAGCAGCGACTTGCCCACATTTGGCCTTCCTACAATTGCTACCAATGGTCTGCTCATATCATCACCTATCCCGACAAAACTTCCAACTAACAACTACCAATTAACAACTGCCAACTAATTATACCGATAAAACGCTTCTTCCCTATTTTTATGTCCGCCCTCCGGCAGATCCGGCAATGCCTCGCCGGACATGGCATCCCACAGGTCAAATCCGTCCTGTTCAATCGGATAAATGGGCACGCCCAGCTCCTCGGAGGCTTGCTTCAGCGTGATATCATCCAGAAAGTCCCGTTCTTCCCGGCGGATCATGTTGTGCGAAATCAAAAGTCTCTCTCCGAGATCCTTCCCCTTCAGCTGGCCGATCAGGTCCTTCCCTGTGATAAGCCCTGCCACATCAATGCTGGTCCCGAAGAAGTGATTCTCGATCGGATAAACCTTTCCCTTTATTGTACCATACATCTCCTGTGCTTTGCAAATCAGCTTCTCAAAAAAAGGAGTCGCCGCAACCCCTGTTGCGATAGAAAACCTTTGTTCCTCTTCCGGCTTTTCAGCGAGTGAGAGCGCTGACGTAAACTCGGTTTCCATCAGCCGCAGCATCCCGACGCCGTTCTCCAGCTGCACATAGTCCTCATAGAATTCATCCGGAGGGATCGGCCTTCCGCACTTGAGATAGAGCTCATCGCCGCAGAAAAAGATTCTGCTCCCGTATTTTCTGATGCATTCATCTCCGAATCCGGTAACTTCGTCAATGGTTTTCTCCGCCAGCTCCGGCGTAAAGGGTGTGAGGGGATACAACCCTTCCCGGAATTTTGTCAGCCCCACCGGAACAACAGAAACGCTTTTTACCTGCGGATACATGCCGGAGAGATCACGCATCGTTCGCATTAGCTCGTCCCCGTCGTTGAGCCCCGGGCAGCAGACAATCTGACAGTTCATCTGTATCCCGCCCTCGGCAAAGCGCTGCATCAGCTTCAGCCCTCTGCCGGCGTGGGGATTTCGCAGCATTCTGCAGCGAAGCTCCGGGTTTGTGGTGTGCACCGATACATTCACAGGGCTCACATGCAGGTCAATAATACGCTGCACCTCTCGATCTGAGAGATTTGTCAGCGTAATGTAGTTTCCCAGCAGAAAGCTCAGGCGGGCGTCATCGTCCTTGAAGTACATGGTCGGCCGCATGCCCTTCGGCAGCTGGTCAATAAAACAGAACACACAGTTGTTGGCGCAGGACCGGGGAGCATCCATCAGATAGCTCTGAAAATCCAGGCCAAGCTCTCCGCCCTCATTCTTTTCCACATGCAGGGAATATGCACTTCCGTCCTCCCGCAGCAGGTCCAGGTGGAGATGCCTGTCGTATGCGTAATATTTATAGTCCAGCACATCGATGATCCGGTTGCCGTTGATTGCCAGCAGCCGATCCCCCACCGACACTCTCCCCCGCAGCGGAGAATCATCATCTATATGCTTAATCCTGTTCCCGTGTGTTTCCATGCTTCACCCTGTTTTCGTATCGTTTCCGGCCGGTCGGCCTGCTGTTCCCTCTCAGACGCCATACAAAGCAAAAAGGAGGAGACTTGCATCTCCTCCTAACGCTTGCTTACTCCTCTTCGACGGTCAGGACCTGGCGGCCGTTATACTTGCCGCAAGCCTTGCACACACGGTGTGGCATTACGAAAGCACCACAATTGGGGCACTTCACGAGAGCCGGAGCCGTGAGCTTCCAGGTAGAAGATCTTCTCTTATCTCTTCTCTGTCTTGAAACTTTTCCCTTTGGGACTGCCATATTGACACCTCCTGCATTTCAGCTGTTCTGAGCAGCTCAATATTTTTTTATTTATCCAAAAGCTGCTCAAGTACAGCAAATCTTGGATCGGGTTGCTTTCGGCACCCGCAGGGGCCGAGATTCAGGTTTTTCCCGCAGACCGGGCACAAACCCTTGCACTCCTCCGAGCACAGAACTTTCATGTCCATGTCCATAATAAAGCAGGATGCGAGAACTTCATCGAGATCTACCGCGTCACCCTTCAGGGCAAACACTTCCGGATTCTCTTCCGATTCCTCTTCCGCCAGAACGACGTCCACATTCGTGGTTTTGGATCGATCAAACACCGTACCGCATCTGTCGCAGATGCATTCCATCTCGGCTTCGATCTCTCCCGTCATCCGAAGAATACCCGCTTCATTAAAAACACGTCCGTGTGCGTAAGGCGGCTTCCTGTACCGATTGACAGACGGAAAATCAAGCCTCTCCTCGCTCACTTCACACTCGAAGCTCAGCGAAGCACCGGGTATCTCTATGATTTTTCTTACATCAAGCTGCATAACCGCTCCTCGCACAATCGCCTTAGTATTATAATAGCCTCAGGCTCTCTTGTCAACAGAAATTTTCTGTCAAACCCCTTATTTTCTTTGCTTTTTCGGCCTTTTCAAAGAATCCGCTTGCTCTTTTCAGACGTTTCATTTATAGTATTACCTGGAATATAACTGAAGTCATACGGAGCAGCTATGAAAGAACTGATAATCGGGAAGAATGACGCCGGGCAGCGGCTGGACAGATTTGTCGGAAAATCCGTCCCTCTCCTGCCGGAATCGCTTTTGCAGAAGTACATCCGCCTCAAACGCATCAAGCTCAACGGGAAGGGTGCCAAGCGCGACGTCCGCCTTTCAGACGGAGACTGTATCCAGCTTTACATCAATGATGAGTTCTTTGAAAAGCCGAAGGAAGAAAACTCTTATCTGAAGGTCGGAAAGCCCCGGGTTTCTATCGTCTATGAAGATGAAAACATCCTTCTCGCCGACAAGAAGCCGGGCGTTCTCTGTCACAGCGCCGGCCAGTGGGATTATAACACGCTGATCGCCAACATCCAGGCCTACCTCGCGCAAAAGGGTGAATGGCGGCCGAAAGAGGAGAATTCTTTTGCTCCCGCTCTCTGCAACCGGATTGACCGCAACACCGGCGGCATCGTCATTGCCGCGAAGAATGCGGAAGCGCTGCGGATCATCAATGAAAAAATCAGGGACCGCGAGATTGAAAAATACTATCTCTGCCTGGTCCACGGCAGGCCTTCCCCACCCTCCGGCAGGCTGGAAAACTTTCTCTTCAAGGATGCCTCCAAAAACCAGGTCTATGTCAAAAGCAAAAGTGAACCCGGTGCCAGAACCGCCGTTACCGAATATAAAACCATCCGTTCCAAAGGGCCTCTCTCCCTCGTTGAGTGCCATCTTCTGACCGGGCGAACCCACCAGATTCGTGCCCAGATGTCCTATGCCGGCTGGCCTCTCCTCGGAGACGGAAAGTACGGCAGTGAGCGTTTTAATAAGACCTACGGCGAGACCGGTCAGGCCCTCTATTCCTACAAGCTCCTTTTCAGCTTTCCTACCGATGCGGGCATGCTCAACTATCTTCGCGGGCGGGAATTCTCTGTGGATTCCGTAGACTTTGTGGAGAAATATTTTGGCCCTGCACATACGTAATCACATACTCCGCAAACCGGCGGACGGCCGGCCCGGCCTTGTTCCCAGCAGCAATGGCCAGGCCGATCGTCCGTTTTGCTTCCGGCACCAGCGGGAGGATCTTCAGCCTGTCATGTCTCCCCTTCAGCAGCAGCTCCGGCATAATGCTGATGCCGAGTCCCTGTTCCACCATGGCGAGAATCGCATAGTCATCTTTGGTATAGAAACGCACATTCGGCTTCACCCCCGCCGCATCAAGAGCACGTCTCGCATCATGGTCCGAGCTCTCCAGCAGGCTGATGAAGGGCTCCGTTTCACACTCAATCAGGGGGAATTTCGGATAGCTGGCAAACCGGCTATCCTCCGGCACAATTGCCAGCAGCCGGTCCTCCATCAGCGCCACGCATTCACACTTCACATCGCACGGGAGATTGATGAATCCGATATCAATGCTGCCCTCATTTAGCCATTGCTCCACATCGTGATAGTCTCCGTTCAGCAGGCGGAAGTCCACCTTCGGATAATCCTCCTGAAAGCGCTTGAGCACGGGAGGTAGCCAGTGCACTGCCGCCGATGTAAATGACCCGATCCGTACCGTGCCCGATTCCAGCCCGCGGATGGATGAAGCCGTCTGTTCCAGAAGTTCCGCGCTGTTCAGCAGTGCCCGGATGGCAGGCAAAAGTCTCTCTCCCTCATCCGTCAGCCTGACACCGCCCCTTCCCCTCTTGATGACGGGGAATCCAAGCTCCTCCTCCAGTCCGGAAATGCTGTGGCTCACGGCACTCTGGGTGATACCCAGCCTCTGGGACGCACTTGTCAGGCTCCCTGATTCCACCACTTCCATCAGGATCTCGCATTTTGCAAGTGAAAGGTCCATATTCGCTCCTTAGTATGAATTTTTTTCATCTAAAGATGAATTCTATTAAAGTACGTACTATTATACCGGTTTTCTCGGTCAATTCAAGAGGTTTTTGATTCCGCTTCCGTTGCAGTTTGGATTTTTCTCCCGTATAATCCATCTCGTTCGAAAAAAGAAAGAAGGTGTCCGTTATGACCTCATCCACCGTCTGTATCCTGATTGCGATTATCGTTTATCTTGCCGGCATGCTTTATATCGGCATCCGGTACTCCAACAACCAGAACTCTGAAGATTTCTATCTCGGCGGCAGAAAGCTCGGCCCGATTGTTACGGCAATGAGCACCGAAGCCTCCGATATGAGCGCATATCTTCTGATGGGGGTTCCGGGCCTGGCGTTTTTCTGCGGCGTTGCGGAAGCCAGCTGGACGGCAATCGGTCTCTCCATCGGTACGTACCTCAACTGGCTAATCGTGGCGAAGCGTCTCCGCCGTTATTCTTCCAGGATTCATGCTATCACCGTGCCGGATTTTCTCTCCACACGCTTCCGGGATAACACTAAGCTCATTGAAACGCTGGGCGCTCTGATGATCATCGTTTTCTTTGTCCCTTACGTGGCATCCGGTTTTTCCGCCTGCGGTAAGCTCTTCAACAGTCTCTTCGGCTTTGATTATATGACCTCCATGATTGTCTCCGCCGTCGTGATTGTGGCCTACTGCGCCCTCGGCGGTTTCATGGCTGCCTCCGTCACCAGTCTCATTCAGAGCATTGTGATGACCTTTGCCCTCATCGTCGTCCTCTTCTTCGGCATCCGTACTGCCGGCGGATGGGACACGGTAGTTGCAAACGCAAAGGCCATTCCCGGCTATCTGAGCTTCACCGCCAGCACCAGCATTCTTGCAGAACAAGCCGGCCGCTACACCCCGCTGATGATTGCCTCCACCCTGGCCTGGGGTCTCGGCTATTTCGGCATGCCCCATATTCTCATTCACTTTATGGCCGTTGAGAGTGAGGAGAAGCTCAAGATCAGCCGCAGAGTCGGCAGCATCTGGTGCGTGGTTTCCCTTGCAGTTGCCGTTGTCATCGGCATTGTGGGTTACTCCATGGCCAAAGCAGGCGCTCTGCCAATGCCCGGTTCCGAGCCTGAGGCAGAAAACATGATCGTGCAGACGGCCTCCCTGCTCTCGAAAAACGGCATCTTCCCTGCCATTATTGCAGGCCTCTGCCTTGCCGGAATTCTGGCAGCAACCATGTCTACCGCCGATGCCCAGCTTCTCGGTGCAGCATCCGGTGTGACGCAGAATCTTCTGCGTGACGTGTTCGGCCTGAAGGTAGATGAGAAGAAAAATATGCTCATCGCCCGTATTACGGTCATCTGTGTTGCCGTGCTCGGTGTGATATTTGCCAGCAACCCTAACAGCTCCATCTTCCGCGTGGTTTCCTTCGCCTGGGCCGGTTTCGGTGCCACCTTCGGCCCGGTTATGCTCTTCGCGCTGTTCTGGAAGCGCTGCAACAAATGGGGTGCCATCACCGGTATGTTCGCCGGCGC
>ODAI010693862.1_pt1 | contig 16324 bp, 15 predicted proteins | sample 1539321 | NCBI WGS metagenome assembly ODAI01 (sample SAMN02144231, study PRJEB22623) | gut metagenome | biome: sheep rumen | host: Ovis aries | place: New Zealand
AAGCAAGCGAAAGGCTCACGTCGTTTGGGCGTGGGCTGTTTTGCTTATCATCATCAGGGCGTTTGCCGATGCCTACAAGACGGGTAAGCAACAATGGTTCCGCCCATTTTGTTTGCCCACCCGAGCGAGGCTCCACCAAAGGCAAACGCAATGCACGAAGAACCGCACATCGGCAACCTCATCAAGGAGGAACTCAACAGGCAGGGACGCACCATCACCTGGCTCGCCCGCCAGCTCGGCTTCTCGCGCCAAAATGCCTACAAGATCTTCAACCGCCGCTGGATCTACACCGACTTGCTCCTCAAAATCTGCGACCTGCTGGACTACGATTTCTTCCAATGCTATACGGATTACAGGAACAGCAGGAAAAAAGAATGAATTTACGGGGTTTTGTGGCGGCGTTTGCGGAAAAGTCGTACAATTGCAAACTCCGCCAAGATCAAGCCGTTGAATAACCGTTTGTTGTCGAATGTAAACGTTTGTTATCGTTTGCTATCGGATAGACATTTGAAAACCAGCAAAATGCAAACAATTCAACAAATAAACAATATTCAATTCAACAATTTCCTATCTTTGTGCCGATTTTCTTTCAACAATCAACAAAATCTCAACAATATGAAAAAAGTACTTTCAGCAATCGCGGCCTTGGCTCTCGTTTTCTGCTTTGGCAAAGCCAACGCCTGCACCAATTTCCTGATTACCAAAGGCGCCTCCACCGACGGATCCTGCATGATTAGCTATGCCGCCGACAGCCACCAACTTTACGGCGAACTTTACCACTACCCCGCCGCCGACTGGCCCGCCGGCGCAATGCTCGACGTGTACGACTGGGACGGCGGAATGTTTCGCGGCCAAATCCCGCAGGTGGCTCACACCTACAACGTGGTCGGCAACATGAACGAATGGCAATTGGCCATCGGCGAGACAACCTACGGCGGCCTTGAAATCCTGAGCGACGGCGACGGTATCATCGACTACGGCAGCTTGATCTACATCACCCTGCAACGCGCCAAGACCGCCCGCGAAGCCATCAAGACGATGGGGCAACTGGTGGCCGACTACGGCTATGCCAGTTCCGGCGAGTCGTTCTCGATTGCCGACACCGAAGAGGTCTGGATCCTCGAACTGATAGGCAAGGGCAAAGGCAAGAAGGGTGCCGTGTGGGTGGCCCGCCGCATCCCCGACGGCTATGTGAGCGGCCACGCCAACCAAGCCCGCATCACCACCTTCCCCTTGGCCAAAAAGAACAAGACCAGCATCACCTTCAAGCAAATCGACAAGCTCTTCAAAGACCCGAACATCGACTGCGTGTATGCCGACGACGTCATCAGCTTCGCCAAGGAGATGAAGCTCTACAACGGCCCCGATGACAAGTTCTCGTTCTCCGATGTTTACAACCCGGTTGATTTCAGCGGTGCCCGCTTCTGCGACCTGCGCGTGTGGGCCATGTTCAACAAGGTGACCGACAACATGAAGGACTATTGGGGCTATGCCACGGGCCGCGACATCAAGCGTGTGCAACCCTACACCGCCGGCATGTGCCAAACGCCCGACAACTTCCCCACCAACCGCATGCCCCTTTGGGTTCTGCCCAACAAGAAGGTGAGCGTCCTCGACATGATGGACTTCATGCGCGACCACCTCGAAGGCACCGAACTCGACATGTCGCAAGACGTGGGCGCTGGTCCTTTCCACTGCCCTTACCGCTGGCGCCCGATGCAGTTTGAGGTGAACGGCAAGGAATATGTGCACGAGCGCACCACCGCCACGCAGCAGACAGGCTTCAGCTTTGTCGCACAAAGCCGTGGCCAATACGAATGGCCGATCGGCGGCATCCTTTGGTTTGGCGTGGACGATGCCGACAACACCGTCTACTGCCCGATGTACAGCTGCATGACCGAAGTCCCCGAATGCTTCCGCACGGGCAACGGCTCGATGAGCGAGTGGTCGGAAACCGCCGCGTTCTGGACCTTCAACCAAATGAGCAACTGGGCCTACACCAAGTACGACCACATCCACCCCGAAATCCGCAAAATGCAACGTGATTTGGAAACGAAGTGGGTCGAAAGCGTCATTCCCGCCTTGGACAAGGAAGTGTTCGCCATCAAAGGCAAAAATGCCCAAGTGAAGGAGCTCACCCAATTCTCCTGCAACGCAGCAAACGACATGACGGCATTGTGGAAGCGTTTCTACCACGAACTGTTCATGAAATACATGGACGGCAACCTGAACACCGCCGTGCCCAACAAGCCCAACCACAAGTACACGCCCATCAAGAGCGAGCACCCGAAATACAGCGACGAATACTACCAAATCCTCATCGAAAAGACGGGCGACAAGTATAAAGTGTATTGATGGAGCCAAAATGCTTCAACCTATCCCTCAACCTTCGGGTTGGGGGATTTTTTGTTGCTATGTCCTGAAAAAACAATACCTTTGCCCCAACTAACAAACTATCCCTATGAAAAAGTCATGCTTCGTTTTATTCGCGGCTCTTTTGCTGTCCGCTTGCACAAAACAGCATCTTCCTGTTGCCAATTATGACATCATCCCGCAACCCAATATCCAGTTGGAAGAAGGAAAGCCCTTTGAACTTGGTCCAAAGACAATCATCCTTTATGAGGAGGGCCTCCAGCGCGAAGCACAATTCCTGAGCGAGTATGTGAACGACATCATGGCCATAACCTTGCCCGTTCAAGAATACAAAGGCCAGTCGGACGGCATTGTACTAAGAATCGAACCAGACTGTTTCGACCATGCCGAAGCCTATGAAATCAACATTGCGACGAACCAGATTTTCATCAAAGGTGCTGATGCTGCAGGCGTTTTCTACGGCATCCAGACTTTGCGAAAGAGTTTGCCGATAGAAACGAATTCTGACAAAGTGAATTTGACCTGCGGCAAAGTCTCTGGTGCACCCCAGTTCGCCTATCGTGGTATGCACCTTGACCCTTGTCGCCATTTCATCCCATTGGACTCGGTGAAGGTTTACATAGACATGATGGCCATGCACAACATGAACCAATTCCACTTCCACCTCAGCGAAGACCAAGGTTGGCGCATCGAGATCAAGAAATACCCTGAATTGACCGAGATTGGCGCGTACCGCAGTGGCACAGTCATCGGACATAACGGTAATTTGTATGACACCATCCGTCACGGCGGTTTTTATACCCAAGACGAGCTTCGCGACCTCATCCGGTATGCCGCCGAGCGTCACATCAACATCATCCCCGAAATCGACTTGCCCGGCCACATGCAGGCGGCGTTGGCTTGCTACCCGCAAATGGGCTGCACGGGCGGTCCTTACGAAGTCTGGAAGCGTTGGGGCGTGTCGGACGACGTGCTTTGTGCGGGCAACGAGGAAGCCATGCAATTCGCCGAAAACGTGCTCAATGAGGTGATTGACCTCTTCCCCTCGCCTTACATCCACATCGGCGGCGACGAATGTCCCAAAGTGCGCTGGGAAAAATGCCCGAAATGCCAGGCCAAAATCAAGGAACTGGGTATCAAGGGCGACGAGCGTTTCTCGAAGGAAGACTATCTGCAAAGCTATGTGATGAACCGCATGGCCAAAGTAGTGGAGGCACGGGGCCGTCGCGTCATCGGTTGGGACGAGATTTTGGATGGCAACGTTTCCGAGACGGCCATCATCATGAGCTGGCGAGGCACGGAAGGCGGCATCGAGGCGGCACGCAAAGGCCACGATGTGATCATGACACCTTTGTCGCACCTTTATTTCGACTATTACCAAAGCGAAGACATAGCCAACGAGCCAATGTGCATTGGCGGCTACCTGCCTGTGGAACGTGTATTTGAGTTCCAACCGCTACCCGCAGAACTGACGCCTGAGCAGGAAAAACACATCATCGGCGTACAAGCCAACATCTGGACGGAATACATCGCCCATTTCTGGCATGTGCAGTACATGGCCTTGCCCCGCATGGAAGCCCTGACCGAAATCCAGTGGAACAACCCACAAGAGCGTGATTTCGAGGCTTTTGTCGAGCGTTGCCGCAAAATGAGGCAATTCTACGACCTTTATCATTACACTTACGCCGATCACATCTTCAATCCTCAGGTTTGGGCTGATACCGTTGAACCCAATCTGGCCACACGCAAGCCCATCTCCTTGCGCCAGCAACCTGCCGAGAAATACACCTTTGAAGGTGCCGTCACGCTCAACGACGGCAACTTGGGCCGTGGAGCTTACAACTCAGGACGCTGGCTTGGTTTTTGGGGCTATCCCATGGATGCCGTCATCGACTTGGAGCAGCCCACCGAGATTAGCCGTGTGCGTTTTCACGCATTGGTGAACAAAAGCCCTTGGATTTACAACCCAAGCTGCGTGCAAGTGCTGGTTTCCGATGATGGCGAGATTTTCCGCGAAATTGCGCAAAAGGAATTCCCTATTTCCACCTGGGCAGAAAAAGACGGAATTTTCGTTTTCGAGGTGGAGTTTGAACCCGTCACCTCGCAATTCGTGGAAGTCATAGTGAAAGGTCACGATTTGCCCGAAGACCACGAAGGTTTCGGCAATCCGGCATGGATTTTCATCGACGAAATCGAAGTGTATTAGAACGAGAAAGTCAAACCCAAGGTCGGCATGATGGGCAATTGGTAGACATTCTCGCCCGTAATCATATTGACGTAGAAAATGTTCTTTCTGTTATACACGTTGGTGACGCTGAGGTCAGCCTCAAGCATGACGGTTTCAGTAAAGAAGAACTTGCGTTTCACATCCAGGTCGAAGCGGTGGTAGGTGGGCAGGCGACCGGCATTCAACTCGCCGTAAAGCACGCCCAGCTCTCCATTGGTAGTGGTATAGTCGAAATTGATGCCGTCTTGGAAGGAGTAATACTCATAAAAGCCTTGCACCTGGGTGAATGGGAAACCGCTGCCGAAATTCCAACGTCCGCTGAACTCCCACTCTCGTTTGGCACCAGTGGTATAGGTCACGATAAGGTTGATGTTGTGTCGGCGGTCGAAATGCGGAGCATACGTCGTCATAATGACGCCGTCTTCGGTGGCCTTTTCATAATCTCTTGAGACAAATCCCAAAGCATACACTGCCCACACATACCAGTTCTTGTCTTCAAACTTCAGGGAAATATCTGCACCGTAGGCATCTCCCGTTTCGACGGTGAAGTCCTTTTTCAGCAGGTCGGGGATATCGGAATTGGCAGGTGTGTCGGTATAGATCTTGTTGCGGTTGATGTTGGTCAATTGTACAAAATCCTTCCAATAGCCTTCCACATTCATCGTGATGTTATTGTTCAAGTCGAACTCGGCGCCAAGGATAAAGTGGTTGGCTTTTTGCAGGAAATTGGTCACGCGTTTCCCGTCGAATGTGCTGGGCAAGTTGTTGATGCCTGAGAGGAAGCCATAGAAAAGGTTCACCACATCGCGGTCGCTCGTGGCGGCAACGAAGTTCTGCGAATACATTCCTGCTGCGGCTTTGATCCTAAACCTGTCGGTGGCGTTGTATTTGACAGCCAAACGTGGTTCGGGCGAGAACGCCGGCAACGAGGCATACCACTGCAGGCGGAAGCTGGGTTCGAGCAAGAGATTGCCCAACACGGCTTTGTATTTGACATAGGCTCCGATTTCGGTGGAGTTCACCTTTTGCGCAATCTTGTTGTGCCCATATAGGCTGTATGTCTCGTAATCTGTCGTGTAGCCCAAAAGCTCAATGCCATATTTCAGCGTGTTCTTGCCCAAAAAATAGCTAAAGTCGAAACCTGCGTTGAAGCCATTGATCTTGCTATAGCGGTCGGGGCTGGTTTCTTCCTTCATGGTGGAAGCATAGCTAGAATAGGCAATGTTTCCTTCTATCATCACGGGAGCCTTGCCTGGGATGACAAGGAAATTGGTGCCGCCACCAAACGAGTTCCAACCGAAATTGGAGAGCGACATGTAGTTGTTCACTTGGTCGTTGAACGAGAAACCGAACAGATTGACTTTGCTGCCGTTTGGCGCATTGATGGAGACTTTCCCGTAAATGTCTTGGAAATTGAAAGGCAGTCCTGTTTCAGAAGCATAGGGATACAACACCTTGCTGGTATGTTCCAAGTAGGAGTTCTTGGCCGAGATGATGAACGAGGCGGTGGCACCATCCGGTTTGTCGGCTTTCTTCAAGGGGCCTTCCAGCATCACCTTGGCTCCGAAAACGCTGGCACCGATTTTGCCCGAGATACGTTTCTTGTTGCCATCGCGGGTGGAAATGTCCATAATGGAGGAAATGCGTCCGCTATATTCGGCGCCGAAACCGCCCGTGAACACGTCGGCGTTGCGGATGATGTCGGTGTCGAAAACGGAGAACAATCCGATGGAATGGAAGGGGTTATAGACCACCATACCGTCGAGAAGCACCTTGTTTTGGATGGGAGAACCGCCACGGATGTAAAGTTGACCGCCCTGATCGCCAGTGAAGATGACACCTGGCACCACTTGCAGGTATTGCGCCAAGTCGGCCTGGCCGCCCACGCTCGGAATCTTGGTGATGGTCTTGGGCGTCACGGTGATGACGGAAGTCTTGGTCTCGGTGCGCGCCTCAATCTTGTCGGCGGTGATGGTCACCGTTTCGAGCTGCTGGCTCGCTTCTTTCATGTAATACTTCCGGTTGATGCTCTCCCCTTTCGAGAGGCTCATTCGCTCGCTAATGGTGTCATAGCCCACGCTGGTGATGATGAGCGTATAGGTTCCTTCAGGGATGCGGTTGATGTTGAAATAGCCGTTCTCGTTGGTAGATCCTCCAAAAGTGGTTCCCTTCAGATAAACATTGGTGAACATCATTGGTTCGCCTGTCGACTCCTCATAGACAAAACCTTTGACGCTGTTGTCTTGTGCGAAAGCCGGAATGGATACCAGGGAAATGAGTGCCGCGAATAGCAAGCTGGATAGGTGACGCTTGTTCATATTTGGTCTGTTTGTAGAATTTGCAATACTTTGTCTAAAAAGTTGCAAAGTAAGCAAATAATCTTGAATTGGAGTCAAACAAAATGCACAAAAAAGCAAAAAATCCTGCAAACTCCCCAAAAAAAGCTTGCAGGATGCAGATCTTCCCTCGCAATGTCAGTACACGTCATAGACGTCTTCGTCAATCCAGTTCCACAATCTTCGGGCCGAATTGACCCATCCTGAATTGTGCTTATCAGTCTCTTTCCTGGCTTCGACTTGATAGAGCCATACGCCAATTGCGATAGCGATTAGGAGCAGCAACGCTTTCATCCATTCCTTCAATGGCAACAGGGCTATACCAACGAAAACAAGCAGCATTGGCCATAGTTTCCAGGCTACGCGCCAACTGAACTCGATGGTACCCATGGAAGCCATCAATGCCACGACGCCGATGAACAGGATGATGATCCCAAGAAACAAGTTTCTGCTTTTCATGACTTTTTGTCTTTATGTGGAACGATCAGCATGACACCCAAAACGATAAGCACGACAGGCCAGAAGGTCTTCCATGTGAATTGTGGCACAAGGTTACCCAGAAGGAAGCATGCGCCTACAATGATGAGTATCAGGCCGGCGGTAATGCCGCTCTTGTTTGGCGCAGGCTTTTGAGCTTCCTGGTCTGCCACCTCTGCAAATTGCGATGTGTTCACTGACGTTGCAGCTGGCATCACAATCCATAGAATGAGGTAGAGCCAAAAGCCGGCACTGAAAGCCAGCAACGCAAAGGCGAACAGCACCCTGACGAGCGCCGCGTCAATGTCGAAATAATTGGCCAATCCCGAGCACACGCCGCCAATCACCTTGTTTTGCGTGTCTCTTTCCAGTTTTTTCATGTTTTCCATCGCTTCAATTATTAGGTTGGTAGTTGGTAGAAAACCGTATCTACAAAAAAAGTGCCATTTTCATGGCACTTCACAAAATAAAAACACCAAAACTAAAAACTTTACCATTTCTTGACAACGAATTTCTCCGTCTTCAAGGCCTGACCATCCACAATAAGATTGCAGAAATAGATGCCTTCGTTGAGTTCAGCTACGGAGAAGGAGACCTGTCCCTGAAGCCCGTTCAAGGCTTGGCGCATCACTTCCTGCCCCAACAGGTTATAAACCCGGGCCTCAACGTTGGCAGTTGTTCCAAGGTCATAGTTGAAACGCACCACCGACGAGGCGGGATTGGGATAGGCATGGCCAAAACTGACGTGATGGCTCTCGGCCACATTATCTGCGCCATAGGCAAACCATACCTCGATGCACACAGCCTGGTCCTCGGCAAATTCAGGATAAGCATAATACTTAACGATGGAAGTTCCCACAATGAAATTGCTCGGATCGCTAGAAAACTCTGGATCAATCTGGTGATGGAACGAGAGGTCGTTCTCACTGGAAACGGCATTGGCCTCAAGGGTCTTAGGGCGGGGACTGACAAACACCTCTGGCGTATAACAACTTCCCCAGCAGAAGGAGTTCTGTGTTCCTTCCACTATCACGACATGCTCCTTCTTGACAAGAACGCTGACAGGTTCGTTGGTCAAGTTTTTGACCTGCATGTGCTGAACCATTTCGCCCCATTCTTCCACATGGGTGCAAACAATGGTTTCACCATCGGCATAAACTGCGCCATTCAATTCGAAACGCAAAGACTGGGCTGAAACCCAGCCTATTACAGCCAAAAACACTAAAGTAAAAATAGATTTTTTCATCATACTGAAAATAAATTTTGTTGATAATTTGGTACTTTTTTCAATCTGCAAAATTGCGAAACTTTTTCCAAACCTGCAACAAAAATTTTGCCATTTTTGCAAAAAAGAGTAATTTTGGCCTCAAAATCTGAATTTCGCATGAATTTCAACTATTTGCACCTCGCCGAAACCGATTCCACCAACGCCTATCTGCAACGTAAACAGGCCGAAACCGACATCCGAAATTGGGTGGTCAGTGCCGACTGGCAAACCGCAGGCAAAGGCATGGGACGCAACGGATGGGAAAGCGAAACAGGCAAGAACCTCACTTTCTCAATGGCTTTAGACATGGGTTTTCTGCCCGCCGGAAGGCAGTTTCTGCTCTCCGAAGCCGTTCCGTTGGGCATCGTTGAAGTGCTTGACCAACTTTTGCCCGCCGAAAAACTGTCCATCAAATGGCCCAACGACATCATTTTTGACGGACAAAAACTGGCCGGAATCCTCATCAATAGCACGATAAAGGCCAACATGATGGACACTTCCATCATCGGCATTGGACTGAATGTCAATCAGATGCGATTCCACGACTGGCCGACGCGCCCGATTTCGCTGAAGATGATTACGGGCAAGGATTATGAGTTGCAGCCACTGTTGGAGCAAATTGCGGAGCATTTATTAATAAAGGTGAAGCAACTGAAGTCCTCCCCTGCCGCCATCGAGGAGGCTTATTTGAAACGGCTTTTTCGTTATCGCACTTGGGCGGATTACGAAGTCGGCGGGAAGGTTTTGCGACTGTTGATGACGGGGATTGACGAATTTGGACGGCTGCAAATGACAGACGAAGAAAACCGATTGTATTGTTTTGATATTAAGGAGATTGGATTTGTTATTTCCAACTAAATGTCCAAGAAGAAAAGTCCAAGAAATGCCCAACTTGGACTTTTTCTTGGACTTAGTCAGTCAAAACGTCATAGAATCCGCTCAATTCCAGCGGTCGCTCCAAGCCTGTTGGTCCTTGCGCCATTCCTTCAAGGATTGCACGTCGTCTTCGGTGACGTATTCCTCCTCGACGGCCTTCTGTATCAAGGTTTCATAGTTCGACAAGGTGACCAACGGGCACTTTTTCTCCTCGAAGTTCGTCTTGGCGAGCTCCATCTGGTAGGTGAAAATGGCCACCATGCCTTTCACCTCGGCACCGGTCTCGCGCAAGGCATCGACGGCCATCAGGCTCGACTTGCCCGTGGACACCAAGTCCTCGATGACTACCACCGACTGACCAGCACTGATAACGCCCTCAATCTGGTTTTGCATCCCGTGCGACTTCTTCTCGGAGCGCACATACACGAAAGGCAGCCCCAACTCTTGGGCCACCAGCGCGCCTTGGGCGATACCGCCCGTGGCCACGCCCGCAATCACGTCGGGCTTGCCGAAATTTTGCGTGATTTTTTCCACAAACTGCTGGCGGATATAGGTCCGCACGGCAGGATAGGAAAGCGTGACGCGATTGTCGCAATAAATGGGGCTTTTCAGGCCAGAAGCCCAAGTGAACGGGGCTTTCGGGCTGAGTTTCACGGCCTTGATCTGGAGCAGATGTTGGGCCAAAGTCAGTGCAGAATCGTCGTATTTCATGGTAATTGAACTTTGTCGAAACGAATTTGTGTATCTTTGTCGCTTGAAAACAACTAAATCGACTGCAAATGTACAAGATTTTTCAAGAAAACAAGACTTTAATTTTCCCGAAAATTGACGGCAATGCGTTGGATCTCGACGCAATGCCCCAAGAATCTGACAGATACGATGCCGAACTTTTGTGCGAATTTCTGCCCGAATGGCTTGCCGACCGCGACCAAGGCGACACTTTCATCCACGAAGTGGGCGAACTCGCGGTGGCTTTTGCCCTGAAAGAGACCTTCAAAATGGCTCCGGCGGCAGGCGGAATCGTGGCCAAAGACGGCAAAATCGCCATCATCGTGCGCAACGGCCTCCCCGACCTGCCCAAAGGACATATAGAAAAAGGTGAAACACCCGAAAACGCCGCACTGCGCGAGGTCGAAGAAGAAACCGGAATCGGCAAATTGCAGATTGTCAAAGAATTGCCATCTACCTGGCATTGCTATCAAGTGGGCGATGAATGGCGATTGAAACGCACCTATTGGTATTTGATGAGCACCGACGAAACCATCCAGCCCAAGCCCCAAACCGAGGAAGGCATCACAGAGATAAAACTCATTGAAAATGAAGAAATTGAAACATTTTTGAAAAACACTTTCCGCTCCATCAGTGAAATTTTGGCCCAAGATTTGCGTCAGGTCGTAACAAAATAATACTTTTGCAGGCTGAAAAAGACGCGAGTCTACGAGACAAAAGACCCTGCGTCCCGTAGTCAATAAACAAACCTATGAAAAGAATAGCCGTTTTCCCCGGTTCCTTCGACCCCATCACCTTGGGGCACCGCAGCATCGTTTTGAGGGCCATGCCCATGTTTGACGAGATTTATGTCGCCGTCGGCATCAACATGGAGAAACGCTCCACCTTTGAACTGCAAGATCGCATCAAGTGGTGCGAGGCCGTTTTCAAGGACTATCCCCAGATTAAGGTAGAAAGTTACCAAGGCCTCACTGCCGATTTCTGCAAGAAAGTGGGCGCACGCACCATCATCCGCGGCCTGCGCTGCGGCAGCGACTTCGAATACGAAAACATGATTGGGCACGCCAACAAGCGCCTGCACCCCGAGTTGGAAACCATCTTCTTGCTCACTGAAAGCGAGCTGGTTGGCGTTTCGTCGAGCGTCGTGCGCGACATCTACAAGAACGGCGGCGACACTTCCAAGTTCTTGCCCGAAGAAGTGAAGTTGCCCAAAAGGCAATAATCCAGGCCTTTCCGCGTTTTCATGACATGAAACGAAGGATTGCTACACTCATTTCTTTCTTGCTTTTCCTCACGGCGACCGCCCAAAACGTGACGATTACAGGACGGAGCAACAAAACCAACAGTTTGGTTAGGCTTTTCGTTTACGAAGACCTCGTCAATGAATACGGGACTTTGATTAACCAAAGCCAAACCGACGAGAAAGGCCACTTCATCCTGGAAGGGAACCTGAAGCAGATATTGCCCGCCCGTATTTATGTCGGCTTGGAATATGTCGATCTAATCCTCTCGCCCAAAGCCACTTACGACATCGAAATCATCGTTCCAGAGCAACAAGACAACGTGTCCTATTTCGAGAAAGAGCTGCCCGCCATCCGCGTGAAACGTGCCACGGACCAAGGCATTTACCGCCAAATCATCTATTCCGAGGAGATTATCAACGGCTATATGATGGAGCATTTCAACCAGATTTACCGTGGTCGCCAAGTGCGCTACATCGACTCCATCCAAAACGCCATCAACAGGGAATTGCCTGGCATTAAATCGGACTATGTGAAAGCTCACAACCGCTATAGGATTGCCGCTATCCGTCTGGGTATCAATGCCGATGGCAAGAAAAAGATCATCAAGGACTATTACGACGGGCAACCCGTGCTTTATACCCAAACCGCCTATATCGACCTCTTCAAGGAATTATTTGACGGCTATTTCAACAGTACTTCCTACGACAGCCACCTGTTGAACGATGCCTTCATGGGAGGCCCTACGTCGTTCAAGAAGTATTTGGATACCGACCCGCTCATGGCCAACAATCCACGTCTCGCCGAACTCATCAAAATCTACAACTTGCAAAAACTCTGCTATGGCGACCGCAACACAAGCCGTTTGGCCAAAGACCACCTCAATTATATTAAGAGCCAGACGAAACACGCCGAGCACAAAGCCATCATCAGCGACTTCTTCGAGAAGTTCAACCGATTGGCTACCGGAGCCCCTGCCTCTGAGTTCACGCTGAAAGACCAAAACGCGAAAGACATTCAACTCACCGATTATAGGGATGATTTGGTGCTATTGCAGTTTGTCGATGGCATGTCGCCCGTCGCCGAACATCAGTTTTCGGAGCTGAGAGCCCTTCACAACCAATGGCAAGACTCGGTGCAAATCCTCACCATCGCCACACACGACAAGATGGCGTTCTTCAAGCAATATTTTGAAGAGAAGCGCCAGGACTGGCCCCTCCTCGACCTCGGCGACAACATCCTTCTCTTGGAGGCCTACAACGTCCGCACCTATCCCGAGTACATCCTTATCACCAGGGGCAACAAAATCGGTGAAGCGCCAGCACCTTCGCCTGAACGGTATTTGGAAGAAAGGGTGAGACGACTGTATGGAAAATAGGCAAGGCCACTACAGTGTCTACAACGCTTGGAAGCGTTGACTCCTAAGCAAACGTAATCAATAGATTGGCCAAAAAATTCCATACCGCCGCCACACCGATGGCGAAGCATTTGCTCAGATAAAAATTCCATTTGAGCTTCTCATTCAGCAGGAACAGAACCAAGGAATTGATGCCCAACCCGACCAAAGAAACCGCAATGAACATGAAATACTCAGCCCATGCCAGTGGGTTTTGGCTTTCATAGGTCCAGTATTTGTTCAGAAAAAAGCATAGGGTTGCCGCAAGCGTAAAACCGATGGCATTGCTCACGAACTTATTGACTTTCAAGACTTCCTTGAAAAGATAAGTCGCCCCGAAATCGACGACAGCACCCAACAAGCCCGTCACGGAAAACCGAAGCACTTTCCCTATCAGATTGCCATCCATTGCCTTTATTCAAAATTTCGGCAAAAATAAAGTTTATTTTGACAAATGCCGTATTTTTGCCCTCGTAAAACCATCCATTCGACGAGAAATGAACGATCCAGCAAGACCAAAACGCATCGCCGTCCTGATTCCCTGCTACAACGAGGCAAAAACCATCGGTGAGGTTGTGACCAACTTCAAAGCCGCACTTCCTGAAGCTGTCATTTACGTTTACGACAACAATTCGACCGACGGCACTGCACAAAGAGCTATCGAAGCCGGTGCTGTGGTCAGGCAAGAGCCACGACAAGGCAAAGGCAATGTGGTAAGACGCATGTTCCGCGAAATTGATGCTGATTGCTACCTCATGGCGGATGGTGACGGCACCTATCCCGCCCAAGCCGCCGCTGAAATGGTCAAACCCGTGTTGGAATCAGATGCCGACATGGTCATCGGCGACCGACTTTCGACCACCTATTTCTCAGAGAACAAACGTCCGCTTCACAACCTCGGCAACAAACTCGTGCGCAGTCTCATCAACCGCCTCTGGAACGTGGACATACACGACATCATGACTGGTTACCGAGCTTTCAGCCGTAAATTCGTCAAATTGTTTCCTGTTATGTCAGAAGGATTTGAAATCGAGACCGAGATGACCATCCATGCCTTGGACAAGCGTTTCAACATCGTGGAACAGCCCATAGAATACAGCGACCGGAAAGAAGGAACATCCAAACTCAATACAGTGAAAGACGGCTTCAAAATACTGAAAATCATCTTTTCCCTGTTCAAAAACTATCGCCCGATGCTGTTTTTCGGCACTTTGGCCGCAGTGCTCTTCCTGGCGGCGATCGGTTTGTTCATCCCAGTGCTGACCGAATACTTGAAAATCGGCCTTGTACCCCGTTTCCCCACTCTGATTACTTCGGGATTTTTGGCCATGGCTGGACTACTGTCATTTTTCACCGGCCTTTGCTTGGATGTCATCATCAGCCACAACCGGAAAACCTTTGAACTTCAACTGATTGCCTTTGAAAATGAATAAGTTAATCCTCTTTTGCAAGACTTTCGCCATCCTCATTGCGGCCTATTTCGTTTTTGCCACCCTGTCATGCTTATTGCCCGACAAAAGCATCAAGGCGCACATTGCCGACTCTGCCCCAAAAATGGTTGAAGAAGGTTTGTATCCCCAAGCCATCATCCGCATGGAGCAATGCCAGATGGACAACTTCACCGATGCACTCATCATGAACCAAATGTACAACATCGACCGCAAGCACCCCATAAAATCTGCCATGAAGATGATACGCAGCAGCGAGAAAGGCCGCGACTGGGACCAACCCGGTCTCCTACTCCGAAAAGTGAATGGCGAAAACCTTGAGGAACAACACTATGCGCGTTATTGGCACGGCAGCACCTTTTTTTTCAGACCATTTTTTTTGGTGATGGATTTCCTGACTCTTCGGCACATCCTGTTCATCGTCAGCTCCTTACTTATTGTATTATTGCTTTGCGCCTATTACCCAAAAGCTGGCTTAATGAAAACAACAGCTTTGGCGTTGGGTTTCTTGTTGACTTACGGTTTCGTGATGCAATTCTCCATGCAGTTTTTCCCCGTTTTGGCGCTTACCGTCATTGGCGGTTTACTTGTTGTAAAACACAAGCAATCAGCCAATTTCGGATTACTTTTCTTCATCATCGGTTCCCTAACTTGCTATTTCGACTTGCTCACCACACCTTTACTGACCTTGGGTATCCCTTTGGCCATTTTGCTCTCACTGAAATCCAACGATGAGTTTGAATTCAAAGACGATCTACTTGAAATCAGTAAACTAATCTTACTTTGGGGGCTTGGTTTCGCCCTCACTTTTGGCACAAAATGGGCCTTGGCGAGCCTTATTTTGGGACAAAACATCTTCGCCGACGCGTATGAAGTAAGCCTTTACAGGATGGAAGCCGAGGAATTCACCCGTTGGGATGCCGTGACGAAAAACTTTGACATGCTCAACCTTTGGATGATTGGCATTTCAGCTGTGGTTTTGCTTCTTTTCTCCATCATCAAACGGCTGAAAATCAACTATAAAAAGGTTATCTTGTTTTTGATTATCTGTCTGATACCCTACGTTTGGTACCTCCTTTTGGCCAACCACAGCTATGTGCATTGGTGGTTCGCCTATCGGCTACAAGCCATTACGGTGGTTTGTCTGCTGTATATGTTTTGTGACGGAAGTTCCGCGATAAAAAACGGAAAAAGTCCCATTTTTACCCCTTAAAATCACGGAATAATTCCCCTTTTTAGGCTGAAATTTTCGGAAAAAGTCCCCTTTTACAGATAAAAATAATGGAAATTTGCTACTTCCGACTTTTCCGAACTGAATCAAGTCTTTTTTGAAATTGTTCACGATGTACACTTATGCTTTTATATGCACGACGAGCTTCAAATCTTTCTTCGGGGTTCGTTTCATCGGAATTAATGGTTTGTTGCAATCTTTCCAAGGCTATATCACATTCTTTAATTGCATCCTGTAATTGTGATTCCGACATCCGTGATATTTCTTTCTTTAATTGTACATCATATGAATTTGAATAATGATTGTATGCGAAAACCGCGGCCAGTGCAACAGCACCTACCAATAACGCTACTGAACACAATAGTCCAATCTTTTTTTTGTTATTCGTTGTTATTGCCATTCTACATCCTTTTTGTAAAATACTAGTACCATGCCTACTTGTCTTGAATCGTCTTGCATGATTGCATTGATTTAAAGGTCACAAAAATACAACTTTTTACATTGGCGCAAAATGTTTTTCGCCTAAAACTGCAAGAATCGCAAAATGTTTTCCCCTTGATTTCGTTTTTAAACTCCTTTGTAACCAAAATCATCCTAAGTTCAACATAGAAGTGCGAAAAAATAGGCGAGGTTACACGTCGGCATTAATTGAAATGCCAGAGTAAATCATCAAGCCCTTTTCCCTGGTGTTTTGAACTAGGAATACGTTGGAGGAATAGCAAT
>ODAI010048637.1_pt1 | contig 16320 bp, 16 predicted proteins | sample 1539321 | NCBI WGS metagenome assembly ODAI01 (sample SAMN02144231, study PRJEB22623) | gut metagenome | biome: sheep rumen | host: Ovis aries | place: New Zealand
CCCGTGCGGATACGCACATAAGCCAGACAGGCTTACTCACGATTAAAATCACGAGAATGCGCCAGTCACTTTTTCAAAGGCTGTGCCCGGAGCGATACCACTGTCCGGATCTCCTTTTTCGGGATTATAAACATATCCACATGTCTGTCTATTCCATGTAACTCTTCAGTACTCCGAATCATTGTATTTCTGTTATCTGTCTAAAATCCTGCCGTCCCTTGAGATCGTAACAACCTGCCAGCTACGTAAACGTCCACTGGACGTTTCCTCCGCATGCTCAGGCAATGGGATGAATTTACCACTATTCTTAAGGGCAGTTTCCGCAGCTCTTTGCAGACCACCGCAGCCTCGTCATAAGCCGGTGCTTCCCGTTCTTCAAATGTGATCGCTCCTGTAGGACAATTCGGCAGGCAGTCCCCAAGGCCATCACAAAAATGTTCCCTTACCAGCTTTGCCTTGCCGTCTCCCATATCTAGGGCGCCCTCATGGCAGGCCTCTGCGCACAAGCCGCAGCCATTACATTTTTCTTCATCAATATGTATGATCTTTCGAATCATTTTATAATATCCTCCATTTCAGTGAGTACTATACCCAACGGATCTCTGTTCTTTCTGGAAATAGTATAGCAGTAGTCTTTCAAAAAATCTGTATCCACAGATACACCACAAAAAGTTTTTTTCGTGTATACTATGGTATATAGAAAAGCAAAGGAAGGAGCCGATTTCGTCCGTGCAAGCGAAGCGGCACGGTTACGAAACCGAGCATCCGGACGTTTTTGTCAACAAAAAACTATGGTTTATATAGGAGAACTTTATGGATTATACAGTTCTGGAACGGAGCACTCTTTTTCACGGAATAAATGCAAAGGACCTGCGTGGGATTCTGGAGTCTGTTTCCCATCATATTCAATGCTACGATAAGGATGAAGTCATTTTTCATCTGATGGAAGAGGCAGACCGGATCGGGATCATATTGGAAGGAAGGGCACAGGCGCAGAAACCTTTTCCAAACGGGAGCCAGATTAATGTCTCCATCCGGACACCCGGAGAAATGATAGGACCGGCCGCAGTTTTTTCAGCCAGTCACCGGTACCCATGTGATATGATAGCGATCGAAGCGGTCACCCTTATGGTGTTCAGAAAAAAAGACCTGCTCCAGTTAATGCAAAAGGACATTCGCATCCTGGAAAACTTCACTAGAGAGATCGCCTCCGCAACTTATATGCTGCAGCAAAGGCTTGAACTGCTCTCTTACAGCGGTATCGCCCAGAAAGCTGCCTTCTATCTGCTCATGCAGAGAAGAAAGACCGGATCGGATCAGATCCGGATCCCGGATTCCGTCACTAAATGGTCCTTGATGATGAATGTCTCCAGACCCTCTCTTCACCGGGAGTTGAAACGGTTAGAAGCTCAGGGGATCATATCTTATCATTCACATATCATAAAGATCCTGGATCCAGATGCTCTCCAGGCAGTTCTCGGCTGAGAAATAAGCGAGGAGCAACATGGGGGATAGCCTTGTTCTTTCCACAGTCCAGCATCTCCATCACTTCTTCAATGGAGAAATAGATATAAGCTCTGTTCTGTTCATCGAGCCATCTGTTCTTTACCGACAGAGAGATCCGATCCAGCATCAGTCCGTAAAGGATTTTTGCATCTGAGGACAATCCTTTGAAATAGCTGTCTGTAAACAACTGCTTCGGGATACGGTAAAAGGAATGCTTGTCAATATCATCAGCCTGAAAAAATTTAAATCTGATTTTTTCCATCATAACTCCCCCCTCCCATTTTTTGATCCAAGCTTTATCTTTAAAAAGTTTGCTTATAAGGAAACAGGCGAGAACGCATTGACGTCCTCGCCTATTGATCATAGTTCTTTTCAAAAAAAGAAGACTCACAACATAGCACACGATGTCATAAGTCTTCTAATAGTTTTTGCAAGGCCCTGATTTACAGTTATTAACATTATTGTCAAATAAATCTGACCCCATTGGAAAATTTTTCTGACTCCTTTCCCATTATTAAAGGTGACTTATGTATTTCGATATAACAAAGAAACCGGGAAACGCTTTATTTATCGGCGTTTCCCGGTTTCTTTTCAACAGGGGATGAGAGAATCGAACTCCCACCAAAGGTTTTGGAGACACTATTCCCACTCTTCAATACCCTTTATACATGCTGTTTTTCAGGCATATGAAATTTAAAATACTACTTTTGGTACGATTTCGGTGGTGCCTTTATCGTTTAATCATATTGTATCATCATCGTCGGGTGTTTCTACCGGCTCATGGGATTGGTTTTCTAAATATCATATCCTGTTCGCACCACATTTCCTGCATTTTCTTTCACACCAGACTGTAAGTGTCCCGCAGGTCGCGCATGAATTAGACTTTTCCTGTTCCTTTACCCAGGCAGCAATACCAATATCCCTTTGTTTGGCGACATATTCTATAATGTGTTCATGATGACTGATCCCATTAACCACATGGACATCTTTAAAGTCCTTCAGTCTTTGACATGGAAAATCATGGCATTCATTACACCATGTAATACCATGCTCTTTTGCACAGTCCCTGAAACCATGACGGCATTCAGCACACTCTCCTTTTACATTATCTGAGAGACAACCGGAACAGATTCCATCCGCATAGGATGGACAGGTTCCACAAAACAGGCCACATATACCAACAACTTCTTCCGGTTTATTCATCATAATTTTTCGCCTCAATCAAATACTTTTTCCTATGAAGAAACCATCCTTTATCGCATTCATGATATTCGTGGGCAGCTTAGAATCTCCAACATTCCACACATTGGCATTTCCCCGCTGACACAGATCATCATAAAGCTGTCTGCAGGGGACATAACCAATAGACTGGATTACCGTTTCCACAGGGATAGCCTGTTCATTCCCGTCCTTATCCGTGTAAATCAGACTGCCATCACGGTATGCTTTTGTTGTGGCTCCGGTAACTGTATCAATTCCCTCCTGGGTGATCATATCATTGATCATCAGTTTATTAGGCAGGGGAACAGGGACTTTCGAGAGCATCAGTTCAGGCATCATTTCCACAATTGTCACTTTTTTACCTTGTCTTGCAAGCCAGATGGCCATTTCGCAGCCTACAAGGCCACCGCCGATTACTGCGCAGGAATCACCGACAGGTTTTGTACCTGCAAGCACATCCGAAGCAGTCACTGCATTCTCCCGGTCTATGCCATCAATAGGAATGGTACGGGAAACAGCACCGGTTGCCACGATAATCTCATCTGCTCCCATAGCTTCAGCATCCTCGGCCGTCACGGCAGTATTCATGTGGATCTTCACACCGGCTTTTTTGATCGCAGTAATATAATACTCGATAAGAGCCTCATCGTCTGTCTTAAAGTCAGGCACTCCGGCAAGGATAAAATTACCGCCAAGTTTATCGCTCTTCTCATAGAGATCGACATCATGCCCGCGGATTGCAGCTACACGCGCAGCTTCCATGCCTCCGACACCTCCACCAATTACCACAACATGCTTCTTTACAAGGGCCGGAAGGATAAGCTCTGTGTTTTCATAAAAACATTGTGGATTAACGGCACAGGTCACAAGGCCACCTTCAAAGACACGGCCTATACACCCATTCTCGCACCCGATACAAGGGCGGATGTCTTCGCTGGCACCACGCCTTGCCTTGTTGGCAAAATCCGGGTCAGCCAGAAGAGGACGTCCAAAAGCAGCAGCATCGATCTTACCGTCAGCAATAGCCTGATTGGCGATATCCGGTGTGTTGAGTCTTCCGGGACAAATCACCGGGATGGAGACAGCCTCTTTGACTTTCTGGGCATTGTCAAGCCACAGGCCCTGTTTGTGATAAGTTGGAGGATACAGCCAGTAGAAAGAATCATAACAACCATCACCAATCAGGAGAGCAGTGGCTCCGGCCGCTTCTAATTCTTTGGCATACTGGATAGATTCTTCCACATCACGTCCGACCTCCACAAATTCTTCTCCCGGAAGTGCTCCCTGGCAAATCCCCTTCATATAATGCCTTACGCCAAGTCTGACATCTACGGGAGTATCCGGTCCGCAGGCTTCCTTGATGCCCTTGATCGTATCCGTGACAAATTTCAATTGTCCCTTTTTCCCATATCCGTATTCATCATCACGGTTATTGAAAATTCTGGTTGCATACTGGTCAGTCAGATACCCCCCGTAGATACCTCCCAAAAGGATACCGTCAGCACCAGCCTGCATACTGGCAACTGCACCCATAACGGTATCATCTATCATCTTTTTAATCTCTGCAGTAGTAGTCGGGCGGCACATGATCGAAGGATCCCAACGATTGGGAATCTCGGATGGTGCAATGGGATGGCCGTTCATCTCCGGAGACATAGTAGCAGGAAATGTGACTCTTCCTGTTCCCCCGCCGACTTCGAAGAATATCTTCGTTCCAAAGGCATGTACTTTCTCACATAGCTTACTGGATAATGTATTGAATTTTATCATATCCGAAAAAGGAGAATTAGTGATCAGGCCTTTTTCAATGCCGGAATCAGGTACAAATCCACAGGTGTAAATGAGACCGACTCCTCCTTTGGCACGAGCAACAAAATAGTCAATAACAGACTCATTAAAATTTCCATCCGAATCCATTCGGCCGCCAAGATGCATAGGTGACATAACAATACGATTCTTAATCTGACAACGTCCGATTGTAAAAGGTTTAAACAAATCTGGAAGATGTTATAGGCTTTTATCTGGAGAAAAAGACTATTTATATTATAACCCAGTTTTATCTTCTTGATTCTTATGATCTGCGCCGTCCATCCAGGTCAGATTTAGAAAGAACTTATCACCGTTTTTTTCAGTTCTGGTACGAACAGCGCAGAATCCTGCACATCCTTCATGATCAGGAACTCCTGCATTTGTTGGACAAAGCATTCTTAAAAACAATTAATATAACCGGTCCTCAAGCTTATGGGAAACTATCCAATCCATCCGATCCTGAGTTTTTTGCCGATTACTTTTACTTCTGGCATGCCACTTCATTAAGCCATATCCTGGAAAAATGGGTGATACGCGGATGCCGGGAAAGCATAGAAGAACTGACCAACATAACAGTCTGGCTATACAAGACGGTGAGTTACCAATGGGAGTAAAATAGTTTTTGATACTCAGAAAAACAGTAGTTTTTTCTCCTCATAATAAAAAAGAAAAAAGACATGTATGTCCCGGTGTCTGATAACACATATTACAGGATATACATTCGGCAGCCCTGTTATCCCCCAATGCCCATCGTTTTGGCAGATCAGGTTCACAAATAAGTGGTCTGGATAAAGACAGGAATTCCACCTTACTGCTGTTCAGAATTTTTTCCATATTTCCGATACTCCGATGTCCTCCCACAAGAATGATAGGAATATCAGTAAGCCGGGCAAGCTCAAAGGCAAACTCCTTAAAATATGCTTCATTTACACCAGCCTTGATACCAGTGACAGATGTACCATTACAGGAGTAAGACCAAAGTTCATGGCGGCAGGAACAAGTTTTTCATATTCTTCGATCCCCTGACCTAAACAGCGCATTGGCGAAGTACATTCATGAATTTTCATTCCAAAAACAAATCATCCAAAATGATTACATTTGTAAATGCTCCACTATATTCATTTTGTTTCAGGCCGAATGTAGTGATAAGGGTACTATGGATTGAAGTCTTTGGAGAAACCACTTCTTTAATTCTTTCTGGCCTGCTAAGCAGGACCCTGTAATAGTTTTTATCCACAATAAAGTCTTCACTTGTGAATTTTATCTCACACATATTAATGACATTATCATTACGCTGAATCAACAGATCAATTTGCAAGCCTTCTTTATCATCTGCCTTTTTTGACCAGGCTGAACTTGATGTTATAATCCCTGATATACCCAAGGCTTTCTTTATCTGATCAACATGGTTAAAGCAAACGTTTTCAAATGCATAGCCACGCCAGGTAACGATCGGTTGTGCTGTTACATTTTGCTGCCAGAATATTTCATTCTTCCGGGTTCGATTCTGCACGAAATGGAGATAAAACAGACAAAACGGATCAACAAGTTTATAGTGTTCTTCACGTTTACTGAAGCCAAAAGGAACATATTTAACAACAAAATCGCTAGCCAGAAGCGCTTTCAGATTTTTTGACAATGTCCCTCCATCAGTTAATTTAAGTTTATTTGTGATTTCTTTTCTTGTATACCCGGAATTTCTGGTATATAGAAATCGGACAATAGATTTTATTGTTTCAGAATTTGTAAAAACCGATTCAAAAAGCCGATCATATTCATTCTGAAGTACTCCGTTACGGAAGAAAAACAGCTTATCGACATTTTGTGCAAGACTTAATTCTTTATCTACATAACCCAGATAATATGGTATTCCCCCGAAGATCATATAGCTCTGTGCTATATCATACCGTGAGAATTGCACCTGCCTGCTACGATAGAATTCTTCACATTCACACAATGAAAATGGCGACAGCTTAATCTCAAAAGTCACTCTTCCGTAAAGTCCACCATGGTTATTTATCAAATTGTCTAAAATCCATGAATTAGCACTCCCGCACACGATGACCATAAGGTTCTTACGATGACAAGCCCATGTGTTCCAAAATCCTTCAAATGCCCTTAAAAAACCGGACCGGGGGCTATCAAGCCAAGGCAGTTCATCCAAAAAAATCAGTTGTCGGGAACCATCATCTATCTTTTGCAGGAATTTTTCAAGCAGCAGGAAAGCATCCAACCAGTTTTTAGGCTTATCACACGCTTCCATACCATGAAGATCCAATGAGTTATAAAAGTGATCCAATTGTGCATGCAACAGCCCTTCGGACTCATTATCTGCAGGAGACAGACCCGCATGTCTGAATGTTATGCGTCCTGAAAAAGTCTCATCTACCAAAAATGTTTTTCCAACACGGCGCCTTCCATATATGGCAACAAGCTCAGCTCGGCCGCTATCATATAACCTGTTCAATTCTTTGATTTCCTTATGCCTTCCTACCATGGAATTCTCTCTCCTTTTGTTTTTAAACAGCGCTTAATACTATTTTTTGTCATTCACCGCTAAATTAATATCTGAAAATAGTATACTCTGTATTAAATCAGCGGTCAATCATGGTTTTTTCTTTTCGTCGCTAAACAAGAACGAAAAACCAGGCTCAATCTGTATCCTATATTTGAGACATAAACGAATAAGACTCTCAATGAATCAGCCAGTCTTACTCCTTTCCAGGTGATAAAAGGTGACTTGTGAGGTGACTTATATTTTTCGCTAAAACAAAGAAACCGGGAAACGCTTTATTTATGATGAAGAATATCCTGTAGAGAGGATGATGCTTCCGGATAACTATCTGGCGGATGATGAGACGATGATGCGTGATAATAATTCATCTGGCTTTAATTTCTGATTCATATCGCATACGGACAAGATTTCAAAACACGGACTGGGAATGGCAGTGGATATTAACACACTGTACAATCCTTACCATAAAATTGTGACGAATGATGACGGCACCCGGGAAGAAATAATAGAACCCGCCACAGGAAAACTTTATCTGGACAGGACACAGCATTTCGACTACAAGATAGAAAAAGGCGATTTGTGTTATACGCTTTTTACAGAAAAAGGTTTTGAATGGGGAGGGGATTGGACCTCTGTTTGGTGGTGTGGTTACATCTTTTTTTTCCTGGCGTTTCGGTTTCGGTTTCGAGTTGATTGTAATCATCTTTGTGCTGACTCAGTACCGAAAGATCAAGGATTTCCCCAAAACCGCTTCACGTAAAGATTTGGATATTATGGGGTCTGTTTTATCTGCTGCAGGACTGCTTTTATTGATGATCGGAATCCTGCAGTTATCTGACAAAAACGCAAAGCTTTGTATCATACTGGTAATCGCCAGTATCCTTGTCATACTGACTTTTGGATTCTTTGAGCTGCGATACAGCAAGGCCGGCAAGGTGCCACTCTTTGATGTCAGATTATTGAAAGATAGCAATCTGAGAAATGGAACGCTGGTGCGCTTGATTACGTCCTTTGTTATGGCAGGCACGATGTTTGCTATATCTGTTTTTCTATTATCCGTATTGAAGATGACGGCTTTTGAAACGGGTCTGATGCTTATGCCCATGACAGTAGGCATGATGTTAGTATCTTTTATTGCGCCTAAGATGGCGATGAAAATAGGTCATAAATATACCATGACTCTGGGATTTGTGATAGCAATCGGTGGGTGTTTTATCATGCGTAATCAGTTTGCCCCTGACACCAGCTTTATGAGACTTTTTCCCGGTCTGTTAATATTTGGGGCAGGTTTAGGTTTTCCTACGGCACTTAGCGTAGATGTTCCTTTGGCAACGATTCCGCCCCAGGCACAAAACAGCTGCTCCGGATTGGTCTCAACAGGTCAAAACCTGGGTTTGTCTATGGGAACCGGTATCATTGGCGTTATATTGACTCTGGGAGCAGTCAGTGGATTGCGAGAGGCAATCAACACTTATACACCTTTGAATTTGTCCAAAGAAGCATTCAGAGCGAATGCAGAAATGTACATGCAAAAGATGGGACATGTTGATCCTTTAACATTGACTGTAAAGGATCAGGAAGCATACCAGAAGATCGTCAATGTCATCTATCATGATGCCATGGGATGGGTTATGATGGTGGTCGCCGGCTTGATGGTGCTGGGGGTCATTTTGACATTTTCATTAAAGGATATAAAGGATATAAAGAAGCAAGATTAGCGCAATGACAGATAAGGCCTATGCCGAACAAAGGGAGTTGTCGGTATAAGAGATGAATCATAGATTGTCAGGAAATCTGGTCAGATAGACGACAGTGCGGAATATCCAGTCGATGAACATAGCTTAACACACCCGGCACAGAAGGCTGAGAAGACCTCGTCCTTCAACCAGGAACAGAAACATTACTGCGGTCATAGCCGTAAGCTTTTTTCGATCAAACTACGGCATTTTCTTCCCTCTCTCCGTTTTATCCTCCGCGCAGTTCCCTGATTCTGTTCCTGGCTGATTCTGAGAACGCATCCAGACCAGATGCTGGTGTATTTATCATATTGGCTTTAAACAAGACGCTTTAGGTTCAGAACAGATCAGTCATTATGAATCAGTGCCATGAAAACAAGAGGCTCTGAATCAGAAGCATTATCAAGAGAATGCCACTGTCCAGGAAGGATCGTGCAGACATCTCCTGGAAATACATTTGTCTTGCTGCCGTCATTATCCGTAAAGATTCCTTCTCCTTCCAGGATAAAATAGGGCTCTGTCTCTCCCACATGCTGATGCCAGCCTACATAGGAGCCCGGCGGCAGTACAATCTTTGCATACATTCTTCCATGCCCGTAAAGATCTTCTTTTGGTACAATATGGTACACTTCAGCCGGTCCTTTTCCATTTCCCAGACCTTCTCTAATCTGAAGAATCGGTTTTCTTACCATGTACAACAACTCCTTCTATCACTTAAAAAAACATACTTTTCCTATCAAACAGTATAGCATAGAGCCTGCCTTTTTTCATCGGTCAGATTACACATCAATCTTTATCTTCCTAATAACTCCTGGAGTATCTGATGGCCCTGATACAGTGTATTTCCAGAAATAAGATATTATTATGTGACAAATCTGTGATATACCGTGTGCTATCCTCTTACCGGAAAATGAAACAGCAACAAAAATAATAGATTGGATGGTAAGAGAAAATGAAAAAAACACTGTTAGCTGCAATACTCACTTTGGCAATGATGATCACTTTATCCGCTATGGCTTCCATGCCGACGCAAGCTAAGACCCGCGACTATTGGGTTCGGGGCTATTGCGGGGGAATGGGATTGAAGAGAAAGCAGATGAAGGCAGCATACCACGGATACAAAATCAGGGTTTGCGGCTTTGGCAGGTTGTCCCGCCATTCCGTTGATGATTCTAAAACACAGGTGCTCAGGAAGCGGACATACAAAATCAGCAGGAAATGTAAAGTAGGCGCCGGCGGCTATGAAAGGACCTACAAAAGATTTTTAGCAAATCGAGGACGCACAGGACAGCTGGAAGGATTTGTGGATCTTCATGTGAAGAACAATCGAGTGATTTACATAGATTACGGGTTCTAAATCTTTGATAATATAATAATATTTGAAGGAAGTTCTTATAGAACAACGGGAATAAGCGGCACATATGATAATCCTGTATGCTCTTCACTTAGCAGCTCAGCGTGGATGCTCAGAGTATAGTAAATAATTGAGTAAATATATAAATGGATGTATGATAGGACTTGAGCTTATGGCTCAGGTCTTTTTTATGTATATATCTTCAGGAGCGCCCGTTAAAAACGGGCGTATTTCTCACCCTTTACATCCAATTTCCTTTGGTATCCGGTGCGGTAAGACTTGTACTCAGAAAGCAAATAAAATATAATAGTTTTGAATCAAAACTATTAACAGAAACAGACGATTGACGAACGGGAAGAACCGGGGATATGTTCCTTATCCGCACTTTTTTCGTACAGGCACGAAGAATGACTTGATAAATACTGATATGAGGAGGAGACAATTATGAGCAGTGTTTTGAAAGCAGAAACTCTGGAGAAGAAAGCCAGCACGGAAAACGGTATAAGACGATTGATCCTCACGGGGATTTCTGTTGGCCTTGAGATAGCGGCAATTGTCGTTATCATGTACCAGCTGGAAGATTACGCAGAGTGGATTGCCATTGGAAGCCGTATTCTGGGTGCTTTTCTTGTCCTGTTCATCTATAATGAGAACAAGACGTCAGCTATGAAAATGCCCTGGATCATCCTGATCATGATCTTCCCGTTTCTCGGTGTCTCCCTGTACTTTTTTATCGGCCTGAGTTTTTCCACCAGAGCCATGAAAAAACGCTATGAGGAAGTGGACGGCCGTCTGTTTCCGCTGCTTCCTGAGAATAAGGAGGTGGCTGACCGGCTTGCCTCAAAGGACAGAAGGGCTGCCAATATCACAAGATACATCCATGACCGGTCCGGATATCCCGTTTATGACAACACGGACATTGTCTATTATGATGATGCGGCAAAAGGCCTTGCGGCTCAGAAAGAGGAGTAGACGTCCGTATCATCACTCCCGGGGTCCCGGATAAAAAAATAGTCTATGCTGTCACAAGATCCTATTACCACAGTCTGACAATAAACGGTGTCCGTGTCTATGAATACACACCGGGATTCTGCCATGCCAAGATGTGCATCGCGGATGACAAACTTGCTGTCTGCGGAACCATTAAATATGGATTACCGCAGCCTCTACCACCATTTTGAGAACGGTTGTCTCTTTATCGGCTGCGATGCGGTGGCAAAGGTCCGTGAGGACTTTGAGGAGATGTTCTCTGTCTCCCGGGAAGTCGGCCAGGACTATCTGGGCTCCAGACCGAAAAAAAGGATACTGCTGGACTTCTTAAGGCTGTTTGCACCCCTTATGTGAGATAACCGCATCCAGGCAGGCGCCAGCGCTTCCTGGCATTCGCTTTCATGATGCCTTTCCCATGGCATCCACCTTCAGTATGGCATCATAAACCAGATCGGCGGTCACTTTTACAGGCTCATTTTTTGTATGGCCGGCAGGATCCGCAGCCACCTCAGCTGCTTTCCTGAGTTTTTCCTCCTGGTCTCTTCCTAAGCCGATCTCTTCTAAGCAGGTCGGCAGACCTACACTCCGGCAGAAATCAAATACTTTTTGGATAAGTGCCGGGTCTTGGTTTTCAATAATCAGCTGGCAGAGGGTTCCAAACGCTACCTTCTCTCCGTGATAAAAGGCATCGCATTCTTTGATGTGAGTCAGTCCCTTATTGATTGCATGGGCGCTGGCCAGACCCCCACTCTCAAAACCCAGGCCGGATAATAAGGTGTTTACCTCCACAATCCGGTCCACTGCCAGGGTACATTTTCCTTTCTCAGCATCCTTCTTCGCCTGAAGGCCATATTCCAGCAGAGTTTCAAAACAGCTTTTTGCCAGAGAGGCCGCTGCCACTGTGGTATATCCTCCGGCGGGATTTCTGGAGGAGGTTTCTATGCAGGCCCTGGTTTCAAAATACGTGGCCAGGGCATCTCCCATACCGGAGACCAGCAGCCGCACCGGTGCCTGGGCAATCACTAACGAATCCACCAGCACGATATCCGGACTTTTGGGCAGCTGCAGAGTTTTCAATGAAACCCCTTCCTCAGAATAGAGAACCGCCCGGCCGGCCGTAGGGGCATCCGTCGCCGCAATGGTTGGACAAATCATCACCGGGAGAAAAAGCTTCATCGCAGCCAGTTTGGCCGTATCCATGACCTTGCCGCCGCCGATTCCAATCACATGATCGCACCTATGGGCCTGGGCAGGCCTGCAAAGCCGCAATACTTCATTCTGTGTACACTCTCCTCCAAATACCTGAAGCAGGTATTCTGCTGACGGATCCAAGGCTTTATAACTAAGCCGGATCTTTTCTTCAAATCTTTTTTTGCCGCCCTCACTGATCAAGATAAAGGGCCTGTCTCCCAGCCCCCGGGAGTATTCTGCCAAATGGTCAAGAAGTCCATGGCCTTGTATATATTTTCCCGGACTCACAAATTTATAACACATGATTTGCTCCTTCCATTAAACCTGATGTAAATCTTTAAGGGTAGTCTGGTAGTCCCGGTGCTTAATCTCCGGGAAAGCCTCTAAGAGACGCTTTGGCCCGAAAAATGCATGGGAGTTTCTCAGCTCCTCTTTCTTTTCATTGATTCTGATCTGCAGATCATGCCGTTTCAGTTCGGCCTGGTCTTTAACCTTATTCACATCTTTCTGGACCTTGAGGGTATCATTGCCCAGCTTCTGGCTCAGACCATCGCTGACCAGCTTCAGTTCATGCTGCAGCTGATCAAGTTCAGATAACTGTTTGTTAAATCCTGCCACAATCATGACAGTGACAATCAGGTCCAGGGCCATGATGGCGTAGCAGATGCCCAGAATAGCCCAGCCCGCAGGCTGGGGAATCTTCAGGCGGGAGTCCATCTCAATCGCCGGCTGAAGGACCAGAACCACAAGGAGAATCACTGCCCCCCAAATCAGACTGAAACGCAGGCAGATATAACCATGGAAATTAAAGGGTTCTTTACTGTAATCCCACCACCTGGCATGGAAAAGTACATCCAGCAGCCAGCCGGCCAGCAGTTCCACTGCCGTAGCCAGAAGTACACCGAAGACATAGAGGAGCAGAATGCTTTCCAGGTCTTTGCCCTGGGCCAGACTGGCCTCAGTAAGCCCCAGTCTCTCAGCCAGATGTGATCTGGTCAGCATGAAGACAGTCAGGACTCCAAAGCCGTAAACAGGACAGACGGGACCACATAAAAAGCCTCTGTTTATTACTTTTCCTCTCTTCAAAGCCTGATAGATTACCTCCAGGCACCATCCAAGGAAGGAATACACCAGGAAATATCCTGCCATCTCATAATACGTCATACCTGCTATCATTGATCTTTCCTCCATCCTTACATTATAGTAGAAATCTCCTTTACAAACCCTGGGTGGTCTTCATAATAAGTATTCTTAATTATAACATAAATCCTGTTTCGGAAAAAACTCTTCTCTCACAGCAATGATGGACAACAGAAACATCTTTTTAAACATAATTCAATGATATGATAATTTGAATCAAAGACTTGTGATAATATAATTATTAGATTACTATATTTTCAACTAACATAGAAATTGGAGGAAAGTCTTGATTAAGGCCTCGCGAGTTAAATATGGACAGACAGACTTTATATGATTTCATAAAAAACAAATACAAAGTATCACCGGAGTATCCCTGGAAAAGATATCAAACCAATGCTGTTTTCCGCCATACAGACAACAGGAAATGGTTCGCACTGGTTATGACTGTTGGGATGGACAAACTTGGATTTCACAACATAGATTCGGTTGATGTGGTCAACCTGAAGGTAGATGATATGTTTTTCCGCGATATGATTATTCAGGAAGAAGGAATCATGCCGGCTTATCACATGAATAATCTCCATTGGATCACAGTTCTTCTGGATGGGACCGTGCCGGATGAAAGAGTCTGTGATCTTCTGGATATGAGCTATCTTGCCACGGCCTCTTCTAAGAAAAAGGAGAAGTTCCGCGCACCGAAGGAATGGATTATTCCAGCAAATCCCAAGTATTATGATATTGAACATGCTTTTGATGATACAGAGGAGATTCGCTGGAAGCAGGGCGCCGGAATCAAGGCTGGAGATACTGTCTACATGTATGTGGCTGCGCCGGTATCAGCCGTCCTTTATCAGTGCAAGGTACTGGAAACAGGGATTCCATGGTACTATCAGGATGGTAAGCTGACCGTCAAATCTCTGATGAACATAAAGCTTCAGAAACGCTACCCCTCGGATCAGTTCACATTTACAGTGTTGAAACAGAAGTATGGAATCCATGCAGTAAGAGGGCCAAGAGGAATACCGAATTCCTTAAGCCATGCTTTGAAAAGACAGGAGTTATAAATACGTAAATCAATACAAAAACATAAAGATGGAGGAACAAATTATGGCGATTGGAAAGCAGCCTAATAACACCTATGCCTGGTCCTGCGTCATTGACGCGGACTATCACCGGAATATTTTGCGCCCGGGTTTTTATGCATGTATCGGGATAGCCTGCTTCCTCCTGTTATTCGGAGGAATGCTTTCCTGGCGGTTTCAGGATTGGGAGACGTTCTGGATTGTTGCGGCATGTACAGGTGTCTTTTTGCTGATCAGTGTCCTCTGCTTTGGCTTTGCATTTTCTATTAAAGACCCTTGGGAGAGCTATGAGCTTTCAGATGAATACGTGAAGATTGGCAGCGGCAAATCGTCGATATACTATGATTTCAAAAAGATCAGGAAGGTCAGTTTTCATCCACAGTACATTGAAGTTCGGGGAAGGACAAGACGTTCGCGAATCTATGTACAGACAAAAGAAGATATGGAGTTTGTAAAGCGGTATATCATGAACCGGCTGACCGGGGACACGGAGATCAGGTATGTGACACATGAAGATGTTTAGAAACAAAAGGAATGCGGAGACATGGCTCTCAGTACGACAAAGACGATTAATGTGTGGTGATCAGGAAATACTTGCAAATCTATTATGGAGGATAGCTATGGTTGAATTAAGCAATGAAAGAATTGAGCAGATTCTGCATGAAGAGACTACGAAAAAGGAAGAAACAGAGACGATTCTTCGCAGCATTTATACCAGATATATGCGCCTGTATGAGAAATATTTCGCAGATATAGAGGCACTGAATGATGATGAGATTGCTGGATTGAAAAATTATCATGAAGAAACCAGAAGTTTGATAAAGTATTTTTACATGGATATTCCTCAGGATATCTGCACGGGAATTAAAGAATTCGAGAACAAGTACAGTGCCAACCTGCTTGGATCTGAATGGCATGAATATCTTTTTGGCAGCTATGAGGAGTTCAGAGAAAAAAGCAGGATCAAGGATAAAAGTGAGGAATATATTAAGGCAGAGTTTACAAAACAGGCTTTGTCGGACTTCTATGATGCAATGGATTGTATTTTCAGAGAAGGTTTCGGTACAGACAGTCAGACAGCCAAAAGTTTTGTAAGCGGGATCACAGGATTATTGTTCGGGAAAGGAGAGTAAGGGTAGTCCGTCTGGTTTTGCATCCGATCCGGCTCTTTATGCTCATGCTGTGAGTAATTCTGATGATACGGAGGCGTCAAGCGGCAGTTTCCGATATATGGTTCGAGGACTTCGTACCGGCATTAGAGTACTTTGCAGGAAATCAAAACAATACGCAGACAGGAGGGAAATTAAAGACAAGAAAAGAGTACCTCACTTTACTTCAGAAATCAGCACAGATGAATTACGCAAGCGGGTGGCTGATCTGCACAAGCCCATGGATCGCAGATCACTCAACATTGAATAAGGCAAGCTATGACACATCCGCGCAGAAGATGATCATCGACGAGAATGCACCGAATTATGAACAGGAATTCACAGATATGTACAACTATGCTGTCGACTGGACCCTCAGCCGCGCTGCATGGCTGTCGGAACAGTTTAAGTGACGTTACCGTGTACCGTTACACAGACTGTAGACAAAACGGAAGCGTCGCAGTAACGCCCCTCTCATTTTTAAAAAATGAGAGGATCGTAACTGCGACGCCCCCATCAGACGAACAGATGCCAACAACTGACATAACACAGGACATGGGGATCCTTTTCTTTTAAGTTAACGTGGCAGCCACTTTAATGCGACAGCCCCCTCTTCATTTCCTAAAAC
>ODAI014475611.1_pt1 | contig 16317 bp, 8 predicted proteins | sample 1539321 | NCBI WGS metagenome assembly ODAI01 (sample SAMN02144231, study PRJEB22623) | gut metagenome | biome: sheep rumen | host: Ovis aries | place: New Zealand
GGCCAGCTTTTCCTGAGTCTGGATGATGTCCTTAAGCATAGGATCATCAATTGCCTTACCGGTAATCATAAAAGCAACCATGTAAGGGCGGATATCCTTAAGCTCAGGGTCAACCTCAACAATGCGGTTGCCGTAATCGTTGTTGCCGTGGTTAGACATCAGCTTCATATAGTCAACAGTTTTTCCGCCTTCGTGCAGCTTAATCTGGCGTGCAACACCGTTAGTAGACCAGAGGTCAGGGCGGTTAGTATCATTCAATTCAATTTTTACAACGCGTTCGTTTTCAGGCAGGCTCATATCCGGCTTTTCGTCCAGCTCAGCCTTAGCGCAAGGAAGTACATCTTCCAAAGCATCATAAGTGTATTTTTTTCCGATAGCATCAAAAAACAGTTTTTCGTTACATTCGATTTTAGGCATTTTTTTCCTCTGATTTTTCCGTTTCGGGCATAGTCAGCCCACAATTTTAATGCTCTATTATAGAAAATTTCAGCGATATATTCAATTAAGAGGGGTACGCTATCTTCTTCCTGAAAATATAAGTCAGATAATCTTCATCATCACTACTAAAAGGTTTATAAACTTCTTTAGAAACAAGTTCGTAGCCGTGATTCGTGTACCACTGCCAGTCACATTCACAATCTGTCCAGAGATAAAGATTTTTCCATCCTTCAGCCTTCAAACGTCCGCAAAGTTCATCAAGCAGCTTTGAACCACAGCCTTTTTTTCGGCTTACATAAAGAGACAGCTGAATGTCATCATCATTCATAAAGGCTCGTGTCTTTTGATCCATCAGTTCAATGTAAACTTTGCCCATCTGAGTTGAGCGAAGCTTTTCTTCTGAGAAGTTTTTTGATTCAGCTTTGAACCAGTCTTCAGCCATGCAAATGTCACTTTTGCGGGCAAAGAAAGCCATGGCGCAAAACTCGCAAGTAGCTTTGTCTATCAGCTGAAATTTATAATCATTTTCAAAGCAGTTATTGCGGATAATATGCTCTACGTAAAAACGACGGAAGGCCATATCCTCTACCGGCGGACTCCACATAGGCACAACCACCTCTAGAATCTGAGGAATATTTTTCATTTCGAAAGGCTGAATGATATAGTTTGAAGTTGTCATAATTTATTCTTCCTGAACGGTGCGAAGCTTATAGTATTCTCCCCCCTTTGCCATAAGTTCTTCGTGGCTTCCCTGTTCGGCAATGCCGTGGTCGGTAACAACGGCAATTTTGTCTGCATTTTTGATTGTCGAAAGACGGTGAGCAATTACAAGAGTTGTACGGCCCTTTGAAAGCTCATCAAAGGAATGCTGAATTTTAATTTCTGTTGCTGTGTCCAGGGCAGAGGTTGCTTCGTCCAAAATAAGAATAGGAGGATTTTTGAGAAAGCAGCGTGCAATTGAAACTCTCTGTTTCTGACCGCCGCTCAGCTTAATTCCGCGTTCTCCAACAACCGAATCATAACCGTTTGGCATTTTCATAATGTCCTCGTGGATTTCTGCGCGGCGGGCGGCTGCTTCAATTTCTGCGTCAGTGGCATCAGGTTTTCCGTATGCAATATTTTCGCGGATAGTTCCAGCAAACAAAAATACATCCTGCTGAACAATTCCTATCTGGGCACGAAGTGAAGATTTTTTAATATGACGGATATCAATTCCGTCAAGCAGAATCTGACCGCCGGTAATTTCGTAAAAACGGGGAATCAGATTACAGATTGTAGATTTACCACCGCCACTGGCGCCAACCAGGGCGAATTTTTCGCCGGCATGAATGTCCAGATTTACGCCGGACAGAACCGGGAAGTCTTCTGTGTAGGAAAAATTAACATCTTTAAAACTGATATTTCCGCGGGCAGAAAGAATTTCAACTGCATCCGGGGCATCGGCTGGCTCGGGTTCTGTTCTCATAATTTCCAGAAAGCGATTGAAGCCGGCCATTCCGGTTATGAACTGTTCGACAAAGTTTGTGAGCTTTCTGATTGGGGCAGTAAAGCTTGCAATAAAAAGATTAGCCGCAATTAAATCTGGCAGAGTCATCTTACCTTTCATAATAAAATATCCGCCCACTGCAAGCACCAGCAGTGAAAGCATATTATTACAAAGATCAATATTAGAATGAAAGAGTGCCATATAGCGAAAGCGATTCTGTTTTGCCTTGCTGTATTCTAAATTATGGCTGGAAAATCTTTCCCTTTCAAAGTCTTCATTTACAAAACCCTTTGTAACTCTGATGCCGGAAATACTGGATTCAAGACTGGCATTTATTTCTGCAGTAGTCTCTTTAACTTTTACCGAAGTTTTTGAAAAGCCGCGGCGCGAGGTAATTACAATAAAAATCATGATTGGAAGCGATATAATAACAATCAAAGCAAGCTCCCAGCGGATTTTCAAAAGCAAAAAAAAGGAACCTAAAATAGTAAGGACGGCAATAGAAAAGTCTTCCGGGCCGTGGTGGGCAAGCTCTGTAATTTCAAAAAGGTCGGTTGTTGCCCGCGACATTATTTTTCCAGTGCGGTTTGTATCATAAAAGCAGAAGGGCAGCTTTTCCAGCTGATCAAAAACATCCCGCCTCATGTCCTGTTCAACACGGTTTCCAAAAATATGCCCCCAGTAATTTACAAACCAGTTACAAATCCAGCGAAGGCCAAATCCTGCAAGCAGAATGGCAACAAGAATCAAGAAAGTTCGCAGCTGATGATTAGGAATCAGCGTATTCAAGGCATATCGTGAAAACATTGGAAAAGCGACATCAATGGCTGTCATAAAAACTGCACAAACCATATCCGCTGCAAAAAGATGCCAGTGGGGCTTGTAGTAAGAGAAAAATATCTTAAGAGGTCTTTGCGTATAATCCATAAAACACCTTCTTGATAAGGGATTTTCTTGATTCTGATTAATCATTTTTCATCATTATAAAGTTTTCCGAGGCAGCTTGAGAAGAGTTGAAGTAAAAATGCTAAATAAATATTTTCGAAAACGATTTCATAACAAAATTTTTATTAAATTATATTGCATAAAATAAATACATGAATTATATTCATTCATACTGCAAAAAACAGTAATGTTTTCAATCATAACGCAAGAGATTATTAAGTTTATCACTTCTTACATCGGCTAAATAAACAATAATTCGAGTCTCAAAATATGCTTCAAACTTTAAAGAAAGTCTTTGTGGCGGCATTATTATGTCTGCCTTTATTCGCTGAACCTGATAATGGAAAATTTTTTCCAGATGCAGAGCCCCTTCTTCCTAATCATCTTTTATTAGAATTAGGAGGCGGAATGGATTTTCCGCTTGAATTTTATAGTCAGGGAACAATACCAATGACCAATTACGGTGGCAATTTTTTTGCTTCTCTTGGTTATAACTGGAGCGGCTGGCTGCTTTCCTTAAAATATACTCATGATATGTGGGGAGCAGGTCAGGGTGACTATTCCCTTATGGAAAACTTCAGGTCAAATATTTTTGAATTTACTATCAGAAAAATTGTGTCTAAAAAGGCTGTTTCCTTTTTGCCTTTCTGGCTTGAAGTGCTTCCCTGGGCCGGAATTGGCGTAAACTTTATTACTACAGATTATTATCCTTCGATTCGTGCAAAGGAAGAGGGCAGGGTAAAAACCGTAACTTTTGGTCAGTCTGGAGCAAATTGTCTTTTTTATAATGCGGGGCTTGAGCTTGCTGCAAATATGGGCAGTGAAAATTTTATTCCCTATGTTGGTGCAGACTACAATGCTTTTTACGACATAAGTATTGGAGGAGGCTTTGCAGCATATCCTAGAATTTATGCCGGAATTCGACTGTATCCTTTTGGCTTTGGTCATAAAAAGACATCTGTTATGGAAAGTGATATGGAGATTAAAGCTCAGATTGATGAGGGCGAAGCTGACGAAGCTGACGTAGACGATGAGCCCGTCGAAGAGCCTGAAGAGGAAATTATTCCAAATAGCGTTGAAGGAAAACTTTCTCTTACAGCAAGTCCGGCAATAGATTTTACCCCAGATGAAGATGGCGTGAACGATAGTCTTTCTATTTATCCTGATGCAGAAAATTTTGGTGATGAAGTAGAAAGCTGGACAATCAGAGTTTTGGATAAAAAGGGAAATCACATAATTGAATGGAAGGGCAGCGAAAAAATTCCGGAACAAATAGATTGGGATGGAAAGACAGAAGAGGGTGAATTTATTTTCTCCCGCAATAAATACATAATCGAAATGTCTGCTGTACCAACAGAAAAAGACAGAATACGTACAGGTCAGGATGAATTTACTGCAAGTACTGAAATTACTACAGGTATTCTTTTCCAGGTAATTATTCCGGATAAGAAATGGAAAATTGTCGTAAATACAATCCACTTTGACCCGGATAGAGAAACTTTTAATCAGATTCCTGAAGAACAGAGAAAAGAAAATTACGAAACAGTAGAAAGCATTGCCCGTCAGATAAAGGAGCATGGCGATGTTCATGTTGAAGTTGAAGGCTATGCAAATAACGTAACAAATACTGAAAGGGAAAATATTCAGGAGCTTATTCCTCTTTCAAAATTAAGGGCAAAAACGGTAACGGAAATGCTGATAGAAAGCGGTCTTGAAGAAGAGCTTTTGACCTATGAAGGAATGGGTGGTTCTAACCCTATTGCCGAATGGAAAGATACGAAAAACTGGTGGAAAAACCGCCGTGTAGAATTTGTAGTAACTAAGGATGATGAAGTTTTATGAAATGTACAGGAAAACACACAAGATTTTTTGGACTTTTAATTACAGCAGGTCTTGCTTTTACTGCCTGCTCAAATCTTTTTGAAAATGTTTATAACGATGAACTAAAGCCAAAAACTGGAGATGACAGCTTAAAAAGCGAAATTAATAATCCTTCTGGAATTTTTGATGGACTGGTTGTTATAAAAAAATCTGAACCAGACAAAAATCAGATTACTTATTCTCCTTCGCAGAAGCTTTATTTTGTTGGAAGTGTACCTTCTGCTTATAATGATTACACAGTTTCCTACAAAAATGGTTCGGAAGCTTCATTACTTGGTAAAGATTCACCGGTGGAATTTCGCTGTTTTGCAAACGATAAAAATGTAACTGTTCAGTGGACTGCAAAGCAAACCTGGGAATATATTCCTGTGGAAGTTAAAAAATCATTTAAAGATAAAGATGGAAATGATGTTGTTTACCGGGGAATTTCTTCTCAGTATGCAGAAAAGTTGACAGAAGAAAAAGATGTTCCTTTTATCATCACAAATTCAAGTCCTACAGAAAATATTATTCAGGCTGATTTACCTTACGGTGTTACAGAGGTAAACTGTCGAATTACTGCGGATGACAGTCAGTATTTTACTGATTATAAAATTATTCTTACTAAAGAATATGTAAAAACTACCGCACTGGCAGATGAAAATAACGTAACGGACTTTGGACTGGTTGTTATAAAGGCTACAGATCCTGGTCGTAACGCTATTAATTTTAGCAGTACAACCTTTGAATACGAAATTGGCGATTCTAGCGGAAGAGATACTTCCCTCGATTTAACTGGTAGGGATGATCCTCTTGTTTTTAAGTGCTTCCCTCTGGATAAAAACAGCGAGCTTACCTGGAAGGCCTTCCAGGTAAAAAAATATGTTCCAGTAACTGATGAAAAAAATGGCGGAGTGGTTTCGCAGTCTCTTGAAGCGTTAGAAAAACCTCTTGCTTTCGATTTTGTTAAGGCTGGTGAAAGTTACACTGGTTCAAATCCTTTTATGCAGTTTGTTTCTTCTGATTCTGTAAACGAAGTAATGTCTGACCTTCCTTATGGTGTTACCGAGGTTTATGCAAGAATTACCGGCTATAATGAAAACGAAAATGGGGAGCTTGTTTCTAATATAAGCGAGTATAAAATTACCCTGACAAAAAGATATGTTATAACTACGGGGCAGGCAAGTTCTGAGGCTGCTGATGCTTCAAGCGGACTTTCTGTAATGGTAAGCGGAAAGGAAGGGAATTTAATTTCTTATCATCCTTCTACTTTAGATTATACAATAAGCGGGCTTACTGGGGCTAACGAAACCTGCACAGTAAAATTTTATCCGGAAGAAATAAAGTTTACTGAGCTTTCCTGGAAGGCTGTGCAAACACAGACTTATGAGTCAAAAATAATAACAGAAGCCGGTCAAAATGGTGTGAACTATACTCTTCATTATGGTGATTTTAAGGATATTACGCCGTTAGATTTATTGGCAAATAAAAGTCTTTCTATAAGCGACCTGCAAAATGGCAGCTTATGTGCCGGAAATCTGCCTTATGGTACTACAGTGGTTTATGTAACGTCAAAATCTCTGGCCGACAGTAATTCTTTTACAACTTATTCTGTAACCTTCCATAAAAAGCGTGTTGCAACAAATATAGATATTGTTTCGGTAGATGGTACTTCTAAAAGTACAATTACAGATAAAGGGCTTGTAGTTCTTAGTGCTGAAGATAATTATGCCCTAAATCAGATAAATTATTCTTCCTCTGTACATGATTATAATCTTACTGTAACAGCCCTTGATAATGGTGAAAATGGCATGAAATTCCGCTGTTATCTTGAAGATTCAGAGGCGAGCCTTGCCTGGAGCCTTGTCCAGACTGCAGAATTTGAAGCAATTTTATCTAGCGAAGAGGTAACTGATGATATTACAGGCACTACAAGCACAGTAAGTTATATAAGCGGACAGAGAACAGTAGCTTGCTCTAATGCAATTTCTTATACAAGTAATGGCGCAAATGAAATTTCTGCAATGATTCCTTACGGAATTACAAAGCTTCAGGTTGTAATTTCTGCGCCTAACGAAAGTTCTTCAACTTATACAATAACTCTTACAAGAAATATTTATGATTCATCTGTTTCAGAAACAGGAAGCAATTCTCTGCTAAAAGATATGGATATTGTAATTTCTAGTGGTGATGAAGAATCAAAGGCCAGTCTTAGTCCAAAGTTTTCTCCTACAACAACGGTTTACAAGCTGACAGTAGATGAGGAAGCTGATAGTCTTTCTATAGATGCAATTGCAGAGTCTATTGGGGCAGAAATTTCAAGTCCTACTTCAATCACGAAATATGGAAGTGTTCCGGGAATAGAAGGAATGTCGGTTCCTCTTGTTGGCGGTACTTCTCGTATTTCTTTTACGGTAACTGATGAAACAAATGTAAGCCGCACCTATTACATTTACGTTGAAAAGCCGGAAGATGGTGATACAAGCTTGTGTGCTTTGGATTATACGCCGGCCAACGGATACAAAAACGGCCTGGACGGCTTTACCTTTGATGAAACTTTTACAGGACTTCCTGCTGGTTCGGCTACAGAAGGTGGCGCGGCAAAATATAGTGTAAAGCTTAGTGCAGATGACCGTAAAGATGTAAATAAAATGACTTTTACTGCTATTCCAACAAACAAGCGAACAAAGGTTTATTATGGTCTTTCAAGTTCGGTAAGCCAGCTTCCTGCAGATGAGGAATGGTCTGAAGCTTACGGAACAAAGGCTCTTCCTTTGACTTATAATCTGGATATAGCAGACCAGGCTCTTGAAGAAATTACAAAAATTCTTTGGATAAAAACAGAAACAGACGCCTATTATCATCATTCTGGAACTACTTATGAGTCAGAAAAGCGTTCTGACATTACTTATCACAAGGTTCAGATAACAAAGTCTGGCGACAGCAATCAAAATTTGACAGCCCTGGTGGTTGTGGCAACTTATGAAAATGGTAAAACTGCAACAATCCTTAGCCAGATGACTAGTGAAGAAATTGGTTATAAAACTGTAAGCAAAAATGTAAATGTAACAACTTTTGCAGATAAGCTTGATTTTTATTTCCGCCCGTTGGATAAGAATGCAGAAGTAGCTTATACAGCAAAAAATACAGCTCATAAGAATGACAGTGAAAACACAGAATTTACAGGTTATGCTCCTTCTGCACAAAGTCTTTCAAAAATCACAGGAACAAGCGATGTGCTGAATGACGGTTCAGATGCCTATTATCATTTTAGTCTGGGAGAAATTCAGAGAGGAACTGCTTCTACAAAAGACCTTCCAAACGGAACTACAAGCGTAAAAATCTGTGGTATTACCTATAATTTTATTAAACCAGACCTTTCTACAGTTTCTTATGGAGTTTCTGCCTCTGATGGAGATGGAAACGGCGTCTACAAGCCAATGACCTATTATATCTATCTGAAAAATTCTGTTACTTCTCTAAAAATGAATCTTACAACCAACCAGCAGAATGAAAGCATTGAAGTAAATTCCTGCATTCAGACAGCTGATGTAAACGGAAATAGCCTTGCAGAAGGCAAGGAAGCTATACAGCCGGGCTGGTCATTACATCATTATGATGTTTCAGAAGGAGAAAATATTGTAAAATGGCAGCTTTTTGTTGGTAATGCCCCTGAAAGTGTTGAAAATTATAATCAAGTAGGAAAAAGTGATGTATTGTCGACCGAAATTCCAGTTGGAACTACACAGCTTAGCTTTACAGTTAGGAATGGCGGCTCAAGTGGTAATTCTTCTCAGGAATATATTTATTATATTATTCGTGCTTCAGATAATGAATCGCGCTTAAATGCTTTGACAATTAAAAAAGATGATGAAAAAGACGCAAAAGCAATTACTCCGGCAGGCTTTGTTAATCACTGGGCAGAAGGAATGACAGAAAATGATTATTACTATAATGCTTATAATCAAACTCTGGGTGTAGATGCCGGAAATATTACAATTTATGCACATGCAGTTTCGGAAAAAGCTTCCATTGTTATTAAAAAAGCTCATTCTAATAGTCTTAATATAGAAAATACTCAGGAGTCTGTTAATGCGGCCCTTTGGTATGATGAAGAAGAGCTTGCAGATAATGTAGGAAGTCTTTCTTATACTCATACAATTTCTGCAAATGATGCAGGAAGCTTGCGTTTTATAATAGAAGTAACCTCTGGTGATGGTCTGTCTAAGCGATATTATAATATGATTGTAAAAGTCGAAGCCGATAAGACAGTGCGACTGGATTCCTTAAGAATTGTTCAAAAGGGTACAAATAATTCAGCAGTAAGCGATAGCGAAGACAGAATTCTTTTGGGGGCTTCCTTTAATCCGGCTACTTATGATTATGCAGAATTGAATGCAAGCTTGAATTATGTTGGAGATATTATCATTACTCCGGAGGTGTATCCAAAGGCTTCTATAACTGAGGCTTCAATTACCCGCGATGGTTTAGCAGCTGTTGAAACAAATGCTGTAAGCCTGGACGAAAACAATGTTATAACCCTGCATTACGAAAGCTATAAAGAGCACCTGGGGGCAAATTATACAGTTTCCTATACAGTTCAGGCTCAGGATTCTTCTGTGGAGCCTGTAACTTATACAGCAAATATTCAGATTCCTGAATATAGGCTTGTAACAGAAACAAAAACTTATACAACAAGCACAAACTATTCTTACCAGGTACCAGAGGGTTATTCATCAGTTTTGGGATATCGTTTTGGCTCTGTTATTGCAGATGAAACTTCGCCTTTACAAGACCATTTTGGTGGAATTGATATTATTGGAAGCAGCACTTTAGATAGAGTAAATCCAGTCTGGTACGAAAGCTCTTATGCAGCTTCTGGTATTCAGTTTCTTGTAAAAATGGATGAAACAATATATGGAGTTGCTCTTGATTCACAAGGTCAGGCAGAAAAGTTCTATACTTTTGATTTTGACAAGCGAACTGTGACAGAATGTTCTGAAGACAACAAGCCAAACATAAAATTGACCGTAGAGCCATCCTTTGTTTATGAGAATTCAGAACCTTACCTGGCTCTTAAGTTTACCTTGAAAAATCCATCTGGCAGAAACGTAATGCTTGGTGCTGCTATTGATACTCTGGTTGGAACTGTGGAACAGGCAACAAATTCTGAAAATGATAGTGTAGAAGTTTTGCCAACAAATAACGGCTTTACAATGAAGGGTTCAGAATATTCCTTTGCAGTATGTCTTAAAAATGCTTATGGTGTAGATGATGTAGATAACATCTGGTATGGCCCATATGAAGGCGGAAAGTTCATAAACAACGTGTTTGATTCATCAGCTACAAGCGGACTTTCTTCTGGCGAAGATTCTGCTGCAGCCTTTAGCTGGAATTTGGGTAATGCTGCAAGTTATGAAAAGACAATTCGTTTTACAATGAAGTCTGTAAATTAATTTTGAATAGTCTTGCAAGCCTCGCAGGAAAGTGCGGGGCTAATGCATATAACAACATTGTAAGATACTTATAAAAGTCTTGCAATTTCTTGCATAATAATATACCGTTTTTATAACTAAATTGTTATGTTGGAAAATACATGACAAAATGGAGGAAACATTAATGAAGAAACTTGTTGTTTTTGTAATGATGGCAGCTTTGCTCTGCTCATCTACATTTGCAAAACCAAAAAAGGCAAAGAAAGCTGCTAAAAATGCAGTAAAAATTGCTATGGTAACAGACTCTGGTGATATTACAGACCAGTCTTTTAATCAGACAACTTATCAGGCTTGTAAGGATTATGCAGAAGCTAATGGATTGGAATTCCAGTATTATAAGCCAGCTGGAGATTCAACAGCTGACCGTATTGCTTCTATTGATGCTGCTTATCAGGATGGATATAACGTAATCGTTCTTCCAGGCTATCTTTTTGGTGAAGCAGTTCTTAAGGTTGCAAAAGATTATACTGATGCAAAATTTATTGGACTTGATATCAGTGAATTTGATCTTGGCTTGAATGGTGCTGCTGTTCCAGAAAATGTATTCTGTGCAGTTTATCAGGAAGAGCTTCCAGGCTTCTTTGCTGGTTATGCTGCTGTAAAGGAAGGATATCGTCATCTTGGCTTCCTTGGTGGTATGGCTGTTCCAGCTGTAATTCGCTATGGATACGGTTTCGTTCAGGGTGCTAACAAGGCTGCTGAAGATCTTGGTATTGCCGGTGATGTTACTATTGAATATGTATATGGTGGTCAGTTCTATGGTGACCCAACAATTACAGCTTCTATGGATGGATGGTATAAAAACCGCAATGTAGAAGTAGTATTTGCTTGTGGTGGTGGAATCTGGACATCTGCTTGTGAAGCTGCTGCAAAGGTTGGCGGAAAGGTAATTGGTGTAGACGTTGATCAGACAGCTCTTATTAACGGTTATGGTGAAGGTATGCACGTAACTTCTGCTATGAAGGGTCTTTCAGCAACTGTTAATGCAGCTCTTTCTGCAATTCAGGGTGGAAAGTGGTCTGAATATTCTGGAAAAGTTGCTACACTCGGACTTGTTTCTGGAAAAGATTTGAGCTTGAACTACGTTGGTCTTCCAACAGAAACTTGGGTTTTGAAGAACTTCTCTGTAAATGACTACAAAAAGCTTGTTGCTGACGTTTATGCAAAGAAAATTGCAGTTTCAAATGCAACAGACAAAGCTCCAGCCGTTAGCGTAAAGGTTAATTACTATCAGAATATTAAATAAGCCTACAATCGAAAATCCGTTAAAAAACGGGCTGCGACAGCGGGCCGTTTTAGGATTATCGAAAGAACGGCTCGAGCTGCGAGACTTGCGAGCAGCTTAAAATCGAAGGGCTGCTCATCCAATTTGACACTGCATTGTTGTGCATGACATACACTGTCATTCCCCGGCTTGACCGGGGAATCCTAAAGCGTGAATTCCAAATCTGGAGTTCACGCTTTTTTTGTTTAAAAGCCAGTGTTTTTATAGTATAATTCCCCTTATGAACGAAGAATATATCATCGAAATGCTGAATATCACAAAGCGTTTCCCTGGAATTGTTGCGAATGACAACATTACGCTCCAGCTTAAAAAGGGCGAAATTCATGCCCTGCTTGGCGAAAACGGAGCCGGAAAATCTACGCTTATGAGTGTCCTTTTTGGGCTTTATCAGCCGGAAGAAGGCGAAATCCACAAAAACGGCAAAAAAGTGGAAATCAAAAATCCTAATGACGCAACTGCATTGGGAATTGGAATGGTACATCAGCATTTTAAGCTGGTAGAAGTCTTTACAGTTTTAGATAACATTATTCTTGGTAGCGAGACTGTAAAGCATGGTTTTGTAGACCGCAAATCTGCCCGTGAAAAAATTATTAATCTTAGTCAGAAATACGGGCTTGCTGTAGACCCGGATGCAAAAATAGAAGACATTACTGTTGGAATGCAGCAGCGTGTAGAAATCCTTAAAATGCTCTACCGCGATAACGAGATTCTAATTTTTGATGAACCAACTGCAGTTCTTACTCCTCAGGAAATTAAAGAGCTTATGCAGATTATGAAAAATCTTGCGGCAGAAGGTAAATCAATCCTCTTTATTACTCATAAATTAAATGAAATTATGGAGGTTTCAGACCGATGTTCTGTTTTGTGCAAAGGACGATATATCGGCACTGTAAATATCAGCGAAACCAGTAAAGAAGAGCTTAGCCGCATGATGGTAGGCCGCGACGTTCAGTTCACCGTGGACAAGGCCGAGGCAAATCCGGGGGCGCTTATCCTGGACGTTGAACACATGAATGTAGAAAGCCGCCTGCACAAAAAGCTGGCCGTTCGCGATGTGTCACTCCAGGTTCATGCAGGTGAAATTGTTTGTATTGCGGGAATTGACGGTAACGGGCAGTCGGAGTTTATTCAGGGACTTACCGGATTGGAAAATCTTGCTCACAATCCGCAGACAAAAATCTTGCTCGACGGCCTGGATATTACAAAAAAATCTATTCGTGAGCGAAGTAAAGCCGGTATGAGCCATATTCCAGAGGACCGACACAAGCATGGCCTTGTTTTGGATTATACGCTGGAGCAGAATATGGTACTTCAGCGCTACTGGGAAAATGAGTTCCAGCAGTATCAGTTTATAAAAAACAAGAGCGTTTCGGCTTATTCACAGGAACTTATTGAAAAGTACGATGTGCGCAGCGGGCAGGGGAACAAGACTATTGCACGAGCAATGTCGGGTGGAAACCAGCAGAAGGCAATTGTGGGCCGCGAGCTGAACAAAAAACACAAGCTTTTAATTGCCGTTCAGCCAACCCGCGGTCTTGATGTGGGCGCCATTGAATATCTTCACAAGGCTATAATTGCAGATCGGGATGCAGGTGCTGCTGTTCTTTTAGTTTCTTATGAGCTGGAAGAAGTTATGAATCTGAGTGACAGAATACTTGTTATGTACGAAGGCGAAATAGTGGGCCAGTTTGACCCTAAAAAAACTACGCCGGAAGAGCTGGGACTTTACATGGCTGGTGCTAAGCGTGCAGAAGGTGCCAAGCGGGAGGATGCATAAATGAGCGATACAATCAAAGAAAATAAATTTAAGTCAATTCTTGCTTTAGATGCCTTTCGTTCAATTGCGTCTGCTGTAATATGCGCCCTTGTTGGTATCTTTGTAGGATTTTTGATTCTCTTAATTATAAATGCAGAACATGCTCCAAAAGCAATTAGTGTTATTTTGAAAAACTTCTTTTATTACCGCAACAACGGAAAGAAGCTTTATTATTTGGGTCAGACACTGGTAAAGGCAGTTCCTCTTATTTTGTGTGGAATTGCAGTTCTTTTTGCCTATAAATCTGGAATGTTCAACATTGGAGTTGCCGGCCAGTACTGTATTGGAATTGGCATTTCTCTCTGGTGTGCTCTTGCCTGGCATTTACCTTGGTTTGTATGCCTTTTGCTTGCAGTTCTTTGCGCCGCTTTGTGGGCAAGTCTTGCAGGCTTACTTAAAGCCTTCTGCAATGTAAACGAAGTAATTGCGGGTATTATGCTGAACTGGATTTCTCTTTACATTGTAAATATTATGATGCAAAAAGAAATTGTAATGGATGTTGGTAAATCAGAAACCTTTTCTATCGCTAAAAATTCTCCGGGTTCACTGCTTCCAACCTTAGGTTTGGGAAAGCTTTTCCATGACAATGAATATGTTTCAATCGCGATTCCTTTAACAATCCTTGTAGCAATCATCATAAATATTATTTTGAAAAAAACTGTTCTTGGTTATGAGCTTCGTGCAACCGGCTTGAACAAAAATGCGGCAAAATATGCTGGTATGAAGGATAAGAAAAATCTGATTTTAACAATGGCTGTTTCCGGAGCTCTGGCTGGTCTTGGTGCGTCACTTTTCTACCTTACAGATATTCAGCCTTGGAAAACAAGTTCTACTGTTCCTGCAATGGGCTTTAACGGTATTGCAGTTGCCTTTCTGGGCGAATTGAACCCAATAGGTGTAATTTTTTCCGGATATTTTATTCAGCATATTACCCAGGGTGGTAGCTTTATCGATACAAAATACTTTAATCCTCAAATTGCAGATTTAATTTCTTCAATCATCATTTATTCTTGTGCTTTTATGTTCCTCTTTAAAACACAAATTAGCAAACTGATTGAAAGAAAGAAGAGTAAGCAGATTTCTTCACAAAAGGGTCAGCAGGACTAGGGGGTGAATATGTTATTAATCCAATATACTTTGATTTATGCTACAGTTTTAATTTTTGTTGCCTTTGGAGGAATGTTCAGCGAGCGAAGTGGTGTAATCAACCTGGGCCTTGAAGGTATTATGGTTATGGGTGCTCTTGGCGGTGCCTTTGTTCTTTATTCTCTGCCGGCTGGAACACCGGCTTTTCTAATTATTCTGCTTACAATTCTTGCCAGCGTGCTTTTTGGCATGCTTTATTCGCTTTTTCTTGCGGTTGCGGCTATAAATTTTAAGGCCGACCAAACTCTTGTTGGAACTGCAATGAATATGCTGGCGACCGCTGCGGCTGTTGTAATTGTAAAATCTTTTAATAATGCACGTTCAGGAGGAACAAATCCTTCTGCAATTTTGGAATACATTACAAATCGTAAGGTTTTTCTGATTGGTGATTTTAATATCTATATGATTTTAACAGTTATTCTGGTAATTGCAGCTTATATTGTACTTAAAAAGACTCGCTTTGGTTTGCGCCTAATGGCTTGTGGAGAACATCCTCAGGCTGCAGACAGCGTTGGAATTAACGTTTACAAAATGCGCTATGCCGGTGTTTTGATTTCTGGTTTCTGTGGTGGAATCGGAGGAATTATTTACATTTCTGCGGCTAATTCACAGTGGGATTTTATGTATGGTGTTGCCGGTGCGGGCTTTCTTGCCCTGGCCGTTATGATTTTTGGTCAGTGGAATCCGCTTAGAATTGCGGCCAGTGCCCTGCTTTTTGGAGCCTTCCGCGCAGTTGCAGATACCTATTCTGCATTTGACCTGCTTGTGCATCTGGTTCCTGGTGATGTTTACAAAATGCTGCCTTACATCATCTCGCTTGTGGTGCTTGCCTTTACCTCAAAGCAGTCCCGCGCCCCAAAAGCCGAAGGCATCCCATACGACAAGGGCACACGGTAACTTTTTTAATGGTATAAGTACATTGCAATATACGTGTATTGAAAAATAAAAGGTCGTGAGTGGAGCGGAATCGAAAAATCGCTTGCAAGCCGGCGCGTAGCGCAGTATATAAAATTCCTATACGGCTTGCACCGCGCTATTTTTCGAGGACGCGCAACGGAAGACCTTTTATTTTTCTGGATACGTTAACTTAATGTACTTGTACTGATTATGTCTTTCTGTTATTTTAATGCATTACAGAGGTAATGGATGTTTAATCGTAGCGATTATGTCAGTGATAAGGACTGGCAGCGTTTTCTTGAGTTTTCTAAAGATTTGGAAACTCCAAATATTGTAATCAATTTGAATACAATAAAACAAAATTTCATAAGGCTAAGAGATTCTTTCCCTTATGCCCGCATTTATTATGCAATGAAGTCTAACCCGGGAGAACCTGTTCTGGAAATGCTTGCCGAAATGGGTTCTTGCTTTGATATTGCTTCCCGCTACGAGCTGGACATGATTTCTAAGTACAATGTTTCTCCAGACCGTCTTTCTTACGGAAATACAATTAAAAAGGCAAAGGACATCAAGTATTTTTACGATAAGGGTGTCCGCATGTTTGCAACAGACAGCAAAGATGATTTGAAAAACATCGCAGAAAACGCACCTGGTTCACGTATTTATGTACGCATCCTGGTAGAAAACTCTGTAAGTGCAGACTGGCCTCTTTCGCGCAAGTTTGGCTGCCATCCTGATATGGCTTACGATCTGCTTGTTATGGCCCGCGACCTTGGACTCACTCCTTACGGAATCAGCTTTCATGTTGGCAGCCAGCAGCGGGATATTGGTCAGTGGAATGACGCAATTGCCAAGGTAAAGTATCTTTTTACATCACTCGAAGAAGAAGAGGGAATCCGTCTTTCTATGATTAATATGGGCGGTGGTTTCCCGGCAAGTTATATAGAAC
>ODAI014307498.1_pt1 | contig 16315 bp, 12 predicted proteins | sample 1539321 | NCBI WGS metagenome assembly ODAI01 (sample SAMN02144231, study PRJEB22623) | gut metagenome | biome: sheep rumen | host: Ovis aries | place: New Zealand
AGTGGGCAGGATCCTCCTGGTATTATCTGCGCTATATCGATCCGAAGAACGATCAGGCACTGGCTGACATGGATAAGCTGAAATACTGGATGAACGTCGACTGGTACAACGGCGGTATGGAGCATGTTACCCGCCATATGATTTATTCCAGATTCTGGCATCATTTCCTGTATGATATCGGCGCGGTCAACACATTTGAGCCGTATGCCAAGAGAACAGCCCAGGGTCTGGTACTCGGTCCGGATAATCAGAAGATGTCCAAGTCCAAAGGTAATGTCGTTGACCCGATCGAAGTAGTCGAAGAATTCGGCGCCGACACACTGCGTACATATGTCCTCTTCATGGGCGACTACGGCGCTTCCTCACCGTGGAATGAGAGCTCCGTGCGCGGCTGCAAGCGATTCCTTGACCGCGTTGCCCGTCTTGCAGACGATCTTCAGGATGCAGATGTCGCTTCTCTCGAGAGCAAGGTCCACAAGACCATCCGCAAGGTCACAAATGATATAGAGGATATGAAGTTCAATACCGCGATCGCTGCGCTTATGACGCTTCTCAACGACTTTGAGGCTGAGAAGGCGGTCGGAAAAGATCAGTACATCGCATTCCTGAAACTGCTGAATCCGTTTGCGCCGCATCTGACAGAAGAAATCTGGCAGTACCTTGGCGGAGAAGGATTCCTGTCCGTATCCGAGTGGCCTGTGTTCGATGAGAAGAAGACAATCGATGATACTGTGGAGATCAGCGTTCAGGTGAACGGAAAGCCGCGTGAGGTCCTGAGTATCGCGCCGGATGCCGATCAGGCGGCGGCGGAAGAGGCCGGGCTTGCGCTTCCGAAGATCGCGAAGCTTGTGGAAGGAAAGAGGATTGTCAAGGTCATTTACAGACCGGGTAAGATTCTGAACTTTGTGGCTAAATAACAGGAACTGAATTTTCTGTGTTATCACTTGGAATAGTAAGAGAATATCAGGGGCTCTCGTACTAAGGCGGAACTTAGCACGGGAGCCCTTTTCAAGTACTATATTATATAAAGGATACTGAAAGCATATGGGAAACACATTGGACGGTAAAAACGCAGACCGCATGAAGGGAATTATCCACATAATTCTGGCTGCTTTCGGATTTGCCATGATGTCTTTTTTCGTCAGGCTGGCGGGTGACCTGCCCACAATGGAAAAGGCCTTTTTCAGGAATATCGTGTCGGTAGGGGTCGCCCTGTTTATGATTCGGAGAAAGGGAGAGAAAATCAGCATCCGTGAGGGATGCCTGCCTGACCTGGTGATCCGCAGTACAGTGGGCACCCTCGGAATAATCTGCAACTTCTGGGCAGTGAGCCATATGGCGATTGCGGATGCGAACATTCTGAACAAATTATCCCCTTTCGCGGCGATTATCATGAGCATCTTTATCATCGGGGAAATCCCCGGGGGATTTGAGATCATGACCGTAGTCACGGCGTTCATCGGCGCGGCTTTCATCGTGAAGCCCGGCGCCGGCGTGGCGTCCCTTCCGGCCCTTGTCGGGGTCGCCGGAGGGATATTTGCCGGAACGGCCTACACATTCGTGCGCAAACTGGGTATGAAAGGGGAGCGAAAGGAGATCATCGTTCTGTTCTTCTCGGTGTTCTCCTCGATAGTCTGTCTGATCTTCACGATGCGCGACTATGAACCCATGACTCTCAGACAGCTGCTCATTCTTATCATGGCCGGAGTTTCGGGTTCCGTCGGACAGTTGAACGTCACTGCCGCATACAGCTATGCACCGGCCAAGGAAATTTCGGTATTCGATTACTCCCAGGTCCTTTTTGCGGCCCTTCTCGGATTCGCCTTCTTCGGGGAGATTCCGGATGTGTGGAGCCTTGCAGGATATGCGATCATAGTCGGGACGGCCATCGTGATGTGGAGACACAATTTAAACTCTGACGAATAATTATAGTGACGCAAGTCTATGAATGCGTAGAATGAAACTTCTCTCTGATACGGAATACAAAGACGCGTCAGAGATTAGAGCCTCCTTCACTCGAGCCGTTTAAGGTTCGATATATCCGGCACCGCCACCAGCGAATAGTTCGTGTGGTACGTCACAAAACCCGGCTTTCCGCCGTTCTTTTTATGCAGATTCTTCCTCTGCGTATAATCAATCTCCACCTTGGGGGCTCTCCTGCCTGAAGAAAACCAGGCCGCGAGCGCCCCGGCCTCCTCATATACCCGGTCGGGCAGCTCGCCTTCACCCTTTCCCTTGATGATCACGTGGCTTCCCGGCATCCCCTTTGCATGGAACCACCAGTCATTCCCGTTCCCGATCTTGAACGTGACTTCCTCGTTCTGGTAATTATTTCTTCCTACATACATCGTGTACCCGTCGGATGACAGGAACGCCAGCGGCTTCTGCTTTGCCTCACGCGCCCGCCCTTTAAGCACAGTACGCTTCTGAAGGAACCCGTACTCGGTCAGCTCCTTCCGGATCTCCGAAAGATCCTGCTCGCTCTCCGCCAGGTCGATCGCCATAAGGCAGGCTTCGAGCTGATCGCGGTCATCCTTTGTCTCCTCGATCTGTGTGGTAAGAGCATCCGCCGTCCTCTTGAGCTTGTTGTACCGCTCAAAATATTTCTGCGCATTCTGGCTTGCCGTCAGCGTCGGATCGAGCGGAATCGTCAAAGGCTCGCCTGTATAATAATTGATGACTTCGATCTTTTTATCTCCCTCTTTGGCGCTGTATCCGTATGTATTCAGCATCTCGCCGTAGATTCGGAACTTATCTTTCTTTTCCGTGTCCGCCATCTGTTTTTCCTGGATCAGGAACTTTTTATTCGTACGATCGAGCGCCGTGGATACGAGGTGCCTGAGATCCGATGATTTCTGTCTCATGCGGCTCGCTGCTTCACGTTCCGAATAAAATTGCCTCAGCATCTCACTGACGGAATCCATATGGACGGTCTGACCGCCGTAGAGCGTAAGCGGGAAGACGCCGAACTCCTTCGGTTCGTCCTCCAGATAAACGATGTTCGGGGCAAATGTCCCGTCGGCCACGTCTTTCATATGTCCCGCAAATATGCGTGCAAGCCTTCTGAGCTCCTCATCGGTCAGATCGCCGGGGCCTTTCCGCGGTTCAATTTCGGCTTCGTAGACAAATTCCTCCGCCGCGATGGGAGAGATGCCCGTATAGCTCATGTAGATCGCCTTTACAATGTTGTAAGGGCTTGCCTTCATCTCGGCTGTAAATTCGTCGGCATCTGTCTCAAGCGGGTTTTTCTTTGTATCTGCCCCCGGGATGAAATACGGTCTTCCGGGAAGGACTTCGCGGACAGAACTCACGGAAGAAGGGACGCGCTTAATGCTGTCAAGGATGATATCTCTCTCGTCCGTGACAATGATATTGCTGTGCTTGCCCATGAGCTCAATGATCAGTTTTTTCGTGCAGAGGTCCCCGAGCTCGTCGCGGTGAGAAATCTCAAAACAGATGACCCTCTCAAGGGATGGCTGGGTGATCCGCAGAATCTGTCCTCCCTGCAGATGCTTTCTGAGGAGCATGCAGAAATTCGGGGCTGTGAGCGGTGCCTGCCTGTTCTCCGGAACGAGGTAGATGAGGGGGAGCGCGGGCGAGGCGCTCATGAGGAGCCTGTAGGTTACTTTATTGTTTTTTATTGTGAGCAGCAGTTCATCTTTTTCCGACTGGACGATGCGGCTGATTCCGCCTCCGGTAAGACAGCCGGCCAGTTCATGCCGGATCGCTGCGGTGGTGATACCGTCAAATGCCATATGACCTCCGAATATTTATATATTAGTTACTCAAACTTCCAGTATATGTATGATGAGACTGTCCGAATATTCCATGTGGGAAGTTTAAGTTAGTTAGAACACGGTTTTTACGCTATAATAGTATATAGAATAGCACAAAGTCAGGATAATTCCAAACAAAGACAGACAAAGACAGAAAAAGAACAGGCCAAGACACCTCAAAACCATGCAAACAACGTTGACGGGCTATCTCAAATGATGTAAAATACGTAAGATTATAGGAAGAAGCAGGTGATAACTAGACCATGGTAAAAAGTATGACTGGTTTCGGTCACGCGGAAATAACAGGCGACATCAGAAAGCTGACCTGCGAAATGAAATCCGTGAATAACCGTTACCTTGATTTCAACATCCGCATGCCTAAGAAGTTCAGTGCATTCGAGTCTCAGATCCGAAATGTGCTGGAAGAGTATGCGAAACGCGGTAAGGTAGATGTATTCATAACTGAAGAGATTTTCGGAGCGGGAACGGGAGAGCCGACCGTGAACCTTGAACTTGCGGCTAAGTATGTAAAAGCCTGCGAGACAATGGGGAAGGAGCTTGGCATACAGAATGACGTATGCGTATCGGATCTGACACGTTTTCCCGAAGTGCTGACACTGAAGGATGTGGAGACCGACGAGGATGAGCTCTGGAGCCAGCTTGAGAAGGTCATCCGCGCGGCAGCCGAAAAGTATGATGAATCCCGAAAGATCGAGGGCGCAAAGCTTCAGGCTGATCTTGAGGAGAAGCTGAACGGTATGCGCAGCAGTGTTGCCGAGATCGAGGCACATGAGCCCGAGGTGATGGCCGATTACAGAAAGCGCCTCGAGGACAAGCTGACCGAGATCCTGGAAGACCGGACGATCGATGAGACGCAGCTTGCGACAGCGCTCGTTATCTATGCTGATAAGATTTCCACGGATGAGGAAACGGTCCGTCTGGCCAGCCACATCGATCAGATGCTGAGCGAACTGAAAAAGGTCGAGAGCGTTGGCAGAAAGCTGGATTTCCTGGCACAGGAGATGAACCGGGAATCGAATACGATTCTCTCGAAAGCCGGAGATCTTGCGACCTCCAATATCGGTATCGAGCTTAAGACTGTGGTCGAAAAGATTCGTGAGCAGATTCAGAATATAGAGTAAATGCCTGTAATATTTTCCGGAGGACAATAAATTGGCTGATCAGGGTATACTGCTTATCGTATCCGGTTTTTCCGGAGCGGGAAAAGGGACGATTACCAAGGCAATCTGTAACAAATATGACAACTATGCGCTTTCTGTCTCCGCAACGACAAGGCAGCCGAGAGCAGGGGAGATAGACGGCGAGCATTACTTTTTCCGGACCAGGGAACAGTTCGAGGATATGATCCGCAGGGATGATCTGATCGAATATGCTTCCTATCAGGGCAATTACTACGGCACGCCCAAGGAATATGTTTTCCGGAACCTTGCGGAAGGGAAAGATGTCATCCTGGAGATTGAAGTGCAGGGGGCTATGAAAGTGCATGACAGGTATCCGGATACGCTGATGATATTTGTTACGACACCTTCCGCGAAAATACTTGCCGACCGACTTCGCGGGCGCGGCACGGAAGATGAGACACAGATCCGGGGACGGCTCAGGAGAGCGGTCGAGGAATCGGAACTCATGAATGCTTATGATTATATCCTGGTAAACGATAAGCTGGATGATGCTGTGGAAACACTTCACCAGATTGTACGTACCGAGCATATAAAGGCGCAGAGGATGTGTCAGCTCATCGCTGACATACAAAATGATCTCAGAAAGAGTGTGAACGGAGAGAGAGGAGATATTGCATTATGATGATTCATCCGTCTTATAAGGAAATGATTGCAGCTGTCAATTCGGAAATCGAGGACGGCACGGTGCCGGTAGTATCCAGCCGTTATTCGATCGTTATGGCCACTGCGAAACGTGCTCGTCAGATCATCGATGGCGATGAACCGCTCATCGAAGGAGAGGAAGACAAAAAACCGCTTTCCATTGCCGTTGACGAAGTATTCAGGGGTGACGTAAAAATACTTCCGGAAGATACAAATAATTAAGAGTAAAGGGGCAGTGGCTTAAACGGCACTGTCCTTTTGTCATTACGGGCACATCTGCCCGGCAGGAAAAAGGAAATACAGGAGAATATATGAAATTATTTATGGTGTCTCTCGGATGTGACAAGAATCTTGTCGATTCCGAAGAAATGCTGGGTATTCTTGCGTCGCGCGGTTACGAGATCACGGACGATGAGACGGAAGCGGATGCGGCAGTCATCAACACCTGCTGTTTCATTGAGGATGCCAAGAAGGAGAGTATTGAGGAGATCCTCGCTCTCGCAGACCTGAAAGAGACGGCGCGCTTACAGGGACTTGTTGTGACGGGCTGTATGGCACAGCGTTACAAGGAGGAAATCCTAGAAGAACTTCCCGAGGTGGACGCAATCGTCGGTACAACAAGGAGATCCGGTATAGCCGATGCGGTCGATGATGCGTTCCGCGGCAAGAAGACGATACTTCTCGCCGATGCGAATCGTGACGAGACGATTGGGACGAAGAGACTGGTCTCCACCGGCGGGCATTATGCGTTCCTCAAGATAGCGGAAGGGTGTGACAAACACTGCACATACTGTATCATTCCGAAGATCAGAGGCAGTTACAGAAGCTATCCGATGGAAAAACTGCTTGCGGAAGCACAGTCTCTCGCCGCCGACGGCGTGACGGAGCTTATCCTGGTCGCCCAGGAGACAACGAGATACGGCACGGATCTGTACGGCAGGAAAATGCTGCATGAGCTCCTGCGCAATTTATGCCGGATCGAGAGCCTGCACTGGATTCGCATCCTTTACTGCTATCCGGAGGAAATTTATCCGGAGCTGATCGATGTGATGTCGGAGGAGAAGAAAATCTGTCATTATCTCGATCTTCCGATTCAGCACGCGTCGGACGGGGTCTTAAAGCGTATGAACCGCAGGACGACGGAGGCGGATCTCCGCGAACTGGTTGCGACTCTTCGTGAGAGAATACCGGACATTTTCCTTCGCACGACTCTGATCTCCGGTTTTCCGGGCGAGACGGAGGAGGATCATGAGATCCTCAAGCAATTTGTCCGTGAGATGAAGTTTGACCGGCTCGGCGTTTTTACTTATTCCCGAGAGGAAGATACGCCGGCCGCGAAGATGAAAAATCAGGTCAGAAAGCCGACAAAAGTCAGACGGCGCAGAGAGATCATGGAGATTCAGCAGAAAATTTCTCTGGCCAGGGGTAAGGCGAGAATCGGGAAAACAATCGAGGCTGTCATTGAGGGAGAGCTTCCCGAGGAGGGAATCTATGAGGCCAGGACATACGGGGATACCCCCGGTGTGGACGGCTATGTTTTTATCACGGCAACGGAAGATCACATGAGCGGCGATTTTGTAAATGTGCGCATCACCGGAGCTTCCGAATATGATTTGACAGGAGAGTTTGAAAATGAATTTACCGAATAAGTTAACCGTACTTCGTATGATTCTGATCGTTCCGTTCGTTGTACTCATGCTTGTGGGAGAAGGGGAAGGATGGATGAAATGGGCCGCTCTCGCAGTCTTTATCATCGCGTCCCTGACCGATATGCTGGACGGACAGATCGCAAGAAAATATAATCTGATCACAGATTTCGGGAAATTTATGGATCCGCTGGCGGACAAGCTGCTTGTCTGCTCCGCTATGATCTGCCTTGTTGATCTCGGCAGACTGCCGGCGTGGATCTGTATTGTGATCATTGCAAGAGAATTTGCCATCAGCGGTTTCCGTCTGGTCGCTTCCGACAACGGAATTGTCATCGCTGCAAGCTGGTGGGGCAAAACGAAGACCGTCAGCCAGATGGCGATGGTCATTCTCATGATCGCGAACCTTGATATTCCCGCAATGCAGGTGCTTACGACAGTTATCATGTATGTGGCAGCCGCCCTCACGATCATTTCCCTTGTGGATTATATTGTGAAAAACAAGCAGGTTCTCGCGTCACAGAAATAAACCGCATAAATACGTACGGGGATTGGTCACCTCTGTGCGTAAGACCAGGAGGAAATTATTATGGAAATGGAAAACAGAGCCGTTCACATGAATCACACTTCACATCTTCTGGAACTGGAAGAGCATATGTATCCGCTCGTTGATGTCGAACGTCCGAATACATTCCGAAATCTGTTCCCGTATGATGAAGTCCCGAAGATCGCGTTCAACGATCGAATCGTACCGCATCATATGCCGCACCAGATCTGGATCACCGATACGACGTTCCGTGACGGTCAGCAGTCAAGAGCCCCCTATACGACGGAGCAGATCGTAACCATCTACGATTATCTTCATAAGCTCGGCGGTCCGCACGGCCTCATCAGGGCCAGCGAGTTCTTCCTTTATGACAAGAAGGACAGAAAGGCAGTCGAGAAATGTCTGGACCGCGGTTACCGTTATCCGCAGGTGACAAGCTGGATCAGGGCAAGCAAGAAGGATTTTGAACTTGTTAAGTCTATGGGCATGCGTGAGACGGGTATCCTCGTGTCCTGCTCCGATTACCATATTTTCTATAAAATGCATATGACACGGCGCCAGGCGATGGAGCATTACCTTACCATTGTAAAGGAATGCCTGGAGATGGGTATCAGCCCGAGATGTCATCTTGAAGATATCACGCGCGCGGATATATACGGCTATGTCATTCCGTTCTGCCTTGAACTCATGAAGCTCCGCGATCAGTACGGCATCCCGATCAAAATCAGAGCCTGCGATACGATGGGGTACGGCGTTAATTATCCTGGTGCCGTGATCCCGCGTTCGGTACCGGGAATCATTTACGGCCTCATGGTCCACTCGGGCGTTCCCTCGGAACTTATTGAGTGGCACGGCCACAATGACTTCTATAAGGCGGTCTCCAACTCGACTACTGCCTGGCTGTACGGTGCGAGCGGCGTGAACTGTTCTCTGTTCGGAATCGGCGAGAGAACAGGAAACACTCCGCTGGAGGCTATGGTATTTGAATATGCCCAGCTCCGCGGAACACTGGACGGAATGGACACGACGGTCATCTCGGACCTGGCTGAATACTATGAGAGAGAGCTGGGTGAGGTCATCCCGCCGCGTACGCCGTTCGTCGGTAAAAATTTCAACATCACAAGAGCCGGTATTCATGCCGACGGTCTGCTGAAGAATGAGGAGATCTATAACATTTTCGACACGGACAAGTTCCTGAAAAGGCCGGTGGAAGTCGCGATCTCCAATACTTCCGGACTGGCCGGAGTCGCCCACTGGATCAACCGCCATTACGATGTGCCGGAAGATAAGCCGGTCGACAAGAAGTCGGAAATCGCCATGGCTGTCAAGGCATGGGTCGATGATCAGTATGAGAACGGCCGAGTCACGGTCATATCCAACAATGAGCTTTATACCGTGACGGACTGTGCGATGGCTGAACTCGGCATGAAGATGGAAAAGAAATAATCGGGCGCAGAGGCATGAGCAGGAAAAATGTCAATCAGACATAGTGTGGTAATGTGACTGATGAGACAGACCGAAAATCGGAGGAGAGTATTATGGAAAAAATCAAAATGACGACACCCCTTGTTGAGATGGACGGAGATGAGATGACCAGGATCATCTGGAAGATGATCAAGGATGAGCTGCTTCTTCCCTTTATCGATCTGCAGACTGAGTATTACGATCTCGGTCTGAAGCACAGAGACGAGACAGACGATCAGGTTACGATCGATGCCGCGAAAGCGAACATGAAGTTCGGCGTCAGCGTCAAGTGCGCGACGATCACGCCCAATGCCGCCCGCCTGAAAGAGTATGATCTGAAGGCGCTTTACAAGAGCCCGAACGGAACGATCCGCGCCATGCTGGACGGAACGGTCTTCCGCGCGCCGATTCTTGTAAAGGGAATTACTCCGGTCGTCAGCAAGTGGAAGAAGCCGATCACCATCGCACGCCACGCTTACGGCGATGTGTATAAGAATACGGAGATGCGAATTGACGGACCCGGAAAGGCCGAGATGGTCTTCACGGCTGAAGACGGAACGGAAACACGTCAGACCATCTTTGAATTCAAGGGACCCGGTGTTATCCAGGGCATGCACAATCTGGACGCATCCATTGAGAGCTTCGCGCGCAGCTGCTTTACCTATGCGCTGTCTGTGAAGCAGGATCTCTGGTTCGCGACGAAGGATACGATCTCGAAAATCTATGACGGAGAGTTCAAGGCTATATTTGAACGGGTCTATGAGGAAGAATTCAAGGAGAAGTTCAGGGAAGCCGGCATCATCTATTTCTATACCCTTATCGATGATGTGGCAGCCAGGCTGATGAAGAGTGAAGGCGGATTTGTTCTGGCTCTCAAGAATTATGACGGGGATGTTCAGTCCGATATGCTCTCATCCGCTTTCGGCTCTCTGGCCATGATGACGTCCGTACTTGTCTCTCCGCACGGTTATTTCGAGTATGAGGCGGCGCACGGAACAGTTCAGAGACATTACTATAAGCATCTTGCCGGAGAACTTACCTCTACGAACTCCGTCGCGACGATCTTCGCATGGACGGGAGCCCTGAGAAAGAGGGGCGAGCTGGACGGAATCGAAGAGCTCTGCGCATTTGCGGACAAGCTGGAGGAAGCCACGATCGAGACGATCGAGAGCGGACAGATGACAGGCGACCTGATCCTGATTACGGATATTAAGAATCCGAAGAAGCTTTCCACGCTGGATTTCATTCTGGCGGTCAGAAAGACGCTTGAGAAGAAACTGTAAAAAATGACGGGGGCTGTTTCCCGAAGTTCTGTGATAGCCGGATATGACGATGTTGCCTGATAATACCGTCATATCCGGTTGTACCTGAGCTTCGTGAAACAGCCCTTATTCTTCCTGTAATTCTTCCCACCGCGCGTAAAGCTCTTCGAGCCTTGCGGCGATCTGCTCTTTTCTGTTCCCCAGTCTTGTGCATTCCGCCGGGTCACAGGCTATCTTCGGATCCTCGAAGAGGCCGTCAATCTCCACGTCCTCCCGTTCGAGATCATCGATTTCCTTTTCACACCTCTTTATATCGTTTTCCCGTTTGCGCTTTCTTGCGGCGTCCTCCTTCTGCGCTTTCCAGTCCAGTTTTGCTTCGGTCTCCACACTTGCCTTTACCGCGAGATATGAGGGCGAAAGGTTCGCTTTCTCCACATCCTCTTTCTTTTCCAGGTAATAGTCATAATTACCGATATAATTCAGCAGCGTTTTGTGCGTGAGATCGAGGATTCTCTGTGCCGTTCGATTTATGAAATAACGGTCGTGTGAGACGTAGAACAGTGTACCCGTATAGGAGTTGATGGCGCTCTCAAGAATTTCCCTCGACTCGATGTCCAGATGGTTGGTCGGCTCGTCGAGCATGATGAAATTGGCGTTTGAGAGCATCAGCTTGCACAGGGACACGCGGGCCCTCTCGCCGCCCGAGAGGTCACGAATATATTTGAATACATCTTCACCCGTAAAGAGGAAGGCCGCCAGCGCACTGCGGATCCTGGTGTTGTTAAGGGTGGGGTAGTCATCCGAGATCTCATCGAAGATGGTCTTATCGGGATGAAGCACATGCATTTCCTGGTCATAATAGCCTGTGATGACGTTGGAACCTAGCACGAATTCGCCCCGGTCGGGCGGATAGACTTCGTTCAGGATCTTCAGCAGAGTGGATTTTCCGGTGCCGTTGTTTCCGATCAGGGCGACATGTTCTCCTTTTTTAATTTCAAATGAGACATCTTCAAAAAGTTCGATCCCGTCAAATCCCTTGGAGAGCTCCGTGACCGTCAGGACATCCTTTCCCGATTCGATTCCCGGGGCAAATGCAAGGCCCATGACAGCGTCCTCGCCGTGCGGTTTATCCGGCATGTCCATCCTGTCCAGCATTTTCTGCCGGCTTTCCGCGCGCTTGATGGATTTCTCGCGGTTGAACTGCTTCAGCTTTGCGATGACCTGTTCCTGATGCTTTCGCTCCTGCTCGGCTTTCATGTAGGCCAGATATTCCGCGTGACGGATTTCTTCTTTTTTACGGCTGTAAGCGTCGTAATTTCCTTCGTAGGTCCTGGCCGACCCGTGGCTTAGCTCTACGACTTTTGATACGACTCTGTTCAGGAAATATCGATCGTGGGAGACGATGAGGACCGCTCCCTTATAGTTCATGAGGTAAGTTTCGAGCCAGACGATGGAATTCATGTCAAGATGGTTGGTCGGCTCGTCGAGCAGTATGATATCGGGGCTTGTGAGAAGAAGCGTGCCCAGGGCGACGCGTGTCTTCTGGCCTCCGGAGAGAGTTGCTACTTTTTTGTCGAAATCTTCCTCCGTGAATCCGAGGCCCTTCAGAACGCCGACTACCTCCGATTTGTATGCATACCCGTTTTGCCGGTCATAGGATTCCTGCATTCTTGCGTAGGAAGCCATCTCATTCTCAAGGTCTTCGCCCTCTAAATGGGACATTTTCTTCTCGGACTCGGCCATTTTGCGGGAGAGCTCCAGTATATCCTGCCGCACCTGCAGAAGCTGTTCGTAGACTGTGTTCTCGCCGGTGAGGTCCTGATGCTGTGCAAGGTAGCCGAGCGACCTGTCCTTAGCAAGAACGACCGCGCCGTCATCCGACGTCATTTCCCCGACGATAATCTTAAGCAGGGTTGATTTTCCGGCTCCGTTTATACCGACCAGAGCTACTTTTTCATTATCTTCTATATGAAAGGAGACTTCCCGGAGAACTTCATTTCCGGGAAATGTTTTTGAAATTTTCTGTATGTTCAAAATCATGATGTATTCCTCCGACTCATGGAAAGTATACATGACTTCGGCCTGTTTTGCCACTGAAACTTCACGGTCGTTGCAAAGGAGATTTTGAGGGGTTATAATATCTTACGTTATATCTGTAAGGAGGTGACTATGAGACATATTGTGACAGCCGCTCAGATGAAAGCGAGAGATCAGTATACAATTACGGAAATCGGCGTACCGTCCAGCGTCCTGATGGAGCGGGCTTCCCTCGCGATTGCCGAAGAAGCTCTTTCCTATTTCAAGGCGTCCGGGAAGCACGGCCGCGTTCTGTGTGTTTGCGGCACCGGGAACAACGGAGGGGACGGGGCAGCCTGCGCCAGGATCCTTTCCATGAAGGGCGTGGAAGCGGACCTGTTCCTTGCGGGGAATGAAGACCATTTTACGGATGAGATGCAGCTTCAGGTATCCATATGCAGAAAGCTCGGAATCAAGGAGGTCCACAAGTCTACATTTGCAGGGTATGATATTATCGTGGACGCCCTTTTCGGCATCGGACTCTCCCGGGATGTGGAAGGCCGTTATGCGGAGGTGATCGGACGGATCAACGCGTCGGGGGCATTTGTCATCGCGGCGGATATCGCATCCGGTATTCATGCTGATACCGGACGCGTGATGGGCTGCGCCGTTCAGGCGGATGTCACGGTTACCATGCAGCACTTAAAGCCCGGCATGCTTCTCTATCCGGGTGCCGATTATTCCGGAAGGGTGGTCGTTGCCGAGATCGGGATCGCCGACTTGTGGAATACTGATCCGTGGAAGGCTGCAAAGGATCCGGAGCATGAGGAAGGGACGCCGATCTACTGTCTGGACGAGCGCGATATCCCCTCCTATATTCCGAAAAGAATTGCCGCCGGGAACAAGGGGACTTTCGGAAAGGTCCTGGTCATCGCGGGCTCGAAGAATATGTCCGGAGCCGCATATTTCGCCGCCCTGTCATCCATGCGCATGGGAGCCGGTATGGTCCGTGTCCTCACTGTGGAATCGAACCGGGAGATCATTCAGCGGGAGCTGCCGGAGGCGCTTCTTTCGACTTACATGAATGCCGTCGAGGCGGAGGACGCCGTTGACAAGTGCCTCGAATGGGCGGATGTTATCCTCATGGGTCCGGGCATCGGAACGGACAGCGTGGCGGAAAGTATTGTGAAGCACGTTCTGGAGAAATCTGTTCTTCCGCTTGTGCTGGATGCCGACGGCCTGAATTGTCTTTACGGAAACACACTTCTTCTCAGAAACTACAGAGGAATGGCTTTCCTTACACCTCATATGGGAGAGATGGGAAGGCTTGTCGGGAGTACGATTTCCGAGCTGAAAAGCGATCCGGTCAGAGAAGCCGCGCATCTCGCCACGTCCTGCGATGTTGTATGCGTTCTGAAAGACGCCCGTACCTGCACCGCGCTGCCGAACGGGAAGGTCTTTATCAATACTTCCGGAAATGACGGAATGGCAACTGCCGGCAGCGGGGACGTCCTCGCGGGCATTCTGGCCGGTCTTCTTGCCCAGAACTGCGATGTGCTGGCCGCCGCGCCTCTGGCTGTCTATATTCACGGCAGAGCCGGCGACGCTGCTGCGGAGGAGGGCGGACGCAGAAATGTGATTGCTTCCGATATCATTGCGCATATTAAAGATGTCGTCAGGTGAATGCCCGCTAAAAAAGAATCAGTATGTTGAAAGAAAGGCAGATTCATATAATGAAACAATACAGAAGAGTCAGGGCCGAGATCGACCTTGACGCGATCTTATATAATTTTGAAAGTATGCGGGCCAACATCAGACCCGACTGTAAGATAACGGCCGTCATCAAGGCGGACGGCTACGGCCACGGGAGTGTGCAGATTGCCGAGCTTCTGGAGACTTTGGACTATATCTGGGGCTACGCCGTCGCTACGGCGGAGGAGGCTTTCCATCTCAGAAGAGCGGGCATCCGGAAGCCGATCCTGCTGCTCGGGTATGTCTTTGAGGAATGCTATGTCGATCTGATTCGTGAAGATGTTCGGATCTGTGTGTTTGACTATGAGACGGCAGAGAAGGTCTCGGATGCGGCGTTTGACGCAAAGAAGAAAGCCGTGATCCATATCGCGCTGGATACAGGCATGAGCCGGATCGGGTTTAAGGACAATGACGAATCTGTCGCAGAGATCGTGCGGATCTCAAAGCTGCCGAATCTCAGAATCGAGGGACTCTTCACTCACTTTGCGAGGGCAGACGAGGTCAGTATCGCTCCGGCGGAGAGACAGCTTGAGCGGTATGCCGCATTTTCCGACAAGGTGGAAAATGCCGGCGTCGTGATTCCGATCCGTCACGTCTCGAACAGCGCAGCAATCATCCGCATGAAGGAGGCAAATATGGACATGGTCCGCGCGGGCATCACCGTATACGGACTGCTTCCGTCAGCCGATGTGGAGACGGACATTGTGCCGCTTCGCCCTGCCATGAGCCTCATAAGCCATATCTCTTATGTGAAAAACATCGAAGCCGGTGATGAAGTGAGCTACGGCGGAACATTTCGCGCCGAAAGTACGATGCGGGTCGCGACGATCCCGGTCGGGTACGCCGACGGCTATCCGAGGATGCTGTCGGGTAAAGGCTATGTTCTGATCAGAGGACAGAAGGCGCCGATTCTCGGACGAGTCTGCATGGATCAGTTCATGGTCGATGTGACGGGCATCGAGGGTGCCTGCCGGGGCGATGAGGTCGTACTGCTCGGAAAACAGGGGAAGCTGAGAATCACGGCCGAGGAGCTCGGAGATATTTCGGGACGTTTCAATTATGAGCTTGTGTGCGATATCAGCAAGCGCGTTCCGAGGAGCTACCTGTACGAGGGCCGAATCATCGAACAGAGTGAATGGATCTGATACTTGAATAATCAGAATAAAACTGATATAGTTTAGTGTAATGTTCATTTGTACCCGGGTTCATTGAGCGCATTTTCTGCCGTATATGACCTTCATAAGGATACAAACGGGCAGTCAGATCACAGTAAATGGGACACGCCTGGTGTCTGAAATAGAAAAGTTTTGGAGGAAAAAAATGTCTGGACATTCTAAATTTGCCAATATCAAGCACAAAAAAGAGAAGAACGACGCCGCGAAAGGCAAGATTTTTACAATCATCGGACGCGAGATCGCAGTAGCGGTAAAGGAAGGAGGTCCGGATCCTGCCAATAACTTCAAGCTTGCCACCGTCATAGCCAAGGCCAAAGCCAACAACATGCCGAACGATACGATCGAGCGAGGCATCAAGAAGGCAGCCGGAGACGGCAATGCCGCCAATTACGAATCCATCACATATGAAGGATACGGTCCGAGCGGTATTGCGATCATCGTAAAGACACTCACGGACAACAAGAACCGTACGGCGGCAACGGTGCGCAGCGCGTTCACCAAGGGCAACGGAAACATCGGTACGCCGGGATGCGTATCTTTTATGTTTGATGAAAAAGGTCAGATCATCATCGACAAGGAAGAGTGCGACATGGATTCTGACGACCTTATGATGGAAGCTCTCGAGGCAGGCGCCGAGGACTTCAGCGAAGAAGAAGACAGCTATGAAATCATCACAGATCCGAATTCCTTCCAGGATGTTGAGAAAGCACTCAAGGATATGGGTCTTGAACTTGCTTCTTCCGAAGTAACCATGCTTCCTCAGACATATGTAAAGCTTACCGATGAAAAAGACGTCGCTTCTCTCGAGAGAATTCTCGATCTTCTCGATGAGA
>ODAI014328997.1_pt1 | contig 16315 bp, 7 predicted proteins | sample 1539321 | NCBI WGS metagenome assembly ODAI01 (sample SAMN02144231, study PRJEB22623) | gut metagenome | biome: sheep rumen | host: Ovis aries | place: New Zealand
CAAGATGCCGCGCGCCACCATCTGCTGGTCAATTTCCATGGTGCCACTATCCCCCGTGGCTGGCAGCGCACTTATCCCAACCTGCTGTCTACTGAAGGTGTGCTTGGTGCTGAGTGGTACAACAACAATGGAGCCTTGACCTCACGTGCAGCCCGCCATAATGCCACTTTGCCTTTCACCCGCAACGTGATAGGCCCGATGGACTATACGCCTTGCGCCTTCAGCGACTCACAGAATCCCCACATCACCACCAATGCCCATGAGCTGGCGCTGACGGTGCTCTTCGAGAGTGGTCTACAGCACCTTGCCGACAGTCCTGAGAGTTTTCTCGCCCAGCCCGAAGAGGTACGGCAGTTCCTGGGAGAACTGCCTACCGTTTGGGACGAGACGCGCCTCGTCAGTGGCTACCCTGGTGAGAGTGTCGTTCTCGCACGCCGTCATGGTAACACCTGGTATGTAGCAGGCCTCAACGGCCGCGACGAAGCCCAAACTCTTTCTTTCGATCTCAGTTTCATCACTGCCAAACAAGTACAGATCTTCTCCGACACAGCGGCGAAGCCTTGGGACATCAGAACCCAAAAGGCACTTCCAACGCAGATGACCTGTCAACCTCGTGGCGGCTTTATATTCGTTATCAAATAAGATATGGAAAAGCATCAACAATCTCTGATAACAAAGGATGGTGTCAGCTTTCTGGTACCCTTTATCCTCGTCACCTTCTGTTTTGCGTTGTGGGGGTTCGCCAACGACATCACAAACCCCATGGTAAAGGCTTTCTCGAAAATCTTCCGTATGAGCGTCACTGATGGTACGCTTGTCCAGGTGGCTTTCTATGGCGGCTATTTTTGTATGGCCTTCCCCGCCGCCATCTTTATCCGCAAACATAGTTACAAGGCGGGTGTGATGATGGGACTCGGTCTCTACGCTGCTGGCGCCCTGTTGTTTTTCCCCGCCAAGGCCGTCGGCATCTATGGATGTTTCCTCATCGCCTACTTTATTATGACCTGCGGCCTGTCGTTCCTCGAGACCTCGTGCAACCCTTATATTCTCACGATGGGACCCGAGGAGACTGCCACGCGCCGTCTGAACATGGCCCAATGCTTCAACCCCTGCGGTTCTATCATCGGCATGTTCGTGGCCATGAACTTCATCCAAGCCAAGCTCAACCCTATGAGCAGCGATGAAAGAGCTTTGTTGGGTGATGCCGAATTCGAGGCATTGAAGGATGCCGACCTCAGTGTGCTGATCTCGCCCTATCTCATCATCGGGCTTGTCATTGTGGCTATGCTCATCATCATCCGTCTGGTGAAAATGCCCCGAATAGGCGATGCCAATCACGACGTGCACGTCTTCGTCACATTGAAGCGTATCTTCTCGCTGAGATACTATACTGAGGGTGTCATTGCCCAGTTCTTCTACGTGGGTGCACAAATTATGTGCTGGACATTCATTATCCAATATGGAACACGTGTCTTCATGGCCGAAGGTATGGACGAGCAGAGTGCAGAGGTGCTCTCGCAGCAGTTCAATATCTACGCCATGCTCTTCTTCATCTGCTCGCGTTTCATCGCCACTTTCCTCATGAAGTATGTCAAGCCAGCTATGCTCCTGGCCATCTTCGGTGTACTGGCGATGGTGTTCACGGTGGGTGTCATCGCCTTCCAGAACCGTATGGGTATCTACTGTCTGGTGTGTGTCAGTGGTTGTATGTCACTGATGTTCCCCACGATCTACGGTATCGCCCTCGATGGTCTGGGCGATGATGCGAAGTTTGGTGCAGCAGGCCTCATCATGGCCATCCTGGGTGGTTCCGTACTTCCCCCATTACAGGCGATGATTATCGATCTTGGAACGGTCTTCGGAGACTTCCCAGCTACGAATGCCTCGTTTGTGCTGCCCTTCGTCTGCTTTATCATCGTCACCCTCTATGGTTTCAGAATCCACTATAAAAGGGAAATGTAGAAAGTAAAAAATGACACAAAACCGATATCATTCAACTATTTATGAAGAAAACTATCTTATTACAACTGTTTGTGGGCTGGGTAACGATGGCTTTTGCCCAGGGATCGACCGTCTGCAATGAAGACGGAACGGTGACTTTCAACTACAAGAACGATCAGGCGAAGGAGGTGCTGGTAGACGTGCAGTTTGCTGGGCGCAACGCCATGACGAAGGATGCACAGGGCATCTGGACAGTGACACTCGGTCCTACCGCACCAGACATGTACCCCTACTGTTTCATCGTCGACGGGGTGAGCGTGATGGATCCAGAGAACCCGCAGTACTTCCCCAACGAGGGTTTTAAGAACTCGCTGTTGGAGATTCCTGCCAAGACGGGCAGTCTGGCTCACGACATCAAGGACGTGCCCCACGGCTCGATGGAGTATATCCACTATTATTCGAAGAGCCTCAGCGCCACGAACCAGGCGGTGGTTTATCTGCCACCAAAGTACAAAGAGAACCCTGATAAGAAATACCCTGTGTTCTATCTCATCAGCGGTACGACTGACACAGAGGAGGTGTATTACAAGGTTGGGCGCGTGAACTATATCCTCGACAACCTTCTGGCAGAAGGCAAGGCCGAGGAGATGATTATCGTGCTGCCTTACGGCAACCCTTACAAGCTGTTACCGACTCCACCAACTATGGGACTGGGAGGCATGCCACAGACCCAGTTTGGGAAGGATGTATTCAGCCTTGACCTTACCAACGACCTGATGCCTTACGTGGAGAACCATTATCGCACTATCAATGATGCCGACCATCGTGCCATCGGTGGTTTCTCACGAGGTGGTAATCAGGCGCTCTTCAATGGTCTGAGCCATCTCGATAAGTTCTCATATCTCTGCAGCTACAGCTCATTTACCTCGACGGATATCCCAGGGGTCTACGACAATGCTCAAGACACCAACAGCAAGATCAACTTGTTCTGGCTCGGAGTAGGTACTGACGACTTCCTCTATGGCAATGCCCGAGACTATATGGAGTTTCTCGACAAGCACGGCATCACCAGCGTGAAGGAGTACACCAACGACAAATTCGGCCACACGTGGATGAACGCGAAATATTTCTTGAGCAAGACACTGCCCTTGCTCTTCAATCCCAAGGCATCGGCAGAGGCCATGAAGAACGCCCAGCCCACGAAGCCTGCAACGGGTAAGGAACAGCAGTTTACACCAGGTGTGATGGCACGTCTCTTCCCCAAGCCCATCATCTCGCCTGAATACAAATACGACAGTGTCATCTTTCGCATGAAGGCTCCTGAGGCCAAGGAGGTGTTGCTCGCTGCAGAGATCCTGCCCAAGCCAAAGGCTATGGAGCGTGACAGCGACGGCATCTGGAGCATTGAGGTCGATGAGCATATTTACGAGGCCTTCACCTATTACTATATAATTGACGGTACGCCTGTGGCCGACCCTCAGAACATGTACCTCGCCCCCACGAAGGGCTTCAAGCCCAGCATCTGCTGCAACCCCGCTGCCACTTTCAGCTATATGAACATGGCCGATATAGAGCACGGCGTGGTTAGCTACGACCTGAATACTCATAAGGCTTGCTATCACCCGGCAGGAGGTGGGCCCAAGTTCGTGGTTCACTTGATTCCAGGAAAAGATGACACCCTGGAGAGCTGGTTCAAAATTGGCGGTGCCGACGTGATGGCCGATAAATTCATCGCAGCCAAGAAACTCCCGCCATTCTGCATCGGAGTGAATGGTGAAGGAGTGAAATGTGAAAAGTGCTGCGAAGGCAAATGCGAGAAGAAAGTCTATACACTCAAGGCCGATGACTTTGCAAACTGGCCTGAGAGAAGACACGCATTGGAGTCGCTACTCGATTCGCTGATGCTGCAAGCAGCCGTGAAGGGTGAGATCAGTTTGAACCTGCCACTCTTCCAAACGAAATACACGGCAGATCCTTCGCCGCTGGTAGTAGGCGACAGACTCTTCCTTTTTACCTCACACGACGCTTCGCCCGAGGACATTCCCGATATCAACGAGAAGAGTTCTGCAGGCTTCTTCATGTACGACTGGCTCTTGTGGAGCACCACCGACATGGTGAACTGGACGGAACACGGAGCCGTAGCCTCGCTGAAGGATATCCCTTGGCGCAGTCGTGAGAACGGAGCCTGGGCCATCCAGACGGTAGAGCGCAATGGGAAGTACTATCTCTACGCCCCTCTGCACGGACACGGCATCGCCGTATTGGAAGCCGACTCTCCCTATGGTCCTTTTAAGGATCCCCTGGGTAAGCCGTTGGTGTGGGACCAGAGCAACTGGTACGACATCGACCCATCGGTATATACTGACGACGACGGACAGGCTTACCTATATTGGGGGAATCCTTACACTTTCTATGCGAAACTGAACGACGACATGACTTCACTCAAGAGTGAGGTGGTGAAACTGCCGCATATCAAGCACTACCAGGAAGGACCATGGTTCTATAAGCGCAATGGCCATTATTATTGCGCTTTTGCCAGCACCTGCTGTCCTGAGGCTCTGGGCTACGCCATGAGCGACTCACCCACAGGCCCATGGGAGTGGAAGAACTATATCATGCGCCCCACCCTGCGCGACCGTGGTAACCATCCCGGCATCTGCGACTTCAAAGGGCACTCGTACATCTTCGGACAAAGCTACGACCTGATGCACCTCGACACGTTCGTACACCACGAGCGTCGCAGTGTCTCAGCCTCAGAGATCACCTATAATGAGGACGGTACCATCCAAGAGATACCTTATTGGCTTGACCAAGAACCCATAAAGCAGCTTTGCTGGCTAAATCCTTACGAGCGTGTAGAAGCAGAGACCATGGCCTGGGGCTACGGACTGAAGAGTGCGAAGATGGGGATTGAGAATACGGGTGTTGTTGCCGACATGCCCACGTCTACAGGTAAGAAGAACATGTACATCTTCGACATCAACGATGGCGAGTTCATCAAACTCCGTGGTGTAGACTTTGCTCAAGGTGCCAGTAAGTTCAGCGTCACTGCGGCCTCTACGGGAAGTTGTAAGGTCACTTTGCGCCTCGACAACCAGAATGGTCCCGTCATCGGTGAAGTTACTATTTCAAGGACAAGAAACGTGGAGAATTACAAAGTTTTCAATACAAGGGTGAACAACGCCCAAGGCGTACACGATCTGTACCTCTGTTTCAGCAATACCGATGGCGACACCCGTCTTGACTGGTGGCAGTTTAAGTAAATACAAAAATAAATCAATAAACAGATGAGATTATGAAGAGGATTATCTTTTACCTTTCTTCCTTACCTTTTTTAGCAAGTTGCAGCTCACCCGCTGATATTGAGAAGCAAGTGGATGAACTCTATCAGAAGATGCCCCAGGAGGAGCGCATTGCCCAGCTGAGGAGTATGTATATGGACGAGCTCTTTAATGAACAGGGGCAACTCGACACAGCGAAGTGCCGTGAGCTAATCCCCTACGGCATCGGACACTTCTCACAATTCTGCATGCAGCAGCCCAGAGACCCCAATGAACTACGAGACCGCGCCATTGCCATTCAGGAATGGCTAATTCACAACACCCCCAATGGCATTCCTGCCTTGTTGCACGAAGAGGTACTCTCTGGTGTCAATACCCTTGGCTCCACCATTTATCCCCAGCAGATAGGTCAGGCAGGATCGTTCAATCCTGAACTGGCTGAGCTGAAGACCATCCAGACAAGTACGACCCTGCGTAAGATGGGTGGCATCTTTGCACTCTCACCCATGGTGGATGTATGCCGTACGCCCAGTTTCAACCGCCTCGAAGAATCGTATGGTGAAGATGGCTATCTCTCTGCCGTGATGGGTACAGCCTTTGTGGAAGGTTTGCAGCAGAATAACCTGAAGAAAGGTGTAGGAGCTTGTTCCAAGCACTACCTCGGCTATGGAGGCGGAGGCGATGCTGACGAGAAAGTGCTGATGGAGGAAATTCTGCTACCTCACGAGACCATGATCCGCTTGACGGGTAGTGTGGCTGTGATGCCAGGCTATCACGCTATGAAGACTTCGCCCACCCCGTCAGAAGGCGATAAGAATGTCAACTGTGTAGCTAACAGCTGGATCCTGACAGATATTCTGCGCGACTATGTAGGATTCGACGGGATGGTAGTGAGCGACTATACGGCCATCGACCAGATTCCAGATTTGGAAACTACCGTAGAGAAGGCTGCTGCCGCTATTAATGCAGGCAACGATGTGGACTTCCCCTTCGGTGCCAACTACCAGTATCTGCAAGAGGCCATCGACAAGGGACTGGTAAAACCCGAGATGCTGGAACGTGCTGTCAAGAACGTGCTCCGTATCAAGTTCCGCATGGGTCTCTTCGACAAAGACGCCTATCTTTATTCCAAAGAGAATATCACCCTTGATACGCCAGAGGAGCGGCAGACGGCTTACGATATTGCCACTCAGTCGGTGGTACTATTGGAGAACAATGGCGTCCTGCCTTTGAAGGATATCAAGAATGTACTCCTTACTGGTCCTAATGCCAACTCTATCTGGGCCATGTGCGGCGACTATACCTATCCCGCCATGTCATACTTCTGGAAGAAAGTGGAAGATGTGGCTGATCGTGATAATCCCCACATCGTAAAACTGCTCGAAGGTATGCAGAACCGCAAGCCTGAGGGCATCAATGTAATGTACTCACGCGGTTGCGACTGGACAGAGGAGATCGAGACCAAATACGCTGAAGGCGGTGACGAGCGCGCTTGGGAGTATGAACTTCTGCACCGTAAGGTAGACTCTGGCGAGAAAGCCGACAAGGCTGAGGCACTGAGGATGGCAAAGGATGCCGATGTGATCATTGCAGCCGTGGGTGAGAACGTGATGCTCTGCGGTGAGAATCGTGACCGCGAGGGGCTCCGTCTGCCAGGTAAGCAGGAGCAGTATGTAGCAGAGTTGCTGAAGACAGGCAAGCCTGTAGTACTCGTCATGTTCGGAGGGCGTGCACAGGTCATCTCAGGCATCGCAGAGAAGTGTGCCGCCGTGATTCAGGCATGGTACCCTGGTGAGGAAGGCGGCAATGCTGTAGCCGATATCCTCTATGGTAAGGTCTCTCCATCTGCCAAGCTCTCCGTCAGCTATCCGAATACAGAGGTCTATGAGCCCATCTGTTACAACTACAGCACAGAGAAAGATGCCCGCGTGGCATGGCCCTTCGGCTACGGACTGAGCTACACCACGTTCGATTATCAGAACCTGCAGGTGAACAGTGAGGCACAAACTTCCGACGACTTCGTGGAACTCACCTTCCAGGTGAAGAACACAGGTAGTGTGAAAGCCGACGAGGTAGCGCAAATTTATCTCTCACCCACAGCCGGGAGCCAGAATATCCGCCCGATTCAACTGCAAGGCTTTGCCCGCGTATCGCTGGAACCTGGACAGGAGAAGACTGTCACCACCCGTCTCTATGTAGAGCAGTTTGGTTTCTACAGCCATAAGGGAGAGATACGCGAATGGAACATCGAGCCTGGAACCTTCGTCGTAAAGGTTGGTGCTTCTTCTGCCGACATCAAGCTTCAGCAACAGGTAGAGCTCAAGGGCAAGGCTGTTACAAAGCCTCTACGCGACCATTATTTCTCAGAAAGTATCGTATCACAATAAAACAAAAATGAAAAAGACACTATTATCAATTATCATGCTGTGCGTGGCTTCAATCGCTGTCGCACAGCCTGCTGGCGGGTTTGGAGGCATCCAGGCTCCGCAAGTGAAACTTGAGACATCACAAGAGTTCAAAGACGTGAACTATGCCGGCGACGAGCAGGCTTACCACACCTGCGACATCTACCTGCCCAAACAGGAAAAAGCTTCATATCCCGTGGTAATCCATATATACGGCAGTGCATGGTTCAACAACAACGGCAAGGGCACGGCCGATCTTGGCACCATCGTCAATTCACTGCTGAAGGCAGGCTACGCCGTAGTTTGTCCAAACCATCGTTCGAGCATGGATGCCAAATGGCCAGCCCAGATCCATGACATCCGTGCCGTCATCCGCTTCGTGCGTGGCGAAGCGGCAAAGTATAAGTTCGACACCCAGTTTATTGCCACAAGCGGCTTCTCATCTGGCGGGCACCTGGCTTCTACGGCTGCCACCACCAGTGGCACGAAACAGACGAAAGTGGGCACTATCGACATCGATCTCGAAGGCGAGGTTGGCAACTATCTCAAGGAGAGTAGTGCTGTGAATGCTGCCTGCGACTGGAGTGGTCCTATCGATCTCACCGCCATGGATTGCGGTGAGGGCATGAAGATGGGTGAAAATTCACCAGAAGACGTACTGCTTAATTCGAAACTTGCCAAAGAACCAGACAAATATATCAGTCTGAGTGCCAACCACTATGTAGACCCCAACGATCCTCCCATCATCATTTTCCATGGTGACAAGGACAATGTGGTGCCCAACTGTCAGGGTAAGGCTTTCTATGAGACGCTGAAAGCTGCTGGTGTGAAGACCGAGGCCACCTTCCCTGCAGAGGGAAGTCATGGAGGTCCTGCCATGTACACTGAAGAGAACCTGCAGAAGATGGTGAACTTCCTTGATGAGGTGCGTACCAATCGTTCGCGTATCATCGAGAATGGTGGTACTGGTCAGTTCAAGGCCATCATGAAGGAAGATACCACCCTGCCCGAGCACACCATCTTCGTGCCACAGGATCTCTCTGCCTTCAGTGCCGAGAAGCCTCTGCCCGTACTCGTATGGGGCAATGGTGCCTGTGCCAACTCTCCCTGGGAGCACATGAACTTCCTCAACGAGATTGCCTCACAGGGCTACATTGTGCTTGCTACGGGTATCATTCCTATGATCGACGATTGGTACAGGGGGCCGATGTCACGTTCAGAGCAGCAGATTGAGAGCATCGACTGGATTATCGCACAGAATGCCAATCCTGCATCGCCTTACTATCAGAAGATCGACGTGAAGAATATCTGCGTGGCCGGTATGTCGTGCGGTGGATTGCAGACACTCTTCAACTGTGCTGATCCTCGCATTTCCTGCCTGATGATCTGTAACAGCGGACTCTTCAACCAGCAGAATGCCAATCAGGCCGTGGGCGGCATGCCCATGCCTCCCAAAGAAAAGCTGAAGGAGATCCACACACCGATCATGTACCTGCTCGGTGGTGAGACCGATATTGCCTATGGCAATGGTATGGACGACTTCCACCGCATTGATCATGTACCTGCTGTCGCCACCAACTTCCCCGTAGGTCATGGTGGCACCTACCGTGAGCCTCATGGTGGTGAATTCACCGTCGTAGCCCTTGCTTGGCTCGACTGGCAACTGAAGGGTTGCAAAGAGGCAGCCAAGATGTTCGTAGGCAAGGATTGTGGCATCTCTAAGCGCGACAAGTGGACCATCGAAAAGAATGAAAAGTTCGAAACTCTGAAGTAATATGAAGAAGATACACGCCATCATTCTGTCAATGACATTCTGTCTGAGCGCTACGGCACAGACGCCCTTCTCTGAAGGGCGTCTCACCGTGACACCTCTTTCGCGGAATGCCGTCCGCATCCAATACGCTAAGGGTGACATCAAGAGCGAGCTTCCAGAATGGATCTATGTCAAACAGGAGCCATTCAAGGAGCGTCAGGATATCTCTGTCGCTATCGATGCCAAGCAGCAAGAGGTTAAAGTCTGCAATGCCCAAGGCAAACCTGTGTTCACAGCTACCGCCCATCAGTTCAAGGATGGCGAGGCCACACTCTCTTTCGTCTCTCCCGATGATGAGTTCCTCTTCGGACTCGGGCAGTTCCAGGATGGTTATAGCAACGTGCGAGGACTTTCCCGTCGCCTCACTCAGGTGAACACCCAGATTTCCATTCCCATGCTCATCTCGAGCAAGGGCTACGGCATCTTGTGGAACAACTACGGTCTGACGGAATTTAATCCCTGTAGTCAAAGCATCAGTCTGAAGAAGGCTGAAGGAAAGGGAAAGACGGAAGAAGTCGACGTGACGAGTACGGAAGGCAACAAGAAAGAAGTGCGCGAGCGTCACGTCTTCGAAGCTGCCATCGATGTCACAGAGGCAGGCGACTATACCCTGTTGCTCGATGTGGGTCAGAAGATGGCCCGTCGCCATAACCTCTGCATCGATGGGAAGACGGTCATTGAGATGCAGAACCTCTGGCTGCCCCCTACGGCTTCTGCCATCGTACACATCGAAGCTGGCCATCACGTGCTCACGGCAGAACTTACCAAGGACGATCAGCCCACCCTATATTATAATAAGGTTGGAAATCAGACCACCTTCCGTTCGCCCGTTGCCGATGCCGTAGACTATACTGTCTTCGTAGGCACCCCAGATGAGATCATCGCTTCCTATCGCGAACTCACGGGACCTTGTCCGCTGATGCCCGAGTGGGCACTGGGCTATATCCATTGCCGCGAACGTTTCCACTCCTCCGATGAGATCCTACAGACCGCACGCCGCTTCCGCGACGAGCAGATGCCCCTGAGCGTCATCGTACAGGACTGGCAGTATTGGGGGAAATACGGCTGGAACTCCATGCAGTTTGATGAGGAGTTCTACCCCGATCCCAAGGCACTCACTGACAGTCTTCACCAGATGGATGTCCGCTTGATGGTGAGCGTATGGAGTAAGATTGACAAGAACTCCGAGGTTGGTCGCCAGATGGAGCGCGACCAGTATTATATCCCCGAGACCGACTGGATCGACTTCTTCAATCCCGAAGCCGCTGCCGCCTACTGGAAGAATTTCCGTGAGCGCCTCGTCCCCTTAGGTATTGATGCGTGGTGGCAGGATGCCACAGAGCCTGAGAACGATGATCTCGCAGGCCGCCGTGTGAACAATGGACGCTGGAGTGGCGAACAGGTGCGCAACGTCTATCCCCTGCTTGTCAACAAGACCGTCTATGAAGGACTAAAAGAAGCCGGCAAGGAACCTGTCATCCTGACCCGCTGCGGATTCCCCGGTATCCAGCGTTACGGCTCTGCCATGTGGAGTGGTGATGTGGGCAACGACTGGGAGACTTTCCGCCGCCAGATTACGGCAGGGCTTGGCATGCAGGCAGCAGGCATCCCCTGGTGGACCTATGATGCAGGCGGATTCTTCCGTCCCATGGACCAGTACACCAATCAGGACTATATCGAGCGCATGCTCCGTTGGATAGAGACCAGTGTCTACCTGCCCCTGATGCGTGTTCATGGTTATATGAGCAACACCGAGCCATGGAACTACGGCGAGGAGGCAAAGGCCATCATCGCCAATTGCCTGAAGGAGCGCGAACGTCTGCAGCCTTACATTAGGAAATGTGCCGAGAGAGTTTCTACCGAAGGCTATACCCTGATGCGTCCCCTCGTGTTCGACTTTGCCAACGACCCCGAGGCTCTGCAGCAGAAGTATGAGTATATGTTCGGTCCTGAACTGCTCATCAGTCCTGTCACCGAGGCAGGTGTTTCTGAGTGGCAGACCTATCTGCCGAAGAACGAAGGAGGGTGGCACGACTATCGCACAGGACAGCATTATGAGGGCGGACAGACTGTAACTACGAAAATCGACAAAGCCCACATCCCTGTTTTCGTACGCGACTAAACCTTTGAGAGGTTTATGCTTTCAAATAATGAAAGCCAACTTAAAACAACAATAATGAATAAGGACAAGACTATGCGCGTCGGTATCATCGGCGCTGGATGGATTGCCGAGAAAGCAGCCATCACACTAAACGGACTGAAAGAATGTGAATGCTATGCCATTGCCTCGCGCTCGCTGGAAAAGGCAGAAGCCTTTGCACAGAAATGGAACATGCCTAAGGCTTACGGCTCGTATGCGGAACTGATAGCTGATGAAGAGGTTGACCTCATTTACGTGGCTACCCCACACTCCCACCACTACGATGTGACGAAAGAGGCCTTGATGGCTGGTAAACCTTGTCTGGTGGAGAAGGCCTTTATGGCTAACTACCGTCAGGCCAAGGAAATAGTCGACCTGGCTCACGAACGGAAGGTGTTCTTGGCAGAAGCCATCTGGACGCGCTACCAGCCTGCTCTGAAAATGGTGAACGACCTCATCTGGAGCGGACGCATCGGAACCCCACGGTTGTTAACAGCCACCTTAGGCTATTCGATGGGCGACAAGCCGCGCATCATGAGGGCAGATCTCTGTGGTGGAGCCCTGCTCGATTTGGGTGTCTACTGCCTGAACTTTGCACGTATGTTCTGCCCTGCCGATATCGTAAGCATGGAGGGCCAGTGTGTCAAGAGCGATACGGGCATGGACCTGACGAATGCCATTACCCTGATACTGGCCGACGGTATGCTCTGCAACCTGCAGTCGAGTGCCTCTTGCGTAGGCGATAATATCGGCGTTATTGCCGGCACCGACGGCAATCTCATCATCGACAATGTCAACAACCCACAGAAGATCACGGTCAACACTCGTGACCGCGTGTTTGTAGAGGATATCCACGTGCCCCAGCAGATAACGGGCTACGAATACCAGTTCCTCGCCTGTAGGCAGGCACTCATTGACGGACTGCTGGAGCCTCGCGAAATGCCTCATGAGGAGACGCTCTACATCATGCAGCTGATGGACAGCCTGCGCCAGAAGTGGGGTGTACATTACCCTATGGACTAAGCAACAGACAGAATCAATAACCAACATCTTGTATTATCAATTATGAAAATGAAGTGCTTCACCAAAATCGTTTTGGCAGCAATGGCCACATTGGCTGTGCTGCCTGCACAGGCCAAGTCAAAAGCTATGTTTAAGAATTTCAAAGTATCAACTTATATCCGCGCACAAGACATTGCGAGGATGGACGATGACAAGTTCCTCAAGGATACATGGGAGACCGTGAGCTCACAGGTAGACCTCGACAAGATTTACCTCGAGACCCATCGCGATGCTTTCACTGTACCCGAAAAGACACTCCTGAAGGTGAAGAAATTCTTTCTTCAGAAAGGACTCGAGGTAGGTGGCGGCATCACCTACACCCGTTCAGAGCCCACCGATTTCGAGACCTACAGCTATACTCGTGAGAACGAGCGCCAGCAGGTCAAGGAGATTGCGGAATACACAGCCAAGCACTTCGATGACTTCATCCTCGACGACTTCTTCTTCATTGACCTGAAAAACGATGACGAGATAGCAGCCAAGGAGAAGAGCGGTAAGAGTTGGACGGAGTACCGTCTCAGACTCATGGCTGATGCTGGCCGCGAGCTCGTGGTGAATCCTGCCAAAGCGGTTAATCCTAAAGTGAAGGTCATCATCAAATATCCAAACTGGTACGACCATTTCCACGGACTGGGATTCAATCTGGAAGAAGAGCCCCTCTATTTCGATGGTCTTTGGACAGGAACAGAAACCCGCGACCCTGGTTCTGCCCAGCACCTACAAAACTATCTGAGCTATAACATCGTGCGCTACTTCGACAACATCGCCCCTGGCAAGAATGGCGGTGGATGGGTCGATGCAGGTGGCATCCACATGAGCATGGACCGCTATGCAGAACAGCTCCATCTGACAATGCTCTCAAAGACACCCGAAATCATCCTCTGGAACTACATGCAGCTCAACGATGTGAAAATAACGCCCAACATGCGTGCCCCCTGGCAGGATGCGGGCGGCAACAGTTTCCGCTACGACGAGATGGTGGCCCCATTCACCAAGGAAAAGGGAGGCAGGGCTATCCAACCCACCACTATGGCGCGCTTCGCAAATGTGACCTTACACCAAACCGACGAGCTCATCGGGCAGTTAGGCAACCCCATAGGACTGGCCTCCTACAAGCCCTATCACTCCTCTGGCGAGGACTTCCTGCAGAACTACCTCGGCATGATCGGACTACCGATGGACATGTACCCCCAGTGGCAGGAGCGCCAGCAGATACTGCTCACACAGCAGGCTGCAAAGGATCCTCAGATTGTCGAGAAGATCAAGGGCCAGCTCAAGAAAGGCGGCGACGTCATCATCACCACGGGGCTGCTGAAGGCCATCAAAGAGCAGCTGGCCGACGTCTGTGAACTCTACTGTGGCGACCTCAAAGCAATCGTCAACGACTTCGGCTGGTTCGGAAAGTCTGAACGCGAGTTCATCATCCCACAGGTGAAATACTTCACCAACGATGCATGGGAGGTGGTCAGTGCAGGCCGTCCACTGAATGGTGGTGTCTCTGGCTATCCCATCCTGCTGCGCGACACTTACTCGAAGGGCATGCTCTTCGTGCTTACTATCCCCGATGATTTCGGCAACCTCTACGACTATCCCGCAGGGGCACTCAATGTCATCCGGCGAGCCATGAGCAAGGATGTGGGCGCCTATATCGAAGGTCCTTCGAAGGTGGCACTCTTCCCCTATGACAACAAAACCCTGGTGATCGAGAATTTCAATGACGAGGCCGTCACCCTACGTGTTGTCATCAATCAGGAAGTCAGCTCCCTGCGCAATCTGATGACAGGCGACCAGCTGAAGCCGGCCACTCTGCCCCAAACTCGCCCTATGTGGGGTCGTAATCTGTTCTTCGGCTATCCCGATGGTGCCACGGTATTCGACCTCCAGCTTCCCGCTCACAGCTATATTGGATTAGGGTACTAAATCGCCGAATAATTACCAAACTACTCGGCGTTTGTTAAAAACATCAAAAAGAGGAATGAATTTAATCTATAACATAAGGCGCAAATAAAAATAAAATCGTATCTTTGCGGCATAGATGCATGATTAAATAATAAAAAACCATTAGAATTATGAGAAAACTTATACTTGCTACATTACTCTTGGGCACACTCACAGCCGGTGCGCAGGGATTCATCACGCGCAGGGCTCAGGTGGCCAAGCAGCAGTCGGAACTAAGTGCAAAGAAAACTGCGACCCGCAGCGTAGCCTTGAAAGCGCAGCAGCAGCGCGGATTCTTCTTCGTGAACTGCGAAGCAAATGCTGACGCACAGCAGGTGGCTAATGCTCTGCAGACGGCAGGCGCAGCTGTCAGAGTGGTCAGGGGCGACCTGATACTGCTCGATGCTCCCTACTCGAAACTCGAGGCACTGGCCAGCGTTAACGGCGTGCGGAAAATCGATGTCAGCCCGAGAGTGAGCAAGAAAACGGACTACAGCCGCAAGGCGACTCAGGCTGCTGAGGTGATTGGCGGAACGGGCGGCAATCTGCCTCAGGCCTATACGGGCAAGGGCGTCACCGTGGGCATCTTCGACGCAGGATTCGACTTTACCCACCCGATGTTCAAGGATAAGGACGGCAACCTGCGCATCAAGGGTGTCTACGAGGCCGGCAACACCGCCTTTGGCGGCGACAGCGTGAGAATCGGCGAATGGACGCTGACCGGCTCAGCCTACAGCAAAGCAGACGACATACTCGACACGCTGAAGGTGAAAGACACGGCAGGCTCGCACGGAAGCCACTGCATCAGCATCGCTGCAGGCAGCACAAGCGACGTGAATGGCATCACCGGGCAGCCCCTTGGCGGCATGGCACCCGATGCCGACATCCTGATCTGTACGGCTAATACCACCGAAGATTTCTTTACCGACATGCAGGACCAAGGACGCGACGCAAGTGCCTACGCGCTGGGAGAAAGCTTTGAGTACATGATGGATCAGGCTAAGAAAATGAAACAGCCGCTCGTGGTAAGCCTCAGCATGAACTCGCACGACGGATGGCACGACGGCACCAGCAACATGTCAAAACTGATAGGCTCGTATGTGAAGGACTATAAGCTGCCGCTGATGCTCTGCTCCAGCAACGAGGGAGGTAATATGACCTACCTCAACTTGAAAAGTGCAGCCAAGGATACCATCAGCGTTCTCGCCAACGGCATGCCAGACTCATACGTATGGGGCGGACTGAAAACTGCAAAGAATGTGAAGATGCAGATTGCCATCGTCAGCATGATGGACGGTTATAAGTACTACCAGATGCCTATCACCTTCAACTCCGACCCCAACGAGGGCAAGTATGGCGACGGCACCTATTTCTTCGCTGGAGAGGGCGCTGACAACAGTCACCTGGAGGGTCCGGAGAAAAAGGCCGTCGAGGAAATGCTGAAATACATCGAGAAGGGCAGTCCCCAGATATGGTGCTACCAGAACCAGGCGACCGACAAGAACGGCAAGGTTTACACCTATTCTGAGGTGTACATCTCGATGGCAGAACTTGAATTCAAGCCTCAGACTAACGACAGAGGCAAGGAGAAGAAGGACGATGCCCTCGGATTCAAGCTGAACCTGATTCCTGACGAGGCCACTGAGCTGCACTGCTGGGCTGACTTGGGCGGAGACCTGATAGGGCAGGACAATGACGGCAAACACATCATGGGGGATGCCAGCGTATCCGTAGG
>ODAI013148332.1_pt1 | contig 16314 bp, 10 predicted proteins | sample 1539321 | NCBI WGS metagenome assembly ODAI01 (sample SAMN02144231, study PRJEB22623) | gut metagenome | biome: sheep rumen | host: Ovis aries | place: New Zealand
TGGACAGGGCCAGGATCAGGGCAGCCAGCAGGGCAACGATCTTTTTCATGGGGAATCCTCCTTCATGATTTCAACCTGTTTTGGCAGGTCGTCTTTGTGGCTCTACTGTATCAAATGGGGCCCTTTTACCGCAAGGCGTACATCGTAACTGATGGTTTTTACATCGTAATTGTGCTTTATTATTTGGCTTAATGCAAAAGTTTGTGGGGGGACCCTCTCTTTGAATACCAAAGAGGGTCCCCCGCGCCTCCTCCGAGTAAGCAATATTGGAATCAGTTAACGTGTTCTTTATAAATCATATTTGGAGTATAATATCAGGGGATTGATTGGCATTGCTCCCACAAGATTTGTATTGAAATTATCCGTTCAATATGATCCCTGCTTTTTCATTCAGCTTTCGGTAAATGCGCTGGGCCATCCATGGTTCGGCGCAGTTTTTTTCGATTTCCTCCAGGAGGAACCAGTGCACCGCGGCGTTTTCGTCAGCCTTAGGCCGAATGGGCTCTGAAGGGTCAGCCAGCAAAAGATAGGTCACGTTCAGGTGCAGATGACTGGACACGTATTGTCCTTTTTTTTCATGGCCCTCCACGGTCAGGGTTTCCAAAGAAAAAATGTCTTCGGAAAAAGGCTTGGCATGAACCCCTGTTTCCTCCTTCGCTTCCCGAAGGGCCACAGCCAGCAGATCCCTTTCCCCGTCCGCGTGGCCGCCGGTCCAGGCCCAGGACTGATAAATGTTGTGATACGCCATCAGCACCTGCCGCCCGTCCGGGCTCAAAATCCAGGAGGACGCGGTAAAATGCATCACCGGATTCTCCCTGGTAAAAGGATCGGGGGACGCAGACAGGGCGTTCAGCATCACCGCGCGGTCCCGCTCCTCCTGCTCATTCCAGGGGGTATATTTTTTCAGCGCCTGCTCCAAAGACAAATGCATGGCGTATCGTTCCTTCCTGCTGTACAGCTTTATTCTGCTTCCTGCGGCTCTCCGGTGGGATTCACATGGATCATGATATGCTTCACCTTGGGGAATTGCCGTTCAATATCGGTATGCACCCTTTCCGCGATAGCGTGGGCCTGGGTCAGGGGCAAAGCGCCGTCAGCGGAGATTTCCATTTCGATATAGATGCGGCTGCCGAATTTCCGGGTCATTAGCCGGTCAATGGACGCAACACCAGGATGCTGCATGGCGCAGGCCCGGATAGCGGCTTCCGTTTCCTCATCCACACTTTGATCCACCATCTTATTCACCGCGTCGGTAAAAATATCATAGGCCGCCTTGCCGATGAACAGGCAGATCACCAGGCTGGCGATGGGGTCCAGGATGGGCAGGCCCAGCCGCGCCCCGCCAATGCCGATCAAAGCGCCGATGGAGCTCAGGGCGTCGGAGCGGTGATGCCAGGCATCGGCCATCAGGGCGTCGGAGTCGATTTGCTTCGCCGCCCTCCGGGTGTAGCGGAACATGGCTTCCTTCACCAGGATGGATACAATGGCGGCGGCCAGCGCCAGCGCGCCGGGAACATTCAGCGTTTCGGGCGACAGGATTTTTTTCACCCCGGAATAGCCGATCATCAGCCCCGTGGCCAGCAGCACCCCGGCCAGGATAATGGCGGCAACGCATTCCATGCGCTCGTGGCCGTAAGGATGCTCCTTATCGGACGCCTTTCCCGCCGCCCGCACCCCGATCATCACGATGATGGTGCTGAACACATCGGAAATGGAATGCACCGCGTCGGACACCATGGCCCCGGAGCGGGCCAGCAGCCCCGCGGCCAGCTTCACCGCCGACAGGGCGGCATTGGCATAAATAGTCATCCGGGAAACGTGATAGGCAATCTTTTTGGTTTGTTCCATCGTTGGCTCCACTCCTCGCCTCTCGTCCTTTCAGAATAGAAAAAAAGGACCAAGCAATGATATGCCTGTCCCGCAGAAAATATGCGTCCCTGCTGCCGCGTCCGCGGCCCGGCTCCCAAGGGCCTGATCAATGAGATCATTATAACTGATATTGGAAATAAAAGCAAGAAAATTATTCCACCGCCCTGATTCATCCGTTTATATTTTTCTGGACAAGTAATGAAAGAAAGGCTATAATCAAAGCAGAAACAGGAAAGGCGGACAGCAGGATGGAACTGGAACAAGCAAGAAAAGACCTTGTCACCTTACAGGTAAAAATGAGTGCGTACAGCCACGCCATGGGGCTCATCAGCTATGATGGGGAAACCACCGCTCCCCGGGGCACGGCCGGGAACCGGGCCCAGACCCTGGGCATTTTGAGCGAAATCACCTATCAGCTTTCCACCGGCGCCGACACTGTGGCGCTGCTGGAATACCTGGACAGCCAGAAGGAGCAGCTGACGGAACGGGAAAACCGGATGGTGTATCTCCTGCTCAAGGACATTCGCTTCATGCAGAAGATTCCTCAGGAAGAATACGTGGCCTTTGAAAAGCTGGCGGTGGAAAGCGAGGACGTATGGCACAGCGCCAAAATAAACAGCGATTTTGCTTCCTTCGCCCCCTATCTGGAAAAGATGGTGGACTATCGGCTGCGGTTCGCCCGGTACGCCGCCCCGGACATGGACCCCTACGATTACTGGCTGAACGAATTTGAACCGGGGCTGAACAGGGAAAAATGCGATGCCTTCTTTGGCCAATTGAAAGCGCGGCTGGTGCCCTTGATTCACCAATGCGCCGCCCGGCCCCAGGTCAGCGATCAATGCCTCAAAGGAAATTTTGACGACGCCCGCCAGGAAACACTGGCCTATTGGCTCATGGACGTAATGGGCCTGGACCGGGACCACGTGGGCCTGTCTACCACCGAGCACCCCTTCACCACCAGCCTGGGCTCCCACCTGGACGAGCGCATCACCACCCATTATTATCCCGAAGATTTGAGCTCCTCCATGTTCAGCGTGATCCACGAGGGCGGCCATGCCCTGTACGACACCGGCTCCGACGAGGATTTGGCCTATACCGTGCTGGACGGCGGCGTGTCCATGGGCATTCACGAAAGCCAGAGCCGCTTTTATGAAAATATCCTGGGCCGCAGCAAGGGCTTTGCCAGGTTCATTTTCCCCAAGCTCCAGGCGCTGTTCCCCGAGGAAATGAAGCCCTATACATGGCAGGATTTTTATAAAGCGGTCAACAAAGTGCAGCCCTCTCTGATCCGCACGGAGGCGGACGAGGTGACCTATTGCCTGCATGTGATGATCCGGTATGAGCTGGAAAAGCGGCTGATGGCGGGAGAATTAGAGGTGCGGGATTTGCCCAGGGCCTGGAACGGCATGTACCGGGAGTATCTGGGCATCGACGTGCCGGACGACAGGCGCGGCGTTTTGCAGGACAGTCATTGGTCCTCCGGCGCGTTCGGCTATTTCCCCTCCTATGCCCTGGGCAGCGCTTACGGGGCCCAGTTCCTGGCGAAAATGAAGGAAACCGTGGACGTGGACGCCGCCCTGGAAAAGGGTGACTTTGGCCCCATGAACCAATGGAACCGGGAGCATATCTGGCGTTACGGCTGCCTGCTCACCCCTGCGCAAATCCTGGAAAACGCGATGGGCCAGCCCTTTGACCCTTCCTATTATCTCAATTATTTGGAAGCCAAATGCAAGGATGTATACGGCTTCTGAAATAAAACAAACAAGGAGGAATCATCCCATGGAAAAGGTGCTGCAGTTTTTGAAGGAAGCCCAAACCTATTATCTGGCCACGATGGAGGGCGACCAGCCCCGGGTGCGCCCCTTTGGCACCATCGATCTGTTTGAAGGCAAGCTGTATTTCCAGACCGGCAAGGTGAAGGACGTATCCAAGCAAATCCATGCCAATCCCAAAATCGAAATCTGCGCCTTCAAGGACGGCGTGTGGCTGCGGGTGGCGGCCAAAGCCTATGCCGACGACCGGCTGGCTCCTCAGGAACATATGCTGGCGGAATACCCCTCCCTCCAGGCCATGTACAAGCCCGGCGACGGCAACAGCGAAGTGTTTTATCTGAAGGACGCCACCGCCACCTTCTCCTCCTTCACCGCCGCCCCGGAAGTGGTGACCTTCTGATACTTTGGATATCTGGCGATCGCATGCCGTGGGCTGAAAAGCTCACGGCATTTTTATGCCTGGAAAGCGATGGAAACAGGTAGCTTTCCCGGACGCTCTGTGCTATAATAGAATCCAGGAAAGAAAAAGGGGGACGCGTATGCAGACTCAGCCGTTTGTCAGCCTGAAAGAAAGAATCCTGGAAAACTGCGGCCGCGTGATCGTGGGCAAGGAGGAGGCCATCGAGCAGATCGTGGTGTGCCTCATCGCATCGGGTCACATCCTGCTGGAGGACGTGCCCGGAACGGGGAAAACCATGCTGCTGCGCGCCTTCGCCAAATCCATCGGCGGGGGTTTCAGGCGCATTCAATTCACTCCGGACCTGATGCCGTCGGACCTGACGGGCATCAATTTCTTCAACCAGAAGAAGGGGGAATTCGAGTTCCGCCCCGGCCCGCTTTTTTCCCAGATCATCCTGGCGGATGAAATCAACCGAGCCACGCCCCGGAGCCAGGCGGCGCTGCTGGAAGCCATGGAGGAAAAGCAGATCACCGTGGACGGCGTAACCTACACGATGAAGCGGCCCTACATGGTCATGGCCAGCCAGAACCCCCTGGAATCCTACGGCACCTTTCCCCTGCCCGAAGCCCAGCTGGACCGGTTTTTCATGCGCTTAAAACTGGGATATATGACAAGGGCTCAGGAAATCGGCGTGCTGCGCAGGCCGGACAGCCAAACGCTGCTGAAGGAATTGAAGCCGGTGATCCGGGAGGGAGAGCTAAAGGCTCTTGAAGAAAGCTATTCCCAGGTGCGGGTCAGCGACGATATCGCCGGGTATATGATGGATCTGATTGAAGCTACTCGAAGAAGCGAATTGCTTCTCACCGGCGTTTCCACCCGGGGCAGCCTGGCCCTGTACCGGGCCAGCCAAATCTATGCCGCCCTTCAGGGGCGGGATTATGTGATCCCCGAGGACGTGAAGCGGGAGGCCGTTTGGGTGCTGCCCCACCGGCTGACGCTGGTGAACCAGAGCCACCTGGACGCTGTCCGCTTTGTGCAGAACCTGCTGGACGAAGTTCCCGTCCCCCTGGAAAAGCTATGATCGCCTTTGTGCTTTTGTCCACGGTGGTGCTGTTGGCCCTGGTGGAAATTGCCAGCAGGCGGGAAAGCCTGCGGCCTTTGCAGGTGTCCTTTTCTTTGGATACCAAGCTGGTGGAGCCGGGCGAAATCGTAACGCTTCGCTACACGGTCAGCAATTACAGCCGCCTTCCCCTTTTGTACGCCGGGCTGACCCTAAGGCTTGATTCCCAGTTCAATCTGGAGGAGGACGAAGCATTCCTTCGCCGCCACGTTCAAGAAGATTTTTCCGGCATCCGGGTGAACCAGCGCTTTTCCCTGGGGCCCCGCAGCCGGTTTTCCGGAAAGCTCCGGATTTCCGTCAAGCGCCGGGGGCTGTATGATTTGGGCAGGTATTACCTGGAATCCGGGGATTTTCTGGGCTTAAAGCCCCTGATGCGCTCCGGCGATGTGGAGGGCCGCGTCATCTGCACCGCGGCCTGCTGCGATCTTCCTTCCTTCCGGGCCCTGGGCGGCACTTTGGGGGCCATATCTGTTCGGCGCTTTCTCTATGATGATCCCAGCATGGTGCTGGGCTACAGGGAATATACCGGGCGGGAGCCCATGAAGCAGATTTCCTGGAATCAAACGGCCAAGGCGGGAAAGCTGATCGTGCGCCAGCACGACTTTACCACCGACAGCGCCGCCGAATTGATCGTGCATATCGATCCCTCCCGCCCGCCGCTGATGGAAAAATGCCTGTCCATGGCCGCCGCCGTGTGCCGGATGCTGGAAGAAAAAAAGATCCCTTATTCCATGCGGAGCAACGGCGACCTCTTTTCCATTACGGAAGGCCTGGGCCTGAGCCACTTGTATTTTATCCAGCGGCGCATTGGCCTGTCCCGGCTCACGGGCTACACCGGATTTGCTGATTTGATCGAAACCTGTTTGCGCCATAAAAGGAACAACTGCGCCTTCATCGTCATCACGCCCACCCTGACAGAAAGCTGCCGCCAGGGAATCAGCAGGCTGGAAAAGTATGCCGACCAAAGGCCCATCGTGCTTTGCGCCGAGGAGGAAACATCATGAAGCAAACGTCAGTTCTTCGGGTCACAGGAGATATTTGTTTCTATTTCGCCATTCTGCATGTGTTCAGCGCTTTCCGCGCCTGGCGCTTGCCCATGGCGCTGTTCGCTGCGCTGTGCCTGGGCATCGGGTTTGTGATCGTCCGGTGCAAAAATGGGGCGCTGCGCTGTGCTCTTTCCCTTCTGCCGGGCCTTGCCTTCCTGGCGGGGAAGATGGAGCCGCTGCTCGCTTTCCCGGCAGTTGCGTGGCTTTATTACATTGTGGTTATGACCCGGGGCCACTACGCCATGCCCCTGGACGAATACCGGAAGAGCTTTCGGCTGCTGCTGATCATTTGCCTGTTTTTCATCGCGGCGAATATCGCCAACGCCACCATCTATTGGGGGCAGGTCATTTCCGTGGAAAGCCTGGTTTACGCGTTCGCTTTCCTGGCTCTGGGCGTGACGGCCATGCGCCGGATGGAAATGGGCGCGAAGATGCCCCTGAACTGGCATTTGCGAAACGCCCTGTCCGTGGTGGGCTTTCCCCTGCTGGCGGTGGGCGTATCCCTGGTCCTGTTTCTGCTGCTGCGCTTTTCCCAGGGGGCGCTGCGGGCGATCCTGGAGCCCCTGGGCCGGTTTCTCATCTGGCTCATCCATCGCCTGTTCCCCGACGGGCATTCTCCGGTGGAGGAAATGACGCTGGAAGAATATATGAAGCCTGAAAAGAATATCCTGCCGTTGGAATTGGAATATGAAGGAGGCGGCACATCCGCCATGGCATCCGAGAGCATGGATGCCCACCGGATGCTGATCGAGCGGGCGGCGGGCATCGGCGCGTGGGTCATGCTGTTTCTGCTGCTTGCGCTGGCGCTTTATTTGGTGCTTCGCTACGCCCGCCGCAATCAGCCCGCCGAAGAAGAGGAAGAGGCGCTGAATGAAGGGGAGGATATTCCCGGGACAAAGCAAAAGCGCAGGAAAAAAGCAGCCCCCATCGTCGGAAACGCCCGGCAGCTTCGCCGGATCTATAAAACCTATCTGGAATACAGAAGCGCCAGGGGCCTGAACGTGGATCCCACGGATACCTCGGCAGACATCCTTTCCCGGGAAAAGGAAGACAGCGGCGTCAAGGACGCGGAAAAGCTGCGGGAGCTGTACATCGCCGCCCGCTACGGCGACCCCTCCGCCGTCACCCGGGCCCAGGTGCTGGAAGCCCAGGCCTGCCTGGAACGCATCGTGGAAGGGAAAAAAGCGTAAGGCGCTTTGCTGAAACGAAATCAAAAACGGGGAACCGCCCGCCTGGGAAGGTTTGGGCAGTTCCCCATTTTGATGCAGTCATAGTTCAAAGTACAAAGTTCCAAGTTCCAAGCAAAACAGTCCTTCATCATCGGCACACCGAATCACAGCAAACAAAATCAGCTTGGAACTTAAAACTTAGAGCTTTCTGAGAGCGGGCAGCACATTGGCCCAGTCCATATCGCTGGCATAATAGAAGGAAGGATAGCAGGGCTGGTTATAGCAGTTGTTCTGCCAGGCCACGCCCACCCGGTACTGGGGATCGTGAAGCAGGGTAAACAGCTTATGGGGCGTAATATCCGTGTTCATGTAAATCCGGATCGCGGAGCTGTCCTCAAGCCGCAGCAGAATCTCTTCCCGGAAATCGCCAAATACATCGGCGATCAGGCAGGGGTTGCCCTTGGTTCCGTTATTGGTGAGGGTGTGTTCCGGCTCCAGCATCACGCCGTGGGCGCTGTCGCCCACCTGGCCCACATGGCGGCCCTTCAGATAATCCACCCCGTCAATGATCTGGGTGGATAGATCCGCCGCCCAGCGGATGCTGGCATTGGTGCCCAGCAAGGGCGTATCCAGCTTGTTCCCCTGGCAGTCGAAGGTTTCCTGTACCCAGCACTGCAAGCCGCGCACGCCGGGCACGGTGTCCCCCACCATGCAGCGGCCCAAATCTGTGTCCGCCGGCTGGCCGAAAATCACTTCCCCCGTTTCCGCGTCCCGCAGAGCAAAGCCCCAGGGGGCGGCCTTGGCCCCCTCGAACACGTTGAAAATCTGCATTCCGGGCCGGTCCGGGTCAATCACGGCGCAGTGCATGGCGTCGCCATGGCCGAACTTGGCCATATGCCCGTCCGGCATGGGGCCGTAGCTGGAATAGAGCAGGCTGCCATCCTGGTCGATCACCGCCGCGCCGTAAACGATTTCCTGACAGCCGTCGCCGTCCACGTCGGCAATGGCCATGCTATGGTTGCCCTGGCCCGCGAAAGCGCCATGGGTGGGGCTGGTTCCCATCCCTGCGTGGGGATCGTCCCGGAAGGGATTATGCATGGGCACGTGGCCGGAATCGGCGGTAAAGCGTTTGATAAAATGTCCGTCCCGGAAATCATAGGCGGAAACTGTGGTGCGGGTGTAATAGCCCCGGCCAATGATCACCGAGGGCCGCTCCCCGTCCAGATACGCAACGGCGGACAGGAACCGGTCCACCCGGTTGCAGGGCTCGATCCGCTTGAGGCTGTAATCCCCCCAAAGCAGGCCGTCGTCTCCCCGGGGCACTGGGAAGGGAATCGTTTCCAGCTCCCGCCCGTCGCCGGAAAACATGGTCAGGTATTCGGGGCCTTTGAAAATAAAGCCTTCAAATTCGTCCAGCTTATTCTTGGGGCTGCGGGAGGGGGCGTACACCTGAATGAAGTAATCCGCAAGGGCCTCCGCGTCTCCCCGGCTCAAGGGATAGGAATACCGATTCGGGATGCCAAAGCATTCCTCCAGGGCAGCGGGCCAATGCCCCGCCTTCCCCTCCGGATGCTCCCCCCAGGCAAAAAACAAATCTGCCATGTAATTTCTGTAATCCTGCGCGGAGCAGACGTAATCGTCCTCATTGCTGTATCCGGCGGCGATATCCTCCGGCAGCAGGGTAATATACCGGCTGCTCTTTTCACTGCCGTCGGGGTTGAACACCGTCATGCGGGTGCCCGGCGCAGTTTTAACGCACATTTCCGCTTTGCCGTCCCCGTCAAAATCGTATACCATGAACTGGGTGTAATGGGCCCCGGCCCGGATGTTGGGCCCCATATCCAAGCGCCAAAGCAGCCTGCCGCTGAGCTTGTAGCAATCGATGATACAGCGGCCCGTGTATCCCCGCTGGGACACATCCTTGGAGTTGGAGGGGTCCCACTTGACGAAATATTCCATTTCGCCGTCGCCGTCCACGTCGCCAACAGACATGTCGTTGGCGCTGTAGGTAAAGGCTTCCCCCTGGGGATGCAGGACGCCGGGCCGGGTCACGCCGGGAGCGGGCGGGCACAGGGGCAGGTCGATATAATTTTTCCCGCTCTGCCAGGGCCTGACCGGGGCGCACTTTTCTTTCTCCTCTCCCCGCCAAACCGCCGCCACCTGATAGCTGCTGTTTCTATCGCCTTCCCGGTCCAGATAATTCGTGCTGTCCGTCACTTCCGCAATCTTTTCTCCGTCCCGGTACACCGCGAAATCCGCCCCGGTCATGCCGGTATCCGAGTATCCGTCCACTTCCTCACGAAACAGCCGCCAGGCAAGAAACACGCCGTCCGGCCGCAGGGCGGCGGCCAGGCCCCGGTTCAGCTTTTCCAGCTGCGCATGGAAAACTTTTTTGACCGGGGTGCGAAAAACGCCGCTCAAGTCTGCCGTGTCATTTCCCCGCAGGGCCTCCACCCGGAAAAAATGGGGCACATGGGTGGCTTTTTCCAAGCGGAAAGAAGTATCCTTCGTTTCCGCCACCCGTTTGAACTTCATCGCGGGCGTATTTCTGTCCGCCCAGAAAACTCGGTATCTGTCCGCGCTGGGCACCTGGTCCCAGCCGATTTCCACAAATTGCTCCGCGGCGCAAAGCAGCTTTAATTCCATGCCTTTCTTCCTTTCCCTCTCCTTAGATCCAAGAGGCGCAGCCATAAAAACGACTGTAACAACGGAATTCATTGTACCAAATATTTGAAAGAAAAACAAGGCGCGGCCAGGAATCCCGTTCAAAAATTCGGTTTGTGCCCCATGAAAGTAATATTTTCGTGAACTTTCGCCCGGATCATGATTTATGGCTTGTGAATCACGCGTTTTTCTGGTATACTGTAGGAGGTTATTTATACATTCTTGACCAATAATGGCAGGAGGTTTCTTGCTTTGAGCAATTATCAGGGATCGAATCAAAATAATCTTCAGCCGCCGGTGCGCCACCGCCGCAGCGACCGTCACCGGGCCGCAGAAGAAATTGAAAATCAGCAGGCTTTTCAGGCGCCGCAGTCCGCGCAAACGCCCCGGGCCGTGGTGCAGCCGCCCCAGGTTCAGCCCTCCCAGGAGGACATCGACGAAATCAGATGGCAGCGCCGCCAGCCCTCCAATTGGCCGGAGGAAAACGCTCCCGAGCCTGCCCCCGCTCCCCGGCGCAGGGCAAGCCGCGCAAACGCCGCGGACCAGGACGACCAGATGTTCATGCGCCGTCCCGTCGCCCTGGAGGACGCCATGGACGAGGAGGACGAAGGCCGCTCCATCCCCTGGCTGAAGATCATCGTAGGGGCGTTTATTGTGGTGCTTTTGCTGGCGGTGGCCCTGCATTTTATGGATAACGCCGGGCCCCTGACGCCGCTTAAAAACGCGGTGGACGGGCTGCTGAACGTGCAGTCCAACGAGCCGGGAAAAGCCTATGATTTCCAGGCGGCCGCCACCACCGCTTCCACCAATTCCCGCCTGATTCTGACATTGACCACCAACCAGAACGTGGACGGCGTCAGGATCGAGGATGAGGAAGGAAACGACATCGCCTGCACCGTGACCCTGGTCAACGGCGAAAAGGAAACCAACAAAATCTGGAACATCAGCGCCATTTTCGATATGCCCTATACCGGAAACATTTACGCGGTGATCCGGGAAAAAAACACCTGGACCCGCACGGACAAAATGATTTCCCTCTCCATTGCCGACCCCACCCCGGCCCCCACCGAAGAGCCGCTGCCCACCCAGAAGCCCTTCGTGACCGTGGCCCCGGTGATCCTTCCGGAAGAAACGGTTGCCCCGATTTCTGAAGTGCTGGCGACAGCGGAGCCCGAGAGCATTGAATCCATGAGCACTTCTCTGGCCGCCGTGGTCACCTGGGCGCCCACCAACGCGCCGCTGCCCACCGAAGGGCCGGCCGCTACCGAAGCGCCTACGGAAGCGCCCACTCCCGCGCCCACAGAGGAGCCTACACCGCGCCCTACCGCTCCGGCCACGGCGCTGCCTACCGCCTCTCCCCTACCCCGGCTGGAAGCCTATGATGGCGCAGGCTCTTTAAAGTCCACGGAAAATGTAGTCAAAGATAAATCCGTTAAACGGGAAAGCGGCTATATCGCCCCCCATCCTGACAACTATATGCACTATCCCCTGGGCGTGGCCACCTTCCGGGGCGACAATTTCCGCCGCAACGCCGCCTTCGGCACCGCCGATATCCAGACCGGCACCATGAGCGTCAAGTGGCAGTCCCCCATCGGGTCCCTGCGCACCGACGATTACGGCACTCTGTACGGCGTGGGCTGGACGGGCCAGCCCGCCATCATCCGCTGGACCCAGCAGGTACGCGAGGGCATGAGCCTGTATGAAGACAAGGTGAATGTGGTCCGCCTGACCGAAGTGATTTTCGCCGCCCAGGACGGAAAGATTTATTTCCTGGATCTGTCCGACGGTTCCCCCACCCGGGACCCCATTAACGTGGGCTTCCCCCTGAAGGGCAGTGTATCCATCGACAGGATGGACCGTCCCCTGCTGGCCGTGGGCCAGGGCATTTCCAAACTGGCCAACGGCAAGACCGGCTCTATCGGCCTGCGCCTGTTCAACCTGGTGAACAACAAGGAAATCTACCTGCTCAACGGCAGAAAGCACGACAACCAGACCCAGTACACCTCCAACGGCGCATTCGACGGCACCGCCCTGTTCCTCTATGACATGCACCTCATGGGCAATACCGACGCCCTGGTGGTGGCCGGGGAAAACGGACTGCTCTACGCCGTGGACCTGAACGGGGAATTCAATTATCCCACCCTGGACAACCCCGACGCCAAGCTTTCCATTGACATCAAGCCCGCCATTACCTATCTGCGCACCAAGGCGTCCGCCGAGAAGGACGCCCAGGTGGGCGTGGAAAGCAGTATCGCCATGTACGATAAATATATCTATATGGCGGACACCTACGGCGTGATTCGGTGCGTAGATTCCGATACTTTGAAATCCGTTTGGGCCATCGATGCGGGAGATAATACCGATGCCGCCCTGGCCCTGGATATGGACAGCGAAACCAGCGTGAGCCTGTACACCGGCAATACCTGCTACAACCGCCTGGGCAGCAAGAACCCGGTGACCATCCGCCGCATCAACGCCCTCACCGGCGAGGAAATCTGGAAATACGAAATCAAATGCACCTTTGACAAGAATCAGATGTCCGGCTGCAAGGCCAGCCCGGTGATCGGCCAGAACGCCATCAGCAATCTGGTGATTTTCACCGTGAATATGGTGGATGGCGGCGGCAGCAAAATCATCGCCCTGGATAAGCAGACCGGCAGCGTGGTGTGGGAGCATGCCCTGGCCAGCGAAGCCATTTCCTCGCCCGTTGCGGTGTACAACGATCGGGGCGAAGCCTGGATCGTCCAGGGCGACGAAGGCGGCAACCTGACCATGCTCTACGGCCGCACCGGCGAGGTGCGCTCCACCCTGAACCTGGGCGGCGCCATTGAAGGCAGCCCCGCGGTGTACAACGATATGCTGGTGGTGGGCACCTGCAGCAAGAACAATGCCAATATGTACTGCGTGGAACTGCACTGATTTTTCTCTAACTGCTCTTTAGAAAGCAAATCATCAGGAAGCGTCAGAAGCTTTTTCCCATTTTCCTTCTGACGCTTTTCTTTTTTTACGTCGATTCAACCGTAATCATTTGCGAAACAAATTACAAATAATTCAGAACCCCCCCTTGACAGAACGGAAAAACGTGGTAGAATATAGTTGAAAGTCAAAGAAAGTCAGTTTTTGACCTTCGCCAACAGAAATTCTTCCCGAATGGGGGTTGATCGTATGTCCAACAATTCCTACACCAAGAAATCCATGGAGACCATTCAGCTGGCCCAGCGCATTGCCCAGGAGCGGGGCCACCAGCAATTGGAGCAGGCCCATCTATTATCAGCGCTGCTCAATTTGCCCGAAGGGCTGATTCCCCAGCTGCTGTCCAAAATGAACGTGGACGCCGACGCGCTGCGTGAAGGCGCGGACGCCATCCTGCAAAAGCTGCCCCAGGTGCGGGGCCTGTCCCGGGAGGAGGGAAAGGTCTATATTTCCTCCGACATGGATAAAGCCATGCGCGCCGCAGCCGATGAAGCGGCCCGGATGAAGGATGAATTCATTTCCGTGGAGCATCTGTTCCTTTCCCTGATCAAAGCGGCGGACAAGGATTTGTCTCCTCTGTTTAAACGGCTGAACGTTACGGAAGCCGCCTTCCTCAAGGCCCTGAGTGCTGTGCGTGGCGCGGCCCGGGTCACCAGCGACAATCCCGAGGAAACCTATGACGCTCTGGCCAAGTACGGCAGTGATCTGGTGGATATGGCTCGGAAGGGCAAGCTGGACCCCGTCATTGGCAGGGATCGGGAAATCCGCGACGTGATCCGCATTTTGAGCCGTAAATCCAAAAACAATCCCGTGCTCATCGGCGAACCCGGCGTGGGCAAAACCGCCATCGCCGAGGGTCTGGCCCAGCGCATCGTCCGGGGCGACGTGCCCGACAGCTTAAAGGACCGGTCCGTATTCTCTTTGGACATGGGCTCCCTGATTGCCGGGGCCAAGTTCCGGGGCCAATTTGAAGAGCGGTTAAAGGCCGTGCTGGCCGAAATCAAAAAGAGCGAAGGCAAGATCCTCCTGTTTATCGATGAGCTGCACACCATCGTAGGCGCGGGCAAGGCCGAAGGCAGCATGGACGCAGGCAACCTCTTAAAGCCCATGCTGGCCCGGGGCGAACTGCACTGCATCGGCGCCACCACCCTGGACGAGTACCGCAAATACGTGGAAAAGGACGCCGCCCTGGAGCGGCGCTTCCAGCCCGTGATGGTGAACGAGCCCACGGTGGAAGACACCATTTCCATCCTCCGCGGCCTGAAAGAGCGCTATGAAGTGTTCCATGGCGTAAAGATCCAGGATGCCGCCCTGATCGCCGCGGCCACCCTGTCCAACCGATATATCACCGACCGGTTCCTTCCCGACAAGGCCATTGACCTGGTGGACGAAGCCTGCGCCATGATCCGCACAGAAATGGATTCCATGCCCCAGGAGCTGGACGAAATCCGCCGCCGCATCATGCAGCATGAAATCGAAGAAGCGGCCCTGAAAAAGGAAACCGACCCGCTGAGCCAGGAGCGGCTTGCCATCCTGCGCAAGGAGCTGTCTGAAATGCGGGATCAGTTCCAGGAAATGCAAAGCCGCTGGGAAAACGAAAAAAACGACATCGGCAAGGTGCAGAAGCTCAGGGAGGAAATCGAGCGCGTCAACGCGGAAATCGACCGGGCCAAGCAAAAGTACGACCTGGCCAAGGCTGCGGAATTGCAGTACGGCGAATTGCCCAAATTGAAAGCGGAGCTGGCGGACGCGGAAAAAGAAAACCCCGTGAAAAATACCCTGCTGCGGGACAAGGTCACCGAAGAGGAAATCGCCCGCATCGTAGCCCGCTGGACGGGCATTCCCGTCAGCAAGCTGATGGAGGGCGAACGGGAAAAGCTGCTTCGCCTGCCCGACGTTCTGCATAAGCGGGTCATCGGCCAGGACGAGGCCGTGGAAAGCGTCAGCGAAGCCATCCTGCGCTCCCGGGCGGGCGTGGCGGACGAGAACCGGCCCATCGGCTCCTTCCTGTTCCTGGGCCCCACGGGCGTGGGCAAAACCGAACTGGCGAAAACCCTGGCGGAAGCCCTCTTTGACGACGAAAAGAACCTGGTGCGCATCGACATGACGGAGTATATGGAGAAGTTCTCCGTGTCCCGCCTGATCGGAGCGCCTCCCGGATATGTGGGCTACGAGGAGGGTGGCCAGCTGACGGAAGCCGTTCGGCGGCATCCCTACTCTGTGGTGCTGTTTGACGAAATGGAAAAGGCGCACCCTGACGTGTTCAATATCCTGCTGCAAATTCTGGATGACGGCCGGGTCACCGACAGCCAGGGCCGCACGGTGGATTTCAGAAACACCATCCTGATCATGACCAGCAACCTGGGCTCCAGCCAAATTCTGGACGGTATTGACGCAGACGGCCGCTTGTCCGAGAGCGCCAAGGCCTCCGTACAGGCTCAGCTGAAAACCGCCTTCCGCCCCGAGTTCCTCAACCGTATCGACGACACCGTCATGTTTACGCCCCTGACCCGGAGCCAGGTGCGCTCCATCGTGGATCTGCTGCTGAACCGGCTGAAAGGCCGTCTCAAGGAAAAACAGCTTTCCCTGCGCCTGACCGACGCGGCCTTCGACCGGCTGATGGATCAGGGCTACGATCCTGTGTACGGCGCGCGGCCCATGAAGCGGGTGCTGCAATCCAAGGTGGAAACCCTGGTGGCCCGGAAGCTGATCGCCGGAGACGTCCTTCCCGGACAAACCATCCTGGTGGATGCCGACGATACTGGTGGCTTCACCGCCACGGCAGAATAAGACCCTGTTTATTGAACCAGTTGAAAAGCCGCTCTTTGATTCCCAGAGAGCGGCTTTCCCTTTTTCAGTATTTTCAAAAAAAGTGTTGACAAATTTCCCTTGCTGTGATAATATACTCGTGTTGCGTGAAGCAAAGGGGAATGGTGTAATGGTAACACGTGGGTCTCCAAAACCTTTGTTGAGGGTTCGAGTCCTTCTTCCCCTGCCACAAGAAAAGCCTTGAAACATCAGCGTTTCAGGGCTTTTTCTTTGCTTAAAAATATGCTTTTACCCACACTTTTACCCACACCAGCTTAAAAATTGGCGCTGATATAGGCGTTCATGCGGTTCGCGGATGCCGTTGCCATGTCATCGGTGAAGCTGGCATAAATGTCCATCGTGATACTGATTGTAGTGTGGCCCAGGTTGCTTGATACTGTTTTCATATCATCCCCTGCACGGATAGCGGCAACGGCATAACTGTGCCTCAGATCATGGAAACGGAAACCATCTTTTCCGATTTTCTTTCCAA
>ODAI013601667.1_pt1 | contig 16313 bp, 15 predicted proteins | sample 1539321 | NCBI WGS metagenome assembly ODAI01 (sample SAMN02144231, study PRJEB22623) | gut metagenome | biome: sheep rumen | host: Ovis aries | place: New Zealand
ACGGTGTTTACAAGACCGAGACAAAGAACTTTGAGATCGGTGTAAATGCACTCCCATCCTTCCCCAAGGATTCAACTGACAGAAACCGTACATCACCTTTTGCATTCACCGGAAACCGCTTTGAATTCCGTATGGTCGGCTCTTCTGACAATATCGCCTGCCCTAATGCTCTTCTCAATACTATCGTTGCCGAGGAGCTCAGCTGGTTCACAGAAAAGCTCACTCCCTACAAAGATACAGATAACTTCGAGCAGGAAGTAAAGAAGCTCCTGAAGGAAGTACTCAAAAAGCACAGAAGAGTTATCTTCAACGGCGACGGTTACTCACCGGAATGGGTAAAGGAAGCAGAGCGCAGAGGCCTCCCCAACTATGCTTCTACAGTTGACTGCCTCCCCCACTATACTGACGATAAGAATATGCGTATCTTCCGCAAATTCAATATCTATACACAGGCTGAGCTCAATGCGAGAACCGAGGTCCTCCTTGAGACATACTCCAAGACTATCCGCATTGAAGCAAAGACAATGATTGAAATGGCCAGCAGAAAGCTTCTTCCGGCTACTCTGGATTACGTTCACAATGTATGTGATTCTATCGCTGTAAAGAAGCAGATCGGCATGACAAGCAAGTCCGAGGAGAAGATCGCTTCAAAGCTCAATGAACTTGCAGATAATTTCTACGATTCTATCGAGCGTCTTAAAAATCAGCTCAAAACTGCCTGCGAGATCAGCGTTATCAAGGATCAGGCCGTTTATTTCCACGATTATGTACTCGCTGAAATGGATATCATGAGAAGTATCTCAGATGAGATCGAAAGCGAGATGCCATGTGAAATGTGGCCTATCCCCAACTATACTGCAATGATCTACAACGTATGATAAAAAGCCCGGAACAGGTTATTCCTTTTCCGGGCCCTTTTCATCTATTTAGAAAAAATGCACAATTAATTCAAGAAACAAATGTAGAAATTAACTAATTGATTATATATCAGAATTGTGTTATAATTAAAGTAATAAATTTATGGAGGTGTTGGTATGATCCTTTATTTCTCAGGCACAGGCAACTCAAAATTTGCTGCCGAATTCCTTGCCGATCATCTCAAAGATCAGTGCGTTTCGCTTAACGATATACTCAAACACAAAAAAGAACCTTCATTCAGATCAGAAAAGCCATTTGTAGTATGTGCTCCCATATATGCCGGCAGATACCCGGGGATAGTAATGAAACTACTCCGCAAGGCACAGTTCGCCGGAAGCAAAAGGATATACTACATCGCTACTCTTGGCTCAAAATCATGCAGCTGTGAACCCTCTCTGAGAAAGATGACAAGTGAAAAAGGGATGCAGACTGCCGGACTTTTCTTCCTGACTATGCCGAATAACTACGTTCCGGGCGGAAATATCCCAAGCAAGGCCGACGCTGAATATCAGCTCAAATACGTTTCTGTTCCAGAGCTTTACAAAATAGCTGACACTATCTCGATAAACGATACCCTCCCCGAGGGAACTTCAAATCCTGTAACTACTGCATTGTCCTCATCAGTTAATACACTGTATAATAAGTTCATGGTCAGCAGCGACAATTTCGTGGTCAACGAAAACTGCGTAGTTTGCCGCAAATGTGAAAAAGTCTGTCCTGTAAATAATATCATCATCATCAACGGAGATCCTGTTTTCAGGAAGAGATGTATCGGCTGCTACGGCTGTATAAACGTATGCCCGAGAAAAGCAATAAATATCGGCAAAAAAACCGAAAAGACCAACAGGTACTTCTGTCCTGAATACAGCGACTGGAAGGAAAAGGGCCTTGTCTGACGGAAACTAAAAAACTGACTTCGCTCAGCGAAGTCAGTTTCGTTGTTTAATCAAGCTTTATACTGCCGCCGGAGAGATCTGTACCGGCTGCCGTGAATCTGTCTACTGAGTAGCGTTCACAGCACTGATCGCCGTCATACATGAATACATCGATCATGCCACCGGAACCTATCCCTGCCTCTGCATATTCCGGCCTCCAACCGTTGACATTCTCAAAATAGTCAAGTGAAAGAGCAATAAGCTCAGAATTATTATAGAAGAAGAAATTGTCAAAATCAACAGCACTATAAAAAACAAGTTTTTCAGAGCTGCCGTCAGTCCAATGCAAATAGAGATTGCTGCTGTCTATCCATTCTACAGCTGCCTGACGTGCCACCTCTGCATTTCCCATATGGAAAACTGCGGTATTGCCGTAGATCTCATAGGAAAAATCAAGTCCGAGACCATTCTCCTGATTATGTACAGAGCCTGTTCTGCCCTCGCCGGAAAAATAGTAGTAGCTGTCGCCCATACCGTCATTTGCCCACCAGATACCAAAGCGGAAGCTGTCAGCGGCTGATGAAGGGACGCTCTGAGCCGCAGCTGTTGCCTGCTGTTCAGTGGACGGCTGGACAGGTGTTTCCCCAGCAGATGCAGACTGAGCGGTGACTGGGGCTGGTGCAGCCTTGGGAGCTTCAGCCGGTGCCGGAGCACTCTCCTCAGCAGGAGCAGCCTGTTCATTATCATTCTCCTGCTCTTCGCTTTCCTGATCCTCATCCTGATATTTCTTCAGATATGAAGGTGCCTTGAAGTCCGATGACGATGAGCCCGAATTATATTCGCATCCGCAAAAAACTGCGGACAGACACAGTGACATGATAAGTGCTGCGATCTTTTTCATATTTATTTCCTCATTTTCAACTCTGGAGTTTTTACATTGTTAACATAGCAATTATATACTTATTTATCTGGATTGTCAATACCGGACTTATTCACTGCTTCGTCATATTTACCAAAGGTAATTTCATCATTTTCACGAAGAGGCGAATTTTTCGTTGTGAAAATGCACAAATTTGTGTGTTAACAATTAGCCGTATTGCGCTATCCTTGCGAATTTTCCTGTGTATTTCTTCATTTTCGCAAAAAATACTTGCAGTTTTTTGTGAAATGTGATAAAATATATTGATACTTGAAATTGACTATATCAATTTTTGCTTTTTTATAGTACTATTTTAAAGGAGAATCCTATGGCAAAATTAAAGGCTGCTGTCATTTTCGGCGGTACATCAAAGGAATATAAACTCTCTCTCGCAACTGCGGCTGAGGTAATAAGATCTATCCCGGAGGATAAATACGAGGTCATCTGCATCGGTATAACCAAAAAAGGAAGATGGCTGTATTTCCCTGGCGATCCTGACGAACTCACTGAAGGTACATGGGAAATCAATCCGGACTGCACCTCAGCTATAATCTCTCCCGATCCTCTCCACAGAGGTATCATCACTATCGAGAACGGCGAGACCTCTATCAAAAGAATAGATGTCGCTTTCCCGGTGCTTCAGGGCAAGAGAGGTGCGGACGGCGATGTTCAGGGTCTCCTTGATATGGCCGGGATCCCCTATGTTGGCAGCGGACCTCTTGCCGCAGCTTCCTGTATGGATAAATCCCATACCCACATGGTCCTTGACGATTACGGTATCGAGACTGCTCAGTGGCAGCTCATAACTCAGCGTGAGATAGGCAGCATCGAGGAACGCTGCAATGAGATCTCAGATAAACTGGGATTCCCGCTTATCGTAAAGCCTGCAAACAGCGGAAGCAGTGCCGGCTCTACAGTAGCTGATAATATCGACAAGCTCGAAAAAGCTGTTAAAATAGCCTTCCTTAACGATAATAAGGTACTGGTCGAGAAATATGTGACCGGAAGAAAGCTGGAGGCTGCCGTATTCGGATATGATACTCCCTTCGCTTCTTATGTGGGAGAGATAATCTCAAATGGAAAGATCTATGATCCCACAGAAGTAAATCAGAGCTCCGGCGATGACCTTCAGATACCTGCGGACCTTCCTGCAGAAACACAGAATATGATCCGTGATACCGCTATCCGGGCATATAAAGCCCTGGGCTGCAAGGGACTGGCAAGAGTTGACTTCTTCCTTACTGATGACGGAAAGCTCCTGCTCAATAAGATAGGCACAGCTCCCGGACTCAGAAGAAACAGCGTCTATACAAAGCTCATGGAACACCTCGGCATGACTCACGAGTACCTGCTGGATAAGCTCCTTGAACAGGCTATAGAGAATTCCGAACGCAATTACTAAAGGAGACATTTTTATTGGAAAATAACGTTTTGATCTCACTGACAAGCATACAGTGGCAGGATGATGAAAAGAACGAGACAGAGCTCCTCACAAAAGCCAGGTTCTTCCACGAAAACGGCTGGGACATAATCTCCTATGAGGATACCTCAGCTACCGGTTTTGAAGGCTCTGTCACTACTATAAAGGTGGACTCAGGCCAGTCGGCTTCGATAGTCCGTGAGGGAAGCGCAAATTCAGTCCTCTCCCTCGAAATGGGGCGCAAGCACTTCTGTCAGTACGGTACTCCCTACGGCAGTATGCAGATAGGTGTCTACACTCACGCTATAAAAAACACTATAGCTGAGGATGGAAAGCTCTATCTTAAGTACACCCTTGATCTTAACTCCTCTTATCTTTCGGATAACGAGATAATAATGACAGTGCAGGAAAAGCACTGATAAGAAAGGATAACAGCAAATGTCAGATCTAATCAACAAAGCTTCACTGCAGCTCCGTGAGCTCATTATGGACGCTCTCGGAAGACTTACCGCTGAGGAGGCTGTACCGGCAGTTCCCCTTCCCGATTTCAATATCGAGATACCTGCTGACAAGTCCCACGGCGACTTCGCTGCAAATACCGCAATGGTATGCGCAAGAGCCTTCAAGCTCCCGCCAAGAAAGATCGCAGAGCTCATCTGTGATAAGATCGACCTCACCGGCTCACTCTTTGACCGTGCTGAGATCGCAGGTCCAGGATTCATGAACTTCTTCTTAGGAGATAAGTGGTTCTCGGATGTTGTCGAGAATGTTCTCAGCGAAAAAGAGAACTTCGGCCGTACTGAACTCGGCAAGGGTAAGAAGGTACTCGTTGAATTCGTTTCAGCCAACCCCACAGGTCCTATGCATATAGGCAACGCAAGAGGCGGAGCTATCGGCGACTGTCTCGCAAGCGTTCTTGACTGGGCAGGATACCATGCTGAACGTGAATTCTATGTCAACGATGCCGGCAACCAGATAGAGAAATTCGGTAAGTCACTTTCACTCAGATATATGCAGCTCTGCTCGGACAAGGGTCAGCAGCTTATATATGAGTACAGAAATGATACCGAAAAGCTCTGCGCTGAGATATATTCACTCAGCGGCGAAGGCCAGGAGTTTGAAATGCCTGAGGATGTTTACCTCGGCACCGATATAATCGAACACGCTGCTAACTACTATCACGATCATATCTTTGAGCTTAAGGATCTTTCAGAAGAGGACCGCAGAAAAGCTCTTGTGGATTACGCTCTCCCGCTCAATATAGAAGGCCTTGAGCGTGACCTCAAGAAATATCGCATAGTATATGACAACTGGTTCAGAGAAAGCACTATCCATGAGAAAAACGAGACAAAGCTGGTCGTTGACAAGCTCATGGAAACAGGACACGCTTATGAGCAGGACGGTGCTGTCTGGTTCAAGGCTACCGAATACGGCTTGGATAAGGACTTCGTTCTCCGCCGCAGCAACGGCCTCTATACTTATATAGTACCCGATATCGCTTACCACTATAATAAGCTGGTCACAAGAAATTTCGACAAGGCTATCAACGTCCTCGGTGCTGACCACCACGGATATGTGCCGAGACTGAAAGCTGCACTTACAGCTCTCGGTGTTGATGCCAACAAGCTTGATGTTGTTCTCATGCAGATGGTTCGTCTCGTTAGAAACGGCGAAGTTGTAAAGCTCTCAAAGAGAAGCGGAAAGGCTATAACACTTGTAACTCTCCTCGATGAGATACCGATAGATGCTGCAAGATTCTACTTTAACCTCCGTGAAGCTAATTCACAGTTCGAGTTCGACCTTGATCTCGCAGTTGAAAAGTCCTCACAGAATCCGGTATACTACGTTCAGTATGCTCATGCAAGAATATGCAGCCTCATAAGCAACCTTAAAGCAGAGGGTGTGGAGATACCTGAAAAGGCAGCCCTCAGCCTCCTGAACAATCCAAGAGAGAGAGAGCTCATCCGCCACATCGCTTCACTTCCCAAGGAAGTTGATCTGGCAGCCAAGAGCTATGATCCCGCTAAGATCACAAAGTATGTCATTGATCTGGCTACCCTCTTCCACAGATTCTATGACGCCTGCAGCGTTAAGAATGCAGAGACTCCTGAGCTTATGAATGCACGTCTCCTGCTCTGCACAGCAGTAAGACAGACTCTCAGGAATGCACTCACTATCCTCAATGTAACTCAGCCGGAAAAAATGTAAAAATTACAGTTTTTACCATAAAAATTACGATTCGGTTACAAATAAATCCAAGCTGTTGTTGATTTTAAACAAATAGCAGCTAAAAAGCAAGTCATGTTTGTGAGCTTTCAAATGAGAATTAACAGTTTGTTAACAAATAGAGCCTCAAAATATGTTACAATTTGTAATATGTTGATGAGACAGTAGGTTCTCGTTGAAACTTCACTCAGAATAAAATCATTTTTAAATCAATAAAGAAGGGATGTAAATCATGTCCAACAGATTATTTCAGGGTTTAGTTCATCAGATGCGTGATTCTATCGATGCTACTATCGGCGTCGTTGACGAGACAGCCACCATCATCGCCTGCAGCGACCTCACTCGTGTAGGTACTACAAATGAATTCGTTTCACTTGACCTCAGCGATTCTCACGACATCTTCATCCGTGACGGCTTCACATATAAGCCCTTCGGCTCCCGTGTAAAGCCCGACTATGCAGTTTTCGTCGAGGGCGTGGATGACGCTGCTGCTAAATACGCAAGCATTCTCGCTATCGCTCTTTCCAATATCAAGCAGTACTACGACGAAAAATATGACCGGAACAACTTCATAAAGAATGTTATCCTCGATAACGTTCTCCCCGGCGATATCGTTATCAAGGCAAGAGAACTCCACTTCAATGCCGAGATAAGCCGTGCAGTATTCCTCATCAGAATAATCTCTGCAAATGATATCTCCGCTTATGATGTCATCCAGAACCTCTTCCCTGACAAGAACAAGGATTTCGTTTTCAATATCACTGAGAGCGATATCGTACTCGTTAAGGAGCTCAAGAGCACTGTAGATTCTAAAGACCTCGAAAAACTGGCACGTTCTATTGCTGATACCCTCAGCAGTGAGTTCTATACCCGTGTCAATGTGGGCATCGGTACAGCTGTTGTCGGCGTAAAGGATCTTGCACGCTCATTCAAGGAGGCTCAGATGGCTCTCGAAGTAGGTAAGGTATTCGATACAGACAAGGTGATCGTAAGCTACGACAACCTCGGTATCGCAAGACTTATTTACCACCTCCCCACTACCCTCTGTGAGACTTTCCTCCACGAAGTTTTCAAGGTAGGCAGCATAGAGTCACTCGATCACGAAACTCTCTTTACTATACAGAAATTCTTCGAGAATAACCTCAATGTTTCGGAAACATCAAGAAAACTTTTCGTACACAGAAATACTCTCGTGTACAGACTTGAAAAGATCAAAAAGCTCACAGGTCTTGATCTCCGTGAATTCGATCACGCTATTATCTTCAAGATCGCTCTCATGGTAAAGAAGTACCTGTCTGCTAACCCTGTGAAGTTCTGATAGCTTTCAGCTTCACCCACAAATCAAGGCAGGTGTAACAATTTGGTAGAACTTAAAAACGTATCCGTGACCTATTCAAGCGGTGTCGACGCTCTCAATAACGTCAGCCTCAAGATCAACGACGGCGATTTCGCTTTCGTTGTAGGTTCATCAGGTGCGGGAAAAAGTACTATGATAAAACTACTGCTGAAGGAAATTGATGCCACCAGCGGTGTAGTTACCGTAAACGGCTATAACCTCAGCAAACTTAAAAAGCGCAAGATACCGGAATTTCGCCGTACTCTCGGCTTCGTTTTCCAGGACTTCCGCCTTATCCCGTCAATGACAGTATATGAGAACATCGCATTCGTTCTCCGTGTTATCGACGCTCCTATCAAGTATATCCGCAAGCGTGTACCATACGTTATCAGTCTCGTTGGTCTCCACGCAAAGACCAATTCCTATCCGGACGAGCTCTCAGGCGGTGAGAAACAGCGTGTTGCCATCGCAAGAGCACTCGTAAACGACCCTCAGCTCATTATCGCTGACGAGCCTACCGGAAATATCGACCCTGAACTCTCATATGAGATCGTTGAGCTTCTCAAGGGTATCAACGATCAGGGCACGACTATACTTATGGTTACTCATGAGCATGATCTGGTCCGTCACTTCGGCGGCCGTATCATCAATATCACCGACGGTGAGATCGTCTTTGATGAGGTCATCCTCGGTGCAAACGATGAGCTCCTTCCCGGCTCAGAGCCCGATTCAGCCTATGCTTCATCAGCTGGCTCACAGGACATCCTGACCGGTACAGAAGCTTTCATCCCTCTTCCTGATATGGATGACGAGTCTCCCCTTTCAGAGGGAAATCCCGGCAGTATCCAGGAAGATACCGGAGTTTCTATCGATGAAATGACTCCCGATGATGTTATCGCCGCTATAACCGGTGAGAAACAGCAGTCAGGAGGTGCAGAATGAAACTGAGCGGTATAAAATACCTCGCCGATCAGGGCGTGGAAAATATTTGGAAAAATAAAATGATGGCATTCGCAACCTTCTGCGTATTGCTCATCTCTCTTCTCCTTGTTGGAATCGCTTCACTTTTCTACATAAATATGAACCGTATGATCCTTGGTCTTGGAGACAAGAATGAGATCGCTGTATTCATGAATGTAGGCGCTTCCGATGACCAGGTCAAGGAAGTCGAAGATGCACTTAAGGCTATGGATAACGTAAATACCGTTGAATTCAAGTCAAAGGAAAGTGCTCTTGAGGAAACCAAGAAGAAGCTCCCTGATGCTGAGGATATCTTTGAAGCACATATCAAGGATGCTAACTTCATGCCTGACGGCTTCAGCGTTACAGTCAAGGATAACGACATCATTAGCGATACTACAGCTTCTATACAGGCTCTGCCCAATGTCAAGTCTGCAAGCTCTTCACCTCAGGTAGCTGAGTTCCTTAAAGAGCTAAGAAAGGTGATCTCACTTATCGCCGGAGCTGTGGTTCTCACGCTTTCAGTCGTTTCTATGATAATGATCTCCAACACCACAAAGGCCAGCGTTTATGCCCGCCGTGAAGAGATCCAGATCATGAAGTATGTCGGCGCTACCAATTCATTCATCCGTATGCCCTTCTTCGTAGAGGGTATGGTCACCGGACTTTTTGCTGGTATCGGCGCATTCTTCATCACATGGCTCGTCTACCGTTCAACCTATAACGTTATGACAGAGCAGCATTACCTTATGAATGCTTTCGGCATACAGAGCTTAATGCCCTTCAGTAAGATCAGACTTTTCGTATTGATCTCTTACCTCCTCGTGGGCTCATTTATCGGCGCACTGGGAAGCGTTATCAGTACTAAACGTCATATTGATGTCTGATATTTATACGAATCTAATTCCGATATTGACAGTGATAAATAATAATTATGAAAGGAGTCAGCGTTCGGGAATGCATTTATTCCCTATATTCCCGCAGCGCAGATCATTATGAGTAAATTAAATATCACAAGAAAGGTTCTTTCATTCGTAACTTGTTCAGCACTTTCTTTGGGTGTAGTTACATTCTATCCTGTAATAAACAGCAAGTCATCCACCAAGGCCTCAGCTAAAACTATTGCTGAGATCCAGGAGGAAAGAGCCGCAAACGACGCAAAGATCGCAGATTACGATTATCAGCTCAATCAGCTCGAAGGCAACAAAGCCAATGAAGAGGCCTATCAGCAGACTCTTACCGAGCAGATAAAACTTATCAAGGAAAATATCGATAACCTCAATCTTGAGCTCAATAAACTTGATGAGGATATCTTCAACACAGAACAGAATATCACCTCTCTCGATCAGAGCATAGTTGAACAGCAGGCTACTATCGATGAGAATGTTGAAATATTCAAGGAGCGCCTCTGCGATATGTATGTATCAGGAAACGATAACCTGGCTTCCATCGTTCTTGGCGCGGACAGCTTCTATGACCTTATGTCACAGGTCGAATCAGCTAACCGTATGGCTGAATATGACGAAAAGCTCATAAACGGTCTCCTCGATGAGATCGATAACCTTGAACAGTCCAAAAAGGACCTTGAATCCGAAAAGCTGACCCTGGAGATGAAAAAACAGGATCAGGAAAACAAGAAAGCTCAGAAGGCTAAGGATCTTGAAGAGCTCAACGACAAAATGGCTAAAACTCAGGAGATCATCGATAATCTCGCTATGCAGCAGAGAATGATCGAAGGAAATAAGGATCAGCTCGCAAAGGATAATGCCGCACTCGATGCTGAGGAAGAGGCTATCCGTGAGGCTGCAAGAAAGGCCGCTGAAGAAGCAGCAAGAAAAGCTGCTGAGGAAGCTAAAAGAATTGCCGATCAGCAGGCAGCACAGCAAGCAGCACAGCAGGCTGCTCAGCAGTCATCATCCGGAGGCAGCAGTTCAGCTCAGCCGACCTACACTGCTCCTGAGCCTACATACACTCAGCCTCAGACCTATGCAAGCGGATTTGCATGGCCGGCTCCCGGTTTCTACTACATTTCAAGCGGATTCGGCTCTCGCTGGGGCACTACTCACAGAGGTATCGACGTCGGAGATGCCGGTATCCATGGCGGTGCAGCCTGCGCTTCTCAGAGCGGTACTGTTATCGCTATGAACAGCACCTGCACTCACGACTGCGCTAAGACCTCAAGCTGCGGCTGCGGCGGAGGATACGGAAACTACGTCCTTATCGCTCACGACGGCGGCTATTCCACAATGTATGCTCACCTCGCTTCTGTATGCGTATCCGTTGGTGATTATGTATCACAGGGCCAGACTATAGGCTATATCGGCAGCACAGGCTGGTCTACCGGCGCTCATCTCCACTTTGAGATAAGAGCCAACGGTGTTGCACAGAATCCTATGAACTACGTTGGTTGATAAAAAATATGATTCAGGGCAGTCTGAGCACTGCCCGAATTTTTGTTATATGAAAGCGATGGTAATATGAACAAGAAAATCAGCCTCGGCCTTGCTATCAGCCTTATGGCTATTGCTTCGGCTGTAACGTTTATACTCACCTCCTTCTTTTCGCTGCAAAGCTACAATAAGAAGGTCATAGACGTAAACGAAAAAGCAAAGAAATATAGCTCACTTCAGCATATCGACAGCTTCGTGAGGGAAAATTATTACGGAGATATAGATGAAACTGACCTGAATAACGGCATACTCAAGGGCTATATAGCAGGCCTCGGAGATAAGTATTCAGAATATCTCTCGGAAAATGAATACAAGGACGAACAGACAAGTGATGCCGGTGAGGTCATAGGACTCGGCCTCTTCCTCGCTGAGGATGAGAGCGGATATATCCGCATAGATAAAGTGCTCGATGACTCCCCTGCTGCTGAAGCTGACCTTCAGGCAGGCGACGTTATCATATCAGTTTCAGGAGTTGATGTTGTTGATACCGGCTTCGATAAGGCTATGGAGGCAATAAACGGCTCTGAGGGCACCAACGTTGACCTTATCGTCCGCAGAAACGGTATCGATACCGATTATACCTTCACCCGCCGTTCAATTGAACTTGTAACTGTTACAGGTAATCTTGTGGACGGATATATCGGTTATATAAAAATAGATTCCTTTAAGCAGAATACTCCTGACCAGTTTGTCGATGTCCTTCAGAGAATGACTTCTAACGGTGCTGAGGCTCTGGTGTTCGATGTTCGTGATAACGACGGCGGTATAATGAGCGCTCTTCAGGAGTGTCTTGACCCGCTTCTCCCTGAGGGAGTTATCGCTACTGCTGAGTACAAGGACGGCCACACAGAAACAGTCCTCTATTCAGATGAATCAAAGCTTGAACTGCCCATCACTGTTATCGTAAACAGAAATACATCCAGTGAGGGAGAGCTGTTTGCCGCTTCGCTCCGTGATTTTGCAGATGCAAAGCTCGTCGGCACCAAGACCAAGGGCAAGGGCGTTATGCAGTCCGTCACAGAGTTTGAGAACGGCGGAGCTGTCAAACTGACAGTTGCTGAGATAAGCACTGAGGTATCAGGAAGCTTCAACGGAAGCGGACTTACACCTGATGTGCAGCTCGATAATGAAGATTCAGATTCCGATGAACAGTACGATAAGGCCATTGAAATGGCAAACGAAATGCTCATGGAATAATACCAAAAAATAAAAGGCGCAGCCGTGCAGCACATACAGAAAACTCTGCATATCAGCAGAATGAACTGTATGTACATTGCGGCCGCAGCCTTATTTTTTTATATTTCCCCTATCCTCACCCTCGCAGGAAAGTCAATACACGGTGATAAGAATACACAGTAACAATACTTTTGTACAATGTCTGAGCCTAACATTAAAACAGGGATTCGGACCCCACGCTGCTCTTCACGCACCATACAATTTCCTTTTTTACGAAAAAGGCAAAACTTGTATTCGCCCCTTCCTGCTACACCAAAAATATCACAGAAGCTCTGTTGACCAGTTCAGCGACTGTATAGTGTTATCCACTATACGAAGCTCCTTAGACATCTTATCTATCTCAGCCTGCAGCTTCTTGACATCAACTGTGCTGAGGAGCTTTATTTCTGTCTGCCTTGCACGGCGTCCGGTCTGACTTGCCTCTCTGACAAGCGCCTTATAGGCAGCGATACGAAGAGTAAGACTGTCTCTTGCGGCGATAAGTGACGTTATGGACTTACCGTCCTTCTCCGTCAGACAGTTTGTACGATTTATACGCTCCATAAGCTCCTGCAAACGGTCTGCCGATGAATCAAGCTCTCTGAGAAGAGCCTTAGGGTCCTCAGCAGGCTTTTCATTTTCCTGAACTATCGCATTTATGCAAAGTCTCTCACGAAGCTGCTCTATATTGCGGTTCAGGTCAGCTCTTTCCTGTAATGCTTCTGCAAGTTTCATAGTAATACCTCCGTCATTTTATTCTTTCGTAAACTGAAAAACTCAGCGACAGCTCATCCCTGTGCTCACTTTTTTTCAGTACAAATTTTCTTTTATCAAACTCAGGGAAAAAAGCATCCCCCTCAACACTCCGGCTTATCTCCGTCAGATACAGCCTGTCAGCATGGGAAAGCCCCTCTGAGTATATCCTTTCACCGCCGCAGAGGAAGATCTCCATTTTCCCTCCTGAAAGCTTTACGCACTCATCTGCAAGCCTGAGTGCAGCTCTAAGATCAGGAACTGTCCTGAGTAATTCTCCACAGTATTTCTTCTGTGATGAAACAACAATATTTATCCTGTCCGGAAGAGGCCTGCCTATACTCTCATAGGTGACTCTTCCCATTATACAGATATTTCCCGTAGTCAGCCTCCGGAAGTAAGCCCTGTCCTCCGGTATATCCCATGGAATAGAGCCTCCGCAGCCGATAACTCTGTTGGATGAAACAGCAGCAATAATATTTATCATCGCTCTTTCAGTCCTTCAAGCAGATCTCTGACCTTTACTCCAAGAACGGGATGAACATAGTCAGGCATGAGTTCTGCCGCAGGCTTCAATACAAAATCCCTGTTCTGCATATCAGGGTGCGGAACTACAAGATCAGGATCTGAAATAACAGCTCTGTCATAGAATATCAGATCAAGATCAAGTGTACGGGGACCCCAGTGGATCTCACGGGTACGTCCGGCTTCATTTTCTATTGTATGCATAAGATCAAGCAGACCATGAGCAGAAAGTGCTGTGCGGCAGAGAACTGCCCCATTGAGAAAATCCGCCTGATCTGTATAGCCATAGGGCTTCGTAACTATAAGCGAGGACTGTCTGACATCACTGATATAGCTGCTTTCCTCAAGCTTTCTGACAGCCTCGGAGATAATGCTCCGGCTGTCTCCTATATTGGAACCTACAGCGATCAGTGCATTATGCCACCTTCGGCTGATCTTCACTGAGACTGAACCGAATTCCATATCAATGGGAGCCTCCGGCTTTCTCACTTCTATGTCGACACCTTCGATAAGCGGCGATGAGTTCAGCACTGCCATTGCTGCAGCCTGTGCTGCCGATTCTATCAGCTTAAATGTTTGCTCCGTCATCGCCTTTTCAATTACTCCACAGACCATTCCGTAATCCACTGACGCTTCAAGTTCATCAGTCAGGCCCGCTTTTTCGGTATCAACATAAAGCACTGCATTTACATAGAAATTCTGGCCGTTAATATTCTCATGTTCAAATACACCGTGATAAGCGAATATTTTCAGTTCTTCAATACAGATCTTGTCCATTCTTATATCCTTTCATGACCGCCATTGCCATTCTTACAGCTCTTGCATTTTCCTTTATATCATGGACTCTGACAAATGAAACACCCTTCATCACTCCGATAACAGAGAGTGCCACAGTCCCCTCTACTCTTTCATCAGACGGCAGCCCAAGAGTAAGACCGATAACAGATTTTCTCGAAGCTCCCAGCAGCACCGGAAGTCCGGTCTCACTTCTGAACTGATCGAGGCGGTCAATGATCTCAAGATTATTCTCATAGCTCTTTGCAAATCCAACTCCGGGATCTGCAATTATTTTTTCTCTTGATATACCTGCTTTTTCAGCTATTTCAAGAGTTTTCCGCATATCCTCTGTTACATCGCTGAAAAACGAATTATAATCCGTATCCCGCCTGTTATGCATCAGACAGCAGGGCAGTCCGCTGCCTGCAATCACAGCTGCCATTTCGCCGCTGTCGTACTTCAGTCCCCATATATCGTTTATAAGGTCAGCACCGGCTGATATCCCTGCCTCAGCTACCCTGTACTTATAAGTGTCAAGTGAGACCGGAACATCAAATCTGCTCTTTACAGCCTCGATCACCGGAACAACTCTCTGTATTTCTTCCTCATCGGATATCATCGTATATCCGGGGCGGGTAGATTCTCCGCCTATATCAACTATATCCATTCCCTCAGACAGCATTTTTTCAGTCTGATAAAGTGCCGTATCAATACTGTTATATCGTCCCCCGTCTGAAAAAGAATCAGGGGTAACGTTAAGTATCCCCATGATATAGCAGTTATCGGAAGTATCAAATTCTCTTCTGCCTATCCTCATATCACACCTCAATTATCAAATTCCGTTTCTCATCAGGCCAGTTGCACTCTGCCTGTGCTTTACAGAAACTACACATTCTTGATTTTTTATCTGCATCATAAAAGGCCGATTCAATAGTCCCTCTGTCAGACCGTTTCTTTCTATGGCAGAGGATGAGCCGGATTATTTCCTCAGTTTCCTCTGCGCCGCAGCCAATTCCGGAAAGTATCTTTCCAGCCGCATCTGCACCGGCATTTTCATGAGGCAGCCCCATAGTATACTCCTCAACTCTGCCGATATCGTGGAGCAATGCAGCTGAATATACTATATCCGGATCAGCAGTTATCTCCCTCTCCTGACAGATAAGCATAGTCAGTCTTGCCACATTCAAAAGGTGATCGAGACCGTGCCCGCAGAAAATACGGTCCTTTTCCAATTCTTCCAGTTTCTCTATCCTTCTGCGGAATACCGGATCATTCAATATTGCATTTGCTATCTTTAGCTTCATTTAAGCCTCCGTTTACAGGCAGGTCATTTAGATTTTTATAAGGTCTATGTATGAACAGTACACCATAAAAGCACAAGCATTATAATAAATATATAATGAATGCTTTGCATTTATTATATCATAAAAGCGTAAGCGTTATGATATAATCGCCCGATATGCAGGGAGCAGATCTCCGATCTGCGTATCTGCAAGGGCATTTTAATAAATATATAATGAATGCCTTGCATTTATTATATCATATATTATTTTAAAAATCAATAAAAACACCCCCATATGTCTGCATTATAAATTTTATTTTATAACAATTTCTCAACCTCTTGCATATTCTTCCGTTTTTTGGTATAATATATATTGTTGCTGATGTCGTCAGTGATTATCAGCAGCAGGTACTTATGCGCCTGTAGCTCAGTGGATAGAGCAGTGGCCTCCGACGCCATGTGCGCAGGTTCGACTCCTGTCAGGCGTACCAGCAGCAGCTGAAAGCTGCGCCCTTCACGCTTCCGCTTGCAAGCTCGCTCACTCTGTACGAAGCGGTCAGTCTGCTTTCGCTTACGGAAGTATATCCGGTGCATAAATGCTTCATTTTAGCTGAAAGCTGCGCCCTTCACGCTTCCGCTTGCAAGCTCGCTAACTCT
>ODAI011479941.1_pt1 | contig 16311 bp, 13 predicted proteins | sample 1539321 | NCBI WGS metagenome assembly ODAI01 (sample SAMN02144231, study PRJEB22623) | gut metagenome | biome: sheep rumen | host: Ovis aries | place: New Zealand
CTGGTATCGCCGGGGGCGCTGGATATGTGTGGTTTGCTGATAACTCCGCGTGAGCAGGACTTCAGGGCTATGACTGCGGGGCGCGCGGCGGAGATCTTGAGGGAGGTGTCCATGTCGTGGGAGGAGCTGGAGCCTGTGATACGGCGTGTGTCGGGTGATGGCTTGGCTGATGGCGGGACCGTGGATGACGAGGGGGTGGACGTGTGCCGGGAGGGAATGGCGGACGGCGTGCATGAGGTGTCGGTGGGCATAATGAGCGGCGGGGTGATAGACTTTACGGTGAACGGGGTCTATACGGCCAAGGGTATGGATGTCACGGGCAACGAGCAGGTGGTGCTTGAGGACGGCTCGCTGAGATGGAGGGGACAGTTGTATCGTGAGCTGACGTTCAGTCCGGTGGCGGAGGGTGCGACTTTCTGCCTGCATGGCGTGACGATAGGGGTGAAGTTCCACTGGGAGAGGAAGGAGTCGCAGACGTTTGAAGGCAGGCTGAGGCTGATGGTGGACGAGGACAGGATAGTGGCGGTAAACGTATTGCCGGTAGAGGATTATCTGGTAAGTGTAATATCGAGTGAGATGAATGCGTCATGCAAACTTGAGTTCCTGAAGGCGTCGGCCGTGATATCGAGGAGCTGGCTGTATGCGCAGATAGAGAGGCGCAGGCATATAGGGGAGGATTCGCCGGCTTTCTTTGCCTTTACGAAGACGGATGACGAGATCATACGTTGGCATGACCGTGAGGATCATACGATATTTGACGTGTGTGCCGACGATCATTGCCAGAGGTATCAGGGGGTTACGCGGGTCGCTCTGCCCACGGTGAGGGAGGCGGTGGAGGCTACGCGGGGACAGGTCCTGACGTATGAGGGGGAGATTTGTGACGCGCGGTTCAGCAAGTGTTGCGGAGGGCGTACGGAGGAGTTCAGGTATGCCTGGGAGAATGTCACCAAGCCTTATCTGCAAAGTGTGGTGGATCCGTATTGCAATACTGACGACGCTGAGGTGCTGGGCGAGATTCTGAATGACTATGACAGGGAAACGAAGGACTTCTACCGTTGGGATGCGAAGGTGTCGCGCAGGGAATTGCATGACTTGCTGCTGGAGAGACTGAAGATTGACTTTGGCGAGATACTACGCCTGGAGGTGGTGGAGCGCGGCCCGGGGTATCATATCAGCAAGCTGAGGATATGCGGCTCGCTGCGTACGGTTACGATAGGGAAGGAGCTGGAGATACGCAGGGCGCTGAGCAAGACGCACCTGCTGTCGAGTGCCTTTGACATCCAGGAGTCTGCCGACGGCTTTGTCCTGCACGGACGCGGATGGGGGCATGGCGTGGGGATGTGCCAGATAGGGGCTGCCGTCATGGGACGGAAGGGTTATTCATATTTGGATATTCTGCATCATTATTATCGTGGTGCGGAGATTACGGTAATGGAATGATGAAACAGCTGGTTGTTATGGTCAGGGAGCTTCGGGAAAGTGTGACTGAGGCTTTGGCGGCAGCAGGCTTTGACAGGTTGTTCTGCCTGACGGACTCTACTACGTTGCAGGTGTGCTGGCCATTGCTGGCTGACATGCCGGTAATGAGGGATGCGTGTATGATAACCATCGGTGATACGGATGAGAACAAGACGACGGAGTCGCTGATGCATGTGTGGGAGTCGCTGCAGCGTGGCGGTGCCACACGCCATTCGCTGCTGGTGAACCTGGGGGGCGGTATGGTTACTGACCTGGGTGGATTTGCGGCAAGCACGTTCAAACGGGGCATAAAGTTCATAAACATCCCGACAACGCTGCTTGCGCAGGTGGATGCCTCGGTAGGTGGCAAGACGGGTATCAACTTCGGCGGACTGAAGAATGAGATAGGGGTGTTCAATTGCAGCGAGCGTGTCTTGCTGGCGAGTGACTTCCTGGGCACGCTGGACGACAGGAACTTGCTGTCGGGATATGCCGAGATGCTGAAGCACGGGCTTCTGGACTGCAGGGAGCATTTGTACGAGTTGCTTGCCTTTGATCCTACGGTCGTACGCTCTGGCGATGCTGCTGCGCGGCAAGGTCTGGTGCGTATGGTGGGTCGCAGCGTGGCGGTGAAGGAGCGAATCGTGGAGGAGGATCCTACGGAGCGTGGCATTCGCAAGGCTCTGAACCTGGGGCATACGGCGGGTCATGCCATAGAGAGCCTGGCAATGCAGGAGGGGCGCACCGTACTGCACGGGTATGCCGTCGCATGGGGACTGGTCATGGAGCTGTATCTGTGTGTGGTGAGGTGTGGATTTCCCAGCGTGGTGTTCCACCAGGTGGAGGAGTATGTGCGTGAGCACTATGGGAAGTTTTATTTTGAATGCAGGCACTATGACCGGCTGACGGGTTTCATGAAGCATGACAAGAAGAATATAGGCGAGGCGGTCAATTTTACCTTGCTGGGGGATGTCGGCGACATTCGTATAAACGAGACTTGCAGCGTGCAGGAAATAGAGCAGATGTTGGATTATTACAGAGAGAACTGAGGGGAGTGGATTAAACCTTGGCGGGTATGGGTTGTCATATGTCAGTATCACAATTCTGACTATATGCGTGTTTTTTTGTTTGCAATTGCCTTGCTTGGTGCCTTTGCCACGGCTGCGGCGCAGAAAACGGGTGTGACGGGCAAGGTCGTGGAGAAGGCCACGGGTGACGTGTTGCCGGGTGCCACGGCCGTGTTGCTGAGTGTAGGTGACAGCGTAAGGGTGAGCGGTGCGGCGACTGCTGCCGACGGGACGTTTGCCATTCCTGGAGTGGGGGCTGGCAGCTATATACTGAAGGTGTCGTACATCGGGTATGCGACGACTTTCCGTAACATCACCATTGCGAAGGGAGGCAAGATGTATCAGGCGGGGGTGATAGCTCTTGCGGACGATGCCAAGATGTTGAAGGAGGCAAATGTGGTAGCTCATCTGGCACAGGTGGAGATGAAGGCTGACACGTTTGTCTACAATGCCGATGCCTACAGGCTGCCGGAGGGCTCTGCCCTGGAGGACCTGGTCAAGAAACTGCCTGGTGCCGAGATTGACGACGACGGCAAGATTACGATCAACGGCAAGGAGGTGAAGAAGATAATGGTGGACGGCAAGGAGTTCTTCGGAAACGATACCAAGATATCCATGAAGAACCTACCGACAAAGATGATAAAAAAGATCAAGGCGTATGACAAGAAGAGCGACTATAGCAGGATTACGGGTATTGACGACGGTGAGGAGGAGACGGTACTGGACCTGACGGTCAAGAAGGAGATGAAGGAGGGGTGGCTGATAAACCTGGACGGGGCTTACGGTACGAGGGACCGCTATAGCGTGAAGGCTAACGTGAACCGTTTCCGTGACCATTCGCAGTTCAGTGTCATAGGCAGTGCCAACAACATTAACGATGCCGGGATGCCGGGCGGCTGGGGTGGTCGCGGCGGCCGTGGCGGCAGCGGTGTGGTGAGCAGCCAGATGCTGGGCCTCAACTTTGTCTGGGAAAACGGTCGCAAGGAATATAGTGCAGGCATGCTGAAGATGGTGGGCAATGCGCGTTTCAAGCGTACCAGTGCCGAGAGTGTGAGGCGCACTAACAGTGAGAGTTTCATGGGTGGCGGTACCAGTACGTGGAGTAACTCCTTGTCTGACGGGCTTTCCAAGAACTGGAGCCTGGATGCCAATTTCCGTCTGGAGTGGCAACCTGATTCGATGACGAATATTATGTTCAGGCCTGATTTCTCTCATTCACAGAGCAACGGCAACAGCGTATCCGAGGCCGTGACTTTTGATGCCGATCCATATAAGGCGGGGATGAAGGATCCTTTGACGGAGTATGATGAGAGGGATGATGAGGGTGAACTGAGATACAAGGACATACTGGTGAACAGCAGCCTGAGGACGGGTCTTTCGGACTCGTATACAAATTCTATAGACGCTGACTTGCAGCTAAACAGGCGGCTGGGCAAGCCGGGGCGTAACGTGACGCTGAATATAACAGGGCTATATCAGAATACACAGAGCAAGAGATGGGACGAATCGTTGGTCAGGTATTACAAGACTGATACGGAGACTTATACTGACCGTCTCACGCTACAGCCCAGTACAAGCTGGAACCTGAACACGAGATTCAGCTATACGGAGCCGTTGACAAAAAGCCTGAGCCTGCAGACCAGCTATCAGTTCCAATACAGGTATTCCAACACGGACAAGCGTATGTACAGCCTGCATGACCTGTTGCAGGAGTATGTGGACAGGGGTGAGCTTGAGAGCCTGACTGAGGAGCAGCGTTATCTGGGCATAGTGCCGGGGGTGGATGTCCTGCAGCTGATAATGGATGCACGGAACTCGCAATATGCCACATACAACGAGTATAACCATGATGCCCAGGTAATGTTTCGCTATAACCGCAAGTTCGGTGACGACAGGACCTTGCGCCTGAATGCCGGAATATCGCTGCAGCCACAGTCGACGGACCTTGATTACGAGAAGAGCGGTGACGTGAGGCGTGTACACCGCAGCGTATTCAACTGGGCTCCGCGTGTAAATCTCAGGTACAAGATAAGCCAGACGAGCCAGTTGAACATAAGGTACAATGGACGTATGAGCCAGCCTTCGATGACGAATATGCTGGAAATAATCGACAATACCAATCCGCAAAACGTAAGCATAGGCAATCCCGGCCTGAACAGTAGCTGGAACAATCGCTTCAACCTGTTCTACAATACATATAATACGGACAGGCAGATGGGATTCAGCACAAACGTAAACTTCAACCAGACCAGCCGCAGCACCACTACGGCCAGCATATATGACCGGACTACGGGAAACAGGTACAGCAGGCCGATGAATATCGACGGCAACTGGAATGCCTGGGCTGCATTCATGTTCAACACGGCAGTGGGCAAGGCAAAGAATTGGAATATCGGTACTGATGCCAGGATTTCCTTCAATCGCGCCACCGGTGTCACCAGTGACAAGCAGGATGTGGCAGACTTGATGGACAAGGCCTATGCTGACGGACAGACACATTCCCTGCCAACAACGACGCAGGACATGGCTGTCCTGTTTGACTATGCCGACAGGAACGGAATACTCCTGAACTCGGTCACCAAGACGGTAAACGTAGGTCAGAGCCTCAAGGTAGAGTATCGTACGGAGTGGGGAACTGAGGGGTCCGTACAGTTGGGCGTCAACGGCAGTTTCGACTACCAGCATTCGAGCAACAGCCATAATAGTGGAAATAACTATGACACCTGGAAGATTAGCTATGGAGGCAACATGACCATCACTGCGCCATGGGGTACACAGCTGACGATGGACTGCGGGCCGCAATACCGTCGTGGGTATGACGACGCGACTATGAATACGACGGAGGTCATCTGGAACGCACAGCTGTCGCAGACATTGCTAAAGAGCAAGAGACTGACGCTGAGCGCGCAATGGTTTGACATACTGCGTCAGCGCAGCAACATATCGAGAAGCATCAGTGCAACCGTGCGCAGCGATACTGAGACGAATGCAATCAATTCGTATGCGATGTTCCACGTAATCTATCGCCTGAACCTGGTCGGCAACCGTGAGGCCAGGGATGCCATGCGCAGGCCTGGCGACAGGCCTGACATCAGACCGGGGGACCTTCCTGCCAACGGTGGCAACAGAGGTTCTGACTCTCGCCGTTTCTCAGGCGGTCCCGGAGGATGGGGCGGCAGGATGTAGGCAGATAGTGTGGCGACAGGCTGCCCTGCTACCGGAAGAAGCTGAAATTGACGCTTCCGTAGGCACGGTGTCCGATGAAACGGGGATGGTTGGCGAAATCGTGATCCTTGCCGTGCTCGACGACAAGGAGACCTTCAGGGGCAAGCATCTGTCGTGCCAGTATCATGTCTGGCAGCTGGGGGATTTCCTTCAGGATGTATGGGGGGTCGGCAAAGATTATGTCAAACCGGTCCCTGCAAGTGCTGATGTATTTGAATACGTCTCCCCTGACTACTGTTGCATTGGTCTCTTGCAGCTTGTCGAGGAAGCCTTGGATGAAACGGCAGTGCAGCGGATCCTTCTCGATGCTGACTACGCGTGTGCATCCTCGTGACAGCAGTTCCAGCGTGATGCTCCCTGTGCCGGCAAACAGGTCCAGTGCCTTGGGGCTGTCGCTCCAGTCTATGTATCCGTTGAGTACGTTGAAAAGGTTTTCCTTGGCAAAGTCTGTGGTGGGACGTGCCTTGAACGTGCGGGGTACATCGAAGTGACGTCCTTTGTATTTTCCTGTGATGACTCTCATTCCGGATATGGGGTGTATGCTACAGTACCATGGTATTGCTACGTACGTTTACGATGAAGTCACGGGTGAGTGACAGCAGTTCCTTAGGGGCATTGTATAGGGTACATGTGTCATGGTGTACGTCAAGCTCAAACAGTTTCCAGATGTATAGGATGAAGTAGAGCTGGTCTTCCGGGAGGGTTGCCTGGAATGTGTTGGCGTATATCAGGCGTCCCTGACGTAATTGTACGATCAGGATCTGGTCCTCCAGCGGTATGGCATGGAAGCTGAGCGGCTCGGTGCTTCCCTGTTGTATCTCCGAGATATGTTGCAGTACGGTCCCGTACAGTCCCTGTATCACGGCACTGGGGTAGTGCCGGTGCAGTGTGTCCTCGATTTGTGGTGAGAGTGTGAAGAGTTCTACGACTTCGAGGGAGGGGAGGACCTGAAACCTCATGTCCTCGCGCTTAGCCGTCGTGCCGTGGAAGGCTGTGCGGTACACCGCCAGCATGTCGTCGCGGCGGAATTCGTCCAGTGGCAGGCGTGTGGACGGGGTGGCTACGAGCAGGTTGACGCGTTCGTATCCGTGTATGGCTATACGCTTGCTGCACAGGCCGCGCTCCAGGGTGACGTGTGCTTCCTCTCCGTCTTGCTGCCTGATGTCCTCGTGCAGGATTTCCGTGCCGCTGCCTGTGCTGCGGACATAAAAAGAAAATCCATCCGCATGATGGCGGATGGATAGACTATAGCTTAGAAGTGACTTATTCCCAGTTACCGGCATTGTTGTTCCAGCCATTGCCTGCCTCACCGATACGCAGTCCGGGGAATGCACCCTTTTCCTCGGCTTCTTCAGTGCGGTTGTATATCATGCGCTCTCCACGTTTGCCAAGTCCCTTGAGGTAGCTCGAGAACGGTGCGTTACACTCCATTACTTGTATAATGGCACCGCTCTTTGTAGTGTTGGGGATTGCGACAATCTCGAAGGTGTCTCCCTCGGCGAAAGGTATGTAGCGCAGTGAGTCGATGGTGGCCAATGTGATGCCTTTCTTGGCATACAGGCTGTCATACAGCGATGTCCAGATGGTGTCGCGCCTGAAACCCTGCAGGCCGTTGGCTGCGATTTCTGCCTGGTTTCCGCTGCGTACGATAGCTGCGGCCTTGGACTCCGTCAGGCCTTTTTCCATCTGTGCGTCGCTCAGCACTCCTTCCTTGATGACGAGAGGCAGCTTGCCTGTCTTGATGAAATTGATCAGTACGTTCCAGTCAGAGCAGTACTCTCCCTCGGAACTTTGCTGTTTGTAGGCTTCCTCTGCATCGCGTATCAGCAGAAGACGCTCCTTGACTACAGCCTCACGTGCCTCGACGGTCGCATTGAAATCCTGGTCATCCTGAATGCTGCGCCAGCATATAAACAGCAAAAGCAGGGCGCAGATGCCGAGCAATACATTAATTTTCTTTTTCATGTCTCTTATTTCGTTTTATTTTTGTACATTCGCATCGCAAAAGTAATAAAAAGAAATCAATAATCCTGTCATTCGGAGTTTTTTTTGCAAAATATTAATGATTACGAATGATTTGATGTCTCTCGTCCGAGATAATTTCGGGCATATACCTACTCCGGAGCAGGAATGTGTAATGGAAGCGTCATGCCGTTTCCTGTTGTCAAGGGACGGGGACGGTATATTTCTGCTGAAGGGTTATGCAGGAACGGGAAAGACCAGCCTGGTGGGGGCGCTGGTGCGTACCCTGCAGCAGTTGGGGCAACGTTTCTGCCTGCTGGCCCCGACTGGTCGTGCAGCCAAGGTGATGGCGGCATATTCGGGGGCTCCTGCATCGACGATACACCGCAGGATATATCGTCAGAAGGTGTTCGGGCAGGATGTGTATGATATTGTTCCCAACATGCAACCGGACACGTTGTATATCGTAGACGAGGCATCGATGATCTCCAATGACGGTTTTTCCGGCAGCATATTCGGTGACGGAAGGCTGTTGGACGACCTGATTCAGTTTGTATATAGCAGGGAGGGTTGCAGGATGATGCTGATAGGCGACAGTGCCCAGCTGCCACCTGTAGGAGAGGGAGAGAGTCCTGCGTTGTCGGTCCGAAACCTGTCCGGATATGGCCTGAATGTCATTTGCCAGGAGCTGACGGAGGTCGTGCGCCAGGCTGTAGATTCCGGTATATTATGGAATGCCACGAGCCTGCGGAGATATCTGTCGCAACCGTCATCATTGCCCAAAATGTATGTCGGATTTCCTGATGTCGTAGCCGTTCCGGGCAGTGAACTGACGGATGCCCTTGAAGAGAGCTACAGCCGTTGCGGACAGGAGGGGACGATAATCATTACGCGGAGCAACAAGCGTGCCAACATGTATAATGAGGGCGTGCGAAACCGTATCTTGTACTATGACGAGGAACTGACAGGCGGTGACATGGTGATGGTTGCCAAGAACAAGTATGTCGTACCTGAGCAACCTGCCGATGAAACGGGGGAAAAGAAGGGACTTGGACTGATTGCCAATGGAGAGATGGCTGTCGTGAGAAGGGCTCGCAATTTCCGTGAGCTGTACGGATTCAGATTTGCAGACGTGACGCTGAGACTGACAGACCATGTGGATGGGGACTGTGGCGATGAACTGGAAACCGTAGTCGTCCTGGACACGCTGCATGCCGATGCTCCGGCTCTGACTCAGTCTCAGCAAAAGGCGTTGTACGAGCGTGTCTGTGAGGATTATCCTGAAATACGCAACAAGCGGGATCTGGCAATGGCTGTGAAAAGGAATCCGTACTATTCTGCCTTGCAGATAAAATATGCCTATGCCGTCACTTGTCACAAGGCGCAGGGCGGACAGTGGGAGGACGTGTATATAGATCAGGGGTATATGAGTGACGACATGGCAGGGGAGAATTACATCCGTTGGCTCTATACCGCCATTACGCGAGCTACCAGGCGCGTATACCTGGTCAACTGGCCGGAACGCCAGACTATTCTTCCAGGACAGGCTCCTGAGCAGGCTCCAGAGTGGGCTCCACGACAAACTTGAGTGTCGTAAACTCGTCCGTGGCGCTGCACCATACGTATTCTGATGTCGCCCGTGGCTGGGCCGCGATTATCTCGGACAGTGTCTTTTCGTATTTTCTTCCCCCTTTGTCGTCAAGGACGTCTCGGACATCGTTGAGGCACTTTTCTACGCAGAGTACGAAGGCTTCCTCCGCTTCCGCGGGGCTGTCGTAGGTCTTGCGGATGATTCCTTCTGTCTTCTCGTAATCGAAGTTCTCAAACTCGAAGTCATGCTGTGCCTTTATGACTACGGCGTGCCATACGGTCTGAGCGTCGTAGGACATGCGGTCGTCATTGTCATATACGGTGCTCTTCAGCTGTACCTCTCCCGGCAGCAGGTCGTACTTTTCCTTGGAGCAACCGGCGGTTGCCAGTAAAAGGATGCCGGCAAGGATGGTGGCTAATATATTCCTCATGTCTGTGTCTTTTTTGTTTTTGTCTGGTGCAAAGATAGGAAAAAATGACAAAAGCAGGGCCTTGATATCTGTTTTTATGCCATTTGAACCATCGAAATTATATGTCGCGCTGCATTTGCGGCCGTGTCGTGCCGTCCCAGTTTTTCCTTTATCTCAAGGTATCCTGCCTGGATCTCTGCCAGTTTGTCCCCACCGGGCAGCAACCTGCCCAGTTCACGTGCTATGTTGTGTGTGGTGGTATCTGTGGCTATCAGTTCTGTGACGAGTTCTCTCCCCGCTATGAGGTTTACGAGGGATACGTACGGTATCTTCAGCACGAGAGGTCGTAGCATACTGGATATGTGGGGGTGGCCGGTACGGTAGCAGACGACTTGCGGCACTCCCAGCAGTGCTGTCTCGATGGTGGCGGTGCCGCTCGTCACGAGTGCTGCCGCTGAGTGCTGCAGTATCCGGTATGTGTCTCCTTGGACTATGTGTACAGGTCGCTGTCCTGCTATCCTGCGTATTTGTGCCGTGTCTGCCGTCGGTGCTGCTGCCAGTACTATCTGGTATTGCGTGGAGTATTGCATGGCAGCCTGTATCATGTATTCAAGGTTCTGCCTGATCTCCTGTTCCCTGCTGCCTGGCAGGATTGCGATGACGGGCCTCCGGTCCAGCTCGTGCCGTCTGCGGAAGGCCTCGTGGTCTGCCGGGTTGCCTGCAAGGTAGTTCCGGATTTCCTCGGCTGACGGGTTTCCTACATAGTGTACCGTGCAGTCGCTGCGTCGTGCATACCATTCGACCTCGAACGGCAGGATGGACAGTATCGCCGTTATGTTGCGCCGGATTTCTGCCAAGCGTCTTTCTTTCCATGCCCAGATCTTGGGGGAGATGTAATAGATGACAGGTATGTCGGTGTTCCGGTGGACGAAACCGGCAATCTTGAGGTTGAAGCCCGGATAGTCTATGAGTATGACGCAGTCAGGTTTCCAGCTGAGGATTTCCTGCTTGCACGAGTCAAGTCCGCGCAGAATCTTGCAGATGTGTGTAGCTACTGCGATGTAGCCCATGTATGCAAGTTCGGGATGGTAGTGGTACTTGATCTGTGCCTGTGTGTCCTGAATCCTGAGCTGCCGTATCAGACGGGTTGCGTGTAGGTCGCCGCTGGCTTCACCTGCAATGAGATAGTACCGCATAGTCGGTCATGTCTGGTTTGAGGGGTGTGACTGAGGCCATGCCGTGGTCCAATGCCCAATAGTCTGTGTCTTGTGCTTCCGGCTCCAGGTTGACGAATGTTCCGGACAGGGTATATGCCTGTGTGTTGTCGGTCGTGCACTCTACGTTTGGTGTCCTGGTATCTGCCTCGACCCATTCGGTATGCCATTTTCCCCTGGCCATGCGACAGATGCTGGTTCCTTTTAATTCGCTGACCTCTGGGAAGTTAATGTTGAGACATGTGCCAGGAGGGAGGCCTTGGGCGGCTACCTTTTCCGTCCAATGGCGTATGACGTGTTCGTATGGCGTAAAGTCGCACAGCCTGCTGTGTGTGCGCAAGCTGAACGCTATGGATGGAATTCCTTTCAGACACGCTTCTACGACGGCCCCTACGGTTCCGCTGTAAAAGAGAGATATTGAGGCATTGTCTCCATGGTTAATGCCGCTGAGCACCATGTCCGGCGTGTGTGGAAGGATCTTTTCGAGAGCTATCTTCACGCAGTCGACCGGCGTGCCGGTGCAGCTGTATACGGTGACGTCGGGACCGTAGCCCTGTCCGTGTGCTTGCGTGGCAGGAATCTTCTCTACGATGACAGGTGTGCCCGGCGTTATGCTGCATGCGGCTCCAGAACGGCCTTGGTCGGGTGCTACGACAACGACCTGTCCGATGTCCGATGCTATGCGCGACAGTACTTTTATACCCTGCGCCTGCCATCCGTCGTCATTGACAATGAGTATCAGCTTATCCATAATGCAGTATGCAAAAATAGCAAAAAAGGTTTAAAATGGGTCTTGGTCTAATGTATTTTTTATATCTTTGTACACGAATTTAATATTAAGGATTTACCAAAACTGACAAATATAAACGGCTGATGAGTAAGATTATTGCCTTGGCAAACCAGAAAGGCGGCGTGGGAAAGACGACGACCAGCATGAACCTGGCAGCATCTCTGGCGACATTGGAAAACAGGGTGCTGCTGATTGATGCCGATCCACAGGCTAACGCTTCGAGTGGTTTGGGCGTGGACAGTTCGCAGGTCGATTGCACGATATACAATTGCCTGACGGATGACGTGGATGTCCGTGAGGCTATTTTTAGTACGGATGTCGAGAACCTGGACATACTGCCGAGCCATATTGACTTGGTGGGCGCGGAGATAGAGATGCTGAACCGCAGGCAGCGTGAGCGTATCATGAAGAACATGCTGCAGCCTGTGCTGCAGGACTATGACTATATCCTGATCGACTGCAGTCCTTCGCTGGGACTTATTACCGTGAACGCCTTGACTGCAGCCGACAGCGTAATAATTCCCGTGCAGTGTGAATATTTTGCCCTGGAGGGTATCAGCAAGCTCCTGAATACGATTAAGATAATCAAGGCCAAGCTGAATCCGGCTTTGGAGATAGAGGGCTTCCTCCTTACGATGTATGACAGCCGTCTGCGTCTCGCGAACCAGATTTACGACGAGGTCAAGCGTCATTTCCGTGAATTGGTGTTCAAGACGGTCATTCAGCGTAACGTGCGGCTTTCCGAGGCTCCGAGCCATGGCCTTCCGGTGCTGCATTATGATGCGGATTCGATAGGAGCTCGCAATTATCTGGCATTGGCTCAGGAGATTATGGAAAAGAACGGTAAATAATGGCTATAAAGAAGAAATATGCCACGCTGGGCCGTGGCTTGGACGCATTGATCGGCTCGGAGAATATCTCTCCGGCAGGAAGTGGCAGCATAAGCGAGGTTCCTGTAGAAAAAATCGTGGCTAATCCCAATCAGCCCCGTCGTGACTTTGACGAGGAATCGCTGGCCGAACTTTCTGCCAGTATACGGGAACTGGGCATCGTGCAGCCCATCACCCTGCGTGACCAGGGCGACGGTACGTTCCTGATTATCGCCGGCGAACGCAGGTGGCGGGCATCTCAGATGGCAGGACTGGCGACTGTTCCGGCATACGTACGTACCGTGAACGATGAAAATATGATGGAAATGGCTCTGATAGAAAATATCCAGAGAGAGGATCTCAACTCGATGGAGATAGCCTTGGCCTATCAGAACCTTATGGAGCAGTACAACCTGACACAGGAGCGTCTGAGTGAGCGCGTCGGGAAGAACCGTTCTACGGTTACGAACTATCTGAGGCTGCTTAAGCTGCCTGCCACCATCCAGCTGGCCCTGAAGCGCCGTGAGCTGGAAATGGGACATGCCCGTGCATTGCTTTCCCTGGACAATCCTAAGCAGCAGTTGGATTTGTATGAGGAGATCAGGTCTGGCGGCTTGAGCGTCCGTGCCGTGGAGCAGGCTGTGCGTGACTTGCGCAGCGGCAGGCATGGGAAGAACGAAGGCGGCGTCAGTCAGAAAGGAAACGGAAAGCTGGCTCAGGAATATAAAATACTGCGGGACAGTCTCTGCCGCTTCTTCCAGACGAAGGTTCAGCTCTCGTGCTCGGACAAGGGAAAGGGAAAAATTACGATACCTTTTGCCAACGAGGCAGAAATGATACGTATTATAGAACTTTTGGACAGACTGAAGTAGGGAATGCGCAGTGTGTGTGCATATTTTTTGATAGTCGTGTCTGTGTCGTCCATGGTCCTGCAGCCGGCATGGGCACAGGAGACAAGGAAAACAGTAACGGCACGGCCGCTTCGTGCAGACAGCGTGACGGAAGACAGGGTAAGGCTGGAAACAATACTTTCTGACACGCTCAGGCTGGACTCGGTAATATCGGCAGTTGCGGATTCCGTCCGCATGGATTCTGCCCTGGTATTGCCTGATTCTGTCAAAGGCAGGTATTCGTCCTGGAAACCCGACCCCATACGTGCCATGTGGCTTTCCATGGTGTTCCCCGGAGGAGGACAGATATATAACAGGAAGTTCTGGAAACTGCCGATAGTATACGGGGGGGTAATAGGGTGTATATATGCCATCACTTGGAACGGACAGATGATGCGGGACTATTCTCAGGCATGGCAGGACATTACGGATGACGACCCGAACACAAAGAGCTATGAGGAAATGCTGCCGCTGAACTATCCGATAGCCGGTCGTGAAAGCAAGCTGGCCGATATGTTCAAACGCAAGAAAGACTTTTATCGGCGCTATCGCGACCTGAGCATATTCTTTATGGTGGGCGTATATATCCTGAGCGTGGTTGATGCCTATGTCGATGCAGAACTTAGCACGTTTGACATCAGCAAGGACCTTTCCCTGCAGTGGAAGCCGACGTTTATCAGGAATATTGCCTCTACGGACGATGGTAGGTTCGGTTCGCCGGCGGTTTCGTTGACCTTGACTTATTGAAGAACCATAATACACGGATACAGGAAATGATAACGAATAAATATATATCGCTGCTGGCAATGCTTGCATTCCCGCTTGTCGTCATGGCACAGAAGACTATTACGGTGTACGATGCCAACATCGGCAAGGACGAGTCTATGGATTTGCCGGAAGGTATGCTGGATGCACAGATAGACAGCATGATGAGGGAGTGGAATGCAAGGACATACCTGAATTACGACGGCAGCAACTGTTTCTCTACAGGCGAGAATAAGACCTATAGTCCGGAGGAATACGAGCGGCGCCTGTACAACCTGCCCAACGTGGTTCCCATGCCATACAATTCCGTAGTACAGAAATTCATAGACCAATACAGCGACCGTATGCGCCGTTCGGTGTCGATAATGCTGGGCGCAAGCAATTTCTATACTCCTATTTTCGAGGATGCCCTGGAGTCATACGGCGTGCCTCTGGAGTTGAAGTACCTGCCCATAATCGAAAGTGCGCTGAACCCATGTGCGATAAGTCGTGCCGGCGCTGCAGGCCTTTGGCAGTTCATGCCGACCACGGGAAAAAAATATGGATTGGAAATAACCAGTCTCATAGACGAGCGCCGTGATCCTGTCAAGGCAAGCTATGCAGCTGCTCGAATGCTGAAGGAACTGTATGGAATCTTCGGGGACTGGACACTGGTTATCGCATCTTACAATTGTGGTCCTGGAAATGTAGGCAAGGCCATCAAGAGGGCAGGAGGCGTAAAGGATTATTGGACCATCTATCCATATCTGCCACGAGAGACACGCGGCTATGTGCCGGCCTTCATTGCGGCCAACTATATCATGAACTATTATTGCGAGCACAATATATGTCCGGCCCCGACCCGCTTGCCCCTGGGGACGGATACGATAGTCGTCACGCGTGACGTGAACTTGGCCGTAGTCAGCCAGCGGTGCAGTATCGACATAGAGGAGCTTAGGGCATTGAATCCTCAGTATCGTACCAACCGCGTGCCTGGCGGTGCCAAGCCATGTGTCTTGCGGATGCCTACGGATGCTGTCAATGCCTTCATCGAGGCAGGAGACAGTATATACGTGAATACGCTTCCATGGCAGTTGTCGTCATCAGGGACGGCTGCACTTGCCGACGACGGCCTGACTTCCGAAGGCAGTGTCAAGACAGCGAGACGCAGCAGGTCCTATACCAGAGGCAAGGGTACATACAGGAGAAGGTCGGCCAGCAGCTATACGAGACGTAACCGTTATGGCAGACGGAGAACGACATCAAGGAGACGGTGAAAATACTAAACATCAAGGTCAGGTAAATGAACAGGGATACCCAGATGATAGAGACGGCATACCACCGTCTTGTGGAAAGCTATCTTGCCAGCCCGCATCGCAAGAAGGTAGACCTTATCGAGAAAGCATTTAACTTTGCCCGCGAGGCCCACGACGGAGTCTGCCGGCTTTCGGGAGAGCCATACATTATGCACCCTCTGGCCGTTGCGCAGATCGTGTGTAGTGAGATAGGGCTGGGGAGTACCAGCATATGTGCAGCCCTGCTGCATGACGTCGTCGAGGATACCGACTATACCGTCGAGGATATACGTAATATCTTTGGCCCCAAGATAGCTCAGATAGTAGACGGAGTCACCAAGATAAGCGGAGGAATTTTCGGCAGTCAGGCTTCTGCCCAGGCCGAAACGCTCAAGAAGCTGCTGCTCACTATGAGCGAGGACATTCGCGTCATCCTCATAAAGATCAGTGACCGTCTTCACAATATGCGTACGCTGGACAGCCAGTTGCCGGACAAGCAAAGGAAAATAGCAGGTGAGACCCTCTACATATACGCACCTCTGGCAAATCGTCTGGGACTGAATCGCATAAAGGAGGAGTTGGAGGATTTGTCCTTCAAGTACGAGCATCCGGAAGAATATTCCCTTATCGTCAGTCGTATATCAGACAGACGCGCACATCTGAACGAAATGTTTGCCGACTTCACGGCTCCGATATGCAAGCGTCTGGACGAGACAGGACTGAAGTACGAGGTAAAGGCCCGCATAAAGTCTCCGTACAGCATATGGAACAAGATGCAGAACCAGCATGTGCCGTTC
>ODAI012924554.1_pt1 | contig 16310 bp, 13 predicted proteins | sample 1539321 | NCBI WGS metagenome assembly ODAI01 (sample SAMN02144231, study PRJEB22623) | gut metagenome | biome: sheep rumen | host: Ovis aries | place: New Zealand
GGGGTTTACGGCTCTTTTTATTTTTCCAAGAACATAAATCTTCCATTATTTTTCTTTCCATTCAAGTCACCTCCTATTTTAAAGTATACACTTTTTTGAACGAAAATCAAGAAAACGATACACTTTTTTGAACGAAAATTAACTCAAAATGACATTTTTTTGAACGAAAATCTATAGTTACAATACACTTTTTTGAAGGAAAGTTATTTTTATGTAAACCTTCATTTTCGAGTTTTCCTATATTTCAAGCCATTTTACGGAGTTTTTTGCTATTTTCTTTATTTAGCCCGTAATTCGCATACTTTATCATAAATTGCTTTAGCAAGTTTTCTTTGGTTTTCGCCATCCATGTGGATTCCGTCGATTTCACTTACTCTAGCAACTTCGTTGGCATCTAAAAATTCTAGATTGTACATCTCTGATAACTGCTTATACCAGTCAGGTAATTCGCGGGCAACTCTTGATGCATTCTCCAAATCAAAGCACTCTGATAACCATGGATCAAGCGCTGACTTCGCAACTGCTGGTGGTGCAATAAGTAAAACCTTCATACGTCCATTCATCCTGAATGTGTTATATGTCTGAATCTTTTCAAGCATAATCTGCATCTCACCTGCTATATCCATAGATGAATAACCAAACTTTTTCTTAAGGTCATTACTTCCAAGCATAACTGTTATCAAATCTATTGGATTATGTGTCTCCATGCAAGGCACAATATACTTAAGGCCATTCTTCTCACCTTCTGCCGGGTCATCCGTTGCAATGGTTCTACCGTTCTGGCCTTCTTCGATTACCATATACTCATCACCAAGCATAGCCTGTAACTGAGCTGTATATCTATTTTCATCAGACATCCTAATTTTCTCTTTTGGGTCAAATCCCCATGTAAGTGAATCCCCAAAGCAGAGGACTCTATATTTCTTTAAACTATCCATATTTACTCCTTATTATTTATTTTTTATATCAACTCATAACTCAAACAAACTAAGTTGTTCATACTTCTCTGGATACTTATTCATGTACTCAAAGCACTGATTATCCATGAGTAACCCAGCTTCTTTACATTTATCTCTAAATAACTTTCTAAGTTCCTTGCCATTTGGACTTTCGATGTGATATGCATTTCCATATTCTTTTATGTACTTTTGCTTTAGCCCTGGAAAGTGCTTATCAAGGGCTTCATAATAATACTCTCTGTCGCCATCTCTTAGTGTTAATCCAAAGTCATATCCTATTATTCCTTTTACACCAAGTTCTATGCACTTATCTATAATACCTGTAACATTCTCCTCTGTATTATTGATATATGGCAAAATAGGTGTAATCCAGACTATAGTTGGAATACCTCGTTTTTGCATCTCTTCTAATACCTCAAATCTTCTTTTTGTTGTGCAGACATTAGGCTCGACAATTTTACATAGTTCTTCGTCGATAGTGGTTATTGTCAGTTGAACGACGCATTTGCTGCGATTATTGATTTCAGCAAATAGGTCGATGTCCCTAAGTATTCTATCTGATTTTGTTTGGATTGCTAATCCGAATTCGTACTTCTTGATTATTTCAAGACATGCTCTCGTGAGTCCAAGTTCTTCTTCGCAATGCATGTATGGATCCGACATCGCACCTGTGCCTATCATGCACTTCTTGCGCTTGCTCCTAAGAGCCTTCTCAAGAAGCTGCGGCGCGTTCTTTTTGACTTCTATGTCGGTGAATGGATGTGTGAACTGGTAGCAGGTGCTCCTGCTATCGCAGTATATGCAGCCGTGAGTACAGCCACGATAAATATTCATTCCCGTAAAACCACCATTATTTATAAGAATTCCTTTTGCCTCTACCTCGTGCATTGTCTTCTCCCTGTTGATTATTTTTGTAATCTATCTCTAGTCATCATAAGTGCATAACCTAAAAGATTAGTTCCATTCCACTTGCTTTTATCTAACCTATTAGGATCAGTCATAGATAATCCAATACCCCATATTTTATCTCTAACCGCACACTCTGCTAAGTAACTTGTCTTAGTTTCTAATAACATCTTTTTTAATTCTTCATTTTGACTAAACTTTGCAATTAAACCTTCATAAATTACAATCTGTCTAACACCACTCCATGTATTATCATCATAATTAGATACTTCTCGTCCTAATGCTTTAATTTTTGCGACATCAGAAGTTTCTAATATTTTACTTGCTATTTCTTCATCATTAAAACATTTAGCTTTTTTATACATCATATATTGTTCCATAGAGGAAAAATTTATGCCTTCAACTTCGAAATCCGACATGTACCAATTACTAAGATATCCATTCTCCTCATCTGGATTATGAAAACAAATAACTTGCATTATTGTTCACCAACCTTTTTCACTGCTAATTCCAAATCTAAATCATGCAAACCATGATAAGCTTTAACTAAAAAGTTTAGAGGTACCTTATTTATCACTTCCGAACTTGGTATATTATAATACCATTGATAATATGCATAAAATTCACCAATCCAGTCTGGCATAAAACCATCTAATGCCTTTCCTGATTTAAAATTATAATCTTCTTTCTCGCAAAAATATACTAATAAATCTCTTGCACTCATTGTATTAATATATGCTTGTGATTCGTCTATACACTTTCTTGTTTTACTTTGCATATACGCACTTATAAACGCCTCAGTATCTTTATCTGGATATTCTTGTGCGACCAAATCAAATAATTTACCTTGATTTTCAACCACATCATCTAAATAATCTTTTGAATATGCCTGCATATCATTCACCTCTAAAACAATGTACTAAATACATTAGTTACCGTATTTTTATCAGAATCAACAAGTTCCCTCATTCGCGCCCTAGCCGTTATATCTCTATCATTATATTTCTTATTAAACTCATTATAATCAACAATACTTATATCTTCTTTAATTTCTTTTAATCTAGAAAAAGCTTCTTCCGTTTTAATACAATATTGTATCCCTAATCCACCTAACGAAAGTAACTCCTCTAAAATTTCAATATCAATATTATCTTTTACAAATTCTTTTGCAATATAAAAGTAAGAAGCATTCGCTCTCCATCCTTTTATTACATCATAATCCGCTGTATCAATTCCATATTTATCTATAAACTTTTTTGATAAAACCTTATATCTTTTTGAATCAGCAGCATCTCTATGCTTCATCAACTCAGCAAGCCAATTAAGCACATCTTTTGTTTCAAAGTCCAATATTTTCAAATTCTCTACATCTAATTCATATTTATGAACCCAACCATTACTCTCATTAGGTACGCAAACTGCCCATTCCTTAGCTAATTCATAATCATCCGTTAGATAAAAACCTTTACCATAATCATGTTTATCATTACCTAGCCCATAAGTGGGATTTATTTCCTTATTAGGTGAACCATGAAATAATATCAATTTATTCATGTATTTCCTCCTATTCTTCTTATAATCACATAGATATATTTTACCACATTTTACTTGATTCTTCCAAATAATTATGGAGGGTAAATTAAGGAATTTATATATGATTTGGATGTGTGTTTTCCAACTTGCATTTACATACATTTTCACTGTTTCGGCTAAAATATATGTAATTGGCCAGCCACACTCATCCCCCCCAAAAAACCACTTTGTCACACTTTTCCATCCTCATGTGTATACCATATGTGAAGGCAAAACATGAAACCTTCACAGCAGCACAATTTATACATGATAATCCTAAAAAAATACACCAATCCGAGAGCAATCTCGCGCTGGTGCATTTTTTTATATTCAATTAATAAGTCCTATCAACCTTTAAAAAGCTGCATCTTCATTTTCATCTTACTTAACTACAAACTTCTTAGTTCCTGCCTTCTTAATAAAACTTGTATATAACTTCTTTTTAGCCTTTGGTACTTTGAATGTAATAGACTTCTTAACTTCAGGATATCTTACAAATGCATTCTTTCCAATTCTTCTTATGCTCTTACCCTTAATTATTACAGTCTTCATTTCTCTACAACTATCAAATGAGCTACTATCAATACCAACTATCTTGAATTTCTTTCCAAAAGTTTTAATTGTTTTATCAATAATATATTTCTTTTTACCATCATTATAAACTTTATGAATACTTGCTTCTGAAATCTTACCATTATTTACCTTACTAAATCTATAAATGTAGTCATCCTTTAAAAAGCACTGACCTTTTCTAAATCCAATCTTACTATTTTTAACCTGAATGGCTGAAAGCTCAATTTCACCAAATGGCATTGAAGGATAAGTCATATAAGCTTTTTCCTTACCTTTAAACTTAATTGTTGAATCAGTAATATTAATCTTCTGTGCATTAAAACAATATTGATCATAAAGAGAATAATTCATCTGATTCTTCGCAGGTTCTTCATATCTAAAATTCATTTTACAATTATTTACAGATATTGTTTCACATACAGCAAATGGTGCATAGAAACAATCAGTGCCTTCTGCTAATGTCATTGTTGCTAATCTAAACTTTCTATTTACTTTAGCATTATCAAACTTAATGTTTTTGCCATAAAAAATAGCAGCTTTAATTGTTACATTTGATACTTCGATATCACCACAATCGGAAAGCTTATCCTCTTCATCCATAAATTCTCCAGTACTTATGGTATACCAAGCTGGCTCATACTCATATCTCTTAGAGTTTTCACTATCTTCTAAAACCGAAAGACTTCCACCACCAGTAATTTTCAAATTACATCTACAATCAATATAACCATCAATAGTACAATCTCCTTTAACAACAAGGGTTATTGTCTCACTTTTATGTGCTTGTTGTTCAGCTGCATATTTATCTTTATTTTTTTCATAATCATAATTTTTTGCATCATAATAATCCAACCACAAATGACCTTTACCTTTAAAATTGTCAAGTGTCAATTCCTTTTTATCTGCATTCCATGTTGCTCCTTTTACTTTACCCGTATCAAGATATACATCTTTTGAATCATTATAAATTCTCGGTCTTCTTACGCCAAGATCTGAATAATCTACATTTGTGTTCTGAGCTACTTCCTCAGCCCAAGTAATAACATTTCCATTTCCAATCATCAATCCACATGCTAATACCGCAAGAGTTGCACACATCTTTTTAAATCTCATACTTTTTCCTTTCTATTTTCATATATTTAACAATAATCTTTTTTATAATAGATTATTATCTTTTTTATCTCTACGCTATATACACAATTACACTTTGCCAAAAGTCACATATTAATAAATTAACAAATTTTTTAATATTTTTTAGACATAAATTTAGACATACAAAAATCGCCGCAAACAAAGCGTTTAACACTTCGTCTGTGACGATTAAAACTTTAAATGTTTTTTGGAAATTTCCTTAAATACTGAATTTCTTTAATCCAGATTTTCTAATAAGTTTTTTGTATGCTTTCTTATTATCACTTGAAATTGTAAATTTAATCTTCTTACCCTTAGTAGCAAATGCCTTCTTACCAATTTTAGTAAGTACATCAGACTTTATTACAACCTTAGTAAGCTTCTTACATCCATAAAATGACTTAGCACCAATTGTTTTAATATACGAATTAATAGTAACTTTTCTAAGTTTCTTATTGTTTTTAAAAGCATTTGCTCCAATTGAGTTAACAGAATAGTTAATGCCTCCAAACTTCACTGTTTCAGCAATATCCATAGTCTTAAATTTCTTTTTAGCTTTAACTACTTCTACTTCGCCAACCTTGTTGTAAGCAGCTTTTGTTTTAACCTTGTATACATACTTGCCATCTGTAATAGTAGAACCTACTTCAGCAACATTTGTAAATAAATCGCTATTGTCAAAAACCTTGCCTTCTTCAAGTTTTCCTAGAGGAACAGTTGAAAAAATCAAATCCTCATCCATAAAGCAACCATTAATATATATAGCCGCATCATCATTATAACCAGCTACAACTTTAGTATTACATGTTGCCTTAAAATCTAAAACCATGGAATAAACAACAACAATAACAATATTTGGATTATAACCATAATATTTACCATTTTCAAATTTTTCATCCGGTTTCATAACAGTATATTTTTTACCGTCATTTGAAACCATCCAAGCTGAATACTCTTTAGCCTTCTTTAATTCTTCCAATTGCTTTTCTAATTCTGCAATGAATGTAGCACTGAATGCTCCTGCTGGGTCAGAAGTAATAGTAACATCACTAAGTTCTCCTGCAGTTTTTCCAGCAACTGGATTCTTTGGATATTCAAAGTATATGTTTTTTAACATAGCTCCCTTTTTTGAATTGCCCTTTGCATAAGCTTCTGTTCCACCTACAAAACCAAGTTCCACAATCATCACAAGTGCTAAAAGCACCGACATAATTTTTTTCAATTTTCTACCTCCTAGTAAAAATTTTAGTCTATAATAAATACTAGCCCATTATACCACCATTTAATATATTGTAAAAGTTTTATATATTTATAACAAAAAACCGCCGCAAAGCGTATACAAAATTCACATACACCCTGCGACGGCCAACCATAATTCATTTTTAATTAGTATTAATTATATTACTAAATACTTACAATAATTTAAGTACAATTATTTAACTTTAATCTTAACTGTAACAACCTTTGAGAATTCTTCATACTCATCATTACCAGCTACTATTACTTTAACCTTAACTTTATAAGTACCCTTCTTAAGTTTCTTCTTTAATGTGATGATACCCTTCTTGTTAATCTTGAACTGTTTCTTTAACTTAGCTTTATTAATCTGGTATGAAACTGTGCCCTGAGCACCCTTAATAGTAAATACTTTCTTAATCTTTAAGTTCTTCTTAGCCTTCTTAGCCTTGATTGTCTTAGCCTTTGCTTTAATCTTAACTTCCTGAGTTTTCTTAGCTGTAACTTTAGGCTGATCCTTCTTAGTATCTGTAGTTGTTTTAACTTCAACCGGTTTAGCCTTACCACCAGTAAATGTACAAGTATATTTAATTGCATTACTATCATCAATTATACGATAATCCTTAATTGATTTTCCATTAACTAATAACGCATCTACATTACCAATCCAGCAATAACCCCAGTTATTTTTTTCATAGTCATCACCATTGTCAATTGATACAAATACAGTTAATTCATATTTTTCGCCTTCTTTAACAGTAAAATTGCTAAGTTTTGAATCATCTGAATCATAAACTGTTTCAGTACCCTTGTTTATACGTACATGTTTATTAAGTTTATATCCTTCACTAGATTTAACAGTAAATTTATCTAATGTAACTTTTTCTCCATCACACCAATCAATAGTTCCATCAACACTTACAACGCCTAAATCTAATTCATCTGGTAAATCACAAATACTATCAGCTGTTTTATAATATTTTATTAAGCTGTCAATATTTATTGAATACTTGTCTGGTCCAAATGTATACTCACCTTCATGAGATCCATGGTCAAATTCCACACCATTAACTTTTACTTTACCAGTATCTCCAAATGTATAAGTAAAATCAGTACCATCACCTACATAAACAAAAATCCATCTCTTATACTCTTTACCTTTTTCCAACTTATATGGAGTCGTTTTTTCCTCTGAATCGTAAAGAATAGTTCCTTTTGTATCTTCAAGTCTTGTATAAACATAAAGAGGTATACCTGTTTCTGCTGTTGCTGTATACTTGCTTCCATCAAATGTATCACCTGATTTCCAATTAGCTGGACCTGTAATTGAAACATCACCTGCATCTAAAAAGTTATCACTTAATACAAATCCTTCAATCATAGGCTCATATGTAAGTTTCTTTGTCATATATACAGTACCTTGCATCTCAGTAATTTGAAAATAATTATCTGTTAAACCACTATTTGTATATAAATCTTTTAAATAGATACCATTTAAATAAGCATATTCTACACTACCAAAATAATTTTCATCATTTTTAAAAGATACATATACCTGTAAAGTATATGTTTTTGCTTTGTCCATCTTATAATTCTGCTTATCTCTAGAATGATATACTGGTTGTGTATATGTATTTGTTCCTTCATACAAAGCAAAAGAACACTCCATTTCATTACTAGGGTTTGCTGTTGCTTTAAAATCAGCGCTAAATTTTTCACCTGCTTTCCACATGTTAGTTCCTCTAACGCTAAGCGAAGACAATGAAATATCTGCCGCATAAGTTTTCGCTGGCTGAACTACGCCAACAGTTGTAACGATTAAAGCTGTTGTTACAACTTTAGATAAAATCTTTCTAAGATTCATATCCTACCTCCTCTTAATAAAAATACTTACTGTCCCCATAACCCCTATGTGCACTCCCTACTTTGTATATTATGCACATAATTATTATGAAAACTCCACTTCATTAGTAAGTATATCACAAGAATATCATTCTATACAAGCCAAACAACGTGTATAGCATAAAAAAACGCCACAAAGCGTGAATACACTTTGCGACGATTAAATTATTCATTCATAAGAGCAATCATTTTTTCATGATCGTACTCTCTTATAATCGTTTTGCTACTATCAACATAAATGGACTTTTTGTCCATAACTGTATCTTCATTTAACACTTTTATTTTATCATTGTCAGTAACTATTATATCGGCATCCTCAATATTATATACAACTTCTGCTGCAAGCATTCTAAAGAACTTATCCATATTCATGACATCAGTAATTCTAAATGCCTCAAGAATAAAAGTATTATCATTCGCTCCAGCAACTGCAGACTGACTCGATCTTGACATATTAAGCCAGATTAATTCTCTAGTTAATAAATCAATTCCAAAAAGGTACGCAAATCTGCTATCGCAATCTATAAGAAATGATGACTCAACAGTCTTTGGTTCATAGATCTCACCAGAATTCACTTCGTCCCTCTGCATGAAACCAGCCTTGCAGAAACACTTAGAGAAATTCTTGTTACTAAAAACATTATCGCAGAATACTATATATCTCATATTTGGATATAATTTCTTCATTGCATTAATGTTTATATCAAAGTATTCAGAACCACCATTGTAGCCACTAGTTTCATCTCCTGAGTATGTTATGGCATCTGACTGGTTATTCCACATTGTTCTCCATGAGAACTCTGTAGCATTACCATTTTCATCAAAACCTATAACTGAAAGGTCAATATCATGAACCTTTTCCCAGTATGTAAAAGCTCTAACTACCTTACTGTTTCCAATACTTATTCTTGAACCTCTTGTAAGAACACCGAAACCTAAATTTGAAGTAGCCTCAGAAATTGGTAAAGCATAGTTTTTCATATTTGAATCAATATATACTTTTCCAAGTTTATTTTCAAACTTTTCTTTAAGTAATTTTTCTATATATGAAACTATGATTCGGGCATTCTCTTCATCAATGAAACTTTTTCTCTTAGCATATTCATTTTCTGTTTCTTTATGAACCTTCATAAGGTTGAACTTAGTAAATTTGAATACTCTTCTCATATTAAGTTCATCCACACTCTTATTTACATACTTAAATAAAAGCTGCAATAATACCAAACCATTTCTGCTATCAAGGTTTTCAAGAGTGTATACAACATCTTCCTTATTCTGGCATCTACTTATAATGTAATTAAGATTTCTAAGAATAGCACCGCTACCCTTACCATTCTTCAATACATCAACAGCACTCTTAATGTCCCCTTCATCCATCATTTTTTCAAATCTTGAGTACACAGAATTGTTACCAGCATTTCTCATGCAATCAACAAATTCCTTTGCATCCTCAGTCTTTGGAACATAATGAATGTGATGAAGTAAACCATTGAAAATCTTTTTCTTTTCATAACAGTTTACAATGTCGCAGTTGCCATTTGCTATAATCTCATCAATAACATTAGTTATAAATTTTCTGTCGACATTCTTTAAGTTTAACTTCTTGATGTTTTGGTTCTTATAAACTTCAAAATTCAATTCATCAACAAGTTTTACAACGTCTGATAAATTAAGGAATCTTGCAAGTCTATAATCACGTGTGTTAAGCAATAACTTAACGCATGTATTCTTAGATGCAATTCTCTCAACATCAGCATTAACTTCAGTAATATAAGCAAGCACAACGCTAAACTGAACATCGTTAAGTGGTCTTGTACCCGCAAGCATATTATCAACGTATTCTCCAAGTAAAGCATAAGCTTCCTTTTCACCTACAACCTTAAACTCTTTGATTTTCACATCTTCAGCAAATGCCACTCTCTCATAATCTTCTTCAAATCTAGAATGATCAGTTTCACTAAAATCTCCCAAGCCATATGTCTTTAAGTAATGTAACATCTGATCAAATAAGAGTCTCTGCTTTGTAAGTTTTCTTACGCTTTTTGGAAAGCCTCTATAAAATGGCTTTGGTACATCCACTCCAAGATTTCTTGAAGCATCTTCAATCATTTCCTTTGAAACTAATTCCATACCTGAAACAATCTTAATCCCGAAGAGATGGCCAAGTGCAACCATTGCTTCAAATCTTGTATCTTCGTTTGTATTCTGATTTTCATTAGTATTAACTAAAATTCTTTTTGTAAATAAGTAATCAATAAATATAGTATTCATGTTTCCCTCCAAATAATATGTAATTGTCGGACTATGTAACCTAACATATTGGACTCTAGAAGTAAGCCCGACTAGCTATATTTGACTTAACGTATTATCACATTATTCCTGTGCTCTACCAACTGAGCTACAGATGCATTGCACCTGGTCGGATTCGAACCGACGACACCAACAAGCAGTAAATGTAACTAGCTGTCAAATCTTATGGCCTTATGATAACAAACTCCTAAAATTTAATCACGGAAAAAAAGTTGCGAAGAATTTAATAAGATTACGATGTATTTAAGATATGAAAATACCCTCCTTACTATTTTCAGTAAGGAAGGCAAAAATTTTCATTCTATTATTATTTAATTCTATCTTCGTTATTTTATCCTTCTTTGATTTTGTCTACATTATTTCTTCATCAAATTCCTTTGTCTTATCAGTCTTTCCTTAATAAGAAAAACAAATCGTGCAGGCTCAACAACCTTAATCATCGGACCATATGAAAGAATTCTGATAACCATCTCTGTTTCATCTTCAGTATTATAAACTATCTTAACTCTATACTTATCAGTATCTATTTTTTCAACTTCCTTTTCAAAGTGAGCAAAGTGAAGTAAAACTCTATCAAGTGCCTTTCTCTTATCTTCAAGTTCAAAGATAACTTCCGACTTATCATTCACAATCTCTTTATCAGTCACTTCATACTCGCCATCATACTTTTTACAGCTTATGATTTTACCGACATTTGCTACGACTCTGCCCCTTCTGCCATTTCCATAAACCCTGAATTTATCATCCTTTTCTGAAAATTCAAGATACTTTGGAACCATAATCTGCTTAAGTGGATTACCCTTACGATTAATCGTATTAATCTCTATTAAATACTGATTATGAATTGCATCAAGAATCGTTCTAAAATTCTTAATGTAGTTTTCATCCTCAAAGTCATCGCCATCTAAATACTTGTCAAATACAATGTAATCATCCTCCGTAAAAAGTGGCTCCGCATCATAATCAATTACTTCATCAGCAAATAACTTAATTCTCTTATCCTCTGATATTGCCTTTAAGAATCTCTTCTGAATAATTGTAAGAGGCATGGTTGGATCATTTTCAATAATGGTTGTTCCATCCTTTTTAAGGAGCTGCCACTTTTCCTCAAGAAGTGCAGGCTCAATATTAAGTACACTTTCAAGGTATGCATGCTTTTCAACTATTCTTCTTATATCTGCACTTTCAACAGGATGAACAAGTGCTTCTTTTATGATATTTGCTACTGCATTATAATATGCGCCATATAACTCACTAAAAATCATTTATCTTTCCATCCTTATATATCATATTGTTCATACATCCACTCTAAATCCTTTAGAAATCTTTTTTCTATATTCCTGTTTGAAAACTTAATGTCTGTAATTCTACAGATAAATGTTCTAATCCATGGAACAAGTTCTGATGAATCAAAAACATCACAGGAAAACTTTGCAGTATTATTATCTATCCTTTCAACATTACCACATCTTTTTTCTCTTTCTAATCTATTAAATATATACTCTTCATCATCTTCAAACTTAATAGTAAACTCAACATGTTCCATTCGATTACCATCGAAACTCTGGGTACTAACGCCCCACATATTAGGAAGCATACCATCTAACTTGCTCTTATATTCTTCAAAGTTTTCAACAACTTTTCCAATTTTTACGGACACAATAGAATCAAGTCTATATGTCTGTATCCTCTTTATGTCTTCGATATACACAAGTACATACTGTCTTCCAGTAGCTGCACTAATTAAAACCTTTAATGGAACAACTTCTTTCTTTCCAATATTATCGCCATTCCTATTAATCAACTCAATAGTGCACTCTTTCTGATTCCTGATAGCCATGAATAAATTACACATAATCTCGCTATCAAGCGAACCAGTTATGTAGTGATGCTTAAATCTAAATATCTGCTCTTGTTCTTCATCCTTATCAAGAATAAATGAACCTATAACTCCAACAGGCATAATCTCTGAAAAGAAATTTAGAATGTCAGCATCATAAACATCCACATCATCGGCTAGTTTATAAAGAACCGTTCTTCCTTCTTTCTTAGTTAGTAGCAATCCGATACTAACATATTCTTTTAACTTTTTTCGAACCGTCGATTCATCATATGTTCTCGGATTTTCAAACTCACAAAGGTAATCATCAATGTTCTCCATGATTTCATTCATGGTAAGAGCACCCTCTGCTTCCTTAAAACTGTCCATCACAATAAAATGCAGTGTAATATCGCCATCCGTAAAGCTCTTTGTTTTCCACGCCTTATAAAGAGGATTATGCTCTGAAATCCTACTATCTATCGACAAGAAAACATTCTTACCTTCAGCAGATGTTCTAAACTGCATGTAATCTCCAAGTATGCTCTCCATTCTACGCTTTTCATCATCATAAGTTCTGCTACTCTTATTTGTATACTCATCACGGCTCTTAAAACCATAAACGTAGAACTCTCGCATGTATTCCCTTATTCTATTAAAATTCTTAACCAACTCACTATAAGCCATTGTTTTACTCCAATAAATATTTACTAAAATTATGGCACACGGTTTGCTCCATTGCAATAGCAATTTTCGTATCAAAAAGAACCACGCATCCGGGTAGATGCGTGATTCTCTATTTCTTTTTCCAAGGTAAGTCATCGCTTGCCTTAAAGTTAAATACAGGTTTCATAACCTCAATGATGTCTACAGAATCTCTGATAACATCAATGATGTCCTCAAGAGACTTATATGCCATAGGTGCCTCATCAAGTGTGCTTTCATTAACTGAAGTAGTATAAATACCCTTCATAGTCTCTTTGTACTCATCCATGCTAAGAGAATCCTTAGCTTTTGATCTTGACATTATACGACCTGCGCCATGTGGAGCTGAATAGTTCCAATCCTTACATCCGCGACCGACTGCAATTACAGAACCGTCCCTCATGTTAATAGGAATTAAAACTTTCTCACCCTCATGCGCTGCGATAGCACCCTTTCTTAAAATCATCTCATCAGTATCGATGTAATTATGAATTGTATGAAAGCTCTCTACTGCCTCCATTCCAGTTCTATCTAAGATAATCTCAGCCATACGCTCTCTGCTTCTCTTAGCAAATGCCTGGCATATCTTAACATCGTGTAAATAATCATCTAAAAACTTACCATATAACCAGCATATATCTGCAGGTATGAGCAATGCATTATCCTCATACTCTTTCTTTAACTTTTTAAGTTCGCCCTCTATCTCTTTTCTTTTGCCAGCAGCCTTATACTCTTCAATAATTCTATCTCTATCAATATAATACTGCTCCTTACCTGAATGTAAATCGATGGCTATTTGCTGATATATTTCAGCAACCTGCTTTCCAAGATTTCTACTTCCTGAATGAATTACAAGATAATATGTTCCATCGTTCGCCTGATCAACCTCTATAAAGTGGTTACCACCACCAAGAGTTCCAAGGGATCTTTCAAGTCTTTTTGTATCTCTAAGAGCTCTGTAGCATTTAAGGTCTGATAAATCAAATCTTTCCATTCTACCTTCCCATACATTCATTCCTGAAGGAATGAAGTGGCAAGCCTCGTCTATCTTTTCAAAATCAAGTTCTTTATTTTTCAACTTAACTGTGTACATACCACAACCGATATCAACACCAACAACATTTGGACAAGCCTTACCTGCAATTGTCATTGTTGTACCAATTGTACATCCCTTACCAGCGTGAACATCAGGCATAATTCTTATTTCACTACCCTCAGTAAGTTCGTAATCACACATTCTCTTTATCTGTTCAATAGCTTCATCTTCTATAACTTTCGCATAACATATTGCTGTTGCATATTTACCTTTAATCTCTAACATAATCCTATTTGTGGTGAGTACCTCACCATTCTCCTTTCCTTCTCATCGATACCATACACACATTCTATATTACATGCATAAATATATCACGGAAAAAAAGTTGCGAAATCATAAAAACCGCAGGGATAATACCCTGCGGCTAAAACAATTACATCATCATCTTATAAATCTTTGCACATTCTTCTTCGTTCAATGTAATGAAACCTGAGATTGAACCAGTTCTTCCATCACCATTACAAAGTACATCAACAAGTTTTGGAATATCTTCTTCCTTAGCACCAAGTTCGCCAAATGTAACTGGCATACCAATTGATGATAAGAAATTCTTAAATGCATTAATACCCTCAAGGGCTGTTCTTTCAGGATGATCAAAATCCATCTGACATCCCCATACTCTAACTGCAACTTTTGCAAATCTCATTACATCATGTGAAAGTTCATATTTAAATACTGCTGGCATTGTTACTGCAAGACCTGCACCATGAGCACAATCATAAAGTGCTGAAAGTTCATGCTCGATTGTATGACTTAACCAATCCTGACTTCTACCAACACCGCAACAGTTATTATGAGCCATTGTACCAGCCCACATAATGTTAGCTCTTGCTTCATAATTATTAGGATCTTCAATTACTCTTGGACCTTCATGAACCATTGTAAGAAGTAATGCTTCAATCATTCTGTCTGTAACTTCAACATCCTTTGAATTTGTAAGATATCTCTCATATAAATGAGCCATGATATCTGTAATACCAGCTGCTGTCTGATATGGTGGTAATGTCTGTGTAAGAGCTGGATTTAAGATACTAAATTTAGGTCTAATAGCATCTCCACTTGCACCTCTCTTATACATACCATCTTCATATGTAATAACTGAATCTGGACTACCTTCACTACCTGCTGCTGCAATTGTAAGAATTGTACCAACTGGAAGAGCTTCTTCAATACGCTTTCCTCTATAGAAATCCCAGAAATCTCCATCATATACAACACCTGCTGCAATAGCCTTAGCAGAATCAATTGTAGATCCACCACCTACTGCAAGAACAAAGTTAACTCCTTCCTTCTTACAAAGATCAATACCTTCATAAACTAATCCACTTCTTGGATTTGGTTTAACACCACCAAGTTCAACATAAGAGATCCCTTCACCATCAAGTGATTTTTTCACTCTATCAAGAAGTCCTGATTTAACAACACTTCCACCACCAAAATGAAGTAATACTTTACTTCCTCCGAATCTCTTAACTAGTTTTCCTGCTTCATTCTCTGTGTCCTTACCAAACACAAATTGTGTTGGCGAGTAAAACGCAAAATTCTCCATATATATCTCCTTTATAATGTATTAAACCCTCTGCTATTATTCTATCATATGGTTTTGTACTTACACAACAAGTATTTACCGTTATGGTTATTCAACTTCTAAAACAACATTCCTACCACGCTTCTATACTTAGCAACACTATCAGCTTTTCTAATCTCTTTAATTACTTTCTTTAAATCACCATTAAATACTTCATTAATACCTGAAAGAATCTCAGAAATCTCTTCTCCTTCAAATAACCAGTATGCCCATAATTCCTTCATTTTAAATAAAACTGGTGTTTCTCCTGGCATAACTTTAATGTATTCAGAAAGAAGATCATCATGAAAATCTCTAAATATTTTCAATCTTTTAGATATCGTAAGTTCACTAGAATCATTAGAACTATCTAAATTCTCATAATCATCTAGTTTACCGCCCACTCTAAATTTATTATCTAACCTATCATCATAGTTCAAGAAACTTCCCTTAATCTCCTCTGCGAGCCAAGGATTCCCAATAAACCCTCTACCTAGCATAACGGCATTGAAATTATTAGTTTTCTTTTTTCCA
>ODAI012332582.1_pt1 | contig 16309 bp, 11 predicted proteins | sample 1539321 | NCBI WGS metagenome assembly ODAI01 (sample SAMN02144231, study PRJEB22623) | gut metagenome | biome: sheep rumen | host: Ovis aries | place: New Zealand
ACATAGATTAAAAGGTTGAACCAAACTCTTTGGAGTCCAAGTTGGGCTCCAATGCAAATATATAAAGAAATTTATATAAAACAATAATTTTTGAAAAAATTTCGTAAATTAATTAAAAAACTTCCAGAAGCCTCCCCAGGATGCCACGCACAAAGGAGCACAGGGGCGAGGAAGAGAAGGAAGCCGACGCCCTGAAATGCACGTCGGTAGCAAGACCGGGAACCGGGGCGGGAATGACTGAGAGTCTTCCTGCGGGTTGGAAGGGATCCGCTGTTCCAGCCATTGGACCGAATGCACTGTCCGGGAACACGGCCGTCCCCCGGCATGCGGCAGGGACTATCCCGACGACCTGGGGCGACCGCCCGGCCAACGAAAGTACGGGTATAAGGTTGTCCGAGAGAAGCACCGCCAGGGCCTCGATGTCCGGAGGAAGCTGCCCCGAATAGCCTTTCCAGACCGCATACCGGACTCCCGGCGGGAGGGCCCCAAGGCTGCCCGCATCTGAATATGCCGGATTCGACGTGACCGCTATGGCCCGGACGCTTCCGACGAAGGAGACGCTGCTTTCCAGCGAGGGTTCCGCCTCATGAGGGCACGAGGAAACCACGGCATCCGCATCCTCATTGCCGGCATTCCCATCCGAGAGGGTTATTGGCAGGCCTGGATTCGAAGCATGGAGATTGAGGATCAGCCCGGGCATGATGAAGTTTGAAGCGAAGCTGTCCGAAACGATCCTGAGCGGACGCCCCGAGGCAAGTTTTCCCTCAGGGCCGAACATGGAGCCGGCAGCGGAGTACCAGTACAGTATCCTGGAGGCATATTCTTCGAAAACGAGCCCCGCGGCAGTGAGTTTGACGGCACGGCCCGAACGGTCGACCAGAACTGTCCCCAGTTCCTTTTCAAGTTCGGAGATATTCTGGCTGACAGCGGGCTGAGTGATCCCAAGGGCCTTGGCTGCAAGGGTGAAACTTCTCTTGCGGGCCACTTCCATGAAAACCTTCAACTTGAAATCCTGTAGCATAAGTAACTCTTATAGTCACAAATATAGTAAAAAACGCTCACGATGGAAAGCAGGCCCAGGCGGAAGGCCGCCTGCGCGGAGCAAGAAATAATGAAGGCGACCGTTTCTGACGGCCGCCCTCCCAATAAAGATTTCAATGATCCTTGCTACTCCCTTTCTGTGGATTTGCCAGGAACCTGGACGAAATCGATGAAGTTGCCCGAGTGGACAAGTTTCCAGGCAGCCTCGCGGATGGACTCCTTGGAGATGGCGTTGACGGCGGCCTCATATTCCTTGTCGTAGTCGCCGCCACCGAACTGGTAGTACCTGACGAGGTTGTTCATCCAGTAGGAATTGTTGATCCTGTTTTCAGGGACATTCTTCTTGAAGTTCTCGACGGTACGGGTCAGCTGCTCGTCGGTAGGGCCGTTCGTGGCGAGCTTGACGAACTCGTCGACTGCGATGTTCCTGAGCTTGTTGACCATTGAAGGCTTGCACTGGAACACCACCTGGAGGATGGTCCTTTCCTCAGGTGCCTTCATCGAAGCGCTGGCGGAAGAGGCGCCGTAGGTGCCGCCCTCGTCCTCGCGCATGGTGTCAACGTAGATCTGGTCGAGGACATAGCTGACAGCCTGGGTCATGACATCGCCGTAGACGGTGTAAGGGCTGTAGTCCGTGTAGACCTGGATGACGGTGCACAGAGGAGTCTCCATGTCGGTCTTGATGAACTCATTGACGTTCCCCTTGACGAAATGGGGGCCCATGTCGGTCCACTGGGTGGCCTTCTTCCCCGCAGGGAGCGAGCCTATGTACTTTTCTACCAGGGGCTGGAGGGTCTCGAGGTCAACGTCGCCGGTAATCACCATGACTGCATCCTTCGCATCGGCGAAGATGTTGCGGTAATTCTTCTCGACGGTTGCCAGGTCGGCCTTGTCGATCTTCTCCATCGAGATGAACTCACGCCTGGGATCGTCTCCGTACAGGACCTTGGTCATTTCCTTGTTGAAGATCATCTGGGGGTTCTTCTCGAGGTTGGGAAGCATCGACTTGAGCTGGCTGACGGCGGTGTTCCACTCTTCAGGGTCGAAACGAGGCTCCACATATTCAAGATAGAGGAGCTGGAAGGCCGTTTCGAGGTCCTTGACGGAAGAATTGCCTGAAACTCCGCTGAACATATTGCCGATATAAGGGTTCACGCTGATGTTCTTTCCGGTCAGCATCTTGCCCAGGTCGGTTCCCTTGAACCCGGCCACACCCTGGTTGTTCTCGAACATGCCGTAGATGTTGCTGTCGAAGGAAGCCATCTCGGAAGTGGGGATAAGGCTCTCGCCGCCCGCCTTGAAGAGATTGAAGAGGATCTGGTCCTTCTTGTAGTCGGTAGGGAGCACGACGACCTTCACACCGTTGCCGAGGGTCCACTCGGTGGAGCCGTACCTGGACTTGGCGGTCTTCTTGACCGGCGAGCCGGCCAGGGTCTCGGGATTGAGGAGTTCGACGTCAAGGCTTTCTTCTACGGGAGCTTCGATCTCCGCGCCCTTGACTTCCTCCATTACCTGGAGAAGCTGCTGGGCGGTAGGGGTGGCAATCCCGTCCTTCTGGGGACCGGAATAGATCACGACGAGGTTGTTGTCAGTGATGAACTGGGGAACCACCTGGTTGAGAAGCTGGGCGTTTACCTGGCCGAGGAGACCCTTCACGAGCTCAAGTTCGGCCTGGGGCTCCATGTAGGCACGGTTGTCGAAGAAGTTGCTGATCAGAGGATAGACGAACTCCGGATTCTTCCTGGAAGAGGCCTCTGCAGCCCTCTTCTCGTAACGGGAGATGATCCCGTCCTTGGCCCTCTGGACCTCAGCCTCGGTGAAACCGTATTTCTTCATCTTCTCAAGCTGCAGGCAATAGTCCTTGAATCCTCCGAGGATGTTGTCTTCCTTGAGGGTGACATCGCCGAAAGCAGCCTCGAAAGCCTCGCAGAGGCTGCCGTAGCCGAAGCTGCCGGAAAGGAAGGAAGCGTCCGGCTTGGAAGTGATGTCGTTGAAGCGCTCGCCCATCACGCGGCTGGTGATGTTCGTGATGAGGTCGACAAGCATTCCGGGAACTGTGTTGTTCATGGACTCGTCACGTGCATCGGTCTCCCAGGCGAGTTCCACGCTGCATGAAGTTGTCTCGGGATCGGTAAGGACAGCCACCCTCGGCTCGGCGAACTCGGTAAGCGTGATCTTGTCCTTGGCCTTCGGATTGACAGCCTTGGGGATGTCCGCCCAGGTGGACTTGATCTTGGCCTCTACATAGTCCAAATCGACGTCTCCCACGACGATGACGGCCTGCATGTCGGGACGGTACCACGTCTTGTAGAAATTGACAAGGCTCTCGGGCTTGAAGTTCTCGAGGTTCTCCTGGCTTCCGATAAGCGTGCACGTGGAATACTTGCTGTCACCGTACAGATAGGGAAGGCTCCTTTCAAAGGTCCTCCACTGCGCATTCCTGCGGCTCCTCCTCTCTTCGATGATGACGGGGCGCTCCTTGTCGATCTCGACAGGATCGTTGGTCACGAAGTGCGAGTAGTCATGAAGGATGAGAAGGCAGGTATCCACCACCGACTGGCGCACCAGCGGTATGTTGGTCAGCATGTACTGGGTCTGGTCGATTCCCGTAGACGCATTGACATTGCCTCCGAAAGAAGCTCCGATGCTCTGGAGCCAGTCAAGCAAGGCCTTGCCGGGGAAATTCTTGGTGCCGTTGAAGCACATGTGCTCGAGGAAGTGGGCGAGACCGTCCTGGTCGGGAGTCTCCTGGATGGCACCGACGTTGGTGGCGAGGTAGAACTCGGCGCGGTCGGCCGGTTTCTCATTGTGCATGATGTAGTAAGTCAGCCCGTTGTCGAGCTGTCCCTTGCGTACGGCAGGATCGTTTGGAAGCTGCTGCATCTGCCCCTGGGCGAAGACCGGGATGGCGGCCAGCACAAGGGCAACGGCAAATGTTACGATTTTTCTCATGTTGATTGGGGATTATTGTTGTTCTGACTTGTATTCTAGGATGTCTCCCGGCTGGCAGTCCAGCGCCTGGCAGATTGCATTCAGTGTCGAGAAACGCACTGCCTTCGCCTTGCCTGTCTTCAGGATGGAAAGGTTCGCAGGGGTGATTCCCACCTTCGAGGCGAGTTCTCCGCTGGACATCTTCCTCCTGGCCAGCATAACGTCCACATTAATGATAATAGGCATCTTGATCCAGGCTTCGTTCCTTTTTTGCGAAGATAAGGCAATATTTGTTCACGTGCAAGAAAAGACCGAAACAAATTGCCGTGATTCGATAAATAATTTAGAAATATCAATACTACGGTCCTCTCGCCCATGTCCATGGTCCCGGGGGCCACGACGAGGCCGCGCGTTTGCAAGGGAGCCTGCCTGCGAACGGCGGCCGAATAAAAAAAGAGGATGGCCTCCAAGTCTGTCGACTTATCAGTCATCCTCCCCTTGAAAATCTTTCCTGCCTTTATTCGGCGGGGCTGATGGCACCCACCGGGCAAGCGTCTGCGCATGTGCCGCAATCGACGCATGCATCAGGATCGATGGTGTAGAAATCACCCTCGTGAATCGCTCCCTGAGGGCACTCGCCTGCACAGGTTCCGCAAGCGATGCAATCGGTTTCAGAAATCTTGTAAGCCATAATACCAATAATTGAATTGTTTCCTCACTATGATGAATCCCCTTCCGGGAACCAACGTGCAAAGATAGTTCGAATAATCACAATATCAAACCCCGGACCAGAAAAACAACGAGTGCTATGCCGACTTTCAATGCCTTTGCCTTGAAGAAAGCGCTTTTGCTGTCGGCGATCAGCGGAAGTGAAGCATGGCCGTCCTGGACGATGGAGTTTGCGAGCAGCACGTCGAAGGGAATGACTCCCCCTGCGAAGAGGGTCACGAAGACAAGATGCGGTCCCGACTCCGGTATCAGCCCCACCAGGATTGCCAGGAGGACCATCAGGGTCATGTTGTCGCTGATCCAGGCCTGAAGGTCGACGAAGCGGAAGAGCACTCCTACGGCAAGGAGCACCCCGAAGGTCCAGGCGAATATGCTCGGAAGGTGCCTGCAGACAATGTGCTCCCACAGATGCTCCTCGACGAAATGGTCGGAAGCGAACACCAGGGCGCCGACGACCACGAGGCTGAGGGCGCCGAAAAGCCAGAACAGCCCCTCCTCGTCGAACAAGGAAAGGCCGGCATCCGCCGCACCGTCATCTTCTTCCAGCCAGCCTGAAAGGAGAGCTGCCAGGAACAAGCCCACGCCAAGGAACATCACAGCCCTCTTCCATCCGAAATGCCGTGAGCGTCCCTCGGGCGAATCCCCGTCGTGCTGGTGACCGTCCTCTTCGTGTATGTCATAAGTATCTTCAAGCCTTGTAGGGAGCTGTCTGCCGCCTTTTCCGAACCGGTCGACAAGGAGTCCGGTCACTACACCCAGGAAAAAAAGGACGATGAACAGGACGGCCGCTTTCCCGGGGAACATCGCAAGCATCATGAACGACTCGTCCCCCACTGTGGCTATCATCATCGCGAGAAGGGCCCCGAAGCTCAGCATCCTGTGGGTGTACAGGGACACTACAGCAAAACCGCCGACACATCCCGGCAGAGACCCCAGCAGGGCTGATGAAAGCACCTGTACGAAGCCGGACTTGCGGAGAGGGGCGAAGGCACGTCCGCGGCTCTCCACGTTGAACGACTCGATGAGCATCATCATGATGACCACCAGTCCAGAGACGAGGACGGCGGTACGGAGGGCTTCAGCTACGGTAAGGAGGATTTCGGAGAAAGGAACCATGTCATTCGATCCACCCGCTTACGAAAAGGTTCATCACGGGACGCAGGGGCGAATTCGTCGTCACAGTGAGTATCAGCAGGCACTCCCCTTTCGGGAGTCCCTTCGTGTCGAGGACGGCACTCAGGGTGCCTTTCGCGCCGGGGGCGACATCACCGAACGCAGACGGGACGAGGCTGCGGCTCTCCGAATCGACCTTATGGACTTTAAGGACGGATTTTCCCTCGTTCCTGATCACGAACGAAGCGTTGACCTTGGTCCCGGCCTTGACTTTCCCGAAGGAATATGTGCTCTCCTGGGCCATGGGCTTGGCTGCGTCCTCGCGCTGCGCCTTCGTCCACGATGCGAAGTTCTCCTTCACGTGGACGGATATTCCGATACGGCTCTTTCCGGCGCCAAGCTCCGGATTGGGCTCAGCGAACAGGGCTTCCGCACCGGCCTCTTTCTTCTTGCCGGAGGCTCCCGCCGCCACGGAGGCCTTGGCGGCCTTCCCGTCCACGAGCGGAGTCGCATAGTACCAGGTCTTTCCCCATGTGCTGCCGTCCGCTGTAACCGTGTAGGAAAGTTTCGCAGTACCCCCCGCCGGGACAGGATTCTGCGACAGCTTGAGGCTCAGTCCTTTGCTGACGCCCTCGAAAGTCACGTTCAAAGGCTTGGAGCCAAGGTTCGCCACCAGTATCTCACCGCTTTTCTGCACTCCCTGGTTGATGTTGCCACCCTTCACTTCCACCTCTTTGAAACCAAGGTTGCCGAAGTGGACGGGATACATCTCGGGAAGGCTGAGCTTCCTGGCATGGCTCTCGCCCCTCAGCCTCAGGATGACCGGCTGCTTTATCCCGGAGACATAGACCGTCAGGGACTTGTCGAAAGGATAGCCGCCTTCGTCGTTCTTGTAGGTCGCGGTGACCTTCGCCGAAGCTCCGGGCTTCACAGGCTCCCTTGTCCATTCGACGTCAGTGCAGCCGCATGAAGAGACCACGTTGTAGATCACGATAGGCTTGGAACCGACGTTCTTCGCCGTGAACGTAGCTTTCACCGGGCCGTCGGAGACGAGGATGTCCCCGAAATCGTGGACGGTCTTGTCGAAACGGACCGTGTTCCCGAAAGTGTTCGCGTCCTTGGCCCCCTGCGCCGAACCCGACGGTGCGGCGGCAAGGATGCCCAGGATGACTGCTGCGGCTGATATGGCGTTCTTGATGTTCATCTTCATCGGTTTGGGGAAAAGTTTGCAAATACCTTTCCAAATGCAAAGTTAGTCCTAAAAAGATACTTTTTCAAATCACGCCGAAAAATTGTAAATTTGTACGATTATGCGACAATGACATGGCAGAGAACCAGCAGAACTACGAATACACAGAAGCCAACATAAAGACTCTCGAAGGAGTGGAACACATCCGCCGGCGTCCGGGGATGTACATCGGCCGTCTCGGGAACGGTTCCAATCCGGGGGACGGAATCTACGTGCTCCTCAAAGAGATCGTCGACAACTGCATCGACGAATTCTCGGCAGGATTCGGCAAGCAGGTCATCATCAAGATAGAAAACAACGAGGTGAGCGTCAGGGACTTCGGGCGAGGGATACCGCTCGGCTCGGTGGTGAAGGCCACCAGCCAGCTCAACACCGGAGGCAAGTTCGACGACAAGGTGTTCAAGAAATCCGTCGGACTGAACGGAGTCGGAACCAAGGCAGTCAACGCCCTTTCCGAGAAGTTCTACGTAGAGTCTTTCCGCGACGGCAGGAGTTCCTGGGCCAGCTACGAACGCGGGGAGCTTACCGGAAGCGGCGTCAAGGAATCCGTCTCCGAGAAGAACGGCACCCTGGTCGTTTTCACTCCCGACAGCGAGATGTTCGGCTCCTACGAGTTCAACATGGACTTCGTGGAGACGATGGTGAAGAACTATTCCTATCTCAAGAAAGGGCTTGCCCTCAACCTCAACGGCACGGTGTACAAGTCCGAGAACGGACTCCTGGACCTGGTCAAGGAAAACATGTCCGAGACCCCGCTCTACGAGCCGGTACACCTGCAGGGAGAGGACATCGAGATCGTGATGACGCACGGTAATGCCTACGGCGAGAACATCTCGTCCTTCGTCAACGGCCAGAACACCCGGGACGGCGGGACCCACCTGGCCGCCTTCAGGGAGGCAGTCGCCAAGACACTGAAGGAATATTTCAAGAAAAACTACGCGCCGGAAGACTGCCGCCAGGGAATAATCGGAGCTATCAGCATCCAGATACAGGAACCCAACTTCGAGGGCCAGACGAAGACCAAGCTCGGCTCCACCTACATGTGGGAGAAGTACAAGACCGACGCCAACGGCAAGAAGATCCAGAATCCCGACGGATCCCTCGAGATAGACCGCGGTCCGACCATCAGGTCGTTCGTCAACGACTTTGTCGCAAAGAACCTCGACAACTACTTGAGGATGCACCTGGACATAGTGCCGGTCATAGAGGAGAAGATAAAGGCTTCACAGGCAGAGCGGGAAGAGATCTCCGGAATACAGAAAAAGACCCGTGAGCGCAACAAGAAGGCGAACGTCTACAACCGCAAGCTGCGGGACTGCCGCTACCACTTCGGCGAAAGGATGCCGAAGGACAAGGAAGACCTCGCCGAGAAGACAAGCATATTCATAACCGAGGGAGACTCTGCGTCGGGAACCATCACGAAAGTTCGCGACGCCAACTACCAGGCCGTCTTCAGCCTCCGCGGCAAGCCGATAAACTGCTACAAGGAAAGCCGCAAGAGGGTCGCCGAGAATGAGGAACTGAACCTGCTTATCTCCGCCCTGGGCGTCGAGGACGACCTGGACAACCTGCGCTACAACAACATCATCGTCGCGACGGATGCCGATGATGACGGGATGCACATCAGGATGCTGGTTCTGACCTTCTTCATGAAGTATTACCCGGACCTGATACGCCGCGGCCACGTCCATATCCTGCAGACTCCCCTTTTCAGGGTGGCCAACAAGAAGGAGAGACGCTACTGCTACTCTTCCGAGGAAAAGGAAGAGGCCGTCAAGGCACTCAAGACGAATGTCCAGATCACCCGCTTCAAGGGTCTCGGGGAAATCTCATCCAATGAATTCGTCGACTTCATCGGAGAGGACATGAGGCTCGACCTTGTGAAACTGTCGGACGAGGAATCGATTTCCGAGATCATGGAGTTCTACATGGGAGACAACACCATAGAACGCCAGAACTTCATCCGCGCCAACCTCAAGTCCGAAGAAGAACTCGAAGACGTAAACATCTAATACCGGAAGACCAATGTCACGATGGAGCAGATTCTGCGGCTGGCTGCTGCGAAAGAAGGGATGGACGGCTGTAGGCGGTCCGGTGCCGGAGGACAAGGCCGTTATCCTCGGCGTCCCCCACACTTCTGTCAAGGATTTCGTAATATCCTACTTGTTCTACACCGCCTTCGGGGCACAGAAGGCCAGGGTGATGATAAAGAAAGAGTTCTTCTTCTGGCCGTTCGGACCGCTGCTCAAGGCCATGGGCGCAGTCCCGGTCGACAGGAAGAACGCCGCCACGATGCTCAAGAGCCTGATAGAGCATATGGAGAAGGAAGACTCCTTCATCATAGCGATCGCTCCGGAAGGGACCCGGAAGCCTGTCCGGAAATGGAAGACCGGCTACCACCTCATCGCAAAGACAATAGGCTGCCCGGTCTACCTGGGCTATTTCGACTGGGGCACTAAAAGAGTCAGCATCGGACAGAAGTTCGAACTCACGGACGATGCCAGGGCGGATACCGAAAGGATCCAGGCAATTTATGAGGAGATGCACCTTAGGGGAAGGCACCCCGAAGGATACATCACCCATTAGAGAACGGAAATGTCAGCAAAACGGTTTTTCAGGGCAAGCAGGGAAAACTACATTACCACCCTTGCCAAGCTATTCGAATACGCCACCGACAACTTCGCCAAGCGTCCCTTGTCACGCTTCGTGGGAGGCGGGCAGGAATACACCTACGAGTCCTTCAAGCACAAATGCCTGGAACTCTCCCAAAGGTTCAACCGCTGGGGTATAAGCGCGGGCGACAAGGTCGCCATCCTCTCCAACAACATGCCCAACTGGACCGTTGCGATGTTCTCATGCGTCCCGTTCGGCAGGGTGACGGTCCCGATCCTTCCCGATTCTTCCGAGAGCGAGGTGACCAACATCCTGAACCACTCCGAGTGCAAAGCCATATTCATCTCGAAGCGTCTCATGAAGAAACTGAGTTCCGAATGCCGCGCGAAACTGCGCCTCGTGATCGACATCGAGACCTTCCAGCTGATCAAGAAAGACGATTCCGCTTTCACCTGCGAGGGTCGCAGCGCCGAACCGCAGGCCGATGACCTTGCTTCCATCATCTACACTTCCGGGACGTCCGGGAATGCCAAGGGCGTGATGCTGTCCCACAGGAACTTCTGCCAGAACATCATAGCCGCGGCCCATGCGCAGCCCGCCGGGAAGAAGGACAGGTGGCTTTCCATCCTTCCTATGTCCCATACCTACGAGATGGCATTCAGCGTCCTCTATCCCCTGTACGCCGGAGGATGCGTCTATTACATACAGAAGCCACCGACGCCATCCATCCTGATGAATGCGATGAAACAGGTCCGCCCGACCATAATGTGCTCCGTACCTCTTATCATAGAAAAGGTCTACCGGAACACCGTGGTCCCGACGATCCAGAGGAGCAGGACCCTTTCGTGGATGGAGAAACATGCGCCCTGGCTCCTGTACCGGCTCATAGGAAAGAAGCTTTACCGTTCCTTCGGGGGAAAACTGAAGTTTTTCGGCATAGGCGGCTCCAAACTGAATCCTGCAGTGGAGGAATTCCTCCTCAAGGCCAGGTTCCCCTACGCGGTCGGTTACGGTCTTACTGAAACCGCCCCCCTTATCACCAATGCATGCGTCGGGAAGACCGTGGTTGGATCGATCGGAGTACCAGCCTACAATGTCGAGGTGAAACTGGACAATGTCAACCCCGAGACCGGAGAAGGAGAGATAGTAGCCAAAGGCGACAACGTGATGCTGGGCTACTACCGCGACCCTGAAAGGACCCGTTCAGTCCTCAACGATGACGGATGGTTCAGGACCCATGACCTGGCATGCATGGATTCCAAAGGCAGGTACTACATCAAAGGCCGGCTCGGGAACATGATCGTAGGCCCGTCCGGAGAAAACATCTACCCCGAGGAAATCGAAGAAGTGATCAACACGATCCGCGGGGTGAATGAATCCCTTGTTTTCCAGAAGGACGGGAAACTTGTAGCTCTTGTCAAGTTCGATGACGACATCGTCGACTGGGAGCAGCTGGAGAGGGAGGAGAAGTTCTTCGAGAACCTTGAAGCAAGGAAGAAAGCCGTCCTGGACTTCGTAAACAAACACGTAAGCAAGCAGTCCAACATCAGTGAGGTAGACGCGATGAAGGAAAACTTCGAGAAGACTGCCACGAACAAGATCCGGCGCTACAAGTACAAGGACGGTATCCCGGAAGACAAGGAAACGACAGACGAATAATCTCTCCCCCTACCTGAGCACCCAGTCTTTCTCAAGGCAGCTGACGTGGTGTTCGGCGATGCCTTTTTCCGCCATCCAGCGGCGGGTGTCAAGGGTCTTGAGTAGGCTGCCGGGGGCCGGGTCCCAGACGGCAGTAGGAGTCGGCCAGAGGCAGGCACGGAAACTGATTGACTTGTAGAACTGCTCGGAGCACCCATTCTGGCCGTGATGGGCGACCTGGAGGTAGTCGCAGTCAAGGTAGTCGCGCCAGGAGGCCAGGACCTTGTCGCCGCACTCCACCCCGGCGTCTCCAAGGATCAACACGCTCTTGGAGTCGTCCCAGAAACGGAGGATCATCGAGGAGTTGTTGAAAGGGTTGGTCCGGATCTCCGGATTCGACACGCCCAGGACCATTATCCCGACACCGTCGATGTCGTAACGCGCACCCGGCACGTGCAGGTCGTGGAAGTCTGTCTTCCCTGGGTTGTTGTCGATCGTTCGGTAATATTCACGCGCATAGAAGTCGTACCCCTGCTCCAGGCTCAGGAATCCGTCCGGCAGGCGGGAATACACGACAGTGTCGATCCAGATTCCGCGCCGGTCCTTCAGTATCTCATCCAGGGCTCCATGGTGGTCGTTGTGGGGATGGGTGATGAACCACAGGTCCACCCGGTTCCCGACGGCTGCGATATGCTCCCGCAGGTTCTCAGCCTCGAACGGGAATCCGCCGTCCACCATTACCACCTTCCCTCCCGAGGTACGGAAAAGATAGGAGTTCCCGATCGTGTCGGCCACCGACGAGATCTGAGTCATCGTGAAATGCCCCTTCATTCTCCCGCCCGGGATTCTTTTCCCGCGGCATCCGGAAGCCCCTGCCGGGGTTCCGGTCAGCACGAGGCCGGCTGCAGCGGCTCCGGTGATGCGTATGAACGTCCTTCTGTCCATAGGCTTACCTGAAGAGAGGAGGATCGAGAAGCCCGGCCGGCAGCAGGACATAGTCGTAAGTCCAGGCAGGTCCGCTGGTCAGGAAATTGCCTGGGGAGACGGTGAAAGTCTTCGCAGGAAGCCCGTGGAGCGGGCCGAAAGTATTCCTCCGGGTCAGCACCACATCCAGCCACAGGTCGCCGTCTCCAGGCGGTACGGGCGCCTCATACGGGGCGAAAGCGACCATACTGCGCTCTCTTCCCCTCCGTATGCGTACGCAGGCTCCGCCGAAGGATGCGGCCGATATCTCCTGGAACCGGCAAGGCCCCAGCCTGTAGGAGACCGTCCCTGAATAGAATGGAAGCCCCTGGGAGGTAATGTCTCCCGTACGGAGCCTGTCCGGAAGCGCAGTCACGACAGGTTTCCCGTTCCGGAACTCCACGCCGAAAACACCTGTCAGGTACATCGCCTCGATGTTCTTGTCCTCAGTGAAGTCATTCATCCTGAGCACGATCTCATTGTCTCCGGTACGGAGAAGCTCCGCGGGAAGGCTGATCTTGCGGTAGCAGGGATCTATCCACCATCCTTCCGGAGCCGGGGAGACAGGGATGCCGTTCACAAGTATGGAAAAGTCATCCGGGGATTCGAGGCAGAGGGTCATCCCCTCACCAGGAACCTCTTCAACCCGGAAGGGGAAACGCATCTCAACAGGGCCGAACGAGGGTTTGGCCGCATCCAGGAACTTGTGGAAGAACCAAGGCTGCAGCATACTGCCTCCACGCTGTCCGAGACCGAAATGGTCGCGGAGGGCGATGTCGATCTTCAGGACCTCCTCCAGTCCGGACCCTTCGATACCGACGGCCTTCCAATAAGCGAGGTCGAGCGGCAGGACATTCGGCTCGTCCAGGGAATACTCCATTGCAGCCTGCAATGACGGATCCGCCGCGAAAGGTGTCCTGGCGCCGGCTAGGACGGGAGTCCCGACCGGGGCGTCGCTCACCATCAGAACATACTCCTGCCAGGGTGCGAAGTCCCTCACGACCGGCCCTCCTGTCATCCCGAGGTCTTCAACCTTCCCCGTCCTTGCATCCCAGGAGGACAGGTGGCCTTCCTTTCCCAGGATGAGAGAGACGGACCTGAGTTCGAGTCCGGTCATATTCATAAATACATAGGTCGTACGTCCGAGGTCTTCCCGCGCCTGGCAGAAAATGCGGTTCTCATTGGCTCCGGAGCCATCATTCACCCCTGCCGGCACGCGGCAGAGGGACGTAACGGCCCCGCTTACGCCTTCTTCCGTGTAAGGGACGCAGAGGGCAACCGAGCGCAGGAACTCGCCCGGCGCACCGGACGGCAGAACGTCGAGCATCCGGGGCGCGTCACCGGCAAGTATTATCTTCCCGCCTTTCCGGGCGAACTTCCTCAGAAGGGCAAGCGTCGAGGAGCGTATGGTTGCCATATTGCCGACGAACACGGTCCTGTAGGCAGCCTCCCCCACCTTGAGGATGGCTCCTCCGCCGGGAGCGCGCACCACCTTGGCACGGCGCGCGAGGATGTCCTCGTCACCGTAGTCGAAATCGACGTGGGCCCCTTCTATCCAGCCGAACAGGTCCGAATACCGCTGCTCGATCCCCGAGAGTTCTTCCGTCGCCGGGTTCAGGCCGTTGAATACATCCACGGCGACCTGGGCTGAAACGCTCTCCACAGGTGAGATGACGAGAAGGTCGCACACGGGGCTTCCCTGCGCCAGCAGCAACCCCAGGCGGGCATAGTAGTCCTCGACATACTTGAAATCCTTGTACCACCCGGACTGGAAGGATATGGAGGCGGGATAGTCGCGCTTCGCCTCCCCTTTCATCGTGTACCAGGACATGTGGGGGCAGCGGAGATTGATTCCGAACAGGGCCTGCCAGTCCCCTACTTCCTTGTAATCCGCAAAGGACATCTGCCAGCCGGAGCATCCGTACAGTTCCGATAGGATATGCCTGCGGCCTGTCTGGCGCGCAACTGAACGCACCTGGCCGCCGATCCAGTAGTCACGGTTGTACTGCGACAGGGCATCTATTCCGGGAATATGCTGGTACTCGTAGGAGCGCATCAGTGAACCCTGGTTGACCACCTGCGAGGACAGGTTGTCCTCGTGGAGGTAATGTCCGGTATAGGCCATGCCGTGACGCGTGCACCAGTCGCTCTGGGGCTTGACGAAGTTCTCCAGGAACAGTTCCTGGGTGAGCTCGCACCAGCGCCACTTGACGGGATCGTACACCGCCCCGTCCTCGTGCAGGAACAGGCGCGGCAGGTCCTCGATGAGGTCCCCGCCGAAACGCTTGGCATACAGGGCCGGCAGAGCGTCAGTCCAGGCAGCCTTCATAGTGCCGAAACCGCCGAAGTCCGAGAAACTCATTCCTCGGTGCGGTTCATCCGTGAATATACCGACTATATCTCCTCCGATGCGTTTCCCGCAGTGCCGGAGGTACTCATCGTGCGTCAGCTCGATGAACCTGTCCGTCGCCTTACGGGACATAGGGTCCAGGTAGGTGTAGCCATTGTAGGAGTTGTCCTTCGGCGCTTCTTCCACGTGGAAGGCCAGGACGGCGTTGCCCGGGGTAGACAAGGCTTCCTCCACGGAATGCACCCTCTTCGCCCCGGTGAACGACGTGCCGTCCAGAGTGCACACGAATGCCGCGGCAAGGGTGTCCGGCAGCGAAAGGGTTCCGTCCAGTGGAAGGACGTCAAGTTTCATATGGTGCAGGCGGAGGGCCGGATCCATCGTGACATATCCCCCGGCGGTGCCTGAAGGCCATCTGTCTTCGTCGTACAGGTAGTTCTGCATCCCGAGGCGCATTCCTTCGTCCGAAACGGCATTGACCATATCGAACCATTCCTCGCCCAGATACTCAGTGTCGAGCCCTACGCGTGAATGCATAAAATACCCGCCGAAGCCCATATCCTTGAACACCCCGACCTGGCGCAGCAGCTCATCCTTTTCCAGCTTGCCGTTCCAGGACCAGAACGGCTTGCCCCTCCATTCGGCAGAAGGTTCCTCAAAGGATGCGACCAGCGCCGCATCGGAAAGCGGCACCGGTGCCTTCGGCTTCAAGCCGAAGGAAAGGAGGATGGCCGGCACTGCCATTGCAGGCAAAGCAAGCAGGAATATGCGTTTCCTTCCCATAAGAAGCTATTTCAGGACGATGACTCCCCTGAAAGAGGGGTAGCGCTTCCCGTTCACGCTGACTTTCCTTAGGCCTGGAACCGGAGGGACGTGCAGCACGACCTTGCCCGGACGGTCGCGCCAGTCTCCCTTGAAGCTGACTTCCAGCGTCTTCCCGTCCTTCGACAATTGCGCCGTGAGGTCCACGGGGCCGAACTCGGTAGGCATCCTGAGGAACCGGGCGGGCCGGTCGCTGCGAAGCCACGCCAAAGGGCAGAAACGCAGCAGGTGGAGTTCTCCCGGAACTATCTGCTCGTCGATGACGGACAGGCGGGCAAGCCACATACCGAGCGGGAAGGCGAACAACGTGCCCTGTATGCCGTGCCTGTGTTCGCAGGAGATGAAGGTATTCTGGGATATTCCCCCGACCAGGACGCTGTACATAGCCTCGAGGAAGTGCCGGCGGTCTCCGAGCTGCCAGCTGTGGAATGCGTTGAAACTGTAGCAAGGCTCACAGGATGAGATCTCATGCTCCAGGACGGCACGGTCGAGGCTCCACGGGAAAGGCTTCCGGATCTTCCAGTTCGGTCCTTCCCTGAAGAAGGCCAGCATATCCTGCATTATCGGGTCATCGGCATCCATCAGTCCCGCCCAGACAAGGCACAGGGGGCCTCCGTCCAGATAGAATGCATCAGTCATAAAAGTATGACCGACGGGTCTTCCCTGAGTCTGGAAACGGCTTGCACCGGCAGTATAGAGTTCCTGGGGAGGACGGTAGCGTACGTTCCCGCCGTCATCCACCCAGCGAGGCCCTTCCTCGACGACGCGGCGGTATTCCTTCAGGAAGGTCTCCTTGAACTGGTCGCGGAATGAGGCGAACTCCGCCGCACGCGGATGGCCGGTCTTCTCCAGCAGGCGGACCG
>ODAI012511564.1_pt1 | contig 16308 bp, 15 predicted proteins | sample 1539321 | NCBI WGS metagenome assembly ODAI01 (sample SAMN02144231, study PRJEB22623) | gut metagenome | biome: sheep rumen | host: Ovis aries | place: New Zealand
AAAACTGAATATGTCGGTCCTGTAAAAAGCGACAGAATCGGCCATGTAAGTTCTCTCCAAAAAAAGGGGAAACGACAAAAAGCCACTGTAAAGGTTAAGCCGAAAAAAGGGGGAAACGACAAAACCCCCAATGTCAGTTCCCTGACAGACGCCGGTATCTTCCTTCTCCCGGCATAAAGAAAGCGCCCGGCATAAACCGGGCGCCTTAAGCGCTGCATTTATCAGATCAGAGGATACTTTGCAGTGATGCCGGCGACGATCTCGCGGGCAGGTGCGATTCCCTCTTCCTTTTTATTGATGACCAGCGCGATGGCTTCGGCCACCTTGTCGAAATCTTCCGCGTTGAGGCCGCGGGAAGTCGCCGCGGGGGTACCCAGGCGGATGCCGCTGGTAACGAAGGGAGATCTGGTCTCGTTGGGAATGGTATTCTTGTTGGCAGTGATATGGGCCTCATCCAGCCACTTTTCCACTTCCTTGCCGGTCAGATCCTGCTTTGTCAGGTCGATCAGCATCAGATGGTTGTCGGTACCGCCGGAAACGATCTCGATGCCTCTCTTCTGCAGACCTTTGCAGAGAGCCTGGGCGTTGTGCAGGATATTCTGCTGGTAGACCTTGAAGGAAGGATCCAGTGCTTCCTTGAAGCAGACAGCCTTGGCTGCGATGACATGCTCCAGGGGGCCGCCCTGGGTGCCGGGGAAGACAGCCTTATTGAAGTTGTACTTCTTTGCGGTCTCGGCATTGGCAAGGATCATGCCGCCTCTGGGGCCTCGGAGAGTCTTGTGGGTGGTCGTTGTGACCACGTCCGCATAGGGGAAGGGACTGGGATGCAGTCCGGCCGCCACCAGACCTGCGATATGGGCGATATCAGCCATCAGGACCGCGCCGCAGGCATCTGCCGCTTCACGGAACTTTTTGAAGTCGATGGTCCTGGCATAGGCGGAAGCGCCTGCAATGATCAGCCTGGGCTTATGCTCAATGGCCAGTCTCTTCAGCTCATCGTAATCGATGAAGCCGTTCTCATCAACGCCGTAGGGAACAATGTTGAAGTAGGTGCCGGAAATATTGGCGCTGCTTCCGTGGGTCAGATGACCGCCCTGGTTCAGGTTCATGCCCATCAGGGTATCGCCGGGCTTTAAGATGGCGAATTCCACAGCCAGGTTTGCGGAAGCGCCGGAATGGGGCTGTACATTGGCATACTCACAGCAGAAAAGCTCTTTGGCACGCTCGATGGCCAGTGTCTCGATCACGTCGATGACCTGACATCCGCCGTAATAGCGCTTGCCGGAATAACCTTCTGCATATTTATTGGTAAGGGGGCTGCCCATAGCAGCCATGACAGCCTTGCTGACCCAGTTCTCGGAAGCGATCAGTTCGATGTGATCGTTCTGTCTCTGGATCTCCTGCTCGATAGCTGCTGCGATTTCGGGATCTGTCCTCTTTACTTCATCAAGTGAATACATTCTTATCCTCCTGTGCTTCGGTATTGATGACTTGATAGATGCATAATCTGTCATACGCACTTTTCAGAGTATAACAAAAGGGTTTCATTTATGCAATAACCTATATTTATATACAAATCCGCTTAATATCCGGCAAATTACGTCAGAATTACCATAATTCCGGAAGGTTTCCTGTCCCCCGGCCCCCGGAGGAAATGCTCTGCGCCGCGTGGCAGGGCAGATTGTACGCAATTAGATACAGATTAACAAAAACGGCCTATTGAAAGATAAAAAAAGGAGTTGTATAAAATATAAAGAAAATTAATACACAGACAAGCCCCAAGACGATTACATGAGGTGACAATGAATACACATTCCGAGCATGCACGTGTATGGAAGGATGTGATCTGCCCCAGACTCAGGACCGCGGTTCCCATGATGATCTTTACAGCCGGCTACCTGGCCGTCTTCTTCCTGATCGAAAGCTGGAACCGGCTTCACTATACCGTCATCCACATGGCGGCAGATGACGTGATCCCCTTCTGCGAAATATTTATTCTGCCCTACCTTGCCTGGTTCTTTTATGTTGCACTCTATACCGTGTACCTTCTGATCGCGGATGAGGAAAACTACCATAAGACGGCCACATATCTGGCCATAGGAATGGGAGCCTTCCTGTTCATTTCCATAGTTTTCCCCAACATACACTTTCTCAGGCCGGAGGTCATGCCCCGGCAGAACATCTTCACAGATCTGGTGCAGATGATCTACTCAAGCGATACGCCCACCAATCTGACGCCCAGCATCCACGTATATAATTCCATAGCCATTATGATCGCTGTGGTCCATACCAATACGGAATTTATGAAACGGTCCAGGATCGTGAAAGGCCTTCTGCTCCTGCAGGGCGTCCTGATCATCCTTTCCACCATGTTCATCAAGCAGCACTCCGTATCGGACGTTCTGGTGGCCTTCGCTCTTTCGGCCATGATCTATATCCTGGTCTACAGGATGGATTTCGTATACAGCCCCGTCAGGGCTTCCAGAAAGGTCCGCAGGCGCGCCGTAGGCAGGATCTGATTTATAAAACCATACCGACAGAAAATTAAAGCCATATGCAGCCAAAATGCCGCATATGGCTTTTTCATGCCCTCCGGAGCCCGGTGCTTTCATCTCTTTTCTTCATTCATCGCCGTTTTCCCTTTCCCCTTATGCTTTTCTGACACATCCCTGCATTAATACACTGCTGCGGTCCCTGTTTTCGGATCTGTCATCCTGCAGGCCCAGGCAGCTGAAAACGGATCCCCCGGCGCAAAAAAACAGATCTGCCTGCCGCAGATCTGCTTTTTACACGTTTCTCTTATTTAACAGCGTTTTCTTCGTCTTTGTCCTCAGCCTTGTCGTCTTCGGGCTGTTCGTCGAAGATCATGCGGATCCTTGCAGAACACCGCTTGCAGCTTTCGAAGTCGGGCCATGTGACATAGAGGGGCTGGGAGCCGCCGGAGTAGGTAGGCTGGGAATCTCCCGTACCTACGCCTGCGCCCTGTCTGTAGACCTTCCAGGGAGTGGAATCCATCAGCTGCTGGTTGATCAGTTCCGAGATCTTCTCGTCCGGAAGATCCGTTTCAAAGGTGCCTGCCAGTTTGGTCAGAAGCTGATTGGCGTTGGTGATCATGGCAGGGGACATGGCCTTGTCGATCAGGGCAGACAGGACGATCTCCTGGTTCCGTCCTCGGGCGTTGTCGCCGTCGTCGAAAGCATAGCGTTCACGCACATAGGCCAGGACGTGGCGGCCGTCCAAATGGGACCAGCCCTTCTGGAAAGAGATCTCACTGTCGGTAAAAGGAATGAAATCCTTTTCCACGTAAATATCCAGACCGCCCAGAGCGTCCACGACTCTCCATGTAGTGTTGAAATTCACGCGTACATAGTAGGAGATGTCGACGTTGTAAAGATTCTCGATGGCTGCCTTGGAGGCTTCCACGCCGTAGATGCCGGCATGGGTCAGCTTGTCCCTCTGCATTCCGGAAATACCGGGAAGGGTCACGTAATAGTCACGGGGCGTGGTGGTCAGTATGACCTTTTTGGTCTTGGGATTGATGGTGGCGATGATGTTGACGTCGCTCAGGCTGTTCTCGATCTGTTCGTTTCTGGTGTCGACACCGGAAAGAAGGATGTTGAATGGCTCTCCCACTTCCACTTCCTCCACCACCAGCTCGGTATGGATCCCGTAGCGGTAGATCTCTCTGGCCTTGGTATCGAAGTTCTCCACCGCGTCGGCAATCAGTCCGTAGTAGGAATTATTGTAGACGACAGCTCCCACTTCCCCCTTCAGAAGGGCCTGGGCCATATCCAGCAGGGTGGAATATTCACGGACCTGGATGTCCTCGCCCAGTTCCTTGCGGATATCCTCCAGCATAAGCTCCGTATTGGCCTTATCCACGCCGGTCTGAACGCCAAAGAGATAGTCCGCAGCGTCATACAGGTTCTCGGCTTTGCTGTCCTCTCTGACCATGACCACCATATCGCTGGTATTATAGCTCTGTCTGGACTGCTCCAGCAGATTCAGAGCCTTGTTCACGTAGAAGTAGGCTCCTCCCACAACGATGCAGATCACCAGGCAGAGGACCGTTCCTATGCCCCAGAAGCGGTTCTTCATGGAAGAAACAGCCACCGTAAAAATCAGCAGGATCGCAAACACGCAGCCGGCTGCCATTACATACCTGTCCGGGATCAGCTGTGTCTGCCATACGAAAAAAACGAATGCAGCGGACAGGATCAGCTGAAGCACCGGGAATGCGATCCGCAGTCCCAGCAGGACAGAATTTGTCCCATTCTTATCATTATGATTCATAGATTAACGTCCGATCAAAAAAAGTTTGTCAGTAAATATCTTTTATAAGATACTCCTTTTCAGCCCCGAATTCAATAGGGGTCGTAGGCTTTCAGATTGTTATATCTGATAATGCTGGTAAGGACGCTCACATAGGAGCTGGACGTGGCATAGCCGTCCTTTTTGACAAGTTCGACATATCTGTCAGGATCCTTGACGTTCTTGAGATTGGCGTACCTGGGCGTATCGATGAATTCAAAGAAGCCCTTGATGCCGGCGGCAGGGGTCTTGTAGACCCTGAAATAATCGTAGATCACCGATGTCTTGCCGGCGGAGTATTCCTCCATGGTCTTTAAATTGACGCTTCTGCCCTTCCAGGAGCTGCCGCATTTGAGTCCGAAAAAATTGTTGTATTTGCTGGCAAGTTTAGACTTTCCCCAGCCGGATTCCAGAATGGCCTGGCCGATCACGCCCGAATAGCAGCAGATATGATACTTGTCTCCGTGCTTTTTGATGCCTTCCGCAATGGTCTCGATAAACTCCAGCTGCTCTGCCTTGGCATCCGTCTTCGTTCCCTTAAAGACCAGTCTGCCGCGGAAATTGAAATAGCAGTCCTTTCCGTCGATCTTCCTCCAGCCTGTGCGGACCACTCCGTTCTTGCCCATGTAATACAGGTTGTTGTAGATCTTAGTCCATCCGGTGGCCAGCTTTCCGTTCTTCTTGTAATAGTAGCGTTTTCCCCCTATGGTCCTGAAACCGTGTTTGCCTTTGGCAGGGACATCATAGGAGGAAGCTTCCCCTTCGGCAGTCTCCTCTTCAGTGGCTTCGGCAGCCGCCGCTCCCTGTGGGATCATCGCAGCAGCCGTAACAGCGATCAGCAGCATCAGAAAAACTTTTCTTAAATAACTCAAATGTCTACTCCCTTCATTTTTTAACGTTTGATTTGATGCTTTCCAGATAAAACAGGTCGCCTTCTATGGCCATTCCCGTCAGGGCATAGCCAAAGACACAGCCTGTGTCGAGCGCGATCATCCCGGTCTTCTCCAGGTAGTATTTTTTGCCGGTCTCCAGGACCGCATAGGCCCCGTCTCCCCTGAAATACATGGGGGATTTATAGGGCGTATGCCCTGTCATGACCAGCTTGCCTCCGTAAGATGTGTCCCTTCCCCAGATCATTGTCTCCGCCGTGTTTTTCCGGGGATCCTCATCCGTCAGGGAAGCATGGACACAGATAAATCTGTCGTTCTGATAATAGAAGGGCATGCTTTCATACCATTCTCTGTATTCCTGGATCTTATGCTTGTGGTTCACAAAGGAGTAGACTGTCTTCTCTCCGCTGTTCATATACCAGAGATCTTTGTAGCTTTTCCGGTCGGGGCCGTTTTTGTCGGTGGCGTCCAGCATCATCTGCTCATGGTTGCCTCTGATCAGGACCAGTCTGTCCCCCATCCTCTCCTTCAGCCCACGGAGGAATTCGAAAGTCTCGTAGATCTGGGGGCCTCTGTCGATGGTATCTCCCAGATTGATCAGGACATCTTCCTCCTCATTGAACCGGAGCGCTGCCAGGAGCTTTCTGCATTCGTCCAGGCAGCCGTGAATATCTGTTATGATCAGTATTCTGCGGTCTGTGCTCATACTCTCTTCCTTTCGGACACTCAGTCCTCAAAGGTAACGGTCAGGTTCTCCATTTCCTCCCGGGCCTGTCTGCAGAGCCTTCCCAGGGCGTCCATGTAGGCGGGCAGACTCTCCCGGATCAGGCCGCAGCCCGTAAACCTGACGTCCCAGCCGCTGCCGAATTCGGTCAGGGCATCGTAAAGGGCGTCCAGATTTCTTCCGTAATATTCCGGCAGGGGGAGGACCTCCTGGATCCTGTCGTGCAGGCCCTTTCTGTCGCTTACCCCGCTCAGGTCTATGGTAAAAATTTTCTGTTCCCGGCTTAAACTGTTCTCATTCATGGCTGCTTCCTTTCCTGATCACTCTTCGCCGTACAGAAGCTCGAAGGTCTCATAATGGTCTTCCGTATAGTAGATCCTTCCGTCATCGGAATAGACGATGCGCTTTGCGCCCCGGCCCTTTTTCGAATACAGGGTATCGATGTCGCATTCATGGTAGCTGCCGTCGGGAAGGATGCCTTCGTTGTTGCCGAAATAGTCTCCGCCGATGCAGTAACCGGGCGCGTAGTCTTCCAGGGAGCCGCCCTGCCAGCCCAGGGCCCTGGCCTCCTTCTTGGTCATGAAATTGGAAGGAAGCTCACCGTAGGTATAAAGATAAAGGCCCACGTCCTCCTTGGTGGTATATACGCCGTCGTAGTCGATCTGATCAACGTCTTCCACGACTTCGATCGTGACCTCTTCCTCCGCCGGCAGATCTTCTTCCGTCGAATTTTCTTCCGTCGAATCTTCCGGAAGTTCTTCCTGCGTTTCCTCTTCCGGCTCCGCGTCAATGATCTCCAGCTGCACGCTCTCTTCCGCCGGTTCCGGCCTGGTGCAGCCCGCAAGAGAAAGGGCGCATGCCGTCATTCCGGCAAGAAGGGGAAGGATCAGTTTTCTGATATTCATAAGTTCAACCCTCCGGGTCAGATGTTTACAGGAACCATCCGGCTGTAAAAGCGTACACATCAGAGGCCTCTTCGGGCCTCGATGACAGCACGCAGTACCCATATTATTAGATTATAATATATGTGCAAAAAAAGCTAAATACTTTTGTAACAAATTAATACGCCATTTTAATGGTAATTTACAGCAAAAAAACTACATTCCGCAAAAATGTCAGACAGGGAAGGAAAAAATCTTCAAAAGAGAAAGCAGCCGCAAATCTGCAGCTGCTTTCCTTTAATGAAGGCCCGGGGCCTCTTTTCTTTTTCAGATCTGGTCGGCGGATGCGATCAGCTCCTGCATATGCTCTTCGTTCATCTTCCGGCACATGGCGTAGAACTTCTCCAGAGGGACATTCCTCATCTGGTTCTTCTGGCCGCGGACATTGATGGAAACAGTGCCTTCCTCGGCTTCCTTGTCGCCCACTACCACAATGTAAGGATCCTTCATGAGCTTGAAGTTCTTGATCTTGGTATTCATGTTCTTGTCGGAATAGTCGGCTTCCACGCGAAGGCCCATGTTCTCCAGGTCCTTGAAAATCTTTTCCGCATAGGCGTTGTGCTCGGTGCGGATGGGAACGATGGCCACCTGGTAAGGGCTGAGCCAGAAGGGGAAGGCTCCCTTGTAGTTCTCGATCAGGATGCCGATGAATCTCTCCAGAGATCCGAAGATGGCTCTGTGGATAACGACCGGCTGCTTTAAGGTGCCGTCGGCGTCCTGATAGGTCAGACCGAAGTTGTGGGGCAGCTGGAAATCCAGCTGGATGGTGCCGCACTGCCACTCTCTTCCGATGGCGTCCTTGATCTGCAGGTCGATCTTGGGACCGTAGAAGGCGCCGTCACCCTCGTTGATCTCGTAGCCGCCCTCGCCGTACTTGTCGTCCAGGATCTTCTTCAGGGAAGCTTCCGCCTTATTCCAGACTTCGATGTCGCCCATGAAATCGTCGGGCCTTGTGGAGAACTCGGCCCGGTAGGTAATGCCGAAAGTGGAGTAGATCTGATCCGCGATATCCATGATATCCTTGATCTCGGCCTCGATCATGTTCTCTGTCACGAAGGTGTGGTCATCGTCCTGACGGAAGGCCTGGACGCGGAAGAGGCCGTTGAGCTGGCCGGATTTCTCCTTGCGGTGGACCATATCCAGCTCGTTGTAGCGGATGGGCAGTTCTTTGTAGGAATGGATGGTCCTCTTGTAGGTGTTCATGGCGTTGGGGCAGTTCATGGGCTTTGCGGCCATGATGTCCTCGGCGTCGGGATCGCCGGACGTGCCGGGAATGATGAACATGTTGTTCTGATAGTGGGCCCAGTGGCCGGAGATCAGCCAGAGCTTGCGGTTGTTGATGACAGGGGCGGAGATCTCCTGATAGCCGTGTCTGTCGTGGATGTCGCGCCAGAAGCTGATCAGAGTCCTGTAGAGCTTCCATCCTCTGGGCAGCCAGTAGGGCATGCCGGGAGCTGTCTCGTGGAACATGAACAGATCCAGTTCGGGACCCAGCTTCTTGTGGTCTCTTTCCATGGCTTCGCGGACCATGTCCAGATGAGCCTTGAGCTGGTTCTTGTCCGGGAATACATAGACATAGATCCTCTGCAGAGAGTCTCTGTTCTCGTCGCCTCTCCAGTATGCGCCGGAGTTGGACTTGATCTTAAAGGCGGCCTGGAGCAGGTCTTTGGAATTGTCCACGTGAGGGCCTCTGCACAGGTCCACGAAGTCTTTGCCTGTATAGTAAACGGTGATCAGCTCGTCGTCTGGCAGATCGTTGATCAGCTCTGTCTTGAATTTCTGGTCTCTGAACATTTCCAGGGCCTCGGCTCTGGAGACTTCTTTCCTTGTCCAGTCTTCCTTTCTCTTCAGGATCTCCCGCATCTTGTCCTCGATGGCAGGGTAGTCCTCCTCGGTGATGGTCCTGGGAAGCACAAAATCATAATACATGCCGTCTGCGATCTCGGGACCGATGGCATACTGGACATTTCCCTCGCCGAAGATCTCGATGACGGCCTTGGCCAGGATATGGGCCATGGAATGCCGGTAGACCTTTAATACTTCGTCTGTCATTTTCAGTTTCCTCCTGCAAAAAATAATAAACGTCCCTCTTTCCGGATCCCGTAAAGGCTCCGGACTTCGAGGGACGTAAAATACGCGGTTCCACCCTGATTGCCGCAGAATTTCTGCGGCCGCTCATTATGATGATAACGGAATCACCGGGCCGGATTGGGGCCTCTCGGAGATGGTCTTCGGACAGCTTTCCCGCAAAACACTTTCACCGCCTGCCATGCAGGGTGTTTCTCTCTGGACGGTTCCCGCTTCCTACTCTTCTCGTCAGCGATTTAAACTCTATAAGGCACTGCGGCAGGGACATGACCGAAATGCCAGTTTATTGTATACCTTTTCCGCGGCCTTGTAAAGTCTTTCGCTAAAAGCCCGGCGCTTAAAGCCTGGCGACGGAGATAATGCCGTCCAGCTTCTCTATGGAATCCTTCAGGACTTCCCCGTCCATTTTTTCGTAGGGGCGTACCGTCAGGACCGCCGTATAGACATAGGCTTCTCCGTCTCCCTCTCCTTCGATCTGAAGGTTTCTGATCCGCATGCGGTGGTCCTTTAAGAACCGCATGGTCCTGTCCAGGGCCTCGGTATGGACGTAGTGGACGGCGATGGAAAAGTCGGCCAGGTGGGCGACCCTGGGGATCAGGCCGAAGAACCGGGTCTCCGCGCAGATGATCATAAAGGCGGCCAGTATGCCCCCCTCATAGAAACCGGCGCCGATGCACAGGCCCACGATGCCGGAAGCCCAGAGGCCCGCGGCTGTGGTCAGGCCCACCACGTTCTTTCTGCCGGTCACAAAGATGGTGCCGCCGCCGATAAAGCCCAGGCCGGAAATGATCTGCGCGGGAAGTCTGGAAGGATCTGTGGGAACGCCTTCGTAGATATAAAGGTAAATTCCCGTCATGGCGCAGATGGAAGCGGCGATGCAGACCAGCATATGGGTCCGGAAGCCCGCGGCCCGGTTGTTGTAGGATCTTTCGATGCCCACAAGGGCGCCGCACAAAGTGGCCAGGATGACTCTCAGTACTACAGTGACAATGGTCAGGTCTCTTAAAGTGTCAAAAAAGGGCAGCATATTCTCCTCCCTCAGGAAATGATCTCTTCCAGCGAAAAAACGTGGGCTTCCTTGGCTATAGCCGACAGCATGCCCGAATGAGAAGCCTTATCCCGGGCCAGTCTGACCGAATAGAGGGCCGAGAAATGTCCCGTCTCGGCATCCTGGCCTTCCATTTCGATGCTGAGGATCTGGGCATCCCTGCCCCTGATCAGGTCCGAAATGGCGGCAAAATCGGATGCCTTAGACACTTCCACAAAAATGTTGATGTTCCTGGTCCTTCTCTTGAATTCCAGCTCCACGGGGAACATGACCGTCAGGATGATCACCAGGGAGACAAAGGAAACGAGCACCAGGGAATAGAAGCCTATGCCCGAAGCGATGCCAAGGCACACGGAGGCCAGAAGGCCGGTGGCCGTGGTCAGGCCTTCCACCTTCTGGTGGGCCGACCGCAGGATGGTGCCGGCGGCCAGAAAGCCTATGCCGGTCACGGCCTGGGCACTGAAGCGGATCCCGTCGAATTTCATGCCGATCTCCGCGATCCTTTGGGCCCAGATCCCCTGCATCATGGCGTAGTAATAGAGGGACAGAATACTGGTCAGGGCGCCGCCGATGCTGACCAGCATATAGGTCCGGAAACCGGCAGCCTTCCTCCTGTAGGACCGTCCGTAGCCGATCACACCTCCGCAGGCCATGGCCAGAAGGAGTCTGACCGCCACGGATACGAAATTGAATTCCTCCAGATACTGCATCATATCGCCCCCCTCCGCATACCCGGATCTGATAAAAAAAGGCCGGAGCATTCGGATCCCGAATACTCCAGCCGTCTCGCGAATTTACTATTATATTACATTTCGTTGATATAAAAATCCATTATCAACGGTTTTATTTACATAGAATTTACATTCAGTCTGTTTTGGTTAATAATAACCAGGATGTGTTAAACATTGATATCGTAGCGCACCGCGGACTCGATCATGCAGGAGCCCCCTTCCGCAAAGAAGACCACGCCTCTGTCCTCTTCGTCGGGATAGATGTTGCCGGTGAAGGTATAGCGTCCTCCGTCCACGAACACTTCCACGCTGGTCACGTCCACAAAAATCCGCAGCTCCACCATATCGATCCTCTCGATATCGCATTTTCGGATATTGTTGTCTTCTTCCTCGCCCGTGATCACGCGGCCGCCTCTGGTCCTGTCAAAGACTACGGTCCTTTCTTCTGCATCCAGGTAAATGACCGTTTCATGCTCTCTGCCCTTCAGGATCCTTACGCCCATCTTCCGGGCGCTCTCCCTGCGCATGACAAGATTCAGTTCATAGACATTGCCGGAAAATCCGCTGATCTCGATGCCGCCGTCGTGGAGCCTTACCTGCTCCAGAGACGTTTTTGCTCCGCGGAAGTTCTCGATCTCCCTGACGGGATACTGGTAAAGGCGCCCGTCCCTGTATTCCAGCTCTCTGGGCAGGGTATAGGTTCCCACAAAGCCCTGTTCCGCGGTATACCAGGTCCTGGCCCACATTTCCTTCCAGGCGATCATAATGACCCGGCCGTCGGGAAGGGTCATGGTCTGGGGGGCGTAAAGATCGAAGCCAGAATCCAGATCCTCAAACTTTTCCAGATGGAAACGGCCCGTTTCAAAATCCGTGCGGCCTTTCATATAGACCACACAGTGCTTGTTCTGATAGCGGTTTCCCATCTGGGGCAGACACTGGGGCGAAGCGAGCATGAACTCCTCTCCCTTTAAATAGAAGCGGTCGGGGCACTCGTAGCAGCCGTCCAGATCGAAGTATTCGCTGGGGAAGCCGTCCTGCTGGTGCAGCATAAAGCCCACGAAGGTCCAGCTGACCAGGTCTTCTGATCTTAAAAGGGTCAGATTTCCCCTGGAATACTTTCCTTCCTGGGGAATACGGGTGCCGCAGATCATATACCAGCTGCCTTCATGGCTGAAGATCTTGGGATCCCGGAAATCTCCGGCCGAGATCAGGCCCTGCATCTGATCGGGACTGACCACCGGGTTTTCGCCAAGCTTCTTAAAGGTGATGCCCCCGTCTTCCGAAAAAGCCAGGCACTGCCTCTGCAGTCCCGGTCTGGAGCAGGTATAGGCAAGATACATTCTGTCGTTGATCTCTATGGCAGTGCCGGACCAGCATCCCAGATTCTGTTCGTATTCCTGGTCCGGATACAGGGCGATGGGCTCCTCCTTCCAGTGCACGAAATCCTCTGAGGTAAAATGCCCCCAGTGCATGGGTCCCCATTGGGGGGCAAAGGGATAGTGCTGGAAAAAGAGGTGCGCTTTATTGTTGTAGTAGATCAGTCCGTTGGGGTCGTTTCCCCACCCTGAACGGACAGAGGCATGATACCTGGGTCTGTAGTCCACGTGTTATTTTCTCCTTCTTGTCTGTCTTTATTATGAATGCCGCCTGTATGCGGGCGCTCTTAAAAGACAGGGGATTTCCATCCCCTGTCTTTCTCATCTGCTTCTTCTGCCTTTTTCAAGCTCTTCGCCCACTGCTTTCCACTCTTCCAGGAGCCGGTCCATGGACCAGGCCGCATTGGCGGGAGAAGTGGAGGGCAGGCATACGGCTTCCGGCTTTTCTCCCACCAGGGGAAAGCTGTATTTCCGGTAGAGCCTGTAGGCCGTTTTCCCGTTAATGAAGATCTTCCTGACGGGAGCGGCGTAAATGATACGGCGAAGATCGGTCACTTCCACATTTTTTATGGAGGCGTCCGACGAACCGATAATATCACAGCTTTCCACCACATCCCATAGTGCAATGTGCTTTTCTACCATGAATTTTGTCCGCTCTTCCTTCGTTGCCGGGACCCTTGGATCCTCCGGAGTCAGGATCCTGGCCATCAGAGGCCAGAAGCGGTTCTGAGGATGTCCGTAATAAAAAGCCTCCTCCCTGGATTTGACGGAAGGAAAGCTCCCCAGGATCAGGATCTCCGATTTCCCGTCGAAGAGGGGGCCGAAGGCATCGTGGGTAAGATGCTGCCATGTGCCCTTGCTTTTATCTGCCATATTGCCCTGCTCCTGTTAAATAAAGACGCAAAAAAGACCCGGGCGGGAATGTCCTGAAAGGTCCTGCCCGGGTCCTTGCAAAAATCTCCTTATTTCCAGTATCTGGCTTCCATAACGGCTGTCTGAACAGGCGTGCTGTCGTCCACGGTAAGCTCGGATCCGTTATAGGTCACATTGCCGGAAATCTTTGTGAATTGGTCGACTTTTCCGATGACCGGATAGCCAAAGCCCTTCCCTTTGTAATGCATGGGGATGGTTACCCTGGCTCCGATCCTGTCCGCCATCTTTCTGGCTGCGGCGGCATCGATGGTGAAAAATCCTCCCACCGGGATCATCAGCACGTCCACGCCCTTTAAAAGGGCGTACTGTTCGTCCGTCAGGTCACAGCCGATGTCCCCCATATGGGCCGCGGAAAGCCTGCCTCTGACGATGGTGATGTCGTTGGTCCCCCTGAGCTTTCCCCCGTGATCGTCATGCAGGGAGTGGATGGTGGTCAGGGCAAAGGGGCAGGGGCTGCCTTCCCGTTTGTGGATCAGGTCAGCCGCGTTATGGTCGTCGTGGCCGTGGGAGCAGATCACCAGATCCGCTTCCTCGTCCAGATTTCCGCATCCGGGGACCGTACCGTTTTTATAGGGATCGAAGATGATCCTGTATCCGTCTTCCTCGATGGCAAAGCAGGAATGTCCCAGATAATTGATCTTCATTGACTGACGTCTCCTTTTATTCAAGGATGCGGAGGGCCCATATGGTATCCCTTCCCGCGCTGTGATAGTAGCAGATGCCGTAGTTGCGTCCCAGGGCCTCAATGGTGGTGGGCGCTCCGTTATTGTTGTCGTAGCACATGGCTACGTGGTAGATATAGCCGTTCCTTGCAAAGAAGATCAGATCGCCGGGAGCCGCGTCGGATACGGGGATCTTGATCCCGCCCGAATAGTAGGCCTGGTCCTGGGCTACTCTGGGCAGCTGGATGCCCAGGCACTTGTAAAGGGTCTGGACAAAGCCGGAGCAGTCCGCGCCGTAGCCGAAGGGGTCGATCCCGCCCCAGATATAGGCATGGCCCAGGCACTGTCTGGCCAGTTCGATCAGGGTCTGCCTCTTGCCGGAGGATTTGTCTCCGTTCTTTACCGAAAGGATGGTATGGAAAAGCGCCTTGTTGTCCAGGGGATCCATGAGCTTTTCGGCTTTCTGGAAATCTCCTCCCTCAACGGCCTTTTTCACGGCTTCACTGCCGGTGATCAGAGCCTCTTCCTTCACAAAGCCGCGGACGTCTCCGCTTTCCACGAATACATAGCCGTCCTCTTCCCTGGTAAGGATATAGCAGACGCCGCCTCCTGCAAGCTTTCCGACGGCTTCCTTATCGCTGCCCATGCCTTCCCGGATCTGAAGCTCCTCTCTGGCGAAGGCATACTCTTTTTCTGCGACGCTCCTTCCCGTAGCCTTGGTAAAGGTCAGGGCATTGTTTTCTTCGGGAGGAATGCAGAGGCTGCCGAATTCGGGCACGTAGGCCTCCCGGATCTGCACCAGAAGCGCCAGGGGAGACAGGACCTGTTCCGCACTGCCCACCTGCTTTTCCGCTTCCTCCAGCTTCTTTGAAGTCTGTTCGCTGTTATAAATGGAAGAGGTCCTGGCAAAGCCTCTTACGTCGCCGGATTCCACGTAGGACCAGTCGCCCAGGTCTTCCAGAACGTACATGAGGCCGCCCACGGGGATGGTCCCCACGACCCTTGCGGAATCGTCCTGGTCTTCCCTGACATAGATCCTGAATCTGGCCATGGAATAATCGCAGTCCACATGGTAGAAACGGTAATCCACCGTGACCACGGGAAGGCTGGTAATGGTCATGCCGGCAAAAAGGTCTTCGTTCCTTCCCGTGGCAAGATCGGCCTGCTCAAGTTCGTGCTCGTCCTCGACGCGCTCGTTCTTTTTCTCTTCTGTTTTTGCGGGCTCTTCCTGCTCTGCGGGTGTTTCCGCTGCAGGCTCTTCCCCTGTACCGGGGGCTGTTTCTCCTCCCTGGCCGGCAGGATCTGCCGGATCAGCGGGGGTGCCTTCAGGCTGCGTTCCTTCCCCTGTGCCTGTCTGCCCCTCCTCTCCTGCGGGGTCCGCGGGAGCGGGGTCCTGGCCGGAAGGAGTCTCTCCCTGGGAAGGCGAGGGATCCTGGGCCGGTGCCGGATCAGGCTGGGAAGGCGCAGGATCAGGCTGGGAAGGCGCCGGCTGGGAAGGGGCAGGATCCTGGGCCGGCTGGGAAGGGGCCGGGTCCGTCTGTTCGCCGCTGCCGCCTTCCGCCTCCGCAGATACGGTCTCGCCCGCCAGAGCGGCCGCCGCGCCGGGGCCCATCGCCAGCAGGACGCAGGCAAGGCCTCCCGCCAGCAGTTTTTTAAATTTTACTCTGTAGATATATCTGAATCTGATCATTCTTTTTCTTCCTTTATCGCAAAAACATTGATCCACTCTTCACTGACCCGCCCGGGTCTTACGTCCCCGGTCAGAAAAAGAGAATCCGTTTTAAGGTCATTTACCTGCGAAAGCAGATCCGAAAGACTCTCCTTTGTCAGATCGGTAAAAAAACGCCCGTTCCTCTCGCCCGAAAAGTCTCCCTTTTTGAAGGACATGTAGAAACATCCGCCGCTCCGGAGCGCCCCTGCATATTTTCTGACAGTATAAAGGAGGTCCTCCCCCGAAAGATGCAGCAGGGAGGCACAGGCCCATATACCGTCGTACAGGCCCTCCGGCCGGTACTCCTGAAAGAGAGAGCAGATGACCTCCTGCCCTGTCAGAAGCTGCGCCGCCCGGCACAGGGCCGGGGAGCCGTCCAGGGAAGTCACCCTGTATCCGGCATCCAGAAAGGCTCTGCTGTCCCGGCCCGAGCCGCAGCCCAGATCCAGGATCCTGCCTCCTTCCGGAATATACGCAAGGAAAGCCTCCCTGACACTTCTCATGTCAGCAGAGGCTGTGTCCCGGATGAACTTTTCCGCATTTTTTTCATAGTAGCCGATCGTATCCGCCGTATAGCCTGGCATCTGTCTCACTCCATCCTGATGCGGCAGGGCAGTACGAAAAAGCGTCTGCCTCTGCCTTTTTAAAATAGCATATTCAGGAATGATTTGCAACTTTACAGCTTCATTATAATCCGCGGGATACCACATCCATAGGAGCAGCTGCACCGCATGGGCGTGGAGGAACGCGGTCTTTTTTCTTTCCACGAAAGTCCGCACACCTGCTGTCCCGCTTTCTCCATCCTTATTATGAGATGCGTTCCCATGCTCCAGGGAACGACAGGGCCTTTACTTTTCCTGCAGCGACGCTCTTTCCGTTATCCAATACGACGC
>ODAI013819280.1_pt1 | contig 16308 bp, 15 predicted proteins | sample 1539321 | NCBI WGS metagenome assembly ODAI01 (sample SAMN02144231, study PRJEB22623) | gut metagenome | biome: sheep rumen | host: Ovis aries | place: New Zealand
ATCAAGGTGTAAAGGTACCTCTATGGTAGGTCTATGGTACCTCTTTGTTAGGTCTTGAAAGCACGAAAAACGCCTGAAAGTCCTTTATACAAAGGCAATTCGGCGAAACTAACGGTAGGTCTGGCCAGAAAGGGATACTTATTTCGCAATAAGGAACGCTTATTGGCTGATACTGCAGACTTACCGGCTGATACCAGTTCCTTATCAGATGAGGAAATTATTCCCAAGCTGGGACTACAGAAGTCCCACACTGGGACTAAAATGTTCCCACCGTGGGACCAAAACAGTCCCACGTTGGGAATATATGTAATCTGCCTACGGGACTAAGGAAGAGTAGGGCAGGGGAGTCTCTACACTCTAATCCTGAAACGGGAAGAGCGTCCAGCGATAGAGATTGCAGCCCACGAAGTTGCCGAGCACCTCACTGAGATAGATGACGAGCACCTCCGTCTGCAACAGCTGATCGGCAGGCGACACGAGGAAATAGAAGGCATCGGCGATGGAGTGGGCAAAGCCGCAGAGGATGAACACAGGCACACCCAGCAACAGCGGCAGCATCTTTCCCTTGCGGGCAAACTCGACAGCCGTCGTCATGATGAATCCGCAGCCGATAGCGAGCAGAAAACAGGCAAGGGGACCCTTCGCCAGACGGCCTGCAAGGATCTTCGAGGCGGGTTCGATGCAGTCGGGCTGTGCATAGGCGATGAGCCAGGCCGTGAGCAGACAGCCGACGATGTTGCCAACCAAGACAAGTCCGAGCATCGCCCAGTCGCCCTTCAGGCGGATGAAACCAGCCGTACCCGTGTAGAGCTTCAGGCCATAATATACCACCGTCGTCAGTCCGAAAGCAAACAATACGGCACCAGCCACACCACCAACTCTCAGGTTGACCACGCAACCAATCGAAATACAGATACCGGCCAAGACGGCCAGCGGCAGAATCTTCTTCATCGTCTTAAACTTATATCGGCCACAAAGGTAGCCAAATATGTGCTCAATACCAAACATTTTGGAAATATTTACCATAAATTTAGAGGTGGTTCGGAAAATTATTCGTATATTTGCGGAATAGAATACTCTAATCACTTATGCCTATGCTCATACTTGTTATCAACCCCGGCTCCACCTCAACGAAGATTGCCGTCTATGAAGACGAGAAACCCATCCTGCTCCGGACGATCAACCACTCGGCCGAAGAACTGTCACAGTTCGACGACGTGCTCGAACAGCAGACGTTCCGCAAGCAAGTGCTGCTCTCAGAATTGCAGCAGGCCCACCTGCCGATGAACTTCGATGCCGTCATCGGGCGCGGCGGACTGGTGAAGCCGCTTGAGGGTGGGGTCTATGAGATCAACCAACGGATGGTGATCGACACCCACAGCGGCATCGCCATGCATAACCACGCCTGCAACCTGGGATGCCTGATCGCCTACGAGATCGCTATGGAGATACCAGGATGCAGGGCCTTCATCGCCGACCCCGGTGTGGTAGATGAACTGAATGACTATGCCCGTATATCCGGTTCGCCGATGATGAACCGCATCTGCATCTGGCATGCCCTCAACCAGCGAGCCATCGCCCAGCGCTATGCGGCAGAAATCGGCAAGCAATACGAAGACCTGAACCTGATTGTCTGTCACATGGGCGGGGGTATCTCGATAGCCGCCCACGAGCACGGCAGGGCAGTGGATGCCAACAATGCACTCGACGGCGAAGGACCTTTCTCTCCAGAGCGTGCCGGCTCACTGCCCGCCGCCGACCTCATCCGACTCTGCTTCAGTGGCAAATATACGGAAAAGCAACTCCTGAAGCGCATTGCCGGAAAGGCTGGTCTCAACGCCCATCTTGGCACCAACGACGTGAAGGAGATTATCCGGCGCATCGAAGAGGATGGCGACGCCCATGCCCGTCTGGTGCTTGACGCGATGATCTATCACGTGGCCAAGAACATTGCCGCCGAATCGGCTGTGCTCTGCGGACAGATAGACGCGATCCTGCTGACTGGCGGCCTTGCCAGAAGCGAGTATATCGTCAGCCGTCTGCGCCGGCGCATCGGTTTTCTTGCGCCTGTGCACTGTTTCCCTGGTGAGGACGAGATGGGTGCGCTGGCGCTGAATGCCCTCAGCGTGCTTCAGGGTAAGCGTCTGGCAAAGGTGTATGAGTAAAAAGACAGGCTGCAACTGAAAAATATTCAAATAAATTTGGAATTTAATTTGATTTGCACTATCTTTGCAACCCAATTAATATTGTACACGAAACAATAAAGACAAAGATACAATGGATTACAATTTCAGAGACATCGAACAGAAATGGCAGAAGCGGTGGGTGGAGAACGGTACCTACCGCGTGGTGGAAGACAAGACGAAGAAGAAATTCTACGTGCTCAACATGTTCCCCTATCCCTCAGGGGCAGGTCTCCACGTGGGCCATCCGCTTGGCTATATCGCCAGTGATATCTACGCCCGCTACAAGCGTCAGCAGGGCTATAACGTGCTTAACCCGATGGGCTACGACGCCTACGGACTGCCTGCCGAGCAGTATGCCATCCAGACGGGACAGCATCCCGAAAAGACCACCTTCGAGAACATCGACAGATATAGAAGCCAGCTGGACAAGATCGGCTTCTCGTTCGACTGGGACAGAGAGGTGCGTACCTGCGACCCCATCTACTACAAGTGGACCCAGTGGGCCTTCCAGCGTATGTTCAAGAGCTACTTCAGCACATCGTCGAACAAGGCTCAGCCCACTATCAAGCTCATCGAGCACTTCGAACTGATGGGTACCGAGAACTGCAACGCCCTCGGCACGGAGGAGCTGCACTTCACGGCCAGCGACTGGCACTCGTTCTCAGAGAAGAAGAAGCAGGAGGTGCTGATGAACTACCGTATCGCCTATCTGGCCGACACGATGGTGAACTGGTGCCCGAAGCTCGGCACGGTGCTGGCCAACGATGAAGTGGTGGATGGTGTCTCGGTGCGCGGCGGCTATCCCGTGGTGCAGAAGAAGATGCGCCAGTGGTGCCTCCGTGTGTCAGCCTACGCCCAGCGCCTGCTCGACGGACTGGAAGAGATCGATTGGACCGATTCGCTGAAGGAGACCCAAAGGAACTGGATTGGTCGCTCGGAGGGTACAGAGGTAGAGTTCAAGGTATTTAGAGGTAAGGAGCAAGAGGTGAGAAGTGAGAGATTACCTGAAGCCGCAGACAATTCTCTCACCTCTCACCACTCACCACTCACCTCTTTTACGATCTTCACGACCCGTGCCGACACGATGTTCGGTGTGACCTTCATGGTGCTCGCTCCTGAGAGTGACCTCGTGGCCGAGCTGACCACACCCGATCAGAAGCAAGCCGTGGACGAATACCTCGAATATGTGAAGAAGCGCACGGAGCGTGACCGTCAGATGGACCATAAGGTGACGGGCGTCTTCTCAGGTTCGTATGCCATCAATCCGTTTACGGATGAGAAGATTCCTATCTGGATTGCAGAATACGTGCTGGCTGGCTACGGTACTGGTGCCATCATGGCCGTGCCTGCCCACGATAGCCGCGACTATGCCTTCGCCAAGCACTTCGGTCTGCCCATCATCCCTGTGATTGAGGGTGCAGACGTCAGCGAGGAGAGCTTCGATGCCAAGGATGGTATCATGTGCAATAGTCCGAGATTATCCGAAGAACCCGGAAAACCCGGAATATCCGGACAATCCGGAAAACCCGGAGAGTCCGGAAAGCCCAGCCTCAACCTCAACGGCCTCACCGTCAAGGAGGCCATCGCTGCCACGAAGAAATACGTCACAGAGCAGGGCCTGGGCCGTGTGAAGGTGAACTATCGCTTGCGCGATGCCATCTTCAGCCGTCAGCGCTATTGGGGCGAGCCGTTCCCCGTCTACTATAAGGACGACATGCCCTATATGATTCCAAAGGAGTGCCTGCCGCTGGAGCTGCCCGAGATTGATAAATTCCAGCCCACGGAGACGGGCGAGCCCCCATTGGGACGCGCCAAGATGTGGGCTTGGGACACGAAGTTCGACAAGGTAGTCTCAAAGGACGAGATTGACAACAAGACCGTCTTCCCCTTGGAGCTGAACACGATGCCTGGCTTCGCTGGCTCGAGCGCCTATTACCTCCGTTATATGGATCCGAAGAACGAGAAGCAGCTCGTGAGCCGCGAAGCCGATGAGTACTGGCGCAACGTAGACCTCTACGTAGGTGGTACGGAGCACGCCACGGGTCACCTGATCTACTCGCGCTTCTGGAATAAGTTCCTCTATGACTCCGGCTACTCGGTGGAGGATGAGCCCTTCAAGAAGCTCGTCAACCAGGGTATGATTCAGGGCCGCTCCAACTTCGTGTATCGTATCGAGGACGAGGGAGCCGACAAGGGTAAGTTCGTCAGCTTCGGTCTGAAGGACAAATACACCACCACACCTATCCACGTAGATGTGAATATCGTCTCTGCCGACGTGCTCGATATCGAGGCCTTCAAGGCTTGGCGTCCTGAATATCAGAACGCAGAGTTCATCCTGGAGAATGGCAAATACATCTGCGGTTGGGCTATCGAGAAGATGTCAAAGTCGATGTTCAATGTGGTCAATCCGGATATGATTGTCGAGAAATACGGTGCTGACACGCTGCGCCTCTACGAGATGTTCCTCGGCCCCGTGGAGCAGTCGAAGCCTTGGGATACCAATGGGATCGACGGTTGTCATCGCTTCCTGCGCAAATTCTGGAATCTCTTCCAGAATATCCCGGAAAGCCCGGAAAAACTGGAAAAACCGGAAAAACTGGAAAAACCGGAAAATCCGGATAGTCCGGATAGTCCGGCTTCCCCCGAAAGCCTGAAGAGCGTACACAAGCTCATCAAGAAGGTATCGCAGGATATCGAGACCTTCAGCTACAACACCGCTATCTCTGCCTTCATGATCTGCGTGAACGAGCTCTCGCAGCAGAAATGCAAGAACCGTGAGCTGCTGAAGACACTCGTCATCCTCATCGCTCCCTTCGCACCGCATATCGCAGAAGAACTCTGGGAGCAGTTGGGCGGCGAAGGCAGCGTCTGCGACTCGAAGTGGCCCACCTGGAATGAAGAGTATCTCGTGGAGAGCCAGGTGAAGCTGGGTATCGCCTTCAACGGCAAGAACCGCTTTGAGATGCAGTTTGCCGCTGATGCCGACAACAAGTCCATTGAGGAGGCCGTGCTGGCAGACGAGCGCTCGCAGAAGTATCTCGAAGGCATGCAAGTTGCAAAGGTTATCATCGTCCCTAAGCGTATGGTGAACATTGTGCTGAAGAAGTAAATGACAGTCAATCACAAAATGATATGGAACGAGGTCAAGGACTATCTATTCATAGCCCTTGGCCTTTTCCTCTATACGATAGCCTTCACCGTCTTCCTTATGCCTTATCAGATAGTGGCAGGAGGTGTTACGGGCCTCTCGGCTATCATCTACTATGCCACAGGATTCCACCTGGAAAACACCTACCTCATCATCAACGGCCTGCTGCTGCTGGTGGCCCTGAAGATACTGGGCGTGAAATTTCTGATGAAGACCATCTTCGCCATCTTCACCCTCTACTTCATGCTGATGTTCGCCCAGGAGATTATCCCGAAGCAGGACAACGGACTACCCTTCAAACTGATGGGCGAGGGACAGGACTTCATGTCGATGATCATCGGCTGCGTCATCACGGGTGTCGCCCTGGCAACGGTCTTCGCCCATAATGGCTCTACGGGTGGTACTGACATCATCGCAGCCTCGGTGAATAAGTACCATAGCAACGTATCGCTGGGCAACGTGCTCATCGCTGCCGACTTCTGTATCATCGGCTCCTGTATGTTCTTCCCACAATTCGGCACTTACCTGGAGCGGGCACACAAGGTGATGTTCGGCTTCTGTGTGATGGGAATGGAGAACTTCACGCTCGACTACGTGATGAACGCCCGCAGACAGTCGGTACAATTCTTTATCTTCTCCAGGAAATATCAGGAGATAGCCAATGCTATCGGCACACAGATGAACCACGGCGTGACTATCCTCGACGGACACGGCTGGTATACAGGACAGGATATGAAAGTGCTTTGTATCCTGGCCAAGAAGAACGAGAGCGTGAACATCTTCCGACTCATCAAGATGATCGATCCCCAGGCCTTCGTGTCGCAGAGTGCCGTCATCGGTGTCTATGGTGAGGGCTTCGATGAAATGAAAGTAAAGATCAAGGAAAAGAAGAATAAGATGAAAATAGTATTTGCAACCAACAACGACCACAAGCTGTCGGAGATTCGCAGTATCCTGGGCAAACACTTCGAAGTTGTATCGCTGAAGGATATCGGCTGCGAGAAGGATATCCCTGAAAATGGTCAGACACTCAAGGAGAATGCCCTCATCAAGGCACAGTACATCTACGACAACTACCACATCAACTGCTTCGCCGACGATACAGGTCTCGAAGTGGAGGCGCTGGGAGGTGCACCAGGCGTCTTCTCTGCCCGCTATGCCGGTGGCGCCGGCCATGACTCGGATGCCAATATGAAGAAGCTGCTGCACGAGATGGAGGACAAGGAGAACCGTCATGCCCGCTTCCGTACGGTCATTGCCTTGATCATCGATGGCAAGGTGAAGACGTTCGAAGGCATCGTCAACGGTCAGATTATCCGAGAGCGTAGGGGAGGGGAGGGCTTCGGCTAAGACCCCATCTTCCAGCCCGACGGCTATCATCAGACCTTCGCCGAACTGGGTCTCGATGTCAAGAATCATATCAGTCATCGTGCCAGGGCATCGCAGAAGTTGGCAGATTATCTGAATAAACAGTGAATAATGAATAGTGAATAGTAACGTGAATATAATGCAGATTAGAAAAAGAATTGCTTGTTGGGCATTTACCTACCTCTCATCAAAAATAGTGATAGTACTATTCACTATTCACTGTTCACTATTCACTATCTCCGCCCAGACCGGCTCGTGGAAAAATCATCTGGCCTATCACGACGTGGAGAATATCTGCGAGGCAGGCAACTATCTCTTTGTGCTGGCCTCCAATGATCTCTATCAGTACAATAAGAACGACCAGAGTATAACTACCTACGACAAGGTAAACGGCCTGAGTGACACCCATATCACTCACATCGCCTGGAACCCGACAGCCAAGCGTCTCATCATTATCTATCAGAACTCCAACATCGACCTCATCGATACCAATGGCAACATTACCAATATCTCTGCCCTCTACAGCAAGACGATGACGGAGGACAAGACCGTCAGCCAAATCACCATCGACGGCATCTATGCCTGGCTGCATTGCTCGTTTGGCTACGTCAAGGTGAACATGCAGGCAGCAGAGATTACGGACACCTACATGCCCAGCCATCCGCAGTACCCCACCAGTCTGCCAAACTATAACGAATACCAGGACCTGCAGAATAACCTCCCTATCGTATCAGCCCTCAATCCAGACGGCCCAAAGTACAACTATTTCTACGAGTCGAAACTGCTCAATGGCAAACTCTATACTACGGGAGGTTACTTCCTCTCCGCCTTCCCAGACTTAGTACACCCTGGAGCCATTCAGGTGTTTGACGGCACTAACTGGACTATCTATGAGGACGAGCTGCAGAACAAGACTGGCTACGACTACGTGGACATCAATTGTATCGATGTCGACCCTACAGACGAGAACCACGTCTTTGCCGGAGGGCGCTGCGGACTCTACGAGTTTCAGAACGGCAAGCTGCTGAACTACTACAATCCAGAGAATAGTCCCTTAGGCAGTGCTGTCGACGGCAACAATGAATTAGGCAACCACTATACACTGGTACATGCCATTAAGTTCGACAGTTCAGGAAACCTTTGGGTACTCAATAGCCAGAGTAAACGTGCCAATCTGCTGAAGCTCAGTAAAGACGGTTCATGGGAAGATCATTGGAAGACAGCCCTCGATAACAACGGCGTGAGTATGCCAGGCCTGAGGAACATGTTCTTCGACAGCCGGGGCCTGCTCTGTTTTGTCAATACATCGTGGGTAGACCCATTCGTCTGTCTGTACGATACATCGACTGACGAAATGGTAAAGTATAACAAGTTCACCAATCAGGACGGCACACCCTATAATGTTAACTATGTCAACTGTGCTGCAGAAGACAAGGACGGTAATATCTGGGTGGGAACGAACCTCGGACTTTTCTATCTTGACAAGAATGAGATAGGTAAGGATAATGCTACGTACTATCAAGTGAAGGTGCCACGTAATGATGGCAGCGACTATGCCGACTATCTGCTCTCAGGTGTCAATATCTCACATATCGCCATCGATGGAGGAAACCGGAAGTGGATAGCAACAACAGGTGCCGGAGCCTACCTCATCAGTGCCGATAACATGACACAGATTCACAACTTCACCAAAGAGAATTCAAAGCTGATATCCAACTCCATCTATTCTATAGCCATCAACCATCAGACTGGCCGTACCTACTTCCTCACTGATATAGGTCTCTGTTCCTATCTCAGTGATGCCACAGAGTCAGCAACAGAAATGTCGAAAGATAATGTCTACGCCTATCCAAATCCCGTTACGCCAGACTATACAGGTCTTATCACTGTCGTTGGCCTGAGCTATAACGCTGACATAAAAATCGTATCGTCTAACGGTGCTCTGATTGCTGAGGGACGCAGTAACGGTGGCTCCTTCACCTGGGATGGCAAGGATAAGAATGGCGACCGTGTGGCCTCTGGCGTCTATATGGTAATAGCCGCCACCAGCGAAGGAAAGAAAGGAACGGTTTGCAAGATAGCCGTCATCAACTAAGCTCCAGCATCCTATTGATAGGCTTCACGGCCTCCTTGGCTATCTCAGGATCCACCTCTACTGATGGCCAGCCGTACTTCAGACAGTTGTATATCTTCAGCAGCGTGTTCATCTTCATATACTGGCACTCGTTACAACTGCATTCCAAGCCGCTCTCGCTGATTTCAGGAGGCACGGGGATAAATTCCTTGTCAGGACACGTTCGCTGCATCTCGTGGAGAATACCGGCCTCTGTAGCCACGATAAACTGCTTGCACTTGCTCTGTTGAGCATACTGCAACATCGTTGCAGTACTTCCCTTCACATCAGCCAAGGCCAACACAGGACCCTTGCACTCCAGATGTGCCATCACAACAGCCTCAGGGTATTGCTTCTTCAACTCAACGATCTTCTGTACTGAGAAACGCTCATGCACATGACAACCACCATTCCAAAGCAGCATCTGGCGACCCGTCACCTCATTGATATAGTTGCCCAGGTTATAGTCAGGTCCGAAGATGAGCTTCGCATCCTTCGGCAACTGATCCACTACCTTCTTCGCATTACCAGAGGTAACGACGACATCAGTCAGAGCCTTCACTGCAGCCGTAGTATTGACGTAGGATATCACTTGATAGCCTGGATGCTCTTCTTTATACTTACGAAGATCCTCAGCCTTACAGGAGTCAGCCAGCGAGCAGCCTGCATTCAAGTCTGGACAGAGCACAGTCTTCTCTGGTGAGAGCAGCTTACAGGTCTCTGCCATAAAATGTACGCCACACATCACCATCACCTTGGCATCCGTCTCTGCAGCCTTACGAGCCAAAGCCAGGGAATCGCCCACAAAATCGGCTATCTCCTGAATATCGCCTATCGTATAATAGTGAGCCAGGATGATGGCATCCTTCTCCTCACACATCCTTCGAATCTCTGCCTTCAGATCTGTTCCTTCGGCTACAGGCTCATCGATGAATCCCTGTTCTGTCCACTCCTTTTTCAACATCACAATATTATTTTATTCTTTTTTTTTTTTCTTTTAAAAATAGAATGAGCTGTATGATATGCCGTGAATATGTTGGTAACTTCTGCTCGATTTTCTTGCATATTTCGTTATTCACTATTCACTATTCATTATTCACTCACGCTGTGGATTCTTTCTGCTTGATACAGAATACCTAAGGCAGTTTATCCACAATTTTTGTTTTCGGTGCAAAATTAATAAGTTTATATCTTTTTTCAGCAAAAAACGGTGGAAATCTTTTGTTTTTCTTTGGAATAAATCTGTGGATATCCCCTTCACCACCTCCTGACATGGGATAATAAGTAGTTATAAGCAGAGTTATCAACACATTTATCAACAGGTTTTCCACAATATTATTTGGTAGTTTGGCGTTTTAATTGTAACTTTGCCATCAAATTGGATATATAAAATAAATAAGGTATGAAAAAGCTATTGACTACAATTGCCTTGATGGCAGCTACTCTGACTGTCCAGGCACAAGAGCATGAAGAGGGCGACTTCTCCATTCAGCCCCGAGTAGGTATCTCACTGTCTAATCTCACTGGCGATGGTGATAAATGGAAGACTAATGTCGCATTCGGCGTGGAGTTTGAGCGCTTCTTCAGCGAGCAGTTCAGTCTGGCCGCTGGTGTGCTGTTCACCAATCAGGGAACCAATTACAAGGATATCTACAACTTTGAGACGAATGAGAAGAACGACCTGAAGATGAACATCTATTATCTCAATGTTCCCATCACGGCCAACTACTACTTGTTGCCTGGCTTGGCTGTCAAGGCAGGACTGCAGCCCGCTTTCCGTGTGAAGGCTCAGGCCAGGATGGGCAGCACGTCGTATGACTACGACCGTATGATGGACCTTTGGAAGTCGTGGTTCGACGAGATGACCAAGTTCGACCTGTCTATCCCCGTGGGTCTCTCCTATGAGATTTCCCGTGTGACGCTTGACGCCCGCTACAATATTGGTCTACTGAAGGTCATCAAGGGAGAGAGTATTCGCAACAAGGCGTTTGTGTTCACCATTGGCTATAAGTTCGGCAACTAATCATTGAAGAAGCTTCGTACAATAGAGATGCAGCGCCTCACGGTGGAAGAATTCCGTGAGGCAGAGAAACTACCGCTGGTAGTGGTGCTCGATGATGTGCGCTCGATGCACAATGTGGGCAGTGTATTCCGTACTGGCGATGCCTTCCGTATCGAGGCCGTCTATCTCTGTGGCATCACCTCTACGCCTCCTATGGCAGAGATTCATAAGACAGCTCTTGGAGCTGAGGATAGCGTCAGCTGGCGTTACTTTCCTACGGCTCTCGAGGCTCTCGAAACCTTGAAGTCCGACGGCTATGAGGTGTATTCCGTTGAGCAGGCTCATGGCTCAACGCTTCTTCAGAATTTCGAGCCTCTCTTTGCGAAAAAGTATGCTGTTATTTTGGGAAACGAGGTAAAAGGCGTTCACCAGGAGGTTGTTGATCAGAGCGACGGATGCTTGGAGATTCCTCAGTTCGGCACCAAGCACTCGATGAATGTGTCAGTTACTGCGGGTATCATCATCTGGCACTTTGCCCAAACTATAATAAATAAGTAAATAAATAAATAAGGTGGCCATCAGGTCACCTTATTATTTTTTATTCATCGACAGGCGAGAAATCGCTCTTGCCTACTCCACAGACGGGGCACACCCAATCCTCAGGGATATCCTCAAAGGCTGTTCCGGGAGCAATACCGCCATCAGCGTCGCCCTCTGCAGGGTCATAAACGTAGCCACAAACGTCGCAAACATACTTCTTCATAATCGTACTTGTTTTAGGGGTTATTAATAATGTTAATTATTCTCTCTACAATCCGTTCTGGCGGAATGTTATTCAGACAAGCATAGTCGCCTCGGTGACAAGGCTTCTGACCATAGATGCTGCACGGACGACAGTCAAGGTCCAGTTGGATGGCATTCTCTTCAGACTGCTTGAATCCCATAAAGCCAGCATAGGGATGAGTGGCTCCCCAGACGCTTACTACGGGAACGGCAGTGAGCGATGCCAGGTGCATATTGGCAGAATCCATCGAGAGCATCACGTCGAGATGGCTCATGATGATGAGTTCCTGATACAGATTCTCACAGTAATGCGTAGCATTGATACACTGATGGTATTGAGCATTCCAGATTTTGATATACTTATCCTCCTGATGTCCCTTACCGAAGAAGAAGATACGACATTTGGGATATTTCTCCATCAATAAGTGGATCACCTGCTCCATCAGTCTGGGAGGATAGATCTTTCCCTCGTGGGCAGCAAAGGGTGCGATACCTATCCATTGCTCATAATTCTTCTTGGGTCCTATCTCCTTGGGAAGCAGATTCAGGTTACCCCCTTCTGCCGGGAAGATGGACTGAAATTCTGAGATGTCTATGGGATAGCCAAGGCGTCTGAATACTTCGAGATAGTTTTCAAACGAGGTGGGTAACTGCTTTTTCACCTTGTGCTTAAAAGAAATCAGTCGGCGCCGGTCCTTACGGTGCTTGTTGATATGTTCCACACGATAGCGACCCAGATTGAAACGCATTCTTAAATATTCAGAGCGCAACACATTGTGCAAATCGGCTACCTTGGTGAACTGCTTGGCAGTCAGTCGACGGTAAAGTGCGTTGAGGCCCTTGATGCCGTGATACTCCACCTTTAAGTCTGCCTCCATGAAATTGACGTTCGGAGCCAGGTCGTCGAAGAGTACACGGGCATATCCTCTGCTCAGTACCGTGATGCGTATATCAGGATACTTCTTGGCCAGTGACCATACTACAGGCACGGTCATAGCCACATCGCCCAGCGATGAGAATCTGATTACGAGTATATGTTCCTTCTTCACTTCTTATAGAGGACTGGATTCGTAGTCGGGTCGTTGTACATCTTCATCTGTCTGTACACTTTCATATAGATGCGACCTTGCGAAATGTCGTCGAGCAGTTGGTCGATGGCTGTCGAGAGGTCTTTCTGTTGTTCGAGCAATACGTCCAGTTTAGCCTTACATCTCTGTATATGCTGTTCAGAGGCATCTTTACGGTTGGCCTGCTCTTCCATATGATATATTTTCAGGGCGAGTATGCTCAGGCGGTCTATAGCCCAGGCAGGACTCTCCGTATTCAGTCGTGCATCGGGTAGGGGAGTCACGTTGCTGTAATACTGCCGGAAGTAGGAGTCTATCTCCTCTACCAGGTCTGTACGGTCCTGATTGCTATGGTCGATGCGACGTTTCAGGTTCAGTGCTTCTACGGGGTCGATATGGGGATCGCGGATAATATCCTCATAATGCCATTGCACGGTGTCGATCCAGCACTTCTGGTAGAGTTGGTATTCGATACTTTCACGCTGGTATGGATTGTGGATGGGTGTATCCACATTGTCAGTCAAATGATAGTCGGTAATCACCTGCCTGAAGATTTGGTTCGCTTGTTCAGTAAACGCCATTGTCAAGAAATGATTTGTTTGAGATGCAAAACTACAGAAAGTTTTTGAAATGGCCAACTAATTCAGTATATTTTCATCTAATTTTGCAATTTTATCATATCAAAGCTATCAAAAAGGGGTAAAAATATGCACAGATACCCCCATAATGTGCAAAATGAAATGAGTTTTTCTTAAAAAAGTTTGCGTAAGTGAAAGAAAATGTGTTACTTTGCACCCTGAAAACGGCATCTTGCCGATTTTTTTCAAGATAGCAAATTCATTATTAACATTAAAAGAAAGAAAATTATGTCAGAAATTGAAAGCAAAGTAAAGGCTATTATCGTAGACAAACTGGGTGTTGATGAGGCAGAGGTAAAGCCCGAAGCAAGTTTCACAAATGATCTGGGCGCAGATTCACTGGATACTGTAGAGCTTATTATGGAGTTTGAGAAGGAATTCGGTATCTCTATTCCCGACGATAAGGCTGAGAAGATTGGCACCGTTGGTGATGCTATCGCTTATATCGAGGAGAACGCAAAATAATTTTTGGTATACAACATAGGGGTTGCTTTGGACTCGAAGCAACCCCTATGCTTTAATTTAAGCTTATGGAATTAAAAAGAGTAGTTGTAACGGGTCTGGGCGCAGTGACGCCAGTCGGCAACACTCCTGATGAGATGTGGAAAAACCTGCTCAACGGAGTCAGTGGAGCCGCTCCCATTACACTTTTCGACGCATCGAAATTTAAGACACAGTTTGCTTGTGAGGTAAAGAACCTCAATGTAAACGACTATCTCGACCGCAAGGAGGCTCGCAAGATGGACCGCTACACCCAGTTGGCCATGATTGCTGCCAAGCAGGCTGTCGAGGATAGCGGTATGAACTTGGAGACAGAAGACAAGAATCGTATCGGCGTAGTCTTCGGCGTGGGCATCGGTGGTATCAAGACCTTCGAGGAAGAAGTGTCCTACTATGCCAAGAACGAGGAGGCTGGTCCGAAGTTCAATCCTTTCTTCATTCCGAAGATGATTGCCGACATAGCAGCAGGCCAGATATCCATCATGTATGGATTCCATGGTCCTAATTATATCACTTCCAGTGCCTGCGCTTCTTCATCGAATGCGCTGGCTGACGCCTTCAATCTGATTCGTCTGGGCAAGGCAAATGCCATCGTTGCCGGTGGTGCCGAGGCTGCCATCTGTGCCACAGGTGTTGGCGGTTTCAACGCTATGCACGCTCTCTCTACCCGCAACGATGAGCCAGAGAAGGCCAGCCGTCCGTTCAGTGCCAGCCGTGATGGCTTCATCATGGCCGAGGGTTCGGGCTGCCTGATTCTTGAAGAGCTGGAGCATGCCAAGGCGCGTGGTGCCAAGATCTATGCTGAGATGGTTGGTGCAGGCATGAGTGCCGACGCTCACCATATCACGGCCTCACATCCTGAAGGACTGGGTGCCAAGCTGGTGATGCAGAATGCACTGGAAGATGCTGGCATGAAGCCCGAAGATATCGACTACATCAACGTTCACGGTACATCGACTCATGTAGGTGACATCTCTGAGGCCAAGGCTATCAAGGAAGTGTTTGGCGAGGCTGCCTTCAAACTGAATATCTCATCGACCAAGTCGATGACAGGCCACTTGCTTGGTGCTGCCGGTGCCGTAGAAGCTATGGCCACCGTACTGGCAGTGAAGAACGATATCATCCCTCCCACCATCAACCATGAGGAAGGCGATGAGGATCCTGAGATTGACTACAATCTGAACTTCACATTCAACAAGGCACAGAAGCGTGAGGTACGTGCCGGGTTGTCGAATACTTTCGGCTTCGGTGGTCACAACGCTTGTGTGGTGTTCAAGAAGTATGTGGATTAACGATATCATCGACCGCATAAGGCTCCCTTTCCGCAAGGAGAAGGAGCTTTTTTCTTCTCTTTACGAGATTCTTGGTTTCTATCCACGGGAAATCAAGTACTACAAGCAGGCATTGATGCATAAGAGTGTAGGCCGTCGCAACGAGAAAGGCAAGCCGCTCAACAACGAGCGGCTGGAGTTTCTCGGTGATGCCATACTCGATGCAGCCGTTGGCTATATCGTCTATCGCCATTATGAGGGAAAGCGTGAGGGCTTCCTCACCAATACACGTTCGAAGTTGGTAAGCCGTGAGACGCTCGGAAAACTGGCTAATGAGATGGGACTCTCACAGCTGATTCTCTCATCAGGGCATAGTAACTCTCATAACAGCTATGTGGGAGGCAATGCCTTTGAAGCTCTTATTGGAGCCATCTATCTCGATCGTGGCTACGATACTTGCATGTGGTTCTGGGAGAATCGTGTGCTGGGCAAATATATCAATCTCGACAAGGTGGCCTTCAAAGAGGTCAACTTCAAGTCGAAACTCTTGGAGTGGAGTCAGAAGAACAAGGTACGGATGGAGTATCGTCTGATGAAACAGAAGAGCGATGATAACGGTTCCCCTATCTTCAGCTTTATCGTCGTGCTCGAAGGTATCGAAGGCGAGCGCGGTTCTGGCTATTCCAAGAAGGAAGCCCAGCAACAGGCTTCCAAGGATACCCTCCAGCGCCTGAAGCGTGAGCCGCAGTTCGTGGATGCCATCTTCCAGGCCAAGTCGGAACGTACTAAGATGGAAGAGGAACCCACGATGCTCGTGCCTGACCCCGAGAAAGAAGAACAGGACTTTATCATCGAACAGCCTGCTACCACTGACAAGGGAAAGATGAAGCCTGTGGCCAAAAAGCCCGTCCCTTCTCCTGAGCCTCCTTCTAAAGAGACTGACGACTTCGATCTCTCTGACATTACCCATCAGGAAAAGTCGCGTGAGGATATCATAGCTGAAGCCGAGGCAGCAGCCTTTTCTGAAGATTAACAAATCATCCACCGATGATAATGTCGTAAGGGGATGATATGGTCTATTTAGTTTAGCTTTTGGAAATATCGGAGGGGCGCAAGCCCCTCTTTTTCTGGATGCAGGATGCGGATAAAGTCATTCAGCAGCCAGTCAGGGTGGAAGGGTGTTTCCTCATAGAAGGTGCTTTGCTCCACATTGCAGCCATAGACCTGATGG
>ODAI012891005.1_pt1 | contig 16307 bp, 17 predicted proteins | sample 1539321 | NCBI WGS metagenome assembly ODAI01 (sample SAMN02144231, study PRJEB22623) | gut metagenome | biome: sheep rumen | host: Ovis aries | place: New Zealand
ATGGGCGTGTTTGAGAATCCCACCCTGGCCAAGGGCACCCTGGGCGTGGCCCAGGCCATGGCCGACAGCGACGCCGTGACCATCATCGGCGGCGGCGACAGCGCGGCGGCTGTGGAACAGATGGGCCTGGCCCCCAAGATGACCCACATCTCCACCGGCGGCGGCGCTTCCCTGGAATACCTGGAAGGCAAGACCCTGCCCGGCGTTGCCGCTCTGAACGATAAATAAGGGACGGAGTATTTCTGGGGGGAACCTCTCTTTGTAAGCCAAAGAGAGGTTCCCCCCAGACCCCCTTCCGAGAAAGCTGAATGGGATTTTCGTTTTTTCTTTTGCGAACTTTCGTGCTACAGTTTTGCAGACCGATAAGTCCCAAAGAAATAACAAGCCCTTCCCTACACCTTTCTTGGAGGGGGACTGGGGGAACCATTCTTTGGGTCCAAAGAATGGTTCCCCCAGAAAAAAACAAAAAAGAAAGAGGTGCTTTCCCATGCGGAAGCCTATTATTGCCGGTAACTGGAAAATGAATAAGACCCCCGCCGAAGCCAAGGCGCTGGTAAATGAACTCAAGCCCCTGGTCAAGGAAGCGAACGCCACCGTGGTTGTGTGCGTGCCCGCCGTGGACATTTACGCGGTGAAGGAAGCCATCAAGGGCAGCAACATCCATCTGGGCGCTCAGAACGTGCATTTCAAGGAATCCGGCGCTTACACCGGCGAACTGTCCGCCGCCATGCTGAAGGAAGCGGGCGTGGAATACGTGATCATCGGCCACAGCGAACGCCGTCAGTATTTCGGCGAAACCGACGCCACCGTGAACCTGCGCACCCTGGCCGCTGTGAAGGCGGGCCTGACCCCCATCATCTGCGTGGGCGAGCGCAAGGAAGAGCGGGAAGCGGGTTACACCAACGCCCTGGTGGAATATCAGACCCTGATCGCCCTGAACGGCCTGACCGAGGACGAAATCAAGAACGTGGTCATCGCCTATGAGCCCGTGTGGGCCATCGGCACCGGCCTCACCGCCACTGACGAGCAGGCTAATGAGACCATCGGCGTCATCCGCGCCGCCATCGCCCGGAAGTATGGCAAGCGGGTGGGCAATGCCGTGCGCATCCAGTACGGCGGCAGCATGAACCCCAAGAACGTCAAGGGCCTGATGGCACAGCCTGAAATCGACGGCGGCCTCATCGGCGGCGCGTCCCTGAAAGCCCCTGATTTTTCCCAGGTCGTGAACTACGACAAGTAATCTTTCCCTTTGATTGAAAGCGGGTTTACGCCCGCTTTTTTTGATGCCCATGGACCGGCATGGCGCTTGTTTAAAAATTGTCCTTTCCCGTCGTATCCCTTGCGCGGCGGAGGGTCCTCGCATATAATGAAACAGGATTGTATCCAATTTTTTATTCTGGACGATCCGGAAGGATGAAAAACACCATGCCCAATTTTTCCCTGAACGACGATGTGTTTATCCGCGCGGCCGAAAAATTCCCCACGCCTTTTCATTTATATGACGAAGCGGGCATCCGCTCCACGGCCCGGGCGCTGAACGCCGCTTTTTCCTGGTGCCCTGATTATCAGGAATATTTTGCCGTGAAAGCCCTGCCCAATCCCGCGATCCTCAAAATCTTCAAGGACGAGGGCTGCGGCCTGGACTGCTCCAGCGAATGCGAGCTGCTGCTGGCGGAAATGAGCGGCTTCCGGGGACAGGATATTATGTTCAGCGCCAACGCCATGCCCCCCGAGGAATTTGATCACGCCATGGCCCTGGGGGCCATCGTGAACCTGGACGACATCAGCGATATCGACATTTTGGCTGCCCACGGCGGCATCCCGGAAACCGTGTGTGTGCGCTATAATCCCGGCGGGGATTTCACTCTGGGCAACGCCATCATGGGCTCCCCCGGCGATTCCAAGTACGGCTGGACAAAAGAGCAGATCGCCGTGGGCCTAAAACGCCTGAAGGAAATGGGGGCCAAGCGCTTTGGCCTGCACGCTTTCCTGGCCAGCTGCACCACAGACAATTCTTATTATCCCAAGCTGGCTGGCATTTTGTTTGACCTGGGCGCGGAAATGGAAAAGGAATGCGGCCTGCCCCTGGCCTTTGTGAACCTGTCCGGCGGCATCGGCATTCCCTATCGCCCCGGCGAGCCCGCCGCCGATATTCAGGGGATCGGGGAAGGCGTGCGGAAAGAATATGAGCGGGTTTTCGGCGATCCCACCAACGGCCGCGTCGCCATCAAGTCCGAGCTGGGCCGCTACATGACCGGCCCCCACGGGTGGCTGGTGACCCGGGCCATTCACGAAAAGAAGATCCACAAGGATTATATCGGCGTGGACGCCTGCGCCGCCAACCTGATGCGCCCCGCCATGTACGGCGCGTATCACCACATCCACGTATGCGGGAAGCGGGATTATCCCGCCGACCATGTGTACGACGTGACCGGCTGCCTGTGCGAAAACAACGATAAATTCGCCTGGGACCGGCCCCTGCCGGAAATCCAAATGGGCGATCTGCTGGTGATCCACGACACCGGGGCCCACGGCTTTGCCATGGGATACCAGTACAACGGCCGCCTGCGCAGCGCCGAGGTGCTTTATACGGCGGAAGGCGATTTTCGTTTGATCCGCCGGGCGGAAACCCCGCAGGATTATTTCACCACGCTGGTATGACGGAAAAGCAAAGGGAACTGTTCTGTGTAACCGTTTCATGACCGCTTTAAATCAGTTAGGAGTGAGGAGTTAGGAGTGAGGAGTTAATAGTTGGCACTTCGCGCCTGGACAACAGGAGCTCATTGTGTGATAACAATTTTCAACTCCTAACTCCTCATTCCTCACTCCCCACTTGGTGATTTAAAGCGTTCATCAAAGGAGAATCCGGCATAGGTACCGGATTCTCTTTCCCTTTTCCGGGCCTTGACCGAGCGGGGCGGAATGGGGTATAATGAGCAAGGAGCCATGCTGCTGTGCAAAGACAGCAGTTTTTCCTGTGAAAAAAATTTACTGAACCTGCAAGAATTGGGAAGGGTACGCCGTTATATGAGTGAACGGGCACAAGCAGGCCGCATGGATGACAAAAGGTTCGAGGAGCTTTACGCTGCCTACGCCACCGACGTCCTCCGGGTCAGCTACTTTTATCTGGGGGATCGGCAGCAGGCCGAGGACGTGACGCAGGATGTGTTCGTCCGCCTGCTGACCCATGCGCCGGAATTGGAGCCGGGCAAGGAAAAAGCCTGGCTGCTGAAGGTGGCGCTGAACCGATGCCGGGATCTGTGGCGGGCCGCGTGGGTCAAGCGCGTGGTGCTGGGCAGCCCGGCCCTGGAATTGACCCCCGCGCCGGATCAAATGGACGACCGGCTGGAAAAGCAGGAGCTGATGAGCGCCGTGCGCCGCCTGCCATCCGGGTTTCGGGATGTGATCCTGCTGCATTATTATCAGGGCTATGGCATCGCTGAAATCGCGGCCATGCTGCATCTGCCGGAGGGCACCATTTCCAGCCGCCTGTCCCGGGCCAGAAAGAAATTAGAGGATATTTTGAAGGAGAGTGGCGCGCAATGAAGAACGTGGAGGAAAGGCTGCGGGCCTTGCCGGAAATAGCCGAATCCACCGGGCTTCAGGCGGATGAACAACTCAAGCGGAAAATTCTTCGCTCCGCGGAAGGAGCGGACAGGAAGCCGGGCCTGACTTTCCGCAGGCTGGCCCCTGCCCTGTGCGCCCTGGTGGTGCTGATCGGGGCGGCGGCGTTTACCCTGCCCCGGCTGGGCGCGCCCCGGGAAACCGACGCGAACCTGATGAATTCTTATCCCGCGGGTCAAATCGTGACGGGCGATAAGCTGGCCCTGGACGTGCCCCAGGGCAGCATCACCATCCGCACCTCCCGCAATCCCTCCTACCGCAGCATCTGGGCCCCCATGAGCGGCGGCAATTTCCCCTTGATCGGGGTGAACGGACGCTATTACAGGCTGCTGACCAATCCCACCAGCATTTCTTCTTCCCTGCTGGGCCAGACTCTGGGCACGGTGGATAACTTTACCAGCGAACCGGCCCTGGCCGGAAAGAACGGCATCTGCTCCAACACGGTGGCCGCCGGGGAAACGGTGTACGCTGTCAGCGGCATGAACGGGGCTCTGGCCGCCGCCCGGGTCAACGGGCAAATGCGGGTGTTCCAGCGGGTGTCCTTTGGTGACAGCGCCCTGATGGGCAGCGAAAAGCTGGCCGATACCCTGAAAGCCTCCTCTGCCGTGGCCATCGAGCTGTCCGGCGTGGGCGCCATCAGCGACGCATCCGCCGTGCAGCGCCTGATCAATATTCTGACCAGTAACGCTTCCTTCCTGCGCTCCAGCGGCGGGGAAACCAACCAATCCCTGCTGATTCAGCTGCAATCCGGCCTGGTGCTTCAAATGGCCGTCAACGGCGAACGCATTATCGCCTGCGGCACCTGGGCCTGCCCCGAATTCTTCGACGCCTTCCAGGAAGCTATGCAATAATCGCATTCCTTATAAAAACAGAGCCGCTGCGCTTCATCACTGAATCCGCAGCGGCTCGTTTTTTGTCAGAAGCTATTAACTCCTCACTCCTCACTCCTCATTCCTCACTCCATTACGGTTCCACCGTAATCTGATCCCCCTGGGCGGAAATGCGGCTCACCGGGGTCACACGGGCGATCAGCTGGGCCCAGTCCAGGGTGGCGGGGTCTGGCAGCTGGGAGGTATCTTTCAGTTCGTATTCCAAAATTTCCAGGCTGTCCTGCCGCAGAACCCCCACCGCCATCAGATAACCTTCGCTGGCTGTCGTGCCCAAGCTATTGATGGTCAGGTTCAGCGTAGCGTCCACAAAATACAGTTCTTCTCCCCGCTGGCAGAAGGAAAAATATTCATGGCCCGTGACAGCGCCGTTCAGCGTATCGCTGATTTCCGCCCGGCCCCGGGTCAAGTCCTCCGTGATTTCATAGGTGCGCGCCCGCTCAAACCGCCCGCCGCCGGACACCTCGTAATCGCCGTTGAGCTGATTGTCCATGGGCGTTTCATCCCCCGGGGCGGCGGTCACCGTTTCCAATTCCGGGGCATCGTCCACCGTGGTCTGATAGGTATAATCGCCGCCCTGCCGCCACATAAAGCGGTAATAGCCGTCCCGCGGCTGCTCTCCGGCGGCCTGGGCATCGGCAATGAACTGATTGAAAAAATTAACGGGAATAGCATAGGTCAAATTGCTGTAGGTTCTGATGGACACTTTTCCGATTTCCTGTTCGTAAGGCGCCATCAGCCGCCGAGCAGCCTCAGCCGCCGCGCTTTCCCCCAGGATCACCGGGGCTTCCATGTGCTCCGGCGGGGGCGACGGCGCTTCCACCGGCTGCTCCTCTTTGGCGCATCCGGCCAGCAGCATCGAACAGGCCAGCAGCGCCGCGGCAATTTTCCTTTTCTCCATGCTTCTTTCCTCCCCTTCGCGGTGATCCCATTATACTATATTTTTTCTTTTTTCACAAGGACATACCACATTTGGGATGTTTCCTTCCGTTCCGAAGCTGGTAAAATCAGGTTCAGCAGCGCCGATTTTGTCTGATATGGCGCATAGATGAATCAAAACCACATTAAACATTGTATTTTTCCAATCCAATTGATACATCCATCACAATTTGGCCGCTGAAACTATGTGAACAATGCCAAGTTGTATTTCCGTTTTGAAGGTGATATACTACCCTTGGCAAGCGGAAAGAATGCTTGCTGAAAACTGGAAACGTTTCCGGAAAGGATTCCGGAGCCTGTTTCCCGAAAAAGGAGATGACCGAGATGATCATCCACATTCACGTTGACTCAATGAAGGCTGCTGAACGGCTGAGCAGCATTTGCAAGGAATACCCCATGGAGCTTTATCTGCGGTCCGAAAAATTCTGCATTGATCCAAAGTCCACGCTGGGCATTATGGCGATGATGTACTCTGTTCGGAACCGCATGTTCCTGGACACCGGCTCCATGGATGAAAAAACACTGCACCGTTTTCTCAAGGAAATCGACGATTACCTGGTCAAGGAAAACGAGGAAGCCTCCGGGCTGTAAGGCCCCCGGGCGGAAGGCCGCCCGCCCCCTTCATACGGCAGTCCGCCTGAAAAGGCGTTTACATATTCAATCCCCGGTGAGCGCGGAGCGCGCTGCTGCCGGGGTTTTTTTTGAAAAACAAATGAGGTGAGCGCGATGTTTTCCCTTTTGCTGACAGTGATCTATCTGGCGTTTATCAGCCTGGGGCTGCCGGATTCTCTCCTGGGCTCGGCCTGGCCGATCATGCGGGCGCAGTTCGGCGTGGAGCTGTCCTTTGCGGGCGTCATTTCCATGATCGTTTCCGGCGGCACCATCGTGTCCAGCCTGCTGTCGGAGAGGCTGACGAAAAAGCTGGGGGCCGGGCTGGTGACCGCCATCAGCGTGGGCATGACCGCGTTGGCGCTGTTTGGCTTCTCGGTTTCCTCCTCCCTGTGGATGATCTGCCTGTGGGCCGTTCCATACGGCCTGGGGGCCGGAGCGGTGGACGCGGCGCTGAACAATTATGTGGCCCTGCATTACACCTCCCGCCACATGAGCTGGCTCCATTGCTTTTGGGGGGTGGGCGCGTCCCTGAGCCCGTATATCATGAGCGCTTGTCTTTCCCTGACGGGCCGGTGGGAAATGGGCTACCGCACCGTATCCATCGTGCAGGTAGCGCTGACGGCCCTGCTGTTTTTGAGCCTGCCCCTGTGGGCGGACAGCAGGAAAAGCGGCCAGAAAGCCGCTTCCTCCGCGCCGCTGCTGGGCCTGGGCGGGGCGCTGCGCATCCCCGGGGTGCCGTCCATCCTGCTGGCCTTCCTGGCTTACTGCGGCGCGGAAACCACCGCGGGCCTGTGGGCCAGCAGCTATCTGGTGGAGGCCCGGGGCATCGCTCCCCAAACCGCGGCCAGCTTCGCTTCCCTGTTCTATTTGGGCATCACGGTGGGCCGGTTTCTCAACGGCTTTGTGGCGGATCGGCTGGGGGATAAAACCATGATCCGGATCGGCTCGGGGGTGATGGCCCTGGGCGCGGCGCTGATCCTGCTGCCCCTGCCCACTGACGCCTTTGCCCTGGCGGGGCTGGTGGTGTTCGGGCTGGGCTGCGCGCCAGTTTATCCTTCCATCATTCATTCCACTCCCGCCCATTTTGGCGCGGAAAACTCCCAGGCCATTATCGGCATTCAAATGGCCAGCGCCTATGTGGGCAGCACCTTTGTGCCGCCGCTGTTCGGGCTGCTGGCCAACGCCGTTTCCATCCGGCTGTATCCCGTTTATTTATTGCTGTTTCTGGGACTGCTCACCCTGATGATCGAAAAAGTGAACCGCTTAAAGCCTGACGCTTAAAAACAAAAGAGAACCGTGCTTCGCTTTCCCCATGCGAACCGGTTCTCTCTTTTTATTCTTCCCTTTTCAGGGTGATCAGATGATACTGGGGCCTGGCTCCCAGCCGCACGGGCAGGCCCGAAACCCCTACGCCGTTGGAAACCAGGATATCGGCCCCCTGCTCATTGTACCAGCCGGAAAGAAATCGGTCGCCGTACAGGCTGGAAGAGAACAGCGCGTGGCCCGCCACCGTCACCTGGCCTCCGTGGGTATGGCCGCACAGGGCCAAATGATAAAACAGCCTGCCCGGCATTTCAAAGGTGTCCGGCAGCAGATCCGGCATGTGGGACACAAAGATGGAAAAATCCGCGTACCGGCCCATATCGGCAATGCGGGAACAATCCGGCTCCCCGCAGTAATAATCGTCCACGCCGGTAATGGCCAGCCGATGGCCCTCCCGTTCCAGCAGCACCCCATCGTTCAGCAAGGGAGTGATGCCGTCTTCCCGCATGGCGGCCAGGATTTTCTCTTTGTTCTCCTCCGGCAGCATCCGGTCATGGTTGCCCAGCACGGCCAGCACCGCGATATTCGCCTGGAAATGAGGCTTTAATGCAAAGAATTCCAGCGCGCCGAAGGAATTGACTCCGTAATCTCCGCCCAGGATCACAATATCCGCGTGCAGGGCGTTGACCCGTTCCGCCAGGTCCCGCACCCGTTCCTCCGAATACAGGGGCCCATAATGAATGTCGGAGAGAAACACGATCCTCAGCCCGTCAAATTCCAAAGGCAGCCGGGGGGACCAATACAGTTCCTCTTCCAGATCCAATTGGTTTGCCAAATAAAGGGGATAAAGGATGGGCCAGGGCGGCAGTTTCATCAGAAATCGCCCCAGCCCGTTGATTTCCTTGGGACGCTTCTTTTTTTCCCGGTCCAGCCGTTTCTTGCTCATAGCGCTTCCCCTTCCTTTTTTCTCCTTTCCATCATACCATATTCTCTTTCATTTCGCAATCATAAGCTGATTTGAGTTCCTTGATCCAGACTCCTAAAAGCGAAGAAAGCCGTTCAATCTGCTGGGATGCCTTGTCAGCGTTCCTTCCTGTAGATCAGCATTCCGTTGCCATAAGGATCATCCTGCGCGCCCAATTCCTTTTTTACAAACCGATACCCATTCTTTTCCAGTACCTTCACAGACGCTTCGTTGCCGCGGATTACGCGCCCATCGATCGCTTTTATTTCAAAATGAGAAAACGCAATGCCCGACATGGCGTTCAGCAGTTCGGAAGCATATCCATGTCCGCGATGTTTTTGTCCGATGCAGTATCCAATTTCCGTTTGATCCATCTGTCCTTCCACTGCGCTGATCCCGGCGTCCCCGATCAATTCCCCTGTGTCCTTCAGTTCCGCGCCAAGCACATAAGGCAGCCGCTTTTCTTTTACGCATTCCCCAAAAAAGCGGATGGCCTCCAGCGCCTCTAACGCATCGGCATAGCTTTCATTGGGAAACCATTTTTGCACTTCTTTGTCCAGATGATTTTCATACAGCGCCTGGGCATCCCCCTCCTTGAGCGGCCGAATGATCAGGCGCTCCGTTGCAAACAGCTTTTCCATCCTTGACCTCCGTTTCAGCCCAATTGTGGGAAGAACAGTTCTTTCATCGTTACACGTTCATTGCGGAAAGAAAGGGCTGCTGCCTGTTACGTATTTTTCATGCCCTTGTATTCCAGGCAGAGCATGGTCATATCGTCGAACTGCTCCGCGTCACCCACGAAGGAATCCGCCGCCTTGGCGGCAATCCGTTCGCTGTAGCTTCTCTTTCTCTGGCAGCGGTTTGCCTCACGCTCAGTACCCATTGAAAAGGGAATACCGTGCAGGAATATTCTACCAGAAATGGAGGACATAATCAATTGTTTTTTTGAAACATCCCGATGAACGAAAGGAACGCCCAGCGCATTTGACGGCGGACGTTCCTCTGAAAATGAACAGCGTTCTTATTCCCACAGCTTTTCCACGGTCACATCATGAAAGTAATATTTCACGATTTCCTCCGCCGTTTTTCCCTCCTCGGCCATGCCATAAGCGCCCCATTGGGGCATGCCAACCCCGTGGCCATAGCCTTTGCCGGACAGGGTCACCGTCCCGTTTTCCACATCAAGATCAGTGATCAGCGTGGAGCGGAACCGGGTGGAATCCAGAGCCAGGCGCAGCTCCGGGGCAGACACGCTTTCCCCGTTGACCCGCAGCGTCACGGCCCGGCCGCTTTCGCCCTTCTCCCCCACCTCCAGGGATTCAATTTTTTGGATATCCTTGATCCCCAATTTTTTAAGAGCGTTGATGAATTCCGCTTCCAAAAAGCTGGCCTTCCATTCCCGGGCCTCCTGGGGGGCCTGGGCGCTTTCATGGCCCTGGGTCACTTTGGTGTAGCCCGGCTCCTGCCCGTCATAATGCAGCCCTTCCACGGCCCGCTCAGTGGCCCCGCCGGAATGGGCGTGGAACCAGGCGTAGGGCAGTTGGCCCTGATAGGACAGCACCAGCCCCTCCGTTTCCCGGACGGCCTGCTCCACCCGCTCGTTGACGCCGGTGGCGTCATAAGCCTGGGCTTCCTCGATATCCGTGGAAATATCCGCACCCTGATATTTGCTTTCCTTTTCCGTGCAGAATTTCAGCACGAAGGTGCGGGCCAGGATGGCCTGGGCCTTCAGGGCTTCCAGGGGCCAATCGTTTTTCATTTCCCCGGCCACCACCCCCAGCAGATAGGTTTCCAAATCCATTTCTTTTGTTTCTTCCTCGTCCACTTGATACACCTGGAGCATGGGGATGCCTTCTTCATTCAGCTTGAGCTTTTCCGGCAGGGGCGGCTTTTGCCGGGCTTGGGTGGTATCCTGAATTTCCTCTTGTTTCTCCGCGCCGCCCTGGAGGCCGCATCCGGCAAACACCAGGCACAGCGCCATCATGGCAGTCAGGATCACGATTCTTTTCATGTTTCCTTCCTCCTTTTCCATAGGGTCGTCCCCGGCGAAAAAAAGGATACAAGGAAATAACAGGAAAACAGCAGATAAACAGGCAGCAAAAAGGCCCGCTAAGCGGGCCCTGTGATCATTTGCAGGGCACTTTAAATCAGTTAGGAATGAGGAGTTAGAAGTGAGGAGTTAATAGTTTACGCTTTGCACATAAACAATTTTCAACTCCTAACTCCTCATTCCTCACTCCTCACTTAGTGATTTAAAGTTTTCTATAAACGCCTGCCCAATCCTCTCCCATTAAAGCTGCCTGGACAGCACCCGCTTTAAAAACTCCTGGGTGCGGGGCATTTGGGGGGCGGTGAACAGTTCCTTGGGGCTGCTGTCCTCCAGGATCCCGCCGCCGTCCATGAACAGCACGCGGCTGGCCACGTCCCGGGCGAAGCTCATTTCATGGGTCACGATCAGCATGGTCATGCCGCCGTGGGCCAGGTCCTGCATCACTCCCAGCACCTCCCCCACCATTTCGGGGTCCAAAGCGGAGGTGGGCTCGTCAAAGAGCAATATTTCCGGCTCCATGCACAGGGCCCGGGCGATGGCCACCCGCTGCTTCTGCCCGCCGGAAAGCTGGGCGGGGCGGGCGTTGCGATAGGCCGCCATGCCCACCTTTTCCAGGTATTCCATGGCCCGCTTTTCCGCTTCCGGGCGCTTCACCTTAAGCACCTGCATCTGCCCCAGCACGCAGTTTTCCATCACGTTGTGATTGCTGAACAGATTAAAGGACTGAAATACCATGCCCACCTTGGAGTGGTACAGGGTGCGCTTCCATTGGGTTTCCGCGTTTTTCCCGTGGAACAGGATCTCCCCCTGGGTGGGCTGCTCCAGGAAATTGATGCAGCGCAGCAGGGTGCTTTTGCCGGAGCCGGAGGAGCCGATGACGCAGATGACCTCGCCGCTGTTCACGGTAAAATCAATATCCTTGAGCACCTCATGGGTGCCGAAGCTCTTGGAAAGGTGGCTGACCTGCAAAATCGTTTCTCCCATTTCAGCCTTCCTCCTTTCCCTGCCGGGTTTCCTTGTGGGTTTCATCAAAGGGCGTGCCCCGATCCGGGTAACTATAGGTGCCCGCGGTCATGGTCAGGGCGTCCTCCTGCACCAGCTCATAATTGCTGGAGCCGTCCATTTTCCTTTCCACCCACCTGAGCAGGAAGGAGGAAAGCAGCGTCATGGTCAGATACCCCACCATTTCCACCGTGGCGGAGGGGAAATACAGATAGCTGGCCCCCACAGCGGCCCGGTGAGCGGAGAAGAATTCCGGGAAGCCGATGATGAACATGACGGAGGTATCCTTCACGTTGATGATGAAGTTATTGCCGATTTGCGGAATGATATTGCGCACCGCCTGGGGCAGGATCACATGGATCATGCTCTGCCAATGGGTCATGCCGATGGCCGTGGCCCCCTCGGTCTGCCCCTTGTCCACGGAAATGATGCCGCCGCGGACGGACTCGGCCATGTACGCGCCGGTGTTGATGGACACCACCACGATGCTGACCAGCCAGATAGAGGTGAACTTCACGGCGTTATTGGTAAAGTATGGCAGGCCGTAATAGAAAAACACCGCCTGGAGCACCATGGGCGTGCCCCGGAACACCTCCACATACACCCGGATGATCACCCGGATCAGCCGCAGGAAAAAGCGCTTCACCACGTTATCCTTCTTGGAATAGGGAATGGTGTTCAGCACGCCGCAGATAAGGCCAATCAGGCAGCCGATCAGCGTGGCCACCAGGGCCAGGATCAGCGTATTTTTCATGCCGGTCAGGTAGGACGCCCCGTATTTTCCCCAGAGCTTGACCACGTCTGCCCATAGCTGCGCAAACCTGTTCATTCCAGTTGTCTTCCTTTCTTGATGGATAGGATACGCCTGGATGGGACGGGCCCACCCAGGCGTTGTTTTATTATTGGCTTGAAGGCAATCAGTTCATCATGGGCTGAATGGCGATGGCCTGGGCCATCATGGCGTTGAAATCGTCCGCGGTCATCTGGGACAGCACGGCGTCGATGGCTTCCTTCAAGGCCGTGTTGCCCTTCATCAGGGACACGCCAATGTTCACGTTCTCCGCCCGTTCCTGTTCGGTGAACTGGAAATCGCCCTCAGTGCCGGAGAAGTCCAGGATCACCATATCGGGATAAGCGGCCACAGCGCCCTGGGCGGTGGGCATATCAGTGCAGATGAAGTCCACGGTGCCGGTTTCCAGGGCCATCAGCATGGCAGGGGCGGTCTCCGCGGCGGTCATGATGTTGGCGCCGGTGATCTGGGGCAGGCAGGTGTCATACCAGATGGTGGCGATCTGCGCGGTGCAGCTGCCGCCCTTGAGGTCGCTCAGGCCCTTGGCCTGGGCAAAGGCGCTGCCCTGCTTGGTCAGGCAAACGATGGTGGCGTAGAAGTAGGGGCCTGCAAAGTCCACCTGCTCCGCCCGTTCGGCGGTCATGGACTGGCCGGCGATCACGGCGTCAAAGGTGCCGGTCTGCACGCCGGGCACCAGAGAATCCCAGTCAGACTGGAACACTTCCAGTTTCCAGCCGTTGGCTTCGCAAATCTTCTTGGCGATCATCACATCGTAGCCGTTGGCATAGGAGCCGGGCACGTTGCTGATGGGCACAGCGCCGTTGCTGTCATCGCTCTGGGTCCAGTTGTAAGGCGCGTAAGCGCATTCCATAGCAATGGTCAGCACCCCGTCCTCCACGCCGGTGGGCACATCCTGGGCCAGGGCAGCGGCGTTCAGCGACAGAGCCAGCATCAGCGCAGTCAGCAGAGCAAAGAACTTCTTCATGATCAATTCCTCCTTCAAATTAAAAAACAGACGGGAATGGGCAAACGCCATTCACCGCCTGACATGATCTGTATAGGCTGAATAGCGCTCCATGGGAAACCCCATGACAGTCAGAAACATATTCTCTTTCTGACCAACGCGGCCCCTTGCCTGGAACACGCGTTTCGGCGGCCTTCCCTTTCCCGCGGGTTCCCTGCCCCGGCCGGGCTCCCCCGCGCTACTTTTGTCAGCCGCGCCTCTATTCCGTTCCGGCTGCCCGGAACAAATATCATTATACAGGTCTTGGGATTGATGTCAAGGCATCTTTTGTATATAAAGTGTTTTTATGCAGACATACGGATTCCGGAAAAATGCTTTATGACAATAGGCAAAAGGCAATAGGCAATAGGAGATAGGAGATAGAGAGTACAGAGTGAAGAGTTCAGAGTTCAGATGTTTTAGCTCTGCCAAGTCTGGATACGTTGTTCGTGTCCGTCTATATTCTCTGCACTCTGTACTCTGAACTCTGAACTCTGCACACTTTCGTCTATTGCCTATTGCCTAATGCCTATTGCCTAATCACTTAAAGTGTTTTACTCGCAATCATGCCTGAAAAAGTTATACAATCATCCCACTTTGCAGGTCCATTCATGGGTATCCGGCGCGATGCCCCACTGGATGGAGGTGAGGGTATCGTACAGCTTTTGGCTCAGCTTTCCGATGCCGCCGTCCGCCACCTGGAAGGACACGCCGTTGATGCGCAGCTCGCCGATGGGCGAAATGACCGCCGCGGTGCCGCAGCCCCAGGCTTCCTTGAGGGTGCCGTCCTGCATGGCCTTTTCCAGTTCGTCCACGGACAGCAGACGCTCTTCCACCTTGCAGCCCATTTCCTTCAGCAGCTCGATGCAGCTCTTGCGGGTGATGCCGGGCAGGATGGAGCCGGTGAGCTTGGGGGTGACCACGGTGTCGCCAATCAGGAACATGACGTTCATGGCGCCCACTTCTTCAATGTACTTGCGTTCCACGCCGTCCAGCCACAGCACCTGGGAATATCCCGCCGCAGCGGCCTTGTCCCCTGCGCGCATGGAGGCCGCGTAATTGCCGCCGCACTTGGTGTAGCCCGTGCCGCCGCGCACCGCGCGCACGTCCTCGGTTTCGATCATGATCTTGACGGGGTTCAGGCCCTCTGCGTAGTACGCGCCCACGGGAGAGGCGATGATCAGGAACTTGGCGTTGTGGATGGTGTGTACGCCCAGGGTTTCGTCATTGCCAAACAGGAAGGGGCGCAGGTACAGACTGGTGCCGGACAGGGAGGGCACCCAGTCCTTTTCCAGGGCCACGAACTTTTTAAGGGCGTCCAGGGTGAAGGCTTCGTCCACCTGGGGCAGGGAAAGGCGCTCGGCGGAGGCGTTCAGGCGCTTGATGTTTTCCCAGGGGCGGAACAGCTGCACATCGCCGTCCGGGCGGCGGTAGGCCTTCAGGCCCTCGAAGATTTCCGCGCCATAGTGGAACACCGTGGCAGCAGGATGCAGAGAAAGGTTCCCGAAGGGCTCGATGCGGGCGTCATACCAGCCCTTTTCGCTGTTCCAGTCCATCACGAACATGTGATCCGTGAAGATTTTGCCAAAGCCCAGCTTGTTCCAATCGGGCTTTGCCTTGGGAGAAGTGGTCAGGTTCATTTTGATTTCCATGGTGGTGCGCTTCCTTTCATAGAATTCCTATATTTCTTCCTTGATACTGGACAGTCACAACATAGACGTTCCTGTTTTTTTCATCGATTTTGAATACAGCGATATAATGATCGATCAGAAGCTGCCGGTATCCGTGTCCTGCATACCGCCCTTCCAGCCGTTCCTGATGCGACGAAGGAAATGTTTCCAAGGAGCGGATGGCATCCCAAATTCTGTCCGTTTGTGCTTTCGGGTTTTGGGGAGCCAGCTTTTCCAGGGCAATATAAGCGTAAATATCTTCTATGTCCCGGTACGCTCTGGGATACAGGAATACTTCATAGCGATCCATAGTATTTCCCGTCCAGCGCTTCCTTGGCGGTATGGAGCGCTATGGGAGCGGCTCCTTCTTCCACTTCCTTTTCCGCTTCAAAGATGGCCTGATCCATCCGGTTGATGCGGGCAAAGCGCTCATACAGTTCGGCGCTCATCACTACCAAATCGCTGTAACCGTTTTTCGTGATAAAAATGGGTTCTTGGTTCTTGTGGGCCAATTCGGAAATATTGCTTGTGTTCCGCAAATCACGGATGGGCATAATCATGGGCATCACAGTCACCTCCTGTTTCTTGTGACATGATTATAGCATAATTATGACGCGATGTAAAGTGATTCAGGGACGTAAGCATTTTTTCAGGAGAAAGATGTTTTACGCCGTTTCGATGCTGTTGGCCTTTTGCAGCTTGAGCAGTTCCACCGCGTCCTGGCGCATTTTGTATTTGAGGATCTTCCCGGCGGCGTTGGTGGGGAATTCCTGCACGAACTGGACGTAGCGGGGGGTCTTGTGGCGGGCCATATGATCCCGCACAAATCCCTTTAATTCGTCGGCGGTCATGGTTTGTCCTTCTTTCAGGATCACCACGGCCATGATTTCTTCGCCGTAGGATTCATCGGGCACGCCGATGACCTGCACGTCAGAAACCTTCGGATGGGTGTAAATGAATTCCTCGATCTCCTTGGGGTAAATGTTTTCGCCGCCCCGGATGATCATGTCCTTGAGGCGTCCTGTAATGCGGTAGTTGCCCTCGGGGGTGCGGCAGGCCAGGTCGCCGGTGTGCAGCCAGCCGTCCTTGTCGATGGCCTCCTGGGTGGCGCGGGGCATTTTGTAATAGCCCTTCATGATGTTGTAGCCCCGGGCCACGAATTCGCCGGTGACGTTGTCCGGCAGTTCCTCGCCCGTTTCCGGGTCCACGATCTTGCATTCGATTTCCGGCATGGCCCGGCCCACGGTGGAAACGCGCACCTCCAGGGGATCGTCCGTGGAGCTCATGGTGCAGCCGGGGCTGGCTTCCGTCTGGCCGTACACGATGGTGATTTCCGTCATGTGCATTTTGTCCACCACGTCCCGCATCACGCTGATGGGGCAGGGGGAACCGGCCATGATGCCGGTGCGCATGTGGGAAAAGTCCGTTTTCGGGAAGTCCGGGTGCTCCAGCAGGGCGATGAACATGGTGGGCACCCCGTGGAAGGCGGTGATTTTTTCCTGA
>ODAI011599399.1_pt1 | contig 16306 bp, 11 predicted proteins | sample 1539321 | NCBI WGS metagenome assembly ODAI01 (sample SAMN02144231, study PRJEB22623) | gut metagenome | biome: sheep rumen | host: Ovis aries | place: New Zealand
TGCGACAAGCCATATATACTGTATATTGGCAGCATTCTGCCGCACAAAGGCATAGAATACCTTTGCGAGGCTATGATGGCAATTACCGAGGACAGCAATGACTTAAGAGTAGTTATCGCAGGAAAGGGAGACTACTATTTTGACAAATCCAAGTACGAGCAAAGTCCGGGTTTTATGTTCATTAACCGGTTTATCAAGGACGAAGAACTTGCCTCACTCATCCGAAACTGCACGGCTGTTGTATGCCCCTACGTTGACGCGACACAGAGTGGAGTCATCATGTCTGCCTTTGCACTAAACAAGCCGGTCATTGCCACGAATGTCGGAGCCCTTCCGGAAATGGTTGAAAACGGACGGCACGGCATACTCATTCCACCAAGAGACAGCAAAGCAATTGAGAAGGCTGTCAGAGAAATGATGAAGCCTTCGGTAGCACAAGAAATGGCAGAGAACATCCAAAAAGATTTCTCTACAGGCCAACACTCCTGGGCGACCATTGCTAAGGAGATGGGCAACACCTACAAGAAAATCATCGAAAGCAGAAACAAATAAATCATTAATTTACAACATAAAGAACATGAGAAAAGCCAGAGTTATAGCATATTACCTCCCACAGTTCCATCCTATTCAAGAGAACGACGCCGTATGGGGTAAAGGATTCACAGAATGGACAAGTGTCGCCAAGGCGAAGCCGCTATTCCGTGGACACAATCAGCCACGCATTCCTGCCGACCTGGGATTCTATGATTTACGGCTACCTGAGGTCAGGGAACAGCAGGCCCGTATGGCCCAAGAATGCGGAGTAGAAGGCTTCTGCTACTGGCACTACTGGCTGGGTAACGGGAAACTGCTTTTACAACGTCCGTTCCAAGAAGTCTTGAGCAGCGGCAAACCTGATTACCCTTTCTGTCTGTGCTGGGCAAATCACTCATGGCTCACAAGCACATGGACCAATGTCAAGAGACAAGAAGAGAAAACCGTCATTGTGGAACAGACCTATCCGGGAGTCGAGGATTATAAGAATCACTTCCACTACTGCCTACCTGCCTTCAAAGACAAACGCTATATGACAGTCGACGGCAAACCCATCTTTGGCATATTCGATCCTTATGCCTTTCCGGACATGAAGCGTTTCATAGAGTGCTGGCGAAAGTTGGCTCAAGAAAACGGACTGCCAGGCATCTTCCTCTACGCTATCACACCGTCGGCAGGGACCCTGCGCTATGATGCTCAGGGCAAACTGAAGCGATGTATTCCAAACCTCACAAGCAGTGCGGAGGCTTATCACAACATCTTAGACTTTGGTTTTGATGCCATTAATTCGAACGGCATGCAGAGGGCAGAGATGCTGTATAACGGGAAATACCAAGACCTGATGCGAAGAACGATTGAGCGAATAATGGATTTACCGTGCAAGAGGTATAACTACGCCAAAATATCCAAACATCTCTTTGCCCCGGAAGATACCTGGGAGAACGTCTACCCTACCGTATATCCGCAATGGGACAGGACTCCGAGACAAGGAAAAAGGACCTCAAATGTCTATGTCAACTCTACACCGGAGAACTTCCAACAACAATTGGCAAAAGCCGTTGAACTGACGTCAGGCAAGCAAGACGAGCACAAAATTGTTTTTCTGAAAGCATGGAACGAATGGGCCGAGGGCGACTATGTAGAACCCGATTTGACGTATGGCCATGGCTTCCTCGATGCTATCAAGAATGTGATATTAGCCCCATGAGTCTACACGTCAGGCAAAAAGGGGACAGCCTTTGACATGGGGCCGTCGGCGAATACCAACTTCTTGCCCTGCAAATAAGCAGAACAGAAGTCGTAAAGCCGACGGGCTGCAAGTGTCGCGTTCCATGTGTCAGAAACCGTATGGTAGGCATGGCGAGCCATCTCACGCATCTGCTCAGGATTATCCATCAAATATTTTACTTTTGAAAAGAGCGCGTCAAGGTTGCCCGCCCCAAAGACGAGTCCGTTTTCATCATCCTTTAGCAAGAACGGCACTGAACCGATTTCCTTAGAGGCCACAGGACAGCAAACCTGCCCCATGGCTTCGTTCAATACGACTCCCCACCCCTCGCGCCTGTCGGATGTAAAGAGGAATATATCATGCTCTGCCATCATCTTAACGACATCTGCATTAGGATGGTTGCCCAAGAGATTGACTTTTCCCACCAGTCCCTTGTCAGCTATCATCTTTTCTATTGCTTCATAGAGTTCACCAGAACCGACCATGTTCAGTTCGAAGTCATAACCCTCACGGGCCAGTCTCTCAGCCAACTGTACGGCTAACTCAGGATGTTTCCACGGAATGAATCTGGCACACCAGATGATGCGAGGACAACGATGCTGAGATTTCTTTTGCAGCAGGGATTCTACATCCTGTTCGGGAATATGGGGGAAATAGGCCCATTTATAGCATTTGTCCTTGAAAGCATGCTGGAAATACATATCATTGGCGGTATAGCCACTGATACACAATTTATACAAGGGCTTTTTGTAGAATCGTGTATGATAATAGAATTGTGTCAACAGGTTTGTTGGCGATACGATATTTAATAATCCACGCTTCAGAATGCGCTCGGCACACTCCAACGTCAATTTATTGTACCTCAATCGACGCTTCTCATAATCTACCACAAACTTACCTCCTCCAGTATAAAGCACATCAGCCTCCACTGCTAACCGATATGCTCTCTGCTGCTCTGCCTGGCTCTCCCATGCCCTGACGATATAAGAACGATCATAAACTGAGAACCCGCCTTTTTTAAAAGACTCTGGCAACGGCTCTACTTCCACAAACCAGAAGTCACCATTTGTCAATCGGAACAGTTCATCTGCAAGGGGAGCATAATAATGGTTTACAAAATTTGAAACGACAACTATTTTCATGAATACATCAGTTTAAAAGGATTGATAGAGCTCCGTATACCCGTCAGCCATTTTCTGCCAACTGAAACGTCGGGCATTCGAAAGGCCTTCTGCCCTCACCTGCAGCATCAGGTCCCGATTTCCGAGAAGACGGAGTTTGGCAATGAGTTCTTCGTCTGACAACTTCGGCATCAGCAACGGCGTTTGACCTATTACCTCGGGAATAGACGACGCATGGAGAGCAATGACGGGACAACCGGCTCGCTGCGCCTCCAAAACGGGCAGGCCAAAACCTTCGTAGGATGACGGATAGACCAGAGCCGCTGCATCATTATACAACCGGTTCAGGTGTTCATCGAAGACCCGGCTGAGGCACTGGTAACGCTGGGGCGCAAGATACTGCTCGACCACCGTACGCTCGGAGTCACTCAGCTGGTTGCCGACTATCAGTAAGTTATAGGGACTCTGAGCCACACTCCGAACCGTCGGCCAAAAGTTCTTATAGCTGTCACGACGCCCAATGAAAATGACGTATGAGCCCTTGGGAAACGGCAGTTGACTGGCATCTGACGCTTCGGGCAACTGACGGAACACCTCTGAAACGCCATTATATATGACATGCACCCTCGACGCGTCGACATCGGGCATCAGCCTCAGCAGGTCGCGTTTGGTATTCTCAGAAATACAGACCACAGCGGCAGAATGACGTATGGCAGAGAACTTCTGACGACTGTGCACCTTCTGCTTCAGTCCGCTAACAAACAGCTCGTAGGTGAAATCGTGAACCGTCGTGACGTTCAGAGCCTTGGGATTGGTGCAATAGCGGTAATATGAGGAATGGAAGACGAAGGGCACATTGGACTTCACGCCGACGGGCAGATAGCGCGTCAGGGCAGGTAGCGCAACGTGCCGCAGTATGTCGCCGTCAGCGATGTGCATTTTTACGCGGTTATGATTGCCTGCTTCGGTGAGACGGACGTCAATATACTTCAAATCAAAGCAGGCAGAACGCTGCACGCGATCTAACAACTCCTGCCAGACGACGGAAATACCACCGAACTGCTGGATGGCGAAAACAATATTGTCATACACAACCTGCATCATGGACGGCTACCATTTGAATTCGAACACCTTATACAAATACTTCATCGAGATCATCAGCGGATTGGTGTAGATGCCATTCTCGCGGCAGCCCCGCACGTCGTCCTTGATGAGCTGTAGACGGCTCCCCACATTGCGCGTACTGGCACCGCCAGTGCGCATGGTGACAAAGTCCAAGGGCAGATAGCGAGCCTTGATGTGATGGACCATAAAGAGGCGCACCATCATCTCGTAGTCAGACCCTATCTGATAGTCGGTCTTATAGAGTCCTGCCTTGTCGAACACCTGGCGGCGGCAATAGAACGAAGGATGAGCCGGCATAAAGCCAAAGCGGAGCCAAAGCGGCCGGAAGGGCTTGGAACTATAGTAGCGTATGCACTTCTCAGGGTGACCGTCGCGAATGAAATGAATGTCGCCGTAAACAGCATCAATAGCACTGTCGCTGAAAGCAGAAGCTACATGCGCTATCACGTCATTACTGGTGAAATAGTCATCAGAATTCAGGATACCAACGACATCGCCACTGGCCATACGAATGCCTTTGTTCATGGCATCGTAGATACCACCGTCTTGCTCTGACACCCATTTCAACCTGCCTTCAAACTCAGGCTCGTAGCGGCGTATCAAATCTACGGTACCGTCGTTTGAGGCACCGTCAATGACAACATATTCAATATCCATATAGGTCTGTTGCAGTACAGACCTAATAGCATCTTCCAGGGTATGGATGCTGTTATATGCAACAGTTATGATTGAAACTTTCAAAGCGCTTTTTTCTTTTATAACGCTTCGATTAGCATATTATTGTATCATAACGAAGAAATTCCGTAAAACTACTGAGGCAGGGGTACCGATTTACGATAGCCCAAACCGGTGACGTGACAGATGACGGTGCCTGACTGGTTGGTGACGGTGACCTCTACGGACGGTATCTTGTGGTGATTGGCCACGTGGACAGCTTCGGCACGGAGCGTGTCACCCTGACGGGCACTGGCTGCGAAAATGATGCTGTTGCTGATGCCGAAGGTCAGCTGGCCTGAGCTGTTCATGAGGGCTGCTATGGCCAGGTCGGCCAGCGTGAAGAGGGCACCGCCCTGACAGACATTGCCACCATTCAGGTGGGACTCGGTCACCACCATTTCGGCCACGGCATGACGTTCGTCGACTTCAGTTATCTGACAACCTGCCGCACGGGCAAAGCGGTCTGTACGATTCAGTAATTCTTTGATATCCATCTTGATTTAATTTTTGTCGCTGGATGTTATGAAATGTATGTTGTTAATCCTTTTTGACTGTGTCAGGCATAGCTGTGCATACCGCCCAGAAAGTAGTTGACACCGTAGTAAGTCATGAGGATGGTCAGGAAGGCCAGCGTCATGTAGACATGATAGCGCAGCGGCGAGTTGTCAGGACGCAGCGGCGAGAACATACTGTGGGCTGGCGCAGCATAGACCATGAAGGTGATGAGGGCCCAAGTCTCCTTAGGGTCCCACGACCAGTAGGTGCCCCACGAGACGTTGGCCCAGATGGCGCCGATAAAGATGCCGAAGCCCAGACAGGTCAAAGCAGGAAAAAGCATGAGCTGGCTCAGCAGGTGGAGCTGGTGGCGCTGCGGTTTCAGGAAAAGGGCGGTCAGCGAGGCGATGAACGTCATGGCCAGCAGGGCATAAGCCATCATGATAATGCTGACGTGGAGGGTCAGCAGCGGCGAATTTAGAACTGGCATGAGATGCGTAATCTGCGGATCCATCTGCGAGATATGGCTGACCAACAGGAAGAAGCCAGAGAGCAGGAATCCGAAGGTGAGCAGAATGGGGAACCTCTTGTAGCCCAGAAAAGCCAGCAACATAACGGCCCAAGCCAGGAAAAGCATGGTTTCGTAGCCATTAGCCATCGGAACATGACCGGTAATCATCCAGCGCAATGCCAGACAGAACGTCAGCGCAAGGAAACACACGGCGAGCAAGACCAATGCCACGCGCTGGCCTCGCCGCTGGAACCATACAGGGCGGAAGATGAGCAACAGGAAGCAAAGCATGCCTAACGTAAGGCAAACCATGAAGAGAATGGTGGCAAAGGGTATGCGATTGTAGATGCGCTCTGCCCCAACACGTAGGTTTCCCGGCAGCGACGAAGCACCGAAGGTCTGCTGATACTGCAGCATCTTGTCGAGAAACTGGTTGGCACGATCGAAGCGTCCTGCCTGTATTTCGCCATTGAGCAGGGTGAACACCTCACGCATGTATTTCTGGTGTTCGCCGTCCATAGTGGCAGGCAGCGTGCCGGTGGGCGCATACCACGTTGTGCGTCCCTGTTCAGCGTAAGGGAATATCTGGAGCGGCGTGCCCTGATGGAGCTCCATGATGAGCATGATACGCTCGTCAATCTTGCCGATATCCTTATTGCCAAGATAAGGACCCAGACGGTAGCCGTTCTGATTGAAGAAGCTGTTGAACGAGGCATAGTCAGGCAACCCGAGACGCTGCTTCATCTCGCTGCCCTTGATGCGGATGACGGGCTGGCGCGTCCAGTCGTCGTAGTAGAAGATGAAGCCCGTCAGCACCTGGGCGGCACTGTATTCGCCATAGGAGCGCTTACCGTAGAGCTTTTTGGTGAAGTCGAGGGCATAGGTCTGCATGGGGCACACACGGTCGTTATAGACCACAAACAGCTGGCTGAAGCGCTCGGCAGTCTCCTGAGGGAGCGTGCGCGGAGCAGGTGTCGGGTTTGTTGCCATAGTATGGCAACACGCCAAACACAGGAGGGCACAAGCTGCCGCACGGCGCAGCAACTGCCGATACTGGCCACGAGGGTCTATAAGCATCCAGACAAGCGAGACAAAGAGCAAGGCATAGCCCAGATAAGTGACGGGTATGCCCCACGGGTCGCTGTTCATGGCGAGGATGCTGCCCTGGAGGTCTTCGTCGTAGCTGCTCTGATAGAGACGTACCCCACGATGGGACACGATATTATTCATGGACACGACATCCGCTACGCTATCCGACTTGCCGTCGGCAGCAATGACGATGTGCGACAGGTAGTCCTGCGGCGCATCGGTGCCCTCATGGTAACGCACTTCGAACTTCCGCAAGCTGATGGTGAAGGGCAGGGCGTGCTGCTGCATATCGGGCGTCACGTATGTGTTGACCGAGTGCCCCTGACGCAGGTGAACAACGCCCTGACGGGCCGTCAGATGAGTGAGCAATGCACCGGCCAGGATGACAAGAAACGACACATGGAGCACGACCACAGACAGACGGCGCACACGTCGCTTCAGGAAATAGAAGACTGCCACAGCACTGAGCAGTGCCCACAGGGCTGAAAACCACCAGGCACCATAGATGTGCTCAGAGACGAAATTGGTGCCTTGGTATTTTTCGACAATTGTGGCAGTTGCCATCACGGCAACTACCACAACATACAGAACAATTACGATTCTCTTCATTACTTATTATAACGTCTCTTTGACATAATAACGGGATGATATGCCGCTTTATTATATCGACTCTATAAATTTCACGACGGCATCGCGGTCAGCCTTGGGCAGGTTGTAGAACTGCTCCGTGGAACGATAGGCATCGGACTGCTTGGAGTAGCCGTGCCACATGATGGCCTCGATGACGGTACGCGCACGGCAATCGTGCAGACGGTCGTCAGCACCCGTCAGCTGACGGCTCAGGCCGCGTCCCCACAGCGGGGTGGTACGACACCAGCCTGTACGAATATCGTTCTCCATGAACAGGCGGTGCTGCACCATGTCGGTATAGGGCCAGATGGTCTGGTTGGCATAGCGGGGCAGCATCTTCGAGGCATCCTTGCCGATGCTGGCGGCGTAGGCCTTTGTCGAAGCATCGACCCACATATTGTCGGCACCCGTCTTCCACGAGGGACGGTGACACTGGGCACAGCCCATCTGCGTGAACAGCTCCTTGCCGCGCTGTACCTGGGCATTGTCCAGATTTCGGGCAGCAGGAACGGCCAGCGCACGGTGCCACAGCATGAACTGGTAGTACTGCTTGTCGGACATTTCCTCCTGACCGCCATAGTATTCGTCGTTCAGCAGATATTTCTCGAACGTGTCCTTATAGGCAATGCTGGGCGTGTTGAGCACTTCATAGACGCGCTGACGTATGCCCTCGTCAGTACCGTCGGCATAGTAGGGATGCAGGATGCTCAGCGGCGACTGGCCATACTGCTTGATGTAGGCAATGACCTGGGCATCCTCGCTCTGAGCCTTGGCCCATGCGGTGGTGCTATAGAGCCAGTGGCGGTCGGAACGCGTCACGTTGGTGATGTTCCAAATGGCATTGGCACCTGCGCCGTCCTGCAACGAACCGCGCGTCATGGCGTAGGTGAACTTCTTGACGATGCCCTTGCCGCCGTTGTGCTGGCGGGGGTCGTTATAAGGTGCGGCATAGTAGGCCGAGGCGGCAAAGTCGTTGGCGGCCTTGTCCCACATAGCAGGATTCAGGTTGACGTAAGGAGCCTCCTTGCGATACTGCTCACGCATGTCATCGTCGCTGATGGCATCAATGAGTCCCGTGCCATAGACACCGATGGTCGACTCCAGGCGAACCTCATAATTAGTAGGTACGGGATTGGTGTTGAACGCCGTGGCAGGAATCGTCACCTCAGGATAGATGAGCGCATACTGCTCGCCGTCAGGGAAGGTCATTGGCAGTCCGCTGGGCATGGATTTGACGTCCTTCCATTCAATCTTAATCTGGTTCTCGTCAATAGGAGCCTTGAAGGGCGACATGGCCTGCGTCTGTGGCATGCCGGTCACCTCGCTGATGTAGGGTGAATTGCTGGTGGTGTAGCGGACACCGTCCTCGGTAAATGCCTCCTCGGGGTGGTAGACCACCAGCAAGTAGCCATTGCCAATCTGGTTGGCACGATACTCCGTCTGGCGCTTGCCGTGACCGTAGCTGGGGTGGCAGGCTATACAGCCGTTGCGCACCCAGGCCGGGCCGAGTCCCTTACGTGGGGCGACATCGAAGGTGTAGAGATGCTCGAAGAAGTCCTCACCAGTATTGAAGTCTTCCTCCATACCGGCCTGCTCGGCGGCAGGCGTAATAGCCGAATAGCTGGCCTTCTTGGTAGTTCCCAACTCGCCGCCAGGATACCACTCCTCGGCCGTGAAATTTCCGACAGCCTTGCCGAAGCTGTTGGTCGCTGGTTTCAGCGGACCCAGATTGTTGTTCTGGGTCTCGTCACTGTCAGAACAGGCTGTCAGCATGCTTGCGCACGCCAACAGCCCGATAAAAGTTTTACTCGTAATTCGTTTTATCATAGACAATTATGTTTGGTTATAGTCGCTTTACTCCCAATCCTCGTCATCCTCGAAGGCGATGTCCCAGATGGAGCAGCAATACTTGACGAAGGGAGCGGGCATGTTGCCAATCTTAGTGATGGCATCAGTGTAGGCATTCTCGACAGTGGTATTGATATTCTGAGCCGAAACACCGGCAAAGAAGTTATGGAAGCTGTTACTGCCCACTGAGCCGTTGGTGCTGCCCAACCATACGTTGCGGATGGAGCGGATGTTGTCCTGGAAATCGGCAATGGAGTTCTGGCTGTAGGGCGACTCGACATAGGAGACATCGCCGGCCAAGAAGGGATTGGCAATCTTGGCCGTGCCCACCTCGTTGGCAATGGCGGCACACGAACCCTCATCGTCGCTCAGCACCTGGGCAATAGCAGCCTTCAGCGTTGAGAATGTGCTCTTGCTGCCGTCAAGTCCGGCAGTCGTCATATTCTGGCCGTAGCTCAGCCCGTTCTCCGTCGTGTAGTCAAGTTTGGCAGCCTCGACCACGGCCACACGGCTGGCGTTGGCAGCGGTCTTGCCCTCCCAAGCCACCTGCAGCTGGAAGCAACGCTGTTTCAGGAGCGTACAGATGGTCTGCGCATAGGCCAGTTCCTTGGCACCGCTGATTTGCTCGAAGTTCTTGTAAGTATCGTACCCCTGGAACTCAGCGACCTTGCGCGGCTGACCATTGCGGAACAGGATGAATTCCAAAGCATGAAAGCCCAGAATGGTAGCATCTGCCAGCATCTCGGCGTTCATGCCGTTGTTGAAGTAGCTCAGCAGCAGCGAACGGTTCAGCGGCCATGAGTCGATGGTGGGGTCGATGTCGAAATCGGACGCGGCGCCACCCAGGAAAGCCTCTGACTGCTCCCAGTACTGGCGAGCCAGCTTGAAGTCCTCACAGGCCGAATTAATCTGCTGCTGGGTGATGCTGCTGGCTGTCAGACCCTTGAGCGTGGTCTCCAGCTTCTCGGTCTCGTCGGCCAGCTTGGTGTAAGTGGGCACGATGACGTTCGACACGAGCGACTGCAAAACACTGCGCAGCGAACTTTCCTGCTCTGTAGTCAGGCTGGCCGAGGCAATTGCGCTGTTGGCATCCTCGACACTGCTAATGACGTCCATACACGACTGTATGGCTGCATTGCCATACGTACGGTCCTTATACTTGGCTTCGTCAGTAGTAGTGGTGTTGTTGTCATCGTCGCTGCCACAAGCAGTCAGCGTCAGCCCCATCACAAGCAGGGCTACCATGGAATAAAAAATCTTTTTCATCGTTTTTATATTTTAATTATGTGGTTAATTTTGTCTGTTCAATGTTCAACGTTCAATGTTCAACGTTCAAAGGAACATTCCCTCGTAGGCAACGCCGATGCTCACACTGGGTTCGTCGTTATAGAGCGACTTGAGGAAACGCTTAGAATACTCGCCCTTGACGACGACCTGCTTGACGGGATGATAGTTGACGCCGAACGCCATGCGCTTCACCTCCGTATAGTCGTAGGCTGTGCCCTTGGTAGAACTGGCATAAGGGTTATAGGCCTCGAAGCGTCCGAAGACGTAGAGTTTCTGATCGTCCTGGCGCAAGCTGGCAATCTGGGAGAAGACGTCGTAACCGGCCTCGATACCCACGGCATAGGCGTTGCCGCTGACGAAGGCAGAATGCTTGTAGGGCGACTTGGAGTTCAGTCGGTTGTAGACATACTTCAACTGCTCGGCATCGCCCAGGTAGCCGTAGTCGGCCTGTCCGCGGACTATCCAGTTGTGGGCCTGATACGTGAAGTCGATGGCACCGATAAGCACCTTTCCCTTATACGTTGCGCCTATCCCGTTGGCATCGTTGGGATAGCTGTTGCCGATGGAGTGGCCATAGTAGCCGCTAAGTCCGATGCGCAGCCCTGGCACGGAATAGTTGTCAAGACGCAGTGCGACGGCATACTTGTTGGCAACGTCAAACTCCATAGGCGACTTGTGACCCTTGTGAATCCAGCCAGTATTGGTAAACTGGTCGGAGTTCAGGCCAGACAACAGTTGAGCCTCGTAACGGAAGTCGCCATAGCGGCCCCAGAACGAGAGTCCCGTCTGGTGCCACGTTGACGGCATAATCGTATTTTCGCCCTCAGGACGGTAGACGGTGAAGTAGTGTAAGGGCTCGTGGTGGGCATTGTTCAGTCCTACAGGCACCACGATGTGGCCGGCACGGATATTGGCCCAGCGGGCGAACGACTTCTGAATCCAGAACTGCTCCAGTTCCACCTCGCCGCCCTTCTCGGTCTCCTGTTCCCACTCGCCGCCTTCCTCGTCCTCCTTCTCGTAGGCTACGCCGTTGCCGCCATGTTCAAACTCAATCTCGGTACCCATGGACCATCCCTTGCCGAAATCGTAACCCAGACGAACTACGGCGTGTGGTATGTCGAAACGCCCGTGGCTGGGGTCGTCGCGATGGGCCTCGGGCTGGCTGTAGCGGCTCACGTGGTCACTGTAGTAATTACGTGTGAAGTTAGCCTCACCATAGCCGCCCACACTCAGCCGCGAGGTCTGGGCCTCGGCACTGAGTGCGGCAACCATGAGCAGTGTACAAACAGAAAAACTATGTTTCATCTATTCCAAATTATGTGATTAAAAACCGGGTGCAAAGGTACGCCGAATCGGCTAAACACGCAATACCTAATAATGGTGATATTTACTGCAAGGTCTTGCACAGTTTACCGAAAATGATTAATTTTGCAGCGTCAAAAAACTTATATATATTAAGGTATACGTATAGCGATGAAGAATCTGAAGATGTATGAAGCCGGCGACAGGATGATTAACCTCATCAAGGACGACTGCAGCGTACTGCAGGCACTAGGGTCGTTTGGCATTAACCTGGGTTTCGGCGACAAGACCGTCAGCGAAACGTGCGAAATGAACCACGTTGACACCTATACATTCCTGGCTGTGGTCAACTTCACCATCAACGGCTACGGCGAATTTGCCAACGACGAGCAAATCAGCGTCCCTACCCTGCTGCACTACCTGAAGGCCAGCCACGCCTACTACCTCGACTTCCAGCTGCCGTTCATTCGCCGCGAACTACAGGAAAGCATCAACGAGGACGACGCCCTGGGCATGCTCATCATGAAGTTCTACGATGAATATGCCCAGGAAATACGCCGCCACATGAAGTACGAGGAGAAGACGCTGTTCCCTTACGTCGAGTCACTACTGGTGGGACGTCCGACGAACGACTACACCGTCGAAACATTCTCAAAACACCACGAACAGACCGACAAGAAGCTGCACGAGCTGAAGCTGATGATCATCAAATACCTCCCGACCGATGCCCACCGCAACAACCAACTGACGGCTACCCTTCACGACATATACAACAATGAGGAATGGCTGCGACAACACGCCGAGGTGGAGGACCACATCTTTACGCCAGCCATCAAGCGACTGGAGCGGCTGACGCGCCAGGAGGACGTGTCGAAAAACATTACCTCGATGGTCTTCAAGGGCGGTCAGGACAATGCCGACGCACTCTCTGACCGCGAGCGCGACGTCATCATCGGCGTGGTGCAGGGGCTGCAGAACAAGGAGATAGCCGACCACCTGTGCATATCGGTCAACACCGTCATTACCCACCGTCGAAACATTGCGCGCAAACTGCAAATCCACTCACCGGCCGGACTGACCATCTATGCCATCGTCAACGGACTGGTCGACATATCGAGCGTGAAACTATAGGTTTTCGGTTAAAATATCTTAATATCGGCATGATATTTTAAGCAAATGCCGTTTTCTTCGCCGAAAATGACTACCTTTGCAGCCGATTTCAGAAAACACACGGGCAGTCCTGCACGGCCAGCTCCCTCGGAATCCCCCAGGATGGGAACATAGCAAGGGTACTTGGTTGTAGCGGCGCGATACAGATCGCTGCCCACCCGCCTCTTTAGCTCAGTTGGCCAGAGCACGTGATTTGTAATCTCGGGGTCGTTGGTTCGAATCCGACAAGAGGCTCAAAGGGAATTGAGGAATTGAGAAAATGAGAGATTAGGGTGCTACCTTAATTTCTCATTTTCTTTTATTGAATCTTCAACGTTCAGTGTTCAACGTTCAATCTATGTCGACGACGGTGATGCCGGCACCACCAAACTGTACGTGCTCGTCCTTGGCGCGCTTGACATTGGGGACGGTGGCAAGGTACTGACGTATCAGCTGGCGCAGGATGCCGCTGCCCGTACCATGCAGAATGCGCACACGGCTGAGGCCAATGAGTATGGCGTCGTCAATGAAGTGCATGACCGCATCGACAGCCTCGTCGCCACGCATGCCTCGCACGTCCAGGTCCTGATGGAAATTCTGGCGGCGGTCCTCCATGGTAGAGCGCGTCACGTGCGAGGTCTGAACGGCCAGATGGGCATGCTTGTCAATGGCATTTCGCGCCCTGTCGCCGTCGGAATCCTTTACTTTGTCCACGCGTTCCAGCTGCTCGAGCTTGACTTTAGAGCGCAGGTCGCCGAAGACCACCGTTGCCTGCTTGCCCTGCACGCGCTCTATGCGCCCCACACTGGTGGTGCCCTTGATGCGCACGCTATCGTCAACAGCCAGCGGACGGTTAGCATCGTTCAGGTTCAGGGCGGCGCGTGCTGCCAACTTCTGACTGACGGCCTTCTGCTCCTCGCCCTTCTCGGCCTTGCGCTGAGCCTTGCGGGCCTTACGCTCCTCCATCTGACGCAACTTGCGGGCAAAGTCCTCCTCGCTCATCAGGCCGCGCGTATCATCGTTCTGCACCTGTTCGCGAAACTCCTGCAGCTCCTCGCGCACCAGCCGAGTGTGCTCCTTCTCGGCCTGCGCCTCCTTGATTTCGCGGATGGCGTTTTCTATCCTGCGGTTCGCCTCGGCCAGCAGTTCCTCAGCCTGAGCCTTGGCACGATCTAGTATCTGCCGGCGCTGGCGTTCTATCTCCTCGATACTGGCATCCAGCCGCTCGCCGCTGGCCGCCAGGCGCTTCTCGTGCTGATGGATGGTCTGGCGCTTGCCCTCCCAATAACGCTTGTCGCGCACGATGTCCTGCAGGTACTTGTCGCTCTGTATGTAGTCAGAACCCACTATCTCCGACGCGTCACTGATGACTTCCTCGGGTATTCCCGTCTTGCGTGCAATCTCGATGGCAAAACTGCTACCTGGCTGACCGATGGAGAGCTGGAAAAGGGCCTGCATCTGGTGGCGGTCGTAGAGCATGGCACCGTTCACCACGCCTGGATGACCCTCGGCAAAGTGCTTCAGGTTCTGGTAGTGGGTGGTGATGACGCCAAAGGCTTGCTTCTGCCAGAACTGCTTCAGCACAGCCTCAGCTATCGCACCGCCTATGGTGGGTTCCGTGCCGCCTCCGAACTCGTCTATCAGCAGCAGGGTACGGGCGTTAGCCTGCTTCATCATGTTCTTCATGTTCAGCAGGTGGCTGGAGTATGTCGACAGGTCGTCCATGATGGACTGCTCGTCACCAATGTCTATCATAATGCTCTCGAAGGTGCCCACCGTGCTCCTGTCACCAATAGGTATCGACAGGCCGCACTGCACCATGTACTGCAACAGCCCCACCGTCTTCAGGCATACCGACTTGCCGCCGGCATTGGGACCGGAGATGATGAGCAACGACCCTCCCCTTTGTCCCTCCTTCGCAGGCTGTGGCTGAGGTTGAGCCTTCTCCAACCTGATGTCCAGCGGCACCACCTTCTTGTCCTGCTTCTGGAGCGAACGCTGCAAGAGCGGGTGGACGGCACGAATCCAATCCAGAGATGGCTCCGCCGTCAGCTGCGGCTCGTAGGCATGCATCTGCTCGGCCATCTCGGCCTTCGCCCTCACCAGGTCCACCTCGGCCAGGAACCGGCACGAGTCCAGCACGTCAGGCACCTGCGGGCGCAGTTCGTCGCTGAAGACGGTCAGTATGCGTATAATCTCTCGGCGCTCGGCAGCCTCCAGCTCCCTCACCCTGTTATTAGCCTCGACCACCTCGGCGGGCTCTATGAACACCGTCTTGCCCGTAGCCGACTCGTCGTGGACAATACCGTTTATCCTGCGCTTCATGCCTGGCGCAACGGGTATCATCAGTCGGCCGTCGCGCACCGTGGGAGCCACGTCCTGAGCCACCAGTCCCTGCTTCTGAGCCGCATGCAATATTGTATATAAGGTACGCGAGATGCTGCCCGCCGTCTGCTCCATGTCATGACGGATACCCGCCAGGGTCATAGATGCCGAGTCCTTGATTCGTCCAAACTTGTCCAGTATCGAGTCTATGCGCCGTATCATGGCCGGAAAAGACTTCACGCCGTCGGCCATTCTCGACAGCGCAGGGTACGGCACGTCGCCGCCCTCCTCGTCATCACCATTCCGCGTCAGGAAGTCCACGATGACACCAATCGTCTCCAGCGACCGTCGCAGGTCAAAGAGCTCGTTCTCCTCCAGGTGCGTGTTCTCGAGCCGGATGCGGGCCACCGACTCCCTCACATCGAAGAAATAGTTCATCTCAGGCTTCTCGGTAGCCTGCATCAGCCGACGGAACTCCCTCACCTGCTGCAGCCATTCGTTCACCTGCGCGCTGTCGGCCGAGAACGTTATCTCGTCCACCTTCTCGCACCCCAGTGAACTCTGGCAGTGGTCCTTCAGCAGCTGGCGAATCTCGTCAAAACCAATCTTCTGTTCGTAGTTGTTTGGATAAATCATGCTGCAAAGGTACGAATAAAAATGGGAAATGAGAAACAAGAAATGAGAAATGAAAGCCAGAATACATAAAAGATGTTAAATATCAGTTGACAGACGCAAATTTTCCGTTCTTCGTTCTTCACTTCCCACTTTTTTTTGTACCTTTGCACCCGCTTTCGAGCAACATCGACGCCGCGTCACGACTTTTCCGTCAGCGAACGCCCCAACCCAGGAGAGATGGTAGAGTGGTCGATTACAACGGTCTTGAAAACCGTCGTGCTGAGAGGCACCGGGGGTTCGAATCCCTCTCTCTCCGCCAACACTGCTGAA
>ODAI012240566.1_pt1 | contig 16303 bp, 15 predicted proteins | sample 1539321 | NCBI WGS metagenome assembly ODAI01 (sample SAMN02144231, study PRJEB22623) | gut metagenome | biome: sheep rumen | host: Ovis aries | place: New Zealand
ATCAAGCATGTTAAGTTCAATGACGACCTACAGAACAACCCTGATTTGACTCATTTCATCAAGAAGGCTATCGACAATCTGAACCGACAGATAAATCTTTATGATTACAATCTTGTCGTTATGCCAGAATCATCGAGTAAAGTCAATCAATATATGCTACGCTACATCTATCGCTTTGCTCAGCCAATGCTGCGAAAGATGGAACTGGTGAAAGCCTTGCCGGCCAGCATCTCGTTTGATATGGATGGCTATGAGCAGTCTTACCTTGACGACGTGCTTGAGAACGGCCGACCGCGCTATACTCAGGCACAGAAAGAGGAAGTGAAACAATCTATCCAGACGATGCTCGACTTGATTCACCAGAAAGACTATTTCACGATAGCAAAGGATGTACGTAAGAGCCGTTTCCGTCCTTACATGATGAACTTCTTGAAGTTTGCCACTGAGCAGGACGAGCAGCTCTGTGCTACCATCCGTAAACAGAACATCTTAGTCATGGACGATGTTACTACCAGTGGCTCAACCCTGAATGAGGTATTAAGGGTGTTGCGAATCCTTAACGAAGATAATGACGTGACAGTTTTCAGCCTGATAGGCCGTAAAGACCTTATGGCCGAGACCATGTAACAGGCAGTACTCTCTCATCTCCACCGCTCAGGCGGTGGTTGAGTAGTCACGGAGACAAGCACTTGACCCGCTGACATTCATAACCTCAGTGGATAGAGAACAAAGAGTTTTCATCTGTTGAGGTTTCTTTTTTGTTTGTAGTGGCTTGCTTTTATTAGAAATAATTGCTACTTTTGCGTCGTATTTTATTAACGGATGTATGACAGACAAGGGAGAAACGGATAATAACAACGGTGGGCGGTTCCGGCGCGAGACCATCCACCATCAGCATAGGCGGTCGTATTGGCACGACTATCATGAGCCGGGTCTGTATATGCTGACGATGGTGATAGAGGGCCGTCAGCGGCTCTTTGGGACTATTGTGGGCAGTGCAAAAGGACGGCCTGGAAGCAGCGAGGCTCCGCATGTGACGCTATCGGAATTGGGACGGCGGGTGCTGGAGGAAGAAGTGCCGAAGATACATCGCTTTTATCCGATGGTGGAGGTATGGCGGGTGGCTATCATGCCAGATCATATCCATATGTTGGTGAGGGTGAATGCTCCGCTGCCGCAAGGTAAGCATCTGGGCCATGTGGTGCGTGGTTTTAAGACGGGGTGCTCACGTGCTTGGTGGCGGTGGCTGGACGAGCAGGTGGGGCGGCTTGGCGGAGAAACGCCAAGCACTACAGCAGCGGAAGATGCTGCTGTGCCCGAGGCTTCTCCCTCGGGTAATCGGCCTGTGCTTTACGAACAGGGCTACCACGACCGCATCATCAACCGACCGGGCATGCTGGAGAATATCAAGCGCTATATGGACGAAAACCCACTGCGGGCCCGTATAAGGCAGGAATGCCCACGTCTGATGGAACGCCAGTTGCATCTGTGGATAGCGGGCCGTGAGTATGCTGCCTTTGGCAACCTCTTTCTGTTAAAATATCCCATCAAGGAGCAGGTGTTCTTTCATCGCAGGGATAAGGCTACAGGACAGCCTACGGAGCTTACAGAGGCTTTTCATCAAGAGCATGCCCGACTGCTGCGTGTGGCTGAGGAGGGCACGGTACTCGTTACGCCAGGTATCTCGAAGGGTGAACAACAGGTGGTCAGCGATGCCCTTGATGCCTGTTTGCCACTGATTCTACTGCAGAAAGACCCTATCGGCGAATACTGGAAACCCTCGCAGCGCTGTTTCTATGCCTGTGCAGCTGGTTATCTGCTGATACTTGCTCCTTGGCAGGTTGACGACAGCTCTGACTATGCCGGGTTCCATCAGCTCAACGATTATGCCCGTGAGGTCTGTTCGGTTGCCGAGATGCGCATTCTCAATTATGGAGAGCTAAAGAAATCAAGGTAGTGATGTTTTCTCTTTTCCCTTGAATGATTTTACTTTCATGCCAAGCTTGACGGGCATGATGGCATTGAGGAAGATTCCTACTATGGCTGCTATGGCCAGGCCGGAAAGATGGATGGGGCCGATGGCAATGTCGTCGTTGGCACCGTATTTCACACCGATGGCAAGCACCAGGATGAGTGCTGCAACAAACACGTTGCGCGAACTCTTCAGATCCACTTTCTCCTCTACGAGGTTACGCACACCGACTGCAGAAATCATGCCATACAGAATCAGGCTGACACCACCAATAGTGGCAGCCGGCATCAGTTGGACCAGGCAGGCAAACTTAGGACAGAAAGCCAGAATGATGGCAAGACATGCTGCAATCCTAATCACCTTCGGATCGAACACCTTGGTAAGATTCAGCACACCGGTATTCTCGCCGTATGTGGTATTGGCAGGGGCTCCGAATATGGAAGCCACAGTAGTAGCCACGCCATCGCCTGTCAACGTACGATGTAGGCCGGGATCAGTGAGGAAATCCTTGCCAACCGTTGAACTGATGGCAAACATATCGCCTATGTGTTCCATGATAGTGGCAAAGGCAATAGGCATGATGGCAAGGATGGTTGAGACCATCAATGTCGAGTTGCCGTCTTCAAACACGGCCAGTATCGTCTGCTCCTTATGTATAGGGAATCCCAGCCAGGCTGCCTGGCTGAGCGGTGAGAAATCTATCTCGCCTAGACAGGCTGCAATGACGTAAGATACTATCACACCCAAAAGTACAGGGATGATCTTGATGATACCCTTGCCCCAAATAGATGATCCAATGACGGTGACGATGGAGATGATTGCCAGCAGCCAGTTGGTCTGACAGTTGGCGATGGCTGAACCAGAAAGAACCAAGCCAATGGCAATGACAATCGGACCTGTGACAACTGGTGGGAAATACTGCAATATCTTCTTAACGCCAAACGACTTGATCAATGCCGCCATGACAAAATACAATAGTCCTGCACAGGCTACGCCCAGACAGGCATAATCGAGGGCCAGCGTCTCTGAAAGTCCCTGCGATACGCCCAACTCCTTGACAGAGGCATAGCCTCCCAAAAAGGCAAACGAAGAGCCAAGGAATGCGGGGACATTCCATTTGGTGATAAAATGGAATATCAATGTACCGATTCCTGCAAAGAGCAAGGTAACAGATACGTCCAGTCCTGTTAGCAGGGGTACGAGCACCGTGGCTCCAAACATGGCGAACAGATGCTGAACACCAAGTATCATCATTCGCGGTGTTCCAAGTTGCCGGGCATCATAGATGGCTTTTTGTGACTCCATAATAATTTTCTCTATAGTTTCTATCTAATAGACGTAAGATTCTTCATAGCAGTGGCTCCCACAGATGTCGCTGCATGTCAACGTGGCCATTGGCTTTGAATGTTACGTTTTCTTCTTTCAGAAGTGCTTGCTGGCGGCTCCATCCTGGAGCTGTGCGTCCCTGCTTGTTAACCACGCGATGGCAGGGTAGGGAGGCTGCTTCCGGTGCATAGCGCAGAGTGCGTCCTACCATACGCGAATGAGTTGGCCAGCCCGCCCAAGCGGCTATGATGCCATAGGTGGTCACATGGCCGCGAGGTATCTGACTGACGATGTTCAGCACGTCACGTTGGAACGCTAATGCCTGCGCTGGCAGCATTTTATCAGGATAGTCTCTCATGTGCGTCTTGAGTATAGTTCATCCATTCTTTTCGTTCTGACTCTGTCATTTTCTCGATGGCATAGCGGAGGGTGGTGCGAGGCATCTCGTGGGCATGCTGGCGGAGGAAGTCACGGAGCAGATTCATGCTGCACCGCTTGCCCATCTCACGCAGCATCCAGCCTACTGCCTTATGCATCAGGTCGTGAGGGTGGTGCAGGTGTTTCTCGGCATAGCGCAGGCACCACGAGGGGTCGCCTTGCTGGGATGTTTTCCAGGTGCAAACCATACTTATACGTTGGTGCCAGAGGCAACTGCTTTCGGCTAAAGTATCGAGAACTGCTATCTTATCCCCTAACTGGGTGGGCAATAGCAGCCAGTGTCCCAGAATCTTTGGAGCAGAGAGGTCTACCAAGTCCCAGTTGTTGGCCTGCTCAGCATATTGTAGATACATTTCCACGATTTCATCGCGTTTTCGGATGGCTTCGACATCATTTTCCAATCGTCTCGTAGCTTGTTTTTCAAAGAGTGCCACCATCAAGAGCAGCCCGCAGAGCCTTACTTCATGCCATCGCGACATCAGCAATGCCGGTATTTCGCTGAGCGGCGTGTCCTTGGCAGCCTTGACTACCTCGCGCGTTTGTGGCACCTTCAGTCCCAGGAACTCGTCACCTTCGCCGTATTCACCCGGTCCCGTCTTGAAGAAGCGCATTAGTATTTGCCGCTGCCCTTCGTTGTGCAGCGACTCCATATATGCCGTAATCTCATTTGCTGTTGTCATTGTCCTTGCGCCATTTTTCCGATTGATAGTGCAAAGATAGGAAAAAATAGTAATATTTCATTTCTTCCTAAAGAAAATAATGCATATTTTTCAGTTCTTGTTTGGCAGTATGGAATTATTTGTTTAATTTTGCAGAAGGTTAAATAGATGATAGAAGTCAGCCATAAATGTACGAAGAGCAGCAGTTATACAATGATTTAATCTACGTAATGTTTTACGGAGGAGTAACCCTGTTGTCCTTTTGTGCATGTGTCTATCTGTTGTTCCGTCGCGGTAATGCCTTTGTGCCCGAGATAACGCCACCTTTGTGTCTGCGCAGGTGGGTGGTAGCCTTTTTTGCACTGATGGCGCTGGGTCATATCTGGTGGACATTGTTGGCTTGTTACCACTTAGTCAGTGACCCATGGATAGCTCTTGTTGTGGGAGCAGGGTTAGACTGCCTGACACTGGTTCCGGTGATGATGGCGATGCTGTTGGTGATGCTGCAAGACCGTCGACGCTCGCTATGGCTCATTGTTGCGGCATTGGTGCCTGTTGTGGTCATTCTGGTGGTGTGCATCGTTCTCCATAGCAATACCTATGTGTCATTGCTGAGAGTCTATCTCGTATTGTTTGGCATTGTGTTTATGATATTTATGACTCGAGCGGTCAGGCAGTACGGTCGATGGCTGCGCGACAACTATGCCGACCTGGAACATAAAGAGGTGTGGCAGAGTTACGTGGCAATATTCGTATGCTTGCTGATACTTTGTTTCTACATATCCATCGGTAGTGATAGCACCTTTGCATATGTTGTTCAGGCAAACGACTTCGTACTTATCGGACTGCTACTCTGGCGTGTGGAGACGCTTCAGACGCTGGATGATGCAGCATCCCAGAAAGGCCTAATCGAAGCAGAAACGCCCATTCCATCGGTAGTGCTGCCAATAGCGACAACCTCTAACATCGGTCAGCTGTTAGAGCAGCACTGCGAGACGCCACAGCTTTATTTGCGACATGACATAAGAGCTGACGATCTTTGCAGAGCCATCGGTACCAATCATAGTTACCTCAGTCAGTACTTCACGCAGCAGAACACAAATTACAATGCCTATATAAACAACCTGCGCATCAGTCATTTCATCCGTCTTTACCGTGAGGCTGTTGCCACCGGACGCTCTTTTACCGCTCTTCAGTTGGCTTTGGAAAGCGGTTTTAAAAGCTACAGTACGTTCGGGGCAGCTTTCAAACAGCATATGGGGCAAACGGTAACGGCCTGGATGCGTGACAATACCGAATAAAGTGTTTTGGAGGAGACTTTGTCGGGCTTCTTATTTGTAGAATCTGCAAAACTTGTCTCAGAATTCGCAAAAATATGCTTTCCCATGTCTTTGCGTTTGCATGTGTCGGCTGTTTTTTGTAATTTTGCACTAACTTTATTGCGAACAAATTCATAGGATTTAACTATTTTGGTTATAGCAAACGAATGGTAGAATTAGGAATGATAGTATTAGATATGAGAAAGATTGTTTTCACCGCGGTACTGCTGGCAATGAGTTTACCCCTCGTTGCTAAGCAGAAGCCCGCGGCCCAGCCATTACAGCCTTCAGCGGACGAGCAGGTAATGCTGCAACGTATTTATCAGGCGCAGTCCAGTGGCAGCGATTCAGATTTTTATGAGGCGTATGAAGCTTATATGAGCTATGTTGAGGGTCGCAAGGAATGGGATAAGTATTACCGCACGTGGATGAACCGTGTGATATATGAGATAAACCATAAGCGTTTCCATCGGGCCTACTCTGAGATACACCATCTCACCGATGATGTCAAGTGGCGCCATCATGAGCAGTATCTCTATATGGCTAACATGGGACTGGGTTTTTTCTATAATGGTCGTAACCAGCCAGAGATGGCAGAGAAGTATTTCCGGCGGGCTCTTCGTGGGCTCAATGCCGAAAAGGACCCCGTGGCTGTGTTCAATGCCTATCTCTCGTTGGCACAGTCGCTCAGTTTCACGAATCCGGCAGAGGCCATGGCCTGCCTTGACAGTCTGCCACAGCAGATGCTTAAGAACCCAATGTATGAAAGTGGTGTGTTGGGTTATCGGTGTATTATTGCCAACAAGATGGACGACCGTAGCTCTTTCTACCGTTATTTCTCCCAGTACGACAGCATTCGCCAGCATCAGTCAGGGCAGTTTAATGCTGCCAATCTCGAACAAGTAATGGTATGCCGTAGTCTAATGGAGAATGACTATAAGCAGGCCCTTGCCTGGTGTGACTCCGTCGAAGAGCCTCTGACAGCCACCGAGCTGCGCATTAACGTCTATGAGAAGATGGGCGACTGGCAGAATGCTTACCGTTTATCTAATGTAAAAGACAGCCTTCTGCTCGTTGAGGAACGTGGGTCACTGGAACAGCATCTGGTAGATTTATCGAACGACATTGACAAGTCCCAGGCCGAGCAGGAGAAGGCCGAGGCGCGGCGTACACAGCTGGTTGTCGTCGGGCTGATGGCACTGGTCATTATTGGCTTGCTGATGAGTATGCTTGTCTATCGCCACAAGAAGAACCGCCGATTGGAGGAGCAGTTCCAGCAGTTACAGGAGGCACGCCGTCGCACCGAGGCAGGGCATACCATTCGTCGTGCCTTTGTCAGCACCATACACGATAAGCTAAAATCGCCCATCAGTGTGCTGATAGGCTATGCACGTGTTTTCAATAATCCGGACTTTCTGCTTAAGCCCGAGGAACGTCCGAAACGCTACAAGGACATTCTCAATGCCGCCCGGAGTATAGAGTCAATGGTGGACCCGGTGCTTGACTCCTACGCCCGAGGGGCTGTCGGAATCACCGAGGAAGAGAAGCAAATCTGCATCAGTGCACTACGGGCTCCGTTACTTACGCTGATTAACACCGCAGAACTGATTATTGACGGCGACGGACAGATACCACACGAAGATTATATGCAGCTGCGTGCCAGTGTGTGTCATGATGCCTACCATGTGGGTACCTCTACGCATCAGCTCATCCTGTTCAGTCTTTACGGCGACGATGTACAAACCTCTAAACAGTACTGCATAGGACTGAACGAAATGGCACGTAGCGTGCTGAACAGTTATGACCTGCAGCCATCTTCAATAGACAAAAACCGCACATTGGCCACAGAGTTCAGTACGACGGTGAGCAACGATGTGACAATTATTACCAGTCCGCTGCTGCACGAGCTGCTGAACTGTCTGCTTGACAACGCCGATAAATATGCTACTGGCGGTACGGTACAGATGAGCTGCAGTGCCAATGCTGACGGTACATACGCTATATCCGTCAGCAACGAAGGTCCCGTTATTCCTGCCGCCGATACGGAGCGTATCTTTGAGCCCTTCGTTCGCCTGTCACCCGACGAGTGCAGCCTTGGCATTGGCTTGTCGTTGGCTCGCCGTCTGGCCATTACCCTGGGGTATAGCATATATTTGGATACGGAATATACCAAGGGTGCCCGTTTTGTGGTTACGGGCATCTGATTTTCCCCAAAAAGTATGGTATTTTCCGTTTTTCTTTGTATCTTTGCCTGCCAATAAGGTTATCGTATTATGAAGAAACTGTTTTTGTTAACGTTGGCTGTTATGTTCTTTAGCGTAGCAGACCAGGCAAAGGGTGACGGTCGGGAAGCGCCCTCGACAGCTCCAGAGGGTGTAGAGGCTGTTGACTTGGGACTTAGTGTAAAGTGGGCTAACATGAATGTGGGTGCAAAGCGTTCTACGGGTTATGGCACGTATTTCGCATGGGGCGAAACCCAGCCAAAGACCTACTACTCTTGGACCACCTATAAGTGGAGTAAGGGAGAGGGTCAATTGCCTGTCAAATATTCAAATAACGACAGAAAGTTCCAGTTGGCACCTTCTGACGATGCTGCTCATGCCTGCTGGGGCGGTAATTGGCGTATGCCAACGAAGGCAGAATACGAAGAGTTGGTTAATCCTGACAATTGCACTTGGGAGTGGACCACGAAGGATGGCGTGAACGGCTATAAGGTTACCGGTAAGCGCACTGGCAATTCTATCTTTTTGCCCATTACAGGCTTCCGCTTCTATGATAACGTTCAGTTTCGCGGTATCTATGGTATCTACTGGAGTTCATCGCTCTATACAACCAGTCCCAACAAGGCATGGTGTCTGGAGTTTAACTTCTCCGACATATCAGTGCATTACGGCAATCTCTCAAGCAATCGGTTCAGTGGCCGCTGTATCCGTGCCGTGCAATAGGTTTCAGTTTGCCGGCATTGTGTGGTGCGAAACAAAAAAACTGCCAGTCCGTAACCTTTTGTGACTGGCAGTTGTTTTTTTATTTCCTCGTCCAGGTTTGAGTCTCGTAGAGGAATCCGATGTATCCACGCACCTTTAGCGTGTTACCCTCCAGCCAGATGGAGCACTTGTAATCCTTACCATTCTTGGGATTGTAGATGCGGCCCCCTTCCCATTTGTCTTTCTTCTTGCTGAGCCCGGACAGGATGTTCACACCCATCAGTTTTCTCGTGCGCAGTTTCTCGTCCTTGTTGTGCACGTCCTTCGTATCAGGACCCTTTTGCAGCCACACAATCTTGCCGTTCACCTTACCATTGTGCTCATAGATTTCTACCTGCGCATCGCCAGCCTCGGTGAGCCACTTACCCTTAATGTCCTGTGCATAGCCCACCATGGCGATGAGTCCAAGCACGATACTGAATAAAACTCTTTTCATAATTTGTTGATGTTTTTTTGTAAATACCGCTCGCAAAGGTACAACTTTTTTTCCTAATACCCCCTGCTTTTTCTGATTTTTGTCTGTCATTTGAAAAAATCGTAATCGATTTTTGTGTTTGTCAATAATAATACTTACCTTTGCAGTGATGAGAACGAAGATGATCCTTTTGACTACAGTTGCTTTGACGGTGACGGCATGTGCCTCGCTCACACCTGCAGAAAAAGCTGAACGCATCCGTCAGGTGCAGACGGCGCTCAATGACCGTCACTATTTAGTGGATGTAAAGGAGATGTACCCCCGTCGTGGCCCGTCAAGAAACATCGCCAGCGACTGGTCGCTTGAGGTCAGGGGTGACACTCTGGTGTCATATCTGCCCTATTTTGGTAGAGCTTACAGCATACCTTATCTTGGTGGTAAGGGTCTGAACTTTACTGCCCCCATCAGCAAGTATAGCGACTATGTTACAGCAAAAGGTGTGCGCGTCATCTCGCTCGTTGTTGACAACGGCGAAGACGTCATATCGTACCAGCTGGAAGTCTTCGATAACGGCCAAACTACTATAGCCGTCCAGCCCCACGAAATGGAAAGTATATCCTATGGCGGCGAACTCTCCTGGCCGCAATGAACAGTCTTGGTGCAGGCACCGTTTTCCATTACTTTATTTTCCATACGTTGAGCACTATGCCCCCCGAGTCCTTCACCCATTCAGGCTGACATACGAAGAGCGCATTGTTCAGCCAGTCATAGCGACTGTCCTTAGGTGCTTCGAATCGCGGTGCAGCCTTGAAGTAATAGTACGGACGTCCCTCGGCATCCCTTCCGTCACATACCATACCATTATTTCTGACGTGAATATTCACGCCGTCGTCAGTCCTTATCGAGTATATAGCCTCCAGCTCCGTGCGTGTGCCGTTAGCGCCCAGCAGCTGATAGTCGGCACCGCCAGGCAGGATGGTTCCTTTCAGCAGCGGTCCTTCAAACGTGCCGCCCGTAATGGGTATCACAATCCTTCGCCCGTGCTGGGTTTCGCCTACGGTATAAGCCTCGCCGATGTTTACCCTCAGCTGTAGGGCGAACTCCAGCTGTGGTGCATCCTTAGGCGGATAGGTCTGTGCGCTTAACGAATGCATGAATGCCGTCAGCGCAATGATTACAAAAAGTCGTTTCATCCTATTTAGCGTCATTTTAAGCAATTCATTTTTATTCTTTCATGAACTTCCTCTTCATTATTTCAACAGTTTCTTGATTTGCTGTTCTGAGGCCTCAGGCAGTAGTTGGTGGAAGTGGCGAAGCATCCTTTCGTACGACTCTTCAGGCGTACGTCCGCATTGGCAAGCCTCACGACCCAGCAGCTGCTCAGGAGTGGTCAGTAGCGACCACCCCCAGCCGTACTCCCTGTTGTGCTTATCCACGGGGTAGATGAAATCCTCCGTTACGATGTAGCAGCCCATCTCGAGACGGGTGACATAGCCATCAAACCGGCTGCGCATCTTCGGCCCTGTAAAACCACAGGCAGCCCTCAGCTCACGTGTTATCATGCTACCCTGTTCCTGCAGTGTCAACAGGATAGCCTCCTCGATGCTTCCTTCTTCGGGCTGCTGATGCGTGCTGCGACGGTAGTTGAAGAAATCGGGCCACCACTCACGACTGATGAAGCCTGCTTTCCCGGCAAAGAACTTGCCATAGACGCAGCCTCCCTCCGTCACCACTGGTCCTTTCCATTTCCACAGTGGCCAGTCCCAGCCTCCGTCGGGAAATACTACATAGCGACAATCCGGGTCAGCCATTTCTTCAGCAGAATAACCACGTACACCACTGTCAAAGAATGGCAGAAACCCAATCTGCTGGATCACTTGCATCAGCCCTATCTCCGTGTGGAATGTCATACCGTTCATCGTCGTATCAATTTTTTCAGTCAGTCTCTATTTTCTCTGGCTTGTCTGGCAAAATCAAAGAGAGCCTGTGGCAGGTGACAGTAGCCCTGAGGATTCTTGTCCAGGTAGTCCTGATGATATTCATCGGCAGCATAGAAATTCTTCAGCGGCAGCCTTTCCACGACGATAGGCTCCGCTGTCAATGCCTGCTGCTCAGCGAATACCTTGTCGACAACTGCTAGCTGGTCCTCAGAAGTGAAGTATATTCCTGTCCGATAGCGGGTGCCCTCGTCGTGCCCTTGCTTGTTGAGGCTGACGGGGTCAATGGCCTTGAAGAACATGTTCAACAGGAACTCCAGCGTCACCACCCTCTCGTCGTACGTTACCCGAACCGTTTCGGCATAGCCGGTCTGGTCGGTATATACCTCCTTGTAGGTTGGGTTCTCGGTGTTTCCGTTGGCGAACCCCACCTCCGTGCCGACCACACCATGTATCTGTTTGAAGTAATGCTCTGTGCCCCAGAAGCAGCCTCCTGCTAAATAAATCTCTTTCATATTCTTTTGGATAAAAACACCTGTTTTACACTATTTATTGACAATTCATTACGACAGCTATGACCAGCGTTTAGCTACCGTTTGTCCTGTAGCCTCATTAGCAGGAACCAGTCGCGAAGCAGCTTCTTATGCCTGTTCTGCGAGTCTGCTACCAGTAGGAGCCATCCAGGAAACGGCTGGCAGAGCCCTTCATAGTTGGCAAAGCGTCGGCTGACAAGATTGATACGAGTACTGAACTCCCTGACCAGGCGTTTCTCCAACAAAGCGCTGTCAGCGGGAGTAACCTCGTAGATGCGTATCACCGTCTGGGCCCCTATCTTCAGTTTGGGTACCCTGATTTGCCGTTCCAGCACCAACAGTCGTCCGTCACCAAGGGCACACAGCTCAGCGACCCCGTGAAAGTACTTCCTGCTGATGGGCTTGTCAGCACGATAGAAGTACTGCCGGCTGGGTTGCAGCTGGTCGTCAAACGTCTGAATACGAAGCAGTGAGTCGCCCTTGAGTGGTCGTTCTGAAGTTAAGAAGAACCGATGGCGTAGCGAGTCGTACGTCAAAGCCTCAATACCATAATTGGGGTCGGCATTCTTGAATATCTCCGGCATTTGTAGCCTGCGTCCCGTGCGTTGCCCGTCCAAATGGTATTCGTATACCTCGTTATCCTTCTCTCCGGCTATGAAAATGGTTTTCTCAGGAGGAAAGAAACACACGGCCTCCACGTCGCGGTTGGGTAGTCCGCTCGACCGGAATCCCTCATTCTCCATCCTGGCGATGCGCCCCTTGATGGTGTCAATCTCCATACGTACCACGAAGAAGCCGTCAGTCTCCGACTTGTCGCTCACCAGGGCAAAGCGGTTGTCGCCCAAGGGTGTTACTCCGCTATAGTTGCCAGGGGGCAACAGCCTATGGAACTTTTGTGGGCGCTGTGCTGATGCAGTGCCGAAAGCCAAGGCCATCAGCATTACGACAAGACCACTGTTCCGCAGCATGAAATCCCTCTTAATACTGTCCATCGTCTGTAATTTGTCTGCAAAGGTAGTGTTTTTTAAGAAAAAACCCGTAACTTTGCACCGCAAAAGTTAAACGGATGCTGAATAAGCTTTTTTTCCATCATGCCGTAGCGTTCCTGGTGGTAGCCATCTGGGGCTCAACGTTTGTATTCACAAAACTGTTATTACTGGGCGGACTCTCAGCAGCACAGATTTTTATCCTGCGCTTTATTATAGCCTACGTATTGCTGTTGGCTTATTGTCTGTACAAGGGCATCCGCTGGGTGGCCGACAGCTGGCAGGACGAGCTGCTGATGGCTATGTTAGGACTGACGGGTGGCACGCTGTATTTCCTGACGGAGAACAGCGCGATGCTCTATACCACCACCACCAATACCTCGCTCATCGTAAGTCTTAGTCCGCTCGTTGCCTCGGTGCTCATCAGTATTTTCTATCGTTCGCAGCGCCTTAGTCGGCTACAGGCCATAGGTTCGCTGCTGGCAGCAGTCGGCGTAGTGCTGGTGGTATTGAATGGCCATTTCGTGCTTCATCTCTCGCCCATCGGCGACGCCCTGGCCTTCTGTGCAGCACTCTGCTGGGGAGTCTACAGCCTGCTGATGATACCTGCAAACAGCCGTTACGACGTGCTGTTCATCACCCGCAAGGTGTTCTTCTATGGTCTGTTGTTCATGATACCATACTTTCTGTGGAAGCCGGAACTGGGCATCAATATCCTTATCGGCAAGCCGTATCTGGTCTGGAACCTTCTGTTCCTCGGCAGTATAGCCTCCATGCTTTGCTTTCTGGCATGGAACTGGGTGCTGAAGAAGTTGGGACCTGTCGTCGCCACCAATTATGTCTATCTCAATCCCGTCACCACCATTGTATTTGCCTGGCTGATACTCTCCGAGCAAATCACCCTCTTCTTCCTTTTGGGTACCCTCCTCATTATCCTTGGCATGTATATGGCTGACAAATCATAAAATTGTTTAGTCAGTATTTGATAAAAATGTGCATCGATTAAACAAACACGAAATAACCTTAATTTTTTAAATAAAATTCAGCATTTGTTAGCAATATTCTGCTCCTTTTGTGTCTAAAAAGGTACGAATAAGAACGCAAACTGCAAAGAAATAGAACGAAAATTTTTCGGCCCGAGAAGGTTAAAGTGGCAGTCGTAGTATGAAGCGTGCTCCGTCGGTATAGGTTGAGTCCAATACCACATCGCCTCCCATGCGGCGGGCTACGGAGCGTGCTATGGTAAGACCTATGCCGGTTCCGTCGTAGAAGTTGTCCAGCTGAACAAACTCTTCAAAGATGTGGGCCGCCTCCTGCTTGGGTACGCCGATGCCGGTATCCTCTACGATGAACTGCAGGTATTGTTGTCCTTTGTTGACGGATAGGGTTACCCGGCCCTTTACGGACGGGTCGGCCTGCGAGTATTTCGAATAGGTGAACTTCTGGGCATTGTCCAACAGCTGGCTCAGGGCCTGTGTGGCTTGCTGCAGGTTGGTCTGTAGCATGACGCTCTCAGCCTCTGGAGCTATCAGCATGTCGAAGTCTATCTTGGGGTTCGTCGTTATCTGTACCTCTTCGACGGCCTGGGCTGCTATCTGTACTGCCGGCACCTGGTCGTTGCACTCTATCATGGTGCGACTGTTGGCATCGCTCAGGGCCAGCATCCTGTTCACCAGTCCGGTTATGCGGTTTGTGTTCTCTGTGATGCGTTGGCTGACGTCTCGCTTGGTATTGTCGTCCAGGTCCATGCCTGGGTTGGTGATGACTTGTGTAAAGCCTGACAGTATGTTCAGCGGGGTGCGTATCTCGTGTGAAATTTGCTGGATGAAGTTGGTTTTCATCTTCGATGCTTCTTCTGCCCGCTCGTTGGCTACCTTCAGCTCCTTATAGCTCTGCTCCAGCTTACGGTTGCTTTCCACCAGTTTGTCATGTTCGTCGGCGAGTTTCCGTGCTGCCTTGAAGCGGAAATGGGTGAACAGCAGCAGTCCCACTATCAGCAGTACGGCGATGCCTATCATAAAACGCGAGTTCTGCAGCTTGCCCTGCATTTCTATTTCTTCAACCTTATAGAGTGTGTTCAGCTCGTCCAGCTGAAGGCGCATGTCGCGGGTGAAGGTGGAGTCCTTGCCCTGATAAAGGTTGCGGAACAGCCGGGCGGCCTCTGCCGGGCGTCCCAGCCGCATCAGGATGTCGCCTCGCAGGAGACTTGTGTTGCCCCCTGCGTTCAGTCCCAGACGTTCCAGGCTGTCGCAGTATTCCAAGGCCAGTTTGGGCTGGTCTTTGGCAAGGTAGTAATAGGAACGTGTGAGCAGTATTCTGTACTGCGTAAGGGGAGCACCTTGCTGTCTGAAAGCCTCTTCTGCCTGCTTTAGTTCGTATCCGGCCTCATCGTACCGGCGCAGCTGTATGAGGGCCAGTGCCCTGTTGCAGCGACAGGCGATGTAGGTGTTAAGTAGTGTTTTCGAGCTGGCTTTCTTTTGTCCTATGCGTTCCTGGATGCATTTCTCCCACTCGTAGGTGACGTTCAGCTCCTCCTGAAAACGGTAGCATTCGTGTAGGGTCTGACACAGATAGTCGTAGGTATTGGTCAGCACTTCAGAGTTGCGGTAGCTGTCTTTGAGCTGTCCCAGACACTCCTTGAACACATGTACGGCCTGGTCGTACTGACCCATGCTTTCGTAGATGATGCCCATCTGCATGTAGGCCACGGCTCGCCCGAAGTTGTTCTGGCGTACGTTGGCGTCGTCAAGGATGTTCTGTGCTTCGCGCAGTGCGGTCTGTACCCGGCCGGTATAGATGTAGACGTTGACCTTGCAGTCCCAGGTGTCGTAATAGCGTTCCCACATGTTGTGGTGCATAAACCAGTTCATCTGCGTGGGAGCCTCGGCCAGCATCAGGCTGTCCTCGCCATAGTTGGCTATATCCACTATCTTGCTCCAGCGGGCGTTGGACCCTTCTTCTGCGTTGCCCCGTTTCTCCTCAAAGGCTATCCATTGGTCAAGACACTCCATGATGGGCTCAAACTGTTTCTCTGCGTTGAGCGCATGGTAAAGTCTTTTGTAGGCATCCGATTTCTCGTCACCTTGCAGGTGCGGGATAGCCTGGCGTAGGGAATCGACGGTAGTGGCCAGACAAAAGGTCTGAACCAGTACGGTTATCGCGAGTAGGAAATGTCTCTTCATTGTCTTTTAATAGCTTATGGTCATTTTGACGGGGCAAAGATACGAATTATTTCTCAAACAAGACGTATCTTTTCCCTAAAAAGTGATATAGAAAACAGATTCCGGTCCCATGCAAAACAGCAGGTCCAGGATGCTGAGGTTAGGCAGGAAGCCATGTCTCTGACGGAATACCTGCCAATACGGACGGGGCTCGAACGCGGGGTCCTCCTTGGGGGGTTTGGCATGTATGACGTCGCGAAAGTCCATGCACGAAGAGGGGAGGGCAGAGGGTGCTTTGTACTCCTTGGTATATTCCACATGAGGTTGTATGTCGATAAGCTCGCACACCTTCTGACGTATGGACTCGTTGAAGTCGATGAGGTAGTCGTATCTCTTTTCAAAGAAAGGGCGTATGTCGTCTTGGTAATACTCGAAGAAGGGGCTCTCGCTGTAAGCTGACTGCAGGGCGTTCCAGTGTATGCGTCGCCATTGGTTGTGGTCGCTGATGCGCAAGTCTTTTACCAGTGTCCTGTCGTCGCTGTGCTCTACAGGAACCGTCAGTGCCTGCAGGCC
>ODAI012360574.1_pt1 | contig 16302 bp, 15 predicted proteins | sample 1539321 | NCBI WGS metagenome assembly ODAI01 (sample SAMN02144231, study PRJEB22623) | gut metagenome | biome: sheep rumen | host: Ovis aries | place: New Zealand
CGGTATGCTTCTTGTTAATATCTATCCGGATATTATCGCGCATCCGTCCGATATGTCGAATGGCACCGGCGGTCTTCTGTATTATTTCTACCAGCTGGATGAGTGGTCCATCCTTCCGTCCCTTATCTTCATGGGTGTCGGTGCGATGACCGACTTCGGTCCGCTGATCGCGAACCCGGTGTCCTTCCTCATGGGCGCCGCAGCACAGTTCGGTATCTATATAGCTTATTTTATGGCCATTCTGCTCGGATTCAACGGCAAGTCCGCAGCTGCCATCTCCATCATCGGCGGAGCTGACGGCCCGACTTCCATCTTCCTTGCATCAAAACTCGGACAGACTGCTCTGCTCGGTCCGATTGCGGTCGCGGCTTATTCCTATATGTCGCTCGTCCCGATCATTCAGCCGCCTGTCATGAAGCTGTTCACGACAGAAGAGGAGAGAAAGATCAAGATGGGACAGCTGAGAAATGTCTCCAAACTTGAGAAAATCCTCTTCCCGATCGTCATCACGATCGTCGTTTGTATGATTCTTCCGACAACAGCTCCCCTCGTCGGTATGCTGATGCTCGGAAACCTGTTCCGTGAGAGCGGCGTTGTCTATCAGCTGACAGAGACTGCTTCCAACGCACTAATGTACATCGTCGTTATCCTTCTCGGAACTTCCGTCGGTGCGACGACATCCGCTGAAGCATTCCTCAACGTAGATACGATCAAGATCGTTGTCCTCGGTCTCGTCGCCTTCGTATTTGGCACGTTCGGCGGTGTTATGCTCGGAAAACTGCTCTGCGTCATCACAAAGGGCAAGATCAATCCGCTGATCGGTTCTGCGGGCGTTTCCGCTGTGCCGATGGCAGCCCGCGTCTCCCAGAAGGTCGGTGCCGAGACAGATCCGACAAACTTCCTTCTGATGCACGCTATGGGCCCGAACGTTGCAGGTGTTATCGGTACTGCGGTAGCAGCCGGTACTTTCATGGCAATCTTTGGAATTTAATCAAGTCACACAGTTATTGGAGGATAAAATGCCAGTAGGAAATAAGAAAGTACAGATTACTGAGACAATTCTGCGTGATGCTCACCAGAGTCTCATTGCAACCAGAATGACGACCGACGAGATGCTTCCGGCAGTTCCAATGCTGGACGAAATCGGTTATCGCGCTGTTGAGTGCTGGGGCGGTGCTACATTCGATGCGGCTCTCCGTTTCCTGCATGAAGATCCGTGGGTAAGACTGCGCAAGTTCCGTGCAGGCTTCAAAAAGACAAAGCTCCAGATGCTTTTCCGCGGTCAGAACATCTTGGGTTACAAGCCGTATCCCGATGATGTCGTAACATACTTCGTTCAGAAGTCAGTCGCTAACGGCATTGATGTCATCCGTATCTTCGACTGCCTGAATGATCTCAGAAACCTTGAGACATGCGTCAAGGCAGCCAAAAAGGAGGGCGCGGAAGCACAGATCGCTCTTTCCTATACACTGGGCGATGCATATACGCTCGATTACTGGAAGACAATGGCCAAAGAGATCGAGGACATGGGAGCCGATTCCATCTGCATCAAGGACATGGCCGGTCTGCTCGTCCCGAAGGCGGCTACTGAGCTTGTCACAGCCCTGAAAGCAGGATCATCTCTGCCGATCGAAATGCATACGCATTACACATCAGGATGCGCATCCATGACATACATGAAAGCTGTCGAAGCAGGCGCTGATATTCTCGACTGCGCGATCAGCCCGTTCGCTCTGGGCACATCCCAGCCGGCAACAGAAGTCATGGTCGAAGCTTTCCGCGGCACAGAGTACGATACAGGTCTTGACCTCAACAAGCTCGCTGAGATCGCTGATTATTTCAGACCGATCCGTGAGAAATACCTTGAGAACGGCCTCATGAACCCGAAGAACATGGGTGTCAATATTAAAACACTTCAGTATCAGGTACCGGGCGGCATGCTGTCCAACCTGACAAGCCAGCTCGCTTCTCAGCACGCTGAGGACAAGTTCTATGATGTGCTCGAGGAAGTTCCGCGCGTCCGCAAGGATATGGGCGATCCGCCTCTCGTAACTCCGTCTTCACAGATCGTCGGTACACAGGCTGTTATGAACGTTCTGACAGGCAAGAGATATATGGTTGTCCCGCAGGAGACCAAGGATATGTTCCTCGGCCGTTACGGCAAGTCTACAAAGCCTTTCGATCCGGAAATCCAGAAACAGGTCATCGGCGATGAGACACCGATCACCTGCCGTCCGGCAGACCTCCTTGCTCCGAAGCTCGAAGAGTACGAGAAGGAGATTGCTTCTTACAAGCAGCAGGATGAGGATGTCCTCACATACGCGCTGTTCCCGTCCGTAGCACTTGACTACTTCAAGTATCGCGACGCTCAGCAGAGCGGTGTTGACGCAAAGAGCGCCGACACAGAGAACAAGGCTTATCCGGTATAATTCCAAGTAACCTTTTACGGGGCTGACGCGTATGTGTCAGCCCCGTTCATTATTCGCACATTGCATTTTGCCGCCCAAACTGTTATCCTTATTACCATACAATCTGAGAGGTGAAAACAACTTGAGCAACTGTATTATTATCGGCGCCGGCGCAGCCGGCATGATGTGCGGCATCCTGCTCGGCGAAAAGGGCCACCATGTGGTCATTCTGGAACAGAACGAGCGCATTGGAAAGAAGCTGTATATTACCGGCAAAGGCCGTTGCAATTTCACAAATGACTGCACGCGCGATGAATTCCTTGAGAGCGTCAAATCGAACTCGAGATTTCTCTACAGCGCCTACGATGTCTGCTGCCCGCAAGATATTATTGAAAAATTCGAATCCTGGGGCATGAGGACAAAGGTCGAGCGCGGCAAGCGAGCTTTCCCCGCATCTGACAAATCAGCGGATGTCATTGATACGCTTCGAAAAGAGCTGAAAAAGAACGGAGTAAAAGTACTTCTGAACACTAAGGTCATTGAAATCCTCACTGATGACGGTGCTGTCTGCGGAGTCAAAGCTGTCTCTGACGAAAAGTCAGTCACCTACGCCGCCGACCACGTCATTGTGGCTACCGGCGGCATCTCCTACAGATCGACCGGCAGCACCGGAGACGGCTACACATTTGCCGAAAAACTCGGACTCAAAGTTACGCAGCGTTACCCGTCTCTTGTCCCCATGAACTGCGCAGAAGAGTACTGCAGGGAATTACAGGGACTGTCTCTGAAAAATGCGGCGCTGCATATAAAAAAGGGGAAAAAGGAAGTCTACTCCGGTTTCGGCGAGATGATGTTCACTCATTTCGGCATCACCGGTCCTCTGGTCCTCAAAGCAAGCGCTGACCTTGCGACAGTGATTGGCAGGGAACAACTTACATCAAGGATCGACATAAAGCCTGCTGTAAGCGAAGAGCAGCTTGACGCCCGAATCCTCAGACTATTTGACGCAAATGTAAATAAGGCAGTTAAAAATGTTATAAGCGAACTCTATCCCGCAAAGATGACACCCGTCATCCTTATGCTTTCAGGCATTGATCCTGACACAAAGGTACATGACATCACAAAAGAACAGAGGTCTGCCATCATCAAAGCCACAAAAGAGTTTCCTATCACGATCACAGCCCTGAGAGGATATGAGGAGGCAGTAGTCACAAAAGGCGGCGTCTCCGTGCGGGAGATAAACCCTAAGACCATGGAGAGCAAAAAGATCCCGGGGCTCTATTTCATCGGCGAGGTCCTGGATCTTGACGCATACACAGGAGGTTTCAACCTCCAGATTGCATGGTCGACTGCCGCAGCATGCGCAGCCAATCTGTGGTGAAGCAGCTCTTCGCAAACGAGATTTGAACCCCGGTATGATCCGGTTAAAAGGAGGTATTATGAATATAGCAATTGACGGACCTGCAGGTGCAGGTAAAAGCACAATAGCCAAGTTAGTAGCAAAGAATCTAGGATCAGTATATGTCGATACAGGCGCAATGTACCGCGCTATGGCAATCTTCATGATCAGGAATAACGTGGATTTGAAGGACATAACAGCTATCGAAAAGGCCTGTGAAAGAGTAGACATTTCCATCACTTACGAAGGCGGAGTACCGCATGTAATCCTTAACGGAGAGGATGTCACGCCTTTTCTGCGTACAGAAGAAGCTGATAATATGTCTTCTGTCATTTCAGTTAATCAATGTGTCCGCACCAAACTCGTTGCGCTCCAGCAGAAACTTGCCAAAACAACTTCCGTCGTCATGGACGGCCGGGATATAGGCACGGTTGTCCTGCCCGATGCCGAGTGCAAGATTTATCTCACAGCCAGCACGCACACAAGAGCCCTTAGAAGGTATAAAGAGCTCCTCGAAAAGTCAGGTGGAGATGAATCAAAAGTAGCCGCCCTCGAAGAAATTGAGAAGGATATTGCCGATCGTGACTATCGGGATATGCACAGAGAGCATTCCCCGCTCATGCAGGCCGCGGATGCGCACCTTGTCGACTCTTCTGAAATGACGATCGACGAAGTCGTCCTGACAATCTTGGATTTAGCGGAAAAAGCAAGAGAGAAAAACTGATCGGACAGCAGGATAGTAAAAATCAAACTGCGGAGAATGTATGAAAGTAGAAGTAGCAAAGACAGCCGGATTCTGCTTCGGAGTGCGTCGTGCAGTCAACATGGTGTACAGTGAGGCTGAGCAAAACCCGGGAAAAGTATATACGATGGGCCCGATAATCCATAATGAACAGGTCGTCGACGATCTGGCAAGTAAGGGAGTCCATGTCATTGACGATAGTTTGTGCGATGAAGACTCTAATCAGCCGGTTCCGAAAGACGCCGTGATTGTCAAGCGTTCCCACGGCATCTCCAGAGAGATGAATGAAAAACTTACGGCGACAGGCTGTAAAATTGCGGACGCCACATGTCCCTTTGTAAGTAAAATACACAAAATCGTGGAGGAAAAAAGCCGCGAAGGCTACCACATCATAATCATCGGCAGTGCGAAACACCCGGAAGTAATGGGGATTCGCGGCTGGGCACAGGGTCCGTGCACCGTAATCGAGACAGCTTCCGATGCTGAAAATCTGGATCTTCCGAAGGATACGAAAATCTGGATCGTCTCTCAGACTACTTTTAATTATGACAAATTTTCAAAATTTGTTGAAATAATTGATGAATTAGGTTATCATGTAGTAGTTACAAATACTATCTGCAGCGCAACCAAAGAGCGGCAGAAGGAAGCATTGGAACTGGCACGCAGATCTGATGTAATGATTGTGATCGGAGGAAAGAATTCTTCTAACACACAAAAGTTATATGATATCTGCCTGAGCCAGTGTAAGAATACTTACTACATACAGAAACTCGATGATTTGGTAACTGTTAATTTCCAATCCGATAGTTCAGTAGGTATTACTGCTGGGGCGTCCACCCCGAATACTATAATTGAGGAGGTCTTTGGATATGTCAGAAGAACAGAGCTTTGAGGAAATGCTGGATCAGAGCTTCAAAACTATCAGGAATGGAGAGGTTGTCGAAGGCACAGTCATCGATGTCAAACCGGATGAAGCCTATATGAACATTGGCTATAAAGCTGATGGCATTCTCACAAAAGAAGAGTACAGCAACGACAATAAGGATCTTACAACAGTTCTGGCACCCGGCGACAAGCTTGAGGTCAAGATTCTCAAGACTAACGACGGTGACGGACAGGTCGTTCTCACATATAAGAGACTTGCTGCCGAGAAGGGCAACAAGAGATTAGAGGAGGCTTTCAATAACCATGAAGTCCTCACAGCTGTAGTTACTCAGGTCCTTAAAGGCGGTCTCACTGTGACTGTCGAGGATACAAGAGTATTCATCCCGGCATCTCTCGTATCTGATGTTTATGAGAGAGATCTTACAAAGTATGAGGGACAGGAGATTGAATTCATCATCTCCGAGTTCAATCCGCGCAGACGCAGAATCATCGGCGACCGTCGCGTGATTCTTGCAGCACGCAAGGAAGAAGCAGCAAAAGAGCTGTTCGCACGCATTCAGCCCGGTGATGTCGTTGACGGCACAGTCAAGAACGTTACAGATTTCGGTGCTTTCGTGGACCTTGGCGGCGCAGACGGTCTTCTTCACATCTCCGAGATGTCCTGGGGCCGTGTAGAGAACCCGCGCAAGATCTTCCACAACGGTGATCCGCTCACAGTCCTTATCAAGGACATCAAGGGCGAGAAGATTGCTCTTTCTCTCAAGTTCCCGGAGCAGAATCCGTGGATTGAGGCTTCCGAGCGCTTCAGCCAGGGCAGCATTGTCACAGGCAGAGTTGCACGTATGACAGATTTCGGCGCATTCGTTGAGCTTCTTCCGGGTGTCGATGCACTCCTTCATGTATCTCAGATTTCCAGAGATCATGTTGACAAGCCGGCTGACGTACTGAAGATTGATCAGGTCATCGAAGCAAAAGTTGTTGATTTCAACGCTGAAGATCACAAGATTTCCCTTTCTATGAAGGCTCTTGAGGCCGCCCCGGCAGTTGATGCTCCGGTCTATGAGGACACAGATCTTGATGCTCCGACGCTTGACGTACCGGATGCTGAATAATCAGGAATAATTTATAAGCTGCCGCTCACCGCGGCAGCTTTTTTCGCGTCATATAAGTTTTTTACGCAGGCTCATTCGCGTAATCAAAATTGACCGAGCCCTGCTAATTACCCAGCCCCCGTTTCATGTAGTCGAGGACCGATTGGATGTATTTCTTAAGACGTTCCGGTTTGTCAGGAAAGACTGAAGCGACCGGAATAAGTGAAAAACAGTTCGTACGCACCGCCTTCTCCTTTCGGTTGCCCGCAACGTAGGCTGTCAGAGATCTGTGGGCTGCATATCCTTCTGCGAGCAGGAAATCGTAATTCTCATAGTCGGTATAGTATCTCCGAAGCATAGCTCCGTCACATGTTATCTCCAGTCTGACATCATCTCCGCGTGAGACCAGATGAAATACTTCATCGATGATATCAATATCTACCGGCATTACTTCCGGTGCTTTCCACGAAGCCCGGATCACTTTCTGCTTGTCGCCATCGATTTCCGACATACCCGCCGCAACAGGGGTATCGGGAAGTTTGAACAGACGCGTATAATCAAGCAGCGATGAAACGAGAAGAGCCCCCTCCGCGTCATTGCGTATTTCATATTTCTCACTGAACAGAGAGATGTAATCCGCAAGATGATAGCTTTTAAGGTCGAACATGAATTTATACGGCGTAAGTGCGCGCATAAGATCAAGTGTCTTTTTTCCTTTTGCAGGATCCTGCGCTCTGTATGCCTGATATTTCTTCCTTAAATGAGGGAGATCAAAGCTATTTCCGTTGAAGGTCAAAATGCAGGATGAACGCATGAGAACTTTTGACAGATCAGCTAAAATGTCATACTCATCAGACTCGCGTTCTGCAATCCATTCATATTCTAAAAACGGGCTTCCATATGTTATTGCACGGGCTGCAAGCAGCCTGCTGGTGCGCCAGAACCTTCCTTCCGTCTCAATATCTACAAGACACCAGCCGTTTGTGAACACAGAAGTATGAGGCATTTCAATATTGTATGTGTTACATATCATATCAATTCACCTTTATATCACAGTGTGAGATGTCCCCCGCCTCTTTAGGGTGGGTAACAGACCCGCCCCGAAAAAGAGACATATCAGCTGATGCTGACCCGGTACGCATTTCGTCCGCCGCAGAGACCTGATCGGATCCGGCCAAACAGTCTGGCAGCCGGAATTTTTACATGGACAATTATACTACATTGTGGAATAATAAACAAAGATTGGCTGAAGGCATGTGTCTTCGGCATTTTTCTCCAATTAGCGCAAAGCACTGAGTGCAATAATACTATATGAAACTCCTAAGAAAAACGGATATTTTACTAATTGCGATTCTCGCCGCAATTCCGCTGTGCATGCTGGCTTTCAATGCGGTATCCGCGATGAATCACACCGAAACAAGACTGGTCATCTTAAAAGACGGAGAGATTTACGGGACTTATCCGCTCACGGAAGACCGAATAATCGAAATCGGTGAGACCAACATTTGCGAAATAAGCGGCGGTGAGGTGAAAATGACACACGCGGATTGTCCTGACCAGGTCTGTGTACACTCTATCCCAATCAGCAGATACGGAGGCCATATTGTCTGCCTGCCCAATAAAATTATCCTCAGCATCGAGGGGGCAGAAGACGCTAAGGACACGGACGCTCCCGATGCCGTCGCAAGGTAAGCATGACATCTGCATCCGGAACTGATAAAAACTCGAAATTGCATGCCGTAAAACCTGCCGGCTATGCCGATAAAGAGATTTGCCATTTAATAACGGAGACATATTTACTCAATGAATGTAATAAAGCGGACTCCCTACCGGGGAGGTACAGCCACCAAAACCGCATACCTCGGCCTTTTTTTAGCCCTGGCTATATTGATGGGATATATTGAGGCCATCATCCCTGTTCAGATGCCGCTGCCCGGAATGAAACTCGGGCTGCCGAATCTGGTGATTGCAGCGATCTTATATATATACTCATGGAAAGAGGCCGTTATCATCTCCGCGCTCAGGGTAATCGTCATCGGTTTTATGTTCGGCAACATGTTCAGTATCGCTTACGGGCTTCCCGGCGCAGTGTTCAGCCTCCTTGTCATGGCGATACTGAAGAGAACAGACATCTTCAGTATCGTTGGAGTCAGCGCCGCCGGCGGCACAGCCCACAACATTGCCCAGACTGTGGTCGCGTTCTTCATCGTAAAAGGTTTCCCGGTCAACTGGTATCTTCCAATCCTTATGATCGCCGGTCTCATTGCCGGCACACTTATTGGATTCGCGGATGCTCTGATCATCCCGAGAATATATCCGTTGGCAAATACGAAATGAAAAGCAGCGATATGCATATTTGATTACATAGTACCAATATCCGCATATAGATAATGAGGAATACCAATGTACGCATATATTAAAGGCGAGGTCGCTGAAATAGGCGACTCCTGCATTGTTATTGACAATAACGGAATAGGATACAATATTACGGTTCCCGGCTCCGTTACAGATTCGGGAATCAGTATCGGCGACGAAGTAAAAATATACACACACTTTGCTGTCAGAGAAGACGCAATGCAGCTTTACGGCTTCATTTCCAAGGATGACCTGGCAATGTTCCGTCTGCTTCTGGGTGTCAACGGTATCGGTCCGAAGGCGGCCTGCGCCATTCTCAGCGGGCTGTCAGCGGACGATCTGAGATTTGCGGTGCTCTCTGATGATGCCGCATCGATTGCCAGGGCACCGGGCGTCGGAAAAAAGACTGCGCAAAAAATCATCCTGGAGCTTAAGGACAAAGTCGATCTTGGGGATGCATTCGAACTTAAAGCCGCCCACAACGAAGCAAAAGCCTCAAAAGACACGTCAAACAGCGCGGAGACAGAAGCCGTCATGGCTCTTACAGCCCTCGGATATCCCAATGCACAGGCCCTTCGGGCTGTGAAAAACGCCTCAAAGAAGCAAGGCACATCCTCAGTCGAGGATCTTCTTAAAGCCGCCCTGAAAGAACTGTTCTGATAGAAGGAGGATCTTATGCCGACCAAGCGAAAAATCAATACGGACGCGACACCGGAAGATGTACGTCTGGATCACAGCCTGAGGCCTCGTTATCTGACGGAGTACATCGGGCAGGAAAAGACAAAGTCAAACCTCAAAGTATATATAGACGCCGCCAAATTCCGCGGCGACACATTAGACCACGTGCTGTTTTACGGACCGCCGGGACTCGGCAAGACCACTCTTGCCGGCATAATTGCAAATGAAATGGGTACGAACCTCAAAGTCACCTCCGGTCCTGCTATTGAGAAGCCCGGGGAAATGGCTGCGATTCTCAACAATCTGGAGACAGGAGATATCCTGTTCGTCGACGAGATCCACCGGCTGAACCGTCAGGTAGAAGAAGTGCTGTATCCCGCTATGGAAGATTTCGCTATCGATATCATAATAGGTAAGGGAGCATCATCGAGATCGATCCGGCTTGATCTGCCTCATTTCACACTTGTCGGCGCAACGACAAGGCCGGGTATGCTGACAGCTCCGCTCAGAGACCGATTCGGAGTCATAGACCATCTCGATTATTACACTCCCGAAGAGCTCTATGAAATCATCATCAGATCCGCCGACCTTCTTGGTGTGGAAATATCGGGAGACGGAGCGATGCAGCTCGCAAGGCGCTCGAGAGGGACACCAAGACTTGCGAACAGACTCTTAAAGAGAGTCCGCGATTTCGCACAGGTCCGCTATGACGGCGTTATCACCGGGGAAGTGGCCCGGGATGCCCTCGATCTACTGGATGTAGACCAGTACGGACTCGAGATGCTTGACCGTAAGATCCTGGAGACCATGATCACGAAATTTGACGGAGGCCCGGTCGGGCTTGACACACTTGCCGCTACGATCGGCGAAGATTCCGGCACCATCGAGGATGTATATGAACCCTACCTTCTCATGAACGGATTCATTACACGAACACCGCGCGGACGTCTGGTCACTCCTCTTGCCATGCGGCATCTGGGATATCCACTTCCTGACGCATAATACGATGTATTAGTATATACTTTCAATTGTATATGTATTTAATTTATTGACAAAGCTTCTCTTAACTGCGATAATAATACACTGATGAAATTTTGCAATTGAATGGAGTCAGAATGATTCAGGATGCGCATAGATCAGACCTTCAGAACTATATCTGGGATATTATGAAAGTAATCCTAAAATATATAGAAAAAGAAGGAACCGAGTATTATATGCTGGGAGGCACACTTCTGGGCGCTGTGCGTCACAAGGGATTTATACCCTGGGATGACGATATAGATATAGGAATACCCAGAGGCGAATATGAACGATTCCTCTCTGACATCAAGAGAGAACTGCCGGACTACATGGCTGTACGCACTTATAAGAATAGCAGGAATCATCACTATTACTTCTCACGTATAGTGGATAAACGTTATAAAGTAAAAAGGACAGGAAGTGAAGTCGACAGACTTGAAGAGGTCTGGGTCGACATTTTTCCGTTGGACGGAATGCCTGACCGGTTCATTGACCGGCAGATTCACAAAGCCAAACTGCTTGCCGCAAGGGTAATGTATCATGTTGCCACCTTCGACAAGGTCAATCTCAAGCGGCCGAACAGACCGTTCTATGAAAAAGTCCTGATCCGACTCATTAAATTCTTCCACCTCGGAAAGCGGGGAAATATGTATTTCTGGCTGAACACAATCGACAGGCTCCTTAAGAAATACCCCTACAGTAAATCAAGCTGGTGCATCAACTTCATGGGACAATACATGTTCAAAGAGATGTTCCCGAAGGAGTATTACGGAAAAGGACGTCTTTACGACTTTGAAGAATGCCGGATGATGGGTCCGGAAAACGCAGACGCAGTCCTGACTCAGCAATACGGCAATTATATGAAGTATCCAAAAGATGCAGACAGAAACACACATGCTTCTGTACTTATAGTAAAGTGATTTAATTAAAGGGGCTCCGGCCTCTTTTTTTACAAATATGAAACTGCGAAGCACATTTTGTTCCCGATCATAAATCAGTCCCTTGACAGGAGATGAACATGAAAATATGTTTTGTTACCCATCTGTCCAAACTCTCAGGCGCTGCCAATTCGCTTCTGGATCTTCTTGACGCCCTGGATTTCAGTGAATACGAACCGTTCGTCATCACAAATTCCAGGGGCGGACTTGTGCCTGAGCTGGAAAAAAGAGGAATCCGGTATGCAATCGTCCCGTATTCCCCGGCGACGAACTCTGAAGATATGGTCAAAAATATCGGTAAAAGAGCGATGAACACCAACGTGTTGAATTTTCTTTCTGTCAAAGCCATCGAGCAGGTTCTGAAGAAAGAGAAGATCGATATCGTACACAATAATTCTTATATGTCCGGTGCCGGCATGGAAGCTGCCAGAAATCTGGGAATTCCATATATCTGTCATCTCCGGGACTTTATATGGGAGGATCATCACAGGACGTTTATCAACAAAACGCTGATGCACGAGCTCCTCTATGACGCGGACAGGGTCATTGCCGTAAGCGAATCCGTCAAGGAAAAATTCGAAAATATTTCCAGAAAAGAAATCGAAGTTATTCATGACGGAATAAAGACCAGTGAGTACTTGCTTCCCGAGAGGGAAATCCTGAATGATAAACAGATCAATATCGTTCTTGTAGGCAGGGTAGCGCCGGGCAAAGGACAGATGGACGCGATCCGCGCGGTCCGCATTGTCTCAAAGAACACTGACATCCCCGTATTTCTTCACTTATGCGGCAATATCGGTGACAAGAGATATTTCAACAAAATGCGAGACTATATAGAAAACCACAAGATAGGTTACGTGACTATACACGATTTCTCGAATGACCTGACGTCGATCCGCGGAATCAGCGATATAGGCCTCACCTGTTCGAAGTCGGAAGCTCTCGGCAGGGTCACTGTAGAGAATATGCTTTCTTCACTGCTTGTTGTCGGAGCAGATACCTGCGGCACGACAGAAATCATACGAGACGGTGAAAACGGTCTTCTCTATCCGGCCGGAGATTACCACGCGCTTGCCGAAGTCATCATGAAAGCAATAAATGATCCTGAAAGCAGCAACAAAATGCGGGCTCACGGCTACGCTGAAGCTGTTTCCTATGATAATAAAGAATACGCCCGAAAAATCACTGAAATTTACCGTTCCCTGATACGGTAGTACTGTGAGAACCCTTTGCCTCCGTTTGTGCGGCAAAGGGCCGGGACCAAGGAGAAGTATGACTGAAAAAGAACTGTCACGTGTGCATGAACTTGAACTTGTAATAGCGGAAGAGCTAAAGCGCATATGTACAAAGCATCACATTTCTTACTTTATGATCGCCGGCACTCTGCTCGGAGCAGTTCGTCACGGAGGATTTATCCCGTGGGATGAAGATATGGACTTCGGTATGACGAGACAGAATTATGAGCGATTTGTTCGCGTGTGCCGAAAAGATCTGGACAGCAGCAGATTCTTTCTTCAGACTATGGATACAGATCCGGGTTATACTTACGCTTTCGCGAAAATCAGGCTTCGCGGAACTGTGTTCACGGAAACTCTGGCAAAAGACAGCAAGGCAGTGAATGGCATTTTTATCGATATCTTTCCGTTTGACCACGTTCCAGGAAATCGCATATGCGAAAAGCTGCACGAAAGAGAGCGTTACCTTTGGAAAAATCTGTTGGCTGTAAAACTCGGATACGGCAACGGCGCAAAACGCTCCCGGATACTGCGGGCTGCTCTTTTTATCGCCTCGCGGATCCTGCCGGCTAATTTCATCCGCGCAAGGAAAAAAATCGCCTTCACAAGGTATAATAAAAAGCCGGCTTCCCGCCTCGTGACCGCGGAGGGGAGCTATCGATATATGAAGGAAAAGATCCCTGTCAGGTATATAAAGAATCTCATCATGATGCCGTTCGAGGATACAGAGTTCCCCGCATTTGCCGAATTCGAACTGTACCTCAGAGCAATGTACGGAGATTACATGAAACTTCCGCCTGAGGATCAGCGAAACAAACATAACATTTTAGGAGTGGATTTTGGACCCTATGAAATTTAGCATCATCATTCCCGTCCATAATGCGGAAAAATATCTGAATGACTGTATTGACAGCATTTACAGTCAGGATATATCTGATTTCGAGATTATTTTTGTCGTCAACGGTTCCAATGACGAAAGTGAAAATATCTGTCTCATGGCCAGAGAGTGTCACTCAAATATCCGTGTGATCGTGACTGACGCAGTCGGCGTATCTTCCGCAAGAAATATCGGACTTCGGGAAGCGCAGGGAGAGTACGTCGTATTCGTCGATGCCGACGACTGCCTGCTGCCCGGGGCTCTGACCGCTTTCGAGGAGACCTGTGCAGACATGCCCGATATAGTGACCGCCAATTATCTGAGGAATAAAAGAAAACGCATGAGCGGCAGGGTCTCTGATCCGGATACCCTGACATATCTCAGGGCGATGCTCGACGCTCCTGCTTTCTTCGGCGAATTAGAGCTCACGTGGCAGCCAATTGTCACATACTGCGTGTTCGCCAAAGCTTTTCGCAGGCAGTTCCTTGTGGATAACGGCATTTATTTCGATACAGATCTGGCTATCGGGGAAGATCTCATTTTCTCAATGAAGTCAGCTCTCCGCGCAGAGCTGATCCGATGCGCGGACGAGGCAGTCTACTATTACAGACCCGGTGAATCAACCGTATCAAGCAGGCAGGATCTTTCAGGCGTCACAAAGCGTCTTGCTTCGGCTAAGCGGCTTCTTGATATGATAGATGATCTGCCGGATGAACTGCGTAAGCCGGCAGAAATGAAAGTAATCGATATTATCCTGCGCAGTATAGTTGTCGGAGCTTCCCTGGACGCGGAAAAAAACGATGCCGCACAAAGAATCCGTTCATTCCTCAGGGAGCAAAGGCTCGGAAAACTCTTTGCCCGCTGCCGCAGCGGCAGCCTTTCCATAGTCTCGATTGATGAGAATATCTGCTATATGAAAATGATGGAAAGTCTAAGGGAAGGAAGGTTGAGCCCCGCATTTAAGACTGCGGAGAAATATGCCGACTTTTTACAGAAGAAGAAGCAGATCAAACGGCTCATTCGAGGCTGATATCATATTACGGGAGGATCATTTTGGATCACAGGCTTTATTTTCTCCACCGGGACGAAGCAAGGTCCAATCACGCCGGCAGTAAGGCTGTTCGTGATGCGGAAGTCATTTTCATGCAGATGGGCATATCGCCGCTTCCAATCTACAGCGCAGGCACTGCACAGGGCATAAAAAGGAAGTTCCTGCACGGAGTTCAGCTCTCAAGACTCTTCACGCTGCCTCGGGGGGCTGTTCTCTTTATCCAGTATCCGATGTACAGACTGAAGAGAGACTATGTGGATCTGCTTCGGCGCGTAAAGCGCCTTCGAAAGCTCCGCCTTGTTTTTCTGGTACATGACCTCGAAATGATTCGCCATGCTTTTCCGGAAAATCCCGACCTTGCTGTCCGGGACGCCGAGATGTTTTCCGCAGCGGATCGTATCATTGTCCACAATGACCGTATGGCGGATTTCCTCGCAAATGAACATAACGTCGACCGCAGTAAAATTATATGTCTCGGCCTCTTCGATTACCTCATCCCGAAAGGTCACATGAAGCATGCTGACATATACGATAAGAGAAGCATCTGCATTGCCGGTAATCTTTCTCCGGATAAGAGCGGCTATATAAAAGGCCTCGTTGATTTACTGCCGGACGATATCTCGCTCAATCTCTACGGTGTAAATTATGATCCGGGCACTGCAGGATCCAATGTGATATATCACGGTTCATTTGATGCAGACGTCCTGCCGGATCTGCTGGATTCTTCTTTCGGTCTTGTCTGGGACGGTCCTGTGCCTGATACCTGCGCAGGCAATATGGGAAACTATATGAGGTTCAACGATCCACATAAAGTTTCTCTCTATATATCTGCAGGAATACCGGTCATTATATGGAGTGAAGCTGCGCTTGCCGGGTTCGTCAAAGAACGAAATATCGGCTTCACTGTGTCCTCCCTGAGAGAAATACCGGAAAAACTGAGATATATCACCTGCGAGGATTATCAAACATACAAATCAAATCTTTATCCTTTAATGAGACAAGTAAGGAACGGATATTTCCTTAACGAAGCTGTTAAGGCAGTAATTGATCCGGTTGACGGCTAAATCAGCGCTTTTATTATTGACAAATTGTGTTAAAATAGTAATAAGAGTTACTTTTTTATACGGACAATTCTAAGACTCAATGATTCAGTACTTTTGGAGGTAATCATGTCAAACGATCCCAACGATCGCTTTATGATTAGTGATCTCAGCAGTAAACTGAGCGCCTATATAAACGGTGAGTATTCTGACCAGTCCTCACAAACCAGAGACCCGGCAGATATCGAGGATGTATTGGCAACTGAAATAAAACCTGCGGAATCTGTCAGAAAGCTGCCGGGTGATGAATTATTCACTGACCTGAATCAGGCACTCGACTCACAGCCTGATCCCAGTGAGGAAAATGCCAGAAAGCAGAAGCTTGCCGAGGAACAAAGGCAGAGAGCTGAAGAAGCTCGCCGACAGCAGCTCCGGAACGAACAGCAAAGACAGCAACGGATCCGGGAAGAGCAGCAAAGACAGCAACGGATCCGGGAAGAGCAGCAAAGGCAGCTAAAAATCCAGGAAGAACAGCAAAGGCAGCTAAAAATCCAGGAAGAGCAGCAAAGGCAGCTAAAAATCC